>Ga0076930_100667_pt1 | contig 27756 bp, 26 predicted proteins | sample HotLakConsoUCCRE_FD_71149 | JGI IMG/M metagenome (GOLD analysis project Ga0076930, IMG submission 71149) | Hypersaline microbial mat communities from Hot Lake, Washington, USA - Hot Lake Consortium UCC-RE (version 3) (version 3) ...
CTGACCGGAAAAAGCCGGCGCTCGGAGAGGCGGGTGATGTCCTGGCCGTCAATCGTGATCCTGCCCGATGCCACGGGCGTGAGGCGCAGGATCGCCCGCGCGATCGAGGATTTTCCGCAGCCCGATTCGCCGACCAGCCCGACGCTCTCCCCCTGCGCGACGTGGAGCGAGACACCGTCCACGGCGCGGGTTCGTGTTCGCGCCGCCAGCGGATGCGGCCGGCGCCCGGCATAATCGACGACGAGATCGTCAAGCGCGAGTGCCGGAGATCGCCCGGTTTCCGGCAGCAGGGCGGGGCCACCGGCGCCAAGCCGGGGCGCGGCATCGACGAGCATGCGCGCATAGGGTTCCTGCGGGGCGGTGAGAATACGGCGCGCGGGGCCCGTCTCGACGAGACGCCCGTGGCGCAGGACGCCGACGCGGTGGGCCATTTCGGCGACGACACCCATGTCGTGGGTGATGAAGAGCACGCTCATGCCCCGTTCGGCCTGCAAATCGCGGATCAGGGCGAGGATCTCGGCCTGCGTCGTCACGTCGAGGGCGGTGCTCGGCTCGTCGGCGATCAGGAGACGCGGATTGCAGGCGAGCGCCATGGCGATCATCACACGCTGGCGCTGGCCGCCGGAGAGCTCGTGCGGATATTGCGACAGCCGCGCCGCTGCCTGGGGAATCCGCACCCGTTCGAGCTGTTCAATGGCCTTGTGCTGCGCCTGCGCCTGGCTGACGGGCTCATGCCGCAGAATGGTCTCAGTCAGTTGCCGCCCGATGGTCAGGACTGGATTGAGCGCCGTCAGCGGCTCCTGGAAGACCATGGCGATATCGCGTCCACGTACCGTCTGCATCTGCTCGTCGGAAAGCTCCGTGAGACAGACCGGCGCCTCCTTGCGGAAGACGATGCGCCCATGCGTGATGCGCCCGCCCTCGCGCTCGATCAGACGCAGGATGGCGAGCGCCGTGGCCGATTTTCCCGAGCCCGATTCCCCCACCAGCGCAAAGGTTTCATGATGCCCGATCTCGAAACTGATACCGCGCACGGCCTGCGTCGCGCCGAACGCGATATGGAGATTGTCGATGCTCAGGAGGGATGACGTCATGATGCGACCCTCTCGCTTGCGGCGGCATGGGTTTCACGCGGCCATTGCATCACGGGCTTCCAGCGCGTTGCGGCAGGGGCAAAGCGCGCCTCGAACGGATCGCGCCCGAAGACCTGCCAGCGGATATCGTCGCCCAGCGTGATCACTCCCCAGGCGCCTGCCGGTTTGCCGGATGTGGTGAAGCTCTCGGTGAGGGATTGCTGGGTGAGATAGGTGATGCCGTTATCCGCAGCGAGCGTATTCCAGTGGACATGGCCGGAGATCGCGGCAACGGGCACGCGCGCCTCGCCCAGAGCGCGGCGCATCGCGGCTGCCTGCGGGAAGGCCCCGCATTGCGGTATGTTCTCGAAATAGAAGTTGCCGGTCATCGGATGTGGCGAGACCGGCGTATGGCTCGCGATCAGGAGCGGACGGGTCGCCTGTTTCGCGACATCGGCGAGCCAGGTGAAATCATCGTCCTTGAGTGCCAGACTGCGCATCCCGTCATTGCGCGTCGCCGGATCCGCCTGCCAGAGCACGAGATCCCAGGCGCCGAGCGGAACGATGCGATGCCCGGCCTCACGCCCCAGGATCCGGGCGTTGTCGGCGCGGTCGAGATGGATCAGGTCGTGATTGCCGTCGAGATGGTGGCGCGGCATGGCGAGGCCGTCGAGCAGCCGCGCGACCTCTGCCATATTGGCATGATCGGTGGCCGGATCGACGTCGGAAATCCGGTCGCCCAGCTCGAGCACGGCATCGACGCCCTGTTCGTTGGCGAAACGCACGAAATCCGCCGTCAGCGCCAGGGCGGCATCGCCGCGCTTGGTCTGTGTCGGCGGGCCGTGATGGATATCGGTGATGACGGTGAGGCGGAGGGTCATGATCTGTCTCTTCGTTCCGGAATGACGGGAGATGGGATCGCGCCGCCCCGGCCGGGGCGGCGCGATCGTCGTGTCAGGACTCGTTCTCGCTGATACGCCCGGCGCGGAAGTCGAGCACGTAGGGGATATGCGTGGCAGCGGGAGCCCAGTCGATCTCGGCGCGCATGCCCCAGGCCTCGAACGGGCGGTAGAGCGGCAGCACCGGCGGATCGGCGGCGATGCGGTCCATCAGTTCCGCATAGGCCTCGCGGCGGGTGGCGGTATCTTCCGAGAAGCGGAAGCGCTCCCAGGTCTCGGCATAGGCCGCATCCGTATTGAACCGCTCGCAGCTCTCCGAGGGTCCGCCCGGCGCCCACATGACGCCGAAGGAGCCGAAGGGATCGGCGAAATACATCGGGTTCGACCAGGTGCGGGTCATCATCTCGGACGAGCAGCCGGTCCAGCTCTCGCGCGGGTTGATCACGCCGTTGATGCCCACAGCGTCCCACATTTCCATGATCGCCTGGGCGGCAAGCAGATCATTGGTGTAATACGAGGGCGAATGGATGTCGTAGGTGATCTCGGCACCGTCATAGCCGGCTTCTTCGAGAAGGCGACGCGCTTCCTCGGGATCGTGGCGGAAGGTTTCGAGCTCGGGCATGTAGAGATCGCCGAATTCCTCCATCGTGTGGGACGACGGCACCTCGGCCATTCCGAGCCAGAGCGCTTCGTTGAGAAGATCGCGATCAATGGCGAGGCTGAGTGCCTGGCGGATGCGCGGATCGGCGATTTCGGGATGGTTCGCGTTCATGATCATGACGTGGAACAAGGGCGTCACCGAACCGACGGTCTTGAAGGCCGGGTCGCTCTCGATCAGTTCGATCTGGTCGGGGGCGATATTGGTGATGATGTCCACCTCGCCCGAGCGCAGGGCCGTGACGCGGCTCACGGTCTCGGGGATGCGGGTGACGATGACGCGCTCATAGGGGGCCGGCTCGCCCCAGAATTCGTCGTGGCGCTCATAGACGATGCGCTCGCCGGGAATGAACTCGGCGATGCGGTAGGGGCCCGTGCCGACAGGGGCGAGGCCGAAAGCCTCGTAGGCGGCGATCTCGTCGGCTTGCGGATGTCCGGCGAGGCCCATCAGATAGGCTTGGGGCACGATCATGGTCTGCTGCATCGAGAGCAGGGTCTCGAAGAGCGGCTCGGGCTGGGCGGTATAGACACGCACCTTGCCGTCCGGGCGCAGCTCGGCACGGGTGAAATTGCCCAGACGGTCGCGCTTGCGCACCATGTAGGGCGGGTAAGTCGGGGAAAACATGCGGTTGAGGGAGAAGACGACGTCATGCGCCGTCATCGGCGTGCCGTCATGAAAGACGACGTCCTCACGGATGGTGAATTCGATCACCTGCGGCGAGATCTGCTCCCATTCGGTCGCAAGCCCGGGCACGAAGCCGCCGTCGCCGGCATGATCACGCGCGATCAGCGTGTCGAAGGCGTTGTAGTAGAATTGCGAGCCGACATTCGAGTGATCCTCGCCGGGATCGAGATAGTTCGAGACGTTCTGCGCGCCGACGCGCAGCTCCTGGGCGAGTGCCGGCGAGAGGCCGGAGAGAGCGGCGAGGCTGAGCGCGAGGGCCGTCCCTGTAAAAAAGCGTTTCATGGTCTTGCTCCGAATAGCCGTGTTGCAGGTCTGTGGGGCGGCACCGTGCCGCCGTTTCGCACTACCGGTCGCGCAGGCGGACATCGGCGCGATCCCGCAGGAAATCGCCGAGGATCTGCACGACCAGGGTGACGAGGAGGATCAGGAGAGCCGGTGTGATCACCAGCCAGGGCGCATTCGGCATGTAGGCGCGGCCATGGCCGACCATGGAGCCGAGTGTCGCTGTCGGCGGTCGCACGCCGAGACCGAGAAACGACAGGGTGCTCTCCAGAAGAACGATGGTGGCGAAGCTCAGCGCGAACATCACCACGAGCGGGGAAACCAGGTTGGGCAGGAGATGCTTGACCGCCAGCCGCCAGGGAGAGGCGCCGGCCGCGCGGGCCGCCTCCATGAAGGGCTGGTCGCGCAGCTTGATCACCTCGCCGCGCACCACGCGCCCGAAGGTCTCCCAGCCGGCAATGCCGAGCACCAGCACCAGCACGATCAGATCGCCGCCGAACAGCGCGACCGCGAGCAGCGCGATCAGGGTGAAGGGCACCGCGATCTGGATGTCGATCAATCCCGCGATCAGGTCATCCACGATGCCGCCGACAAGACCGGCGATCAGGCCGAGCGTGAGGCCGAGCAGCATGCCGAGCGTCGCTCCGGCAAGGGCGAGGCCGATGGTCAGGCGCAGGGCATGCAGTGAACGCGAGAGGATGTCGCGACCCAGCTCATCCGTGCCCAGCCAGTAGCCGGAAACGGCACGGTCGAAACCCAGGGGCGGGCGCAGGCGCGCCAGCAGGCTCTGCGCATTCGGATCGACCGGTGCGATATACGGGGCGAACAAGGCCGCTGCGAGCAGGGTAAGCCCCAGGATGAAGGCGCCGCGTTCGAGCAGGCCGGCATCGTGCCACAGGGCGAGCGGGCCGCCGGACCCGGCCCGGGAAGAGAGTGCAATCGGTGTCGTCATGATGTCCGCGCTCCCAGCCGCACGCGCGGATCCACCAGCGCGTAGGCGATATCGGTGAGGATGTTGATGACGATGACGGCGCTCGCCACGGCGAGGACACCGAATTGCAGGACCGGGTAATCGCGCCGGATCGCCGCCGTGACGAGGAGATCGCCGATTCCCCGCCAGGAGAAGACGGTTTCGATCACCACGGCACCCGCAGAGACCAGGGCCGTCACCATCAGGCCGAAGACGGAGAGCACCGTGATCAGGGTGTTGCGCATGGCGTGACGCGTGATCACCGTGCGCTCGGGCAGCCCCTTGGCCCGCGCCGTGCGCAGGTAGTCCTGGCCGAGCACGTCGAGGGTGGCGTTGCGGGTGTAACGGATCAGCGCCGCGATATAGGTCAGCGAGAGGGCCGTGACCGGCATGATGAAATGCGCCCAGCTGCCGTTGCCCGCGCTCGGGAGAAGGCGCAGCCAGTAGGAGAAGACGAGCAGCAGCAGCGTCGCCATCACGAAATTGGGCGTGGCGTAACCGATGAAGGCGCCGGTCATCACCGCCTTCGCTCCGTTCGACCGGCGCCGGATCGCGGCATAGATGCCGGCGGGGATGGCGATCACCAGGGTGACGAGGATGGCCGTCCCGACCAGTTGCAGGGTCGGTCCGACCCGCTCCAGGAAGATCGTGGTGACCGGGCGGCGCTCGATCAGGGAGAGCCCGAACTCACCCTCGATCATGCCGCGCAGGAAGCGCCAGTACTGGGTGACCATGTCCTCGCGCAGGCCATAATAGACGATCAGCTCGGCCCGGCTCTGGGCATCGAGCGCGTCACCGCCGATGAAATCGATCGCATCGCCGGACAGGCGGGTGGCGAAGAAGACGATGGTGACGATCACGAAGAGCGTTACGGCCATCTTGGCGAGGGCACGCAGGAGAAAGATCAGCATGAGGTTCTCTCCGTGGCACGCGCCACCCGCTCCATGATCGCGGCGGCGCCCTGTGCGGGATCGACCTGGATGAACGCGATGCCGAGCGCGCGGGCGCCATGCCCGTCAGTCGCGTCGTTGTCGCCGATCATGACGGCTTCCGACGCGCGCAATCCGGCCCGGGCAAGGGCGATGTCGAACAGGGTGGGCGCCGGTTTGCCGAGGCTCTCGAACGGGTGATCGGGCAGCACGGCATGAATGGCGGCGAGCAGGGCGCCGGTCTCGGGAACGGCGTCGCCTTCCGCAGATGGGTGACAGGTGTCGGGATTGGCGACGACGAGCCGCGCGCCCGCCTGTAGCTGGCGCAGCGCCCGGGCGAGGCTTGCATAGGTCATTCCGGTATCACGACAGAGCACGACCGTGTCTGGATTCGCGTTCGTCAGCCGCAGGCCGATCCCTTCCGCGAATGCCGCCATGACCGGCGCGGCATGCAGGGCGATCGCCGGCGCCGGCTCCACATGCGCGAGACGCCGCAGCGTCTCGGCGCCGGCGAGGATGATCCGCTGCGCCGATACCGCGATGCCGAGACGCTCCAGCCGCAGCGACAGGCTCTCGGGCGTGTCGGTGGAATTGTTCGACACGATCCAGAGCCGGTCACGGTGCTGCGCGATGAAGGCGGGGATTCCCGGCAGCACGCGGTCCCCACAGATCAGGCATCCGTCGAGATCGCACAGGATCGCCTTCGCCGTGGCGATGCGGGATGTGTCGGGAAAATCGTCGTGCGGTCGCTTCATGCCTCGTCCCTCTCGATACGGAGACGATGGGCTGCGGCTTTGACATTCCTGTTACAGACGAAAGCTAGACTTTCATCCGCGTTAAGAACTTGTTGGGAATCGCGCCATGAAACCCTCACCGGCTGCGCGGCGGGCCTTGCAGGCCGTCGCCCTGAAGGGCTCCTATGCAGCCGCTGCACGCAGTGTCGGCGTTTCGCAGCCTGCGATCACGCAACAGATCCGCGAGCTGGAGCGACAGAGCGGCGCCATCCTGTTCGAGCGCTGTGACGGGCGCCTGATACCGACACCGTTCTGCTCGGAACTGGTCGGCCTGTTCGAGGAAATCGAGCATCTCGAGGCCCGGGCGGAGCAGGTTCTCGCGCGCCGGCGTGCCACCTCGTCGGGCCTGTTGCGCATCGGTCTGGGCAACGCCATGCCCGGCATGGCCCTGATCGGTGCCTTTCAGCGTGGTTATCCCGGCGTGCAGATCGAGGTGATCTCGCACGATTATGCCGGAATCATCGATGCGGTGGTGGAACGGCGGGTCGATATCGGCATCCTGCCCAATCTGCCGCAGGATCAGCGCTTCGAGCGCGAGACCCTGATCGAGCAGGAAGTCGTCGCCATCGCGCATCCGGGCGATCCGATCGCGCGGTTCGACAATGTCGATTGCCAGCAGCTGGCCCGGCTGCCGCTGCTTTTCCGCAGCAGCGGCTCTTCGACGCAAAGGCTCGTCGACAGTGCATTCCGCAAGGCCGGATTGTCACCCAGGCCACGTCTCGTCCTCGATACGCGTGACGCCGTCTATGAGGCAGTCGTCAACCGCATGGGCGTCGGTTTCATGTGGCGCCACGGGACCGGTCGGACCGATGCCATCCGGCGCATCGGCGTGATCGGCATCGCTCCGCCCTGCGCCGAATCAGTGTTTCGACTGAGCGGTCCCGCCGACATTCTCGTCACCGCCTTCTTCGCCGCCGCACGCGCCTTCCATCGCGACGGGCGCGTCAATGCGATGTCCGGGCTTGGGTGAGGATCATGCCGGGGAAACGCGGATTTCACTTCAATCTCCACCACGATGCTGCGCGATGAAACGCTCGATGGCAGCGGCTTCCGCCTCCGTCGCGGTCAGGCCCAGTTTCGTCCGGCGTGTGAGCACGTCGGAGGCATCACGGGCGAATTCGGTATCGACCAGATAGCCCAGTTCGTGCGTGCCGAGGTCACCGGTCAGAAGCCGACCGAGATCATCGTGCCCGTCGAGAAACCGGCGCGCCCGCGTTCCATAGGCGCGCATCAGGCGGATCGCCGTTTCGGATGACAGAAAAGGAAAATCCCGGATCAGCGCCGTGACCTGCGCATCGAAATCCTCGACCGGGAAGTCTCCGCCCGGCAACGCCACCTCCGCCGTCCAGGGGGCACCCATCGGCAGGTGCCCGTCGAGGCGGGCGAGGGTGGCTTCGGCGAGTTTGCGAAAGGTGGTGATCTTGCCGCCATAGATCGTGACGAGCGGGACCCCGTCGGCCTCCTCGAGGGCGAGCACGTAGTCGCGCGTCGCCTCCTGGGCGGCCCGGGTGCCGTCATCATGGAGAGGGCGAACTCCGGCATAGCTGTGCAGGACATCCGCCGGGGTGACCGGCTCGCGAAAATACGCGCTGACCGCATCACACAGATAGGCGATCTCATCCTCGTCTGCGGTGACTCCGCCCGGATCACCGTGATAATCCCGGTCCGTCGTGCCGATCAGCGTGTATCGCCCGTTCTCATAGGGGATGGCGAAGATGATGCGTCCGTCCCGATTCTGGAAGATATAGGCAGCGTCGTGGTCGAAGAGCGCGCGGGTGATGATGTGGCTGCCCTTGACGAGGCGCACGGGCGTCTTGGTGTTTTGCCCCATCACCGATGATTCGACTGAACCGACCCAGGGCCCGGCCGCATTGATCAGGGCGCGGGCCGAGACGGTCTCGACGCGCGCAGTCTCTGCCCCTCCCGTATTTTCGCCGTTCAGGCTGACCTGCAAAAGCCAGCGTCCGTCCTGCCTTATGGCCTCGCTGCAGCGGGCGCGGGTACGGATGATGGCGCCGCGTTCGGCGGCATCGACGGCATTGAGGATAACGAGCCGGGCATCATCGACCCAGCAATCCGAATAGACGAAGGCATGGCGATAGTCGCTGCGCAACGGCGCGCCGACGGGGTCGCGGCCGAGGTCGATACCGCGCGTATGGGGCAGCGTCCCGCCGCCGCCGAGGTGATCATAGATGAAGAGGCCGAGACGCAGGAGCCAGCGTGGGCGCAGCCCCGCATGATGCGGCAGGACGAAGCGCATCGGCCAGATGACGTGAGGGGCATTGCGCAAAAGGATCTCGCGTTCGATCAGCGCCTCGCGCACCAGCCTGAAGGCGTAATGCTCCAGATACCTCAACCCGCCATGGATCAGTTTCGTCGATGCACTCGAGGTACCCCGGGCGAGGTCTCCGGACTCGCACAGATAGACCGACAGGCCCCGCCCGGCTGCATCACGTGCAATCCCGCAGCCGTTCACCCCGCCCCCGATGATGGCGAGGTCGACTTCTTGTTCAGCTTGGGACAAAACCTTTTCCCTTAAAGATCCGCGAGCCTGATGCGGCTCTCGCTGTCGAACAGATGCAGGCTTTCATCAGCTGCGCGCAAGGGCAGAATCTCTCCCTCGCGCACGGGCGTATGGCCGGCAAGGCGCACGGCCATGCGTTCCCCGCCCTCCCCATAGACCGCCTGTTTGTGCGAATCGGCGAGCGTGCCGTGGACAAGAATATCAGCGCCGAGTGTCTCGACCAACTCCGCAGCGAGGCTGAAATCGGCCTCTCCCTCGGCGCAGGGGACGAGATGCTCCGGGCGAATGCCGATCATTACCGGCTTGTCGGCATGGGCGGCGAGTCGATCCGGCGCCACCCGCAGGCCCTGTCCGCTTTCCAGCGCCAGCGTGGCGCCGTCCGAGGCGATCCGTCCCGGCATGAAATTCATTGCCGGCGAGCCGATGAAGCCGGCCACGAACATGGTGCGCGGATGCAGATAGACGTTCATCGGCGTATCCACCTGGTCCGCCACGCCGGCATTCATCACCACCAGCTTGTCGGCGAGCGTCATCGCCTCGACCTGGTCATGCGTGACATAGAGCGCCGTGGTGCGCAGGCGGCGCTGCAATTGCTTGATCTCGAGGCGCATCTGTACGCGCAGCTTGGCGTCGAGATTGGAAAGCGGCTCGTCGAACAGAAACGCCGCCGGATCACGCACGATGGCCCGACCCATGGCGACGCGCTGGCGCTGGCCGCCGGAGAGCTGGCGCGGCTTGCGCGCGAGCAGGTCGGAGAGCTCCAGCAGTTTTGCGGCTCCGGCCACCCGCTCCTCGATCTCGGTACGCGGCTTGCCGGCGATCTTGAGCCCGTAGGCCATGTTGTCGAACACGCTCATATGCGGGTAAAGCGCATAGTTCTGGAACACCATGGCGATGTCGCGATCCTTCGGCTCCAGCCTGTTCACCACCCGTCCGCCGATGGCGATCTCGCCGGCGGTGATTTCCTCCAGCCCTGCCACCATGCGCAGCAGCGTCGATTTCCCGCAGCCGGACGGGCCGACGATGACGATCAGCTCGCCGTCATTGATGTCGATGGAGACGCCGTGAATGACCTTGGTATCACCGTAGCTTTTCTCGACATTCCGGATCATGATCTCGGACATGGGCGTGGCTTTCCTTACTTCTCGGTTTCGACGAGGCCCTTGACGAACAGCCTCTGCATGACGACGACGATGATGACGGGTGGCGCGAGCGCGAGCGTCGCCGTCGCCATGGCGAGATGCCATTGCGGCTGCGTATCGGCGACGTTGATCATGCGCTGGATGCCCATCACGATGGTGGTGTATGAAGCATCCGTGGTGACGAGCAGCGGCCAGAGATACTGGTTCCAGCCGTAGATGAACATGATCACGAAGATCGCCGCGATATTGGTGCGCGACAGCGGCAGGAGAATATCCTTGAAGAACCGGAACGGGCTCGCCCCGTCCATCCGCGCGGCCTCGGTGAGCTCGTCCGGCACGGTGAGAAAGAACTGCCGGAAGAGAAAGGTTGCCGTCGCCGAGGCGATCAGCGGGATCGAGAGCCCGGCATAGGAATTGAGCATGCCGAGATTGGCCACCACCTCGAAAGTCGGCAGGATGCGGACCTCGACCGGCAGCATCAGGGTGATGAAGATGATCCAGAAGCACAGCATCCGGAAGGGAAAGCGGAAATAGACCACCGCGAAGGCCGAGATCAGCGAGATCGCAATCTTGCCGATGGCGATGGCGAGCGCCATGATCAGCGAATTCAGCATCATCAGCGCCACCGGCACACCACCGGCCTGGCGCATGCCGTCGGTCAGGATGGTGCGGTAATTCTCGATCAGCCGGTCACCCGGCCAGAGCGGCATCACGCCCCGCATCAGCGCGCTGCCTTCATGCGTCGAGGCCACGAAGGCGATCCAGACCGGGAAGAGAACCAGCAGGACGCCGAAACTGAGCACGGCGTGACGGGTGAACGTCAGCCAGGGACGATTTTCGACCATGACGGCCCTCTCAATACTGGACCCGCCGCTCGACATAGCGGAACTGGATGGTGGTAAGTGCGATGACGATGCCCATCAGGATGACGCTCTGTGCAGCGGAGGACCCGAGGTTCAGCCCGACGAAACCGTCCGTGTAGACCTTGTAGACGAGGATGTTCGTCGCCTGGCCCGGCCCGCCGCCGGTGGTCGCATGGATCACGCCGAACGTGTCGAAGAAGGCGTAGACGACGTTCACCACGAGCAGGAAGAAGGTGGTGGGCGAGAGCAGCGGAAAGGTGATCGACCAGAACCTCTTCCAGGGGCTCGCGCCGTCGATCGCGGCAGCCTCCATGAGCGATTTCGGGATCGCCTGCAGCCCGGCGAGGAAGAACAGGAAATTGTAGCTGATCTGCTTCCAGACCGCCGCGATGGTCACCAGAACCAGCGCGTCATTGCCATTGATCTGGTGGTTCCAGTCATAGCCCAGCCCCCGCGCCATATAGGCGAAAATGCCGATGGACGGGTTGAACATGAACCACCACAACACCCCCGCGATCGCCGGCGCCACCGCATAGGGCAGGATCAGCAGGGTTTTATAGCCGCTCGCCCCCTTGATCACCCGATCGGCCATGCTCGCGAGCAGGAGCGCGATGGCGAGCCCGGAAAAGGTGACGGCGACGCTGAAGACGGTCGTCACCTGGAAGGACGAGAGATAGAGCGGATCGGCAAACAGCCGCTGGAAATTCTGCAGACCGACGAAGGTCGTGCGCAGGCCGAACGCATCCTGGCGCAGAACCGACTGGTAGAGTGCCTGCGCAGCCGGCCAGATGAAGAAGATCAGCGTGATCAGGAGCTGAGGCGCGAGCAGGGCCAGCGGAAAGCCGAAACCTGCGAAAGTCACCCGCTTGTGCATGGGGCATCCGTTTCAGAGAAAGATCGTTCACGGCGCCGGTCGGGATCGACGAGGACGCCGGTCACAGGGACCGGCGTCCATCAGACGCGTGACACTGTCGGAAGGTGTCAGGAATTGTCGGCTTCGAACTGACGCAGCAGGTCGTCGCCACGACGAGCGGCATCGTCGAGCGCTTCCTCTGCGGACTTGTTGCCCGACCAGACTTCCTCGAGCTCTTCGTTGATGATGTCGCGGATCTGCACGAAATTGCCCAGACGCAGGCCGCGCGAATGCTCGGTCGGCTCGTTCAGGGTCATCTGCAGGATCGAGGTATCCGTGCCCGGATTGGCCTCGTAGAAGCCCTGCTCCTGCGAGAGCTCGAAGGCAGCCATGGTGATCGGCAGGTCGCCGGTGACCTGGTGCCAGTCGGCCTGGACTTCGGCCTGGCTGAGATAATCGAAGAATGCCGCCGTCGCCGCATATTCCTCGTCGCTATGGCCGCCCAGCACCCAGAGCGTGGCGCCGCCGATGATGGAATTCTGCGGCGCACCCGCGACATCGTCGTAATAAGGCAGCATGGCCACGCCGAAATCAAATTCGGTATTGGCCTCGACACTAGCCTGCCCAGCAGAAGTATTCATATAGAAGGCGCATTCGCCATTGTAGAACAGCGGCGCGGAATCGGAGCGACGCCCAGCATAGCGGAACACATCTTCACCCTGCCATTCCTGCATGTTGGCGATATGGCGCTTGTGGAGATCGCTGTTGAAGGCGAATTCCGTGTCGAGACCCTCGAAACCGTTGGCATTGGTGGCAAACGGCACATTATGGAGTGCGGAGAAGTTCTCGAGCTGCACCCAGGACTGCCAGCCCGTGGTGAAGCCGCATTCGGCAGCACCGGCCTCGATGATGGTGCGCGACATCTCGGCGAGTTCGCCCCAGGTCGCGGGCGGCGCGTCCGGATCGAGACCGGCGGCTTCCATCGCGTCGCGGTTGTAGTACATCACCGGCGTCGAGGAGTTGAAGGGCATCGACAGCATGTTGCCGTCGGGATCGGCGTAATAGCCCACCACGGAGGGCAGATAGACGGAGGGATCCCAGTCGCGGCCGTGCTCCTGCATGAGCTGATAAACCGGATAGATCGCCCCTTCGGCGGCCATCATCGAGGCCGTGCCGACTTCGAAGACCTGGACCAGATTCGGCTGTTCCCCGGCGCGGAAGGCGGCGATGGCGGAGGTCAGCGTCTCGGTGTAGTTGCCGCGATAGACGGCGTTGACGCGGAATTCGTCCTGGCTGGCGTTGAAGCCATCGACGACTTCCTGGGTGCGGTCACCCAGCTCGCCGCCCATGGCGTGCCAGAAATCGATCTCGACCGGTTGGGCCTGTGCGCTGGTGGCGCCGGCGACGAGGATCATGGCCGTCGAGGCGGCCAGAAGCGTGCGGGTGAAGGTCATGTTTCGCTCCGAAATTTCTCATTCGCGCAGGGGAAGCCTGCACCTTGGAACGTGATGACGAGGTTATATTTCAGGAATATGACAGTGGTAATGCATTAATTTAAAGTCGGCTAAACAAAATCATAAATTGTTCGTTGGTATCCATGCCCATACGACGATTCTATTTGTATGGAGTGTTGTGGCTGGTCGAGATTTCTGGATATCAAATCAAAATTTCGCAGTGGTTTGATATAAAAATTGTTACAAATTGCATTTCTATTTTGAATTTACTGGCTTCGGATTTTGCTTTTGTTCGTCGTGAATTGCCGAACGCCTGATGATTACGATTGATCATGCGTGGCTCCTTCATTTCGAGAGCTCATCCTGTGATGGAATGGAATGACCGATGCTTGCCGTCATCGACGGAATCACCCGCGACAGCCTCGAGATCCGGGTCGATCGGAAGCTCAACCCGACTGACGTCATCGACAGGCTCGCCAACCTGCTCACCCTGCCCGGTGCCCGAGCATGGTTGCTACGATAAATCGCCGGAGTTCGCTGCTGAGGCCGTTCGGGCATGAATCAAGGCGGTGGGAGCGGGGACTGCTGATGCCGGTCTTGCAACCCCGTGGAGCGCGGTTTCATCAAGGCGTTCAATATCCGCCTTCGCGCGGAATTCATCGAAGGCGAAATCTCCCCCATGCACCAGCATTCTCCTCGGACAATCCGGAGGGGGCAGATCACCGGATCCGTTCACTCAATAGTTCAGGTCTTCTCTGACCATGTCCAGCACAGCCCGGAGGGTAGCGTAGTCGAGAGGCGCATCATCGCCGGACGCAAAGCCGTCGAAGGGAAAGGTCAGTCCGACTTCGTGCCGCAATTCGCGGGCGCCGTGTTCTGGATGTGGCACCACCGTGTCGAGCACCACTCCGACCCGTGGCAACTCGAATCGATTCTGCATCCGGTGTTCGACGTGAAGCTCCAGCAACAACCCGAGTGCACTGCGAAGACGACCGGCGACATCGACCTCGACCACCGGCGGGACCAGATCATCAACTGGCATGAGAGCGCCCATGCCCAGAGCCTCTTCGTGGAGGCTGCGCAGCAAGAGATCACGATCTGCCATCAACACGCCCCTTACCGCCTCTGCAACCGACCGGCTTCGGCCCTCGGCATCAGTGATATACTGCTCCTGGAGATGCAGCAGCGGCACCAGCGGTCTCAGTGTGGCAATGCCTGGATCGGCGCGCGCCGTATCAAGCATCTCGAGAATCGTTTCTTGTTCGGGATGACGGCGCGCATCGATTTCGGCAGCGGTGCGCACCTGCGCCTGGGGAAGTTCGGTAATCCGCCGCTCGTAACCCAGCCCTAGCCCTTCAAGACCGAAAGCGAGCCAGACAAAAATGCCGGCCAGCGCGGTGGCAAGGGTACCGCGCACAAGGGCAGCATCGAGATCACCCTGCGGAACACGCCAGATCAGCCCCAATACCAAGAGAGGCAGCGGCAGAAGAACGGCCGCCAGTGCAGTGTGGCGCAGGATATCCAGGCTCGTTGCCCAGGCGAAGAGCGCCACCACGGTCGCACTGAGCGCGAAGGTCTCTGCCAGTTCCACGAAGCGCCTTCGCCTGCGCCGGGTGAAAGTGATGGTGAAGGGATCGGTTTCAGGGCTCATATGAACAGCTTTCGCAGATAGCCGCTCAGTACGTCGAGCAGCACCACGGTGCCGATGATGATGCACAGGATCGCACCGGCGGCCGGATAGTCGAAGGATCGCATTGCCTCGTTGAAAACCATGCCGATGCCGCCCGCTCCCACGATACCGACCACCGTGGCCGAGCGGATGTTCGCCTCGAAGCGATACAATGTATACGAAACCCACAATGGCATGACCTGTGGGATGACACCGTAGAGGATTTCGTCCATACGCCCGGCACCGGTAACACTGATACCATCGACCGGGCGCGGATCGATCGACTCGACGGCCTCGCTGAACAGCTTGGAGAGCGCGCCGCTGGTCGAAATCCACAGTGCCAGCATTCCCGCCATCGGGCCGAGCCCGACTGCCGCCACGAAAATGAGGGCAAAGACGAGATCATTGATCGCACGACTGGCATCCATCAGCCGCCGGGCCGGCTGGTGAATCCACCATGGCGCCAGATTTGTCGCGGACATCAATCCGAACGGGATCGCCGTCAGCAGCGCCAGTAGCGTACCCCAGATCGCCATATGTATGGTGATCACCATCTGTTCGACATAGATCGACAGATTGGTGAAGTCGGGCGGAATGAATCCCGGAAGTTGGCGCCCGGTCGAACCGGTCGAACCCAGGACCATCGCCTCCATATTTGCAAAGCCGCGGATCAGATCGCCCCAGCGCATGTCGGTGGCGACAATCCCCCAGACGACGAGACTGACGACGATCGCCCAGACGACAGTGCCCGTCAGCGACCGGCGTGGCGGTTCGGGTGGTAGGCTGACTGAGGAAGCTGGTACGGCCATGGAACTTGTTTCCGCAGTAACGCCAGGGGCTCGCAGCACCCCTGGCAAGTGACGCCGAGATCCGGCTTTCGACATTAAACGCGTGATCAGAGACCGGCTTCGAGCAGGCGGACCATATTCTCGAGATCAGCGAGTTGCTCCTCGATCTCGACGATACGCCCAGCTTTCTCTTCATCACTCAGCGCATCGTTCTGGTTGATCTGACCCACTTGCTTGGCCAGTTCGAGCTGACGCACGGGGATCAACTGGTGATTGTTCGAACCGCGCCAGGCTTCCATTCCGCCGGTGGTGCGTTCCAGCACCGCGCGGGCTTCGGTGATTTCCTCGGGCGAGCCGACCTGCCCATAGCTGAGGAAGAAGCCTCGGACGCGATCTTTGGTTGCATCGGGCAGGTTCGTGCGCCACATCATCGGGCTGTTGGGGATCAGGGGCGAGCGCCAGATCTCACGCACCTGATCGACCACATCGGGTGACATCCGCGCGGGCTGGAAGCTCGAGATCGTGCCGAAATCGGCGGTCTGGTTGGCTACGGCCAGAACCATCGCCTCGTAACTGGCATGTGTCACTGACGCGAACGTTTCAGATGGCACCACGCCGCGACGCTGGAACAGATAGAAGTCGGGAACCAAAAAACCCGAGGTGCTGTTGAGATCACCCAGCGCCGCGTCAAGCCGGCCTGCATTCTCGAAGATATCATCGACCGACTCGATATTGCTGTCGCGGTGGACGATCAGCAATGTATGGTAACCTGAGACGTTGCCGGCATTGATGCGCTGGGCGAAGACCTCGCCTCCGGCGCGATCGACGGCCTGGACCGCTGCGGCGCCACCGATATAGGCGATTTCGATCTGATCGAAGCGCATTGCTTCGATGATTCCGTTGTAATCAGGCGCGAAGAACGGCTCGACAGTATAGCCTGTCTGATCCTCCATCGCGGCGATGAAATCAACCCACTGCGTGCGCAAGTTTGCGGCACTGTCGGTGGCGATGATCCCGAAACGAATCGTCTCGAGATCGTTTGTATCGACGGCGAGGGCGGCTGTCGCTGCTCCTGCGAGCAGGCCGCCCGCCGCGACGAGGGTGGCAAGTTTCGAAAGCATGTCGGTTCTCCTTGACGGAAGTGTTGCCATCAGCGCGCGGCGCCGACGGCCAGGGGGTTGGAAGGGGGGACGAATTCGGTCCCGCGATCTGCAGCAATGCCCGCATCTTCGGCCTCGGCGCCGTAGATGTCGGTCAGGAGATCGGAGTCCAGGCGGGCAGGCGGGCCGTCGAAGACAACCCGTCCCGCATTGAGCGCCACGATCCGATGGCAGAAGCGTCGCGCGAAATCCACCTGATGCAACGACACCACGACCGGCACGCCGTCGCGTCGGTTGATGTCGCACAAGGTTGCCATCACGCGACGCGAGGATTCCGGGTCCAGTGAGGCGATCGGTTCGTCGGCGAGAATGACGCGCGCGCGCTGCATGAGAGCCCGGGCGATGGCAGCCCGTTGTTGCTGACCGCCGGAGAGGGTGCCTGCACGCTGTCCCGCCTGATCGCTGATTCCCACCCGGTCCAGCGCGGCCATGGCGTCGCGCATCTCGGCGGTTGTGAACCAGCCGGTCCAGCGGCGCAGGCGTGATATCTGGCCCAGTCGGCCGATCAGGACATTGGTCAGCACGGGCAACCGGTCGATCAGGTTGAATTGCTGGAAAATGAAACCGATTTCGCGACGCACGGCATTGACCCGTGAAGCCCGGCGCCCGGCTGATTGAACTTCACGACCCAATACGGAGATCCGGCTTTCCGGATTATCCGCTAGGGTCAGGCCCGCAATGTGCCGCAGAAGAGTGCTTTTTCCGGAGCCGGAAGGGCCGATCAACCCGACAACCTCGCCCTGATGCAGGGTGAGCGACACGTCATCCAGCGCAACGCGTTTCGTCCCGGCGATCCAAAAGGAGCGTGAAACACGCTCGAGGACGACAGCAGGCATCTTGTCGGGTATACCGGAAATTTTGTTGCCGTGCATGTTGAGCCCCCAAAACCGTAAGATTTGGGTAGCAACAGTTAATGACACTCAGGAGACGGTATTATTAAATATTTATGACGTTTTTCACAAATAGAGTGAGACTTATTTTAAGAATTTGCCTGATATATATACTACTGGACTGATTCTTTAAAAAAATTTGAGGCGGGTTTTTTGCCGCAAATAAAATAACTATCTATTAAAATTTTGTATTATAGCTGCGAGTTATTAGAATTTTAATTATTTGAAAATCTAAATTATGCTGATCACATAAATAGAAAAATCGTATATTTTGAAGTAATCCCTGAGTATTGCAGGGTTTGAATTCCGAAGATCAGCTGGTCCGGCGCAGACAGGGCGAACCGCCACATGCCTGCGCCGGAAGGCGCCATGATCGTCAGCGTGCCAACTCGCCGCGCACGGTATCGGCCAATGCGTCCAGCGTCTCAGCCGGATCGGCATCGGTGTCGAGCACATCACGCAGGCTGCTCATGATCGTATCGGTCACGCGCACGCCACGTTCCCCGGGATAGGCGAACCAGGGGCCGAGAAAGGCGACCTGGTCGCGCGTGGCCTGATGGTTGGGATTTTCCGCATAGAAGTCACCCAGGAATTGCGGATCATCGGCGGCACGCTGGTTCGTGGGCGCGTAACCGGAATTGCGCACCACGATGGCTGCGCCCTCGGGGCCGGCGGCGAAAGTCATGTAGCGCCATGCGGCTTCCTGCCTGGCTTCATCATCGGTGAGCATGACGACGCCGGAACCGCCGGTGGGAAGCCAGCCGTTCTCACGGTCGGCGACGGGGAAGGATGCGACGCGCAGATCGAAACGATCGCCGACGCCGTCCTCGAGGCGGGCGAGGAATGCGGAGGAATCGAGCATGATGCCGAGCCGCCCGGCCTGGAACGATTGCTGGGCCGCGCTGCGATCATAGGCCGGCATGTCGGCCTCCTCGCGAAACTGCGCCAGCAGGGCAGCCGCCCGGTGGCCGCGTTCATCGTCGAACAGAACCTCTTCCTCGGCGTCGTCCATGAGTTCGCCGCCAAAGGAGCCGACCGCTGCCTGCCACATCCAGTCACTGCCCCAGAAATGATAGTAGATCCCGTCGGTATCCTCGCCGAGCGCGTCGATATCCGCTCCGAGAGCAATCAGATCATCCCAGTTGTCGGGGAAGGCGTCCGGGTCGCCGCCGGCCTGGGCGACGAGATCGGCATTGTAGTAGACCACGGGCGTGGAGGCCGCGAAGGCGAGGCCGTATTGCTCGCCCCGGACCTGACCAAGGCCGAGCAGGCTTTCTGTGAAACCCGCCTCGGCAAAGGCTTCCTGGTCCTCGATGAAGGGCGCGAGCGGCTGGGCCAGTTCGCGCTCGGCCAGGATGCGGATGCGGTTGAGGCCGACATAGACGATATCGGGGGTATCGCCGCTCATGGATTCGCGCAGAACGCGCTGCACACCGTCCTCGTAGCTGTCGGAGGGGGAGCGGAAGGTGACGCGCACATCCGGATTCTCTTCCATGAAGCGCGCGGCGATTTCTTCCTGGATCTCGCCGAACACGCCGGGCATGGCATAGTGGACGACGATTTCGGTCTCTTGCGCCTGGGCGGGGAGCGCGAAGGCGCCCGCGATCAGCGCTGCGGCGGCGACGCTTGTCGAAAACCGTTTCATTGGTGAACCTCCTGGTCGGGCTTGTCTTTCGACGAGGTGCCCTGGCGGTCAGCCCTTGACGCCGCTCAGGGTGATGCCCTCGATGAAACGCCTCTGCGCGAGCAGGAAGACGATCACGAGGGGAGCCGTGATGATGGTGGTTCCGGCCATGAGGGCGCCGTAATCGGAGCCGGCCTCCTGGTCGCGGAAGAAAAGAATGCCCAGAGGCGGTGTCGCCAGCGCCGTGTCGGTCAGCACGATCAGCGGCCAGAACAGGTCGTTCCAGTTGGCGACGACGGAGAAGATCGAGAAGGCGGTGATCGCCGGCCAGGCGGTGGGCACCACGATGCGCCAGACGATCGAGAATTCCGATAATCCATCGACCCGCGCGGCATTGATCAGATCATCCGGCACGCTGCGGAAGAACTGCCGGAAGAGGAAGATCGCGAAGACCGAAACGGCAGAAGGAATGATCAGAGCCCAGTAAGTGTTGAGCAGCCCCAGATTGGCGAAGGTCAGATAGAGCGGGATCGCCGGGACATGCGAGGGGATCATCAGCCCGACGAGAACCATTCCGAAGACGATGGTGCCTCCACGAAAGCCGAGTTTCGCCAGAGCATAGGCGCAGGGTACCGCCGTCACGATCTGGAAGAACAGGATGCCCGTGCAGACGATGACGCCGTTGAGCAGGAAGCGCAGCATCGGCACCTCGGTAAAGGCGCGGGCGTAATTCGCATAGGCGTTGAAATCCTCCGGCCACAGGCTGAACCCGGCGGCGAAGATTTCCGAGGGCGATTTGAGCGACGTCGCCACCATCCAGACGAAGGGCGCCAGCATCACCACGGCGCCGGCCCCGAGCAAGATGACCCGCAGCGCTTCCAGGGCGATCATGCGAAGCTGGCGCGCGCTCATGCGTAATGCACCCGGCGGTCGATCACGCGGATCTGGATGAGTGTCAGGATCAGGATGAAGGCGAGGAAGACGATCGTCAGCGCAGCGCCGTAACCGGCGCGGAAATAGACGAAGCTCTCGCGATACATGGTGAAGAGCAGAACCTGCGAGGCGTTGCCGGGCCCGCCCTGGGTGAGCACGGCCACCGATTCGAAGACGCGGAAGGAGCGGATCGCGGTGATCACGATCACGAAGAGCGTGGTCGGGCCGAGCATCGGCCAGGTCACGGTGAGGAACTTGTCGAGCGGGCGATGCGCGCCATCGACCTCGGCTGCCTCGTAGAGATGCCCCGGTATCGCCATCAGGCCGGCGAGGAAGAGGATCATGTTGTAGCCGATCGTCTCCCAGATCCCGATCCCGGCGAGGGTGAACAGGACCAGACCCCGGTCCGTCAGCCAGTTCGGGCCCGCCAGCCCGACGAGGCGCAGCATCTCGTTGACCAGGCCGAGATTGGGATGGAGCATGAATTGCCAGACCGTCGCCATGGCGACCAGCGTCGAGGCGACCGGCAGGAAATAGGCGGTGCGGAAGAAGGTACGCCCGAAGCGTCCACCCTGTATGAGCAGCGCCACGCCGAGCGCCAGCGCCACAGAGACCGGCATCACCACGCCCACATAGACGAGCGTGTTGATCAGCGACCGCCGGAAAACCGGATCGCCGGTCATCTCGGCATAATTGTCGAGTCCGATGAAGGCGAAGCTGCGTGCGCCGAACCCCCAGTCCGTCAGCGAGAGAAAGCCGACGGCGAGGGTCGGCCCGATGAGCAGGGCCAGCATCAGGGCTGTTGCCGGGGTCGCAAGGGCAATCCCCGTCAGACGGTCGCGCAGCGGCGCCTTTGTGCGGGAGGGGCCGGTCCGGGGCGCGGCTTGTTTCGCAGGTGCCGCAGATATCGCCGGCGCACGATCAGCCATGGACTTCACTCCCCAGCGGCAGGAAGGCAGGCATGGGCTGATCCCGACTGGCATGCGCCTCCTGAAAGCGGATGCGGGCGCCGTCGGAATCGAAGAGCAGAAGGGTTTCGGGCCGTGCCGTGAGGCCGATGGTATCGCCGGTTGCAAGGTGATCGATTTCCTCTGGATGACAACGCATCTGCACCACCGGGAGGCCCGGCAGATCCGGTTTGAGGGAGAGGATGGCCTCCGCACCCAGAAATTCGATCCGGGTGATGCGTCCGGCGACGAGTGCCGTATCGGCATCGGCAATCTGCAGAGCCTCCGGACGGATGCCGCAAATGCAGCTGCCGGACATGGCGACGGGGTTCGGTAGCGTCATCGCATGCGTGCCGATCACCAGGCGCGCATCATCGAGCCGTGCCGGCAATGCGTTGATCGGTGGCGAACCGATGAAGCCGGCCACCCGCAGATTGACGGGATCGGCGTAGATCTCCCGTGGCGGCGCGACCTGCTGGATGACACCGTCCATCATCAGGGCAACCCGGTCGGCCATGGTCATCGCCTCGATCTGGTCATGCGTCACATAGATCGTGGTGACCCCCGTGCGCGCATGCACGGCGACGATCTCCTCACGCATCTGACCGCGCAGCTTCGCATCGAGATTGGACAAGGGCTCATCGAGCAGAAAGACGTCCGGATGCCGGATCAGCGCGCGCCCGACCGCGACACGCTGTTTCTGCCCGCCGGAGAGCTGCGCGGGCCTGCGATCGAGCAAGGGCTCAAGCCCGAGCATGCGCGCGGTTTCCCGGACCCTCAGGTCGATCGCAGCGCGACGGCGACGGTAACCGGGGGTGAAGCGACCGACGAGCGGCAGGCGCTGCCATGCGGCAAGGTCACGCATCGCAAGCGGCAATGCGAGATTTTCGTAGACGCTCATATGCGGGTAGAGTATCCGTGTTGGTCAAGGTAGGGCTGGCGCCCATTTTCGATCATCCCTCATGAGTGCGTTTGCGAGGATGATGAGTTTTCGCATGATGGCGGTTATGGCCTTCTTTGCGGGTTTCCCTGCGGCTATGAAGTGATCGTATTTCGCCTTGAGCTGCGGGTTGAAGCGGATTGCAACAAGTGCCGGCATGTAGAGGGCTTGCCGTAGACTTGCGCGACCACCGCGGATGAAGGCACGCCCGGTCCAGGTACCTGACTGGCGAGTAGCCGGAGCCAACCCCGCAAGCGAGGCGGCCTGGCCGTTTTCGAGCGTGCCGAGTTCTGGCATGTCGATGATCATCGTGAAGGCGGCGATCGTGGCGAGGCCCGGGATCGAGACGATGATATCGTAGCGGCGTGCGAGGTCGGGATCAGCCTTGATGAGGGTCATGATCTCCTTTTCGATGGCGCTGACCTGTCGCTCGATCTGCTTGAGTTGCTCGGCGTTCTGACGCTTGAGGATGGGCAGGGTCAGGTTCTTTGCCCTGTTCCTGGCGGCTGTCCGGTTCTTCACGAGAGCTTCGCGGGCCATGTGGAGGTCTTTGAGATCATTGAGAAGATGGCTGCGTGGCGGGCGCGCCTCGAGCTCCAACAGTGCCCCCATGCGTGCCAGCAAGGCGGCATCCAGCGGGTCGGTCTTGGCGTGTTTTCCGGTGGCTTCTGCAAAGCGGCGGGCCTGGCGTGGATTGACCTTGACCAGCGCATGGGCCGCTTGGGCCAGCTTGCGCTCGAAGGATCGATGATAGGGGGCCTGTCGGCTCATAGACGATACGCGAACCGGGCTGCCCGGCCCAGTTCAGGAACGCCCTGTGGCCGGTTTTGTCATTGGTAAAGCGCCGGTTCGTGCCGTCACTGAGACGGTGGGCATCGAGATGGTCTTTCGAAATATCGACTCCGATGGTATCGCTGGTCATCTTTCGCTTGTCCTGTGCTTGTCGTCCGCAGCCTGACTGCGGGTATCCGTCCAGGCCTCAAGGGAAAGACGAGGGCGATCCGACTCTAACTCGACCCGTCAAACGGTCAGCGCGTTCACGATCCGACCCTCGCCGCCGGGAGCGGGTGGCCACCCGCTCCCGGCGATCCGTTCTCGCCCATTCGGCAGAGAAAGTCATAAGACAAGCGCGTAGGACTGGAACACCATCGCGATGTTGCGCTCGGAGGGGCGCTCGTGGTGCAGGGCGCGTGATCCGATATGCAATGCGCCCGCGCTTTGTGCATCCAGCCCGGCAATGATCTTCAGAAGTGTCGACTTCCCACAGCCGGAGGGGCCGAGCAGGGCCACGAATTCGCCATCGGCGACTTCGAGATCGATCCCGCTCAAGGCCTGGTGGGCATCATACCGCTTTTCGATTCCCTGCAGGGTGACAGCTGCCATGAACGCTTTCCGCGATACGCCGATCGGCGCCTGTTTGATAGAAAACGTTCATAATAGCTCTTGATGATAGTTTAATGACAGGGCCGTGACCATTCATGCAGGCGGCATCGCGACGGTTTCACGGCTGAAGACCCGGGCGGCGAGGCGGTCGAGCGCTTCGTCGATATCCATGCACCGGATTGCTCCCTCCACATCGGGGGCCGCGTCGAGGGTGAGCAAGAGACGGCCGTAATGGAGGCCGAACGCGATTTCGGACAATGTCCCGTACCCGCCACCGACGGCGATCATCGCGAAACAGGCGCGCGCGATGATCGCATTGCGGGCATTGCCGATACCGGTCGCGATCGGAATGGCGACGTAGTCGTTCGCGGCGCGCCAATCCTCGTCCGGCAGCAGGCCGATCGGCAACCCTCCGGCCTCGGCATGCCCGCGACAGACGGCTTCCATCACGCCGCTCTTACCGCCGCAAAGCAGTGTCAGGCCCAGATTCGCGAGTTCGCGCCCGAGAGTCTCGGCGATCGCGCATTGCCCTTGGGTCGCCTCCCGTGGCCCGATCACACCGACAGGCAACCGGCGCATGGGCGCCGTCTCATGCAGATGGCGCAGGGCGTCGCGTGCGTTTATCGTGCGCAGACCAAGGTGGCTGCCGATATCCGGTGACGGCGGTGCAGGTTGCCAGTCGCGTTGCCGGGGATCGAATATCGCACCATCGGATATGATACGCCCATGCGAATCGATCGACAATTCCGTCATGCAACACCTCGATTCAAGTTGCCTCGCCAGCCGGAGCGCCGAACGAAGCCTCCAGCCATGATGTCATTCTTGTACGCAGCAACAAGACGACTTGTAAATATTCTTCCATTGGTTCATGCATTTCACAACAAGGCGGGCGATTGATGAATGACCATGCGTACCAATGAAACCGGCGAATCCGACATGAGCGTGTTAACCGCGCGCCAGCGTGCAATCCATGAGCATATCGCTCGGCAGGGCTTTGCGACGCTCGATGCGCTTGCCACCCTTTTCCGTGTGTCCGTGCAGACTGTGCGGCGCGAGATCATCCATCTCGACCGTTGCGGGCTGGTTGAGCGTTTTCATGGCGGTGCCGGCGCTATCGACAAGGCGCGGCGGCGGGACTACTCGGAAAAAAAAATCGTTGCGCGTGAGGGAAAGCAGCGCATCGCGCGAAAGATCATCGCGGATGTGCGCAAGAACGAGACCGTGTTTCTCGATGTCGGCACCACGGTCGAGGCCGCCGCGCAGGTTATTGCTGCGCGTGCGATTCCGCTGCGGATCGTGACCGCCAGCCTGCCGGCCGCCATGGCGCTTGCGGGTGCAGAACACGTCGAAACGCATGTCATCGGCGGTATCGTCGGCGGTGCCGACGGTTCTCTCGTCGGGGCGGATACAGCCGAGATTCTGTCTCAATACACGTTCGACCGCTGTATCATTTCCGCTTCCGGATACGATTCGGGATGGGCACCCAGCGATTTCGATCTGCAGAAGGTCTTTCTGAAACGTCTTGCCATCAAACGCAGTCAACTCGCGATACTCGCCATGGATGGCGGGAAGTTCGACCGACGCGCCCCGATCACAGTCACGGGCTTGCATGCGCTCGCGCATCTGGTCACAGATGGGCATCCTCCCGACGGGCTCCTGGAAGCGGCGCGAAGCGCCAAAGTCACCATCGAGATCTGTGGAAACTGAATGCGCAATATCGTCATCGTTTTCCTGAGCGTTTGTCCTGAATGGGCAACAAGGGAACGGCCATGATGAGGGCAAGTCGCGATGGGGGCGATGTTTGCAATGCGATGCCACAGCTGACCTGCCCCGGGTCATTTCCTCCATCAGCGATGAGAGTCCGAGCCTCATTGAAGGACGGACAGATGAAGCGGAAGCGGTTTACGGAAGAGCAGATCATCGGGGTGCTGCGGGAGCAGGAGGCAGGCGCGAAGGTGGCCGACCCGTGCCGCCGGCCTGGAATCTCGGACGCGACGTTCTACAACTGGAAAGCCAGGTTCGACGGCATGGATGTGTCGGAGGCGAAGCGGCTGAAGGCGCTCGAGGACGAGAATGTCAGGCTGAAGAAGCTTCTGGCCGAGCAGATGCTGGTGCGGCGGCGCTGCGCGAGTTCCTGTCAAAAAAGGGCAGGGCCCACTGCGGTCAAGCCTGCGCAGACTGCGCAGACTGCGTAGACTTGTCTGCGAGCGCGAAGCCGTTGCGCATCTGCAGGCCACGATGGGCCTGTCGGAGCGGCGGGCCTGCACGATCATCGGCGCCGATCGCACCATGATCCGCTACCGATCCCGGCGGCCTCCCGAGCTGGAACTGAGGAAGAAGCTGCGCGATCTCGCCAGCCGACGGCGGCGCTTCGGCTACCGGCGGCTGTTCGTCCTGTTGCGCGGCGAAGGGGAAGCATCGGGGATCAACCGGATCTACCGCATATACCGGGAAGAAGGGCTGACCGTGCGCAGGCGCCAGGCGCGTCGCCGGGCTGTCGGAACCCGGGCGCCGATCCTCGTCGAGGCGGAAGCCAATGCCCGCTGGTCGCTCGATTTCGTGCACGACCAGTTCGCCTGCGGGCGGCGATTCCGCGTGCTCAACATCGTTGATGACGTGACGCGTGAATGCCTGGCGGCGGTCCCTGACACGTCGATCTCGGGCCGGCGCGTGGCGCGCGAACTGGCCGACATGGTCAGGCGGCGTGGCAAGCCCGGCATGATCGTGTCGGATCACGGCACCGGGTTCACCTCGAACGCGATCCTCGCCTGGGCGAAGGATGCGGGCGTCGCATGGCACGGCATCGCGCCTGGAAAGCCGATGCAGAACGGCTTCTGCGAGAGTTTCAACGGCCGCATGCGGGACGAACTCATCAACGAGACCCTGTTTATCGGGCTGGCGCACGCCCGCAGCCTCATCGCAGAGTGGGTCACCGACGACAACGAGGTCCGGCCCCATTCCTCCCTCGGCTACACAACCCCGGCAGCCTTCGCGGCCGGCCTCACCGCAACAGGCCCGCAGCTGCGCAATCCCGGCCAGCTCCGCTGCGAGCCTGTTGCTCACCACGCGCCGTCTCGGTTTTGTTGACACGGGCCTGGAATGCAAAAGGCCTCCTGTCCGGGAGGCCCTTAAGCGGTTGTATTCATTGGGATATTTGGTTGCGGGGGTAGGATTTGAACCTACGACCTTCAGGTTATGAGCCTGACGAGCTACCGGGCTGCTCCACCCCGCGTGAGGTGTCCTGTTTGGGGGGATTGTGAGAGGATGATGGTTGTTTGCTTGTCTTTTGCGGGCCCGGCGACGACCTACTCTCCCGGGTCTTGAGACACAGTACCATTGGCGCTGAGGCGTTTAACGGCCGAGTTCGGGATGGGATCGGGTTTTATGCGCCTCGCTCGAGCCACCGGGCCGGCGAAAGACAAGTTTGCGCAGCAAACTTGATTGATTGATTTAGCCTCAGACGCCGACTTTCTGGTCGGCCTCAAGCGCCGGCGTGGGCGTCCGCCCACTTGGCTTTTCCGCGGAATGGTCCGCGACGCGCGTTCGCGCTTTGGGCCTTCGGCCTGGTTTTTACGCAGGCCTCAAGCGCCGGCGTGGGCGTACGCCCACTTGGCTTTTCCGCGCATGGGCGCGGGCGCGCAGTCGCGCTTGACGTCGCTTCGCGGCGGTTCAGCGCTCGCGTTGGATCGGCGCTCGCCCTGTATGAGCGGGAGCGCAAGCGAACCGCTGTCTGAGGTGAAGCATGAGGTTGATGAAGGTCTTTTTGGTTCTGACGTTTTTTGATCAGCCCCGGCGCGCAGCGCCGCAAGCGCGAACGCGCGTCGCGGATCGTTCCGCGGAAAGCCAAGCGGACGGACGTCCGCGCCGGCGTTTGAGGCCAACAATAAACGAGTGATCCTGCAACGTTTGTGATGAGCGCCGGGCCGTCAGGCCCGCAAGGCCGAACGGCCGCCGCGCCGCGTGGCGCGGAAAGCCAAGCGGACGGACGTCCGCGCCGGCGTTTGAGGCTCATCAAAAAGCGCGCATGGATCATGAGAGGCAATCAAGCCAATCGAGCGATTAGTACCGGTAAGCTCAACACATTGCTGCGCTTGCACACCCGGCCTATCGACGTGGTGGTCTTCCACGGCTCTCAAGGGAGATCTCGTTTCGAGGTGGGTTTCCCGCTTAGATGCCTTCAGCGGTTATCCCGTCCGTACATAGCTACCCTGCACTGCGGCTGGCGCCACAACAGGTCCACCAGAGGTACGTCCATCCCGGTCCTCTCGTACTAGGGACAGATCCTCTCAAATCTCCT
>Ga0076930_100668_pt1 | contig 27717 bp, 22 predicted proteins | sample HotLakConsoUCCRE_FD_71149 | JGI IMG/M metagenome (GOLD analysis project Ga0076930, IMG submission 71149) | Hypersaline microbial mat communities from Hot Lake, Washington, USA - Hot Lake Consortium UCC-RE (version 3) (version 3) ...
ATATATTTTGCCCCAAATAGGTAAAATCATTTCTAAAGACCAATCGGCCTATACCTATTTGCCCGAATCGGTAAAGGCTTTTCCGGATGGAAGGGATTTTCTTGACATTCTGGAAAAGGTAGGTTTCAAACAAACGCAATGCAAAACACTCACATTTGGCATCAGTTCCATTTACACTGGCATAAAGTAAGCCTGCTTGCCTTACTTTTGCTGTTGACCCATGTTTTTCAACTGCAGGCCCAACAAAAAAGCCTGATATTCAATAAATCTGGCAGTGATGACCAATCCTTGTCCTATGGATTTTTTCTGGCCGCCCACAATAGCAGCCTGAGGATCAAATATTCGGACAATTTTATGGATCCCGCCTACCAGGGATTGGATAATGTGCGGGCGATCATGCCTGTTTTCTCACCTGGATTTGCACTGGGGTTTCTGGTTACGGGCAGGCTGCACGATCAGGTCAATTTGATGTTTACACCCAAAGTAGGCTTTTACGAATACCGTACCGAGCTGCAGCTTTTCACGGATGACGGCAATGCCGCCAATGGAATTGGGGTCAATACCGTTCCTTTACTTACTGAAGAGACCCTGGTAGAATTCCCCTTACTCGTTAAGTACAAGTCCGAACGTTTCAACAATACCCGCATGTTTTTTGTTGGGGGGCTGAACGGTCAGATTCGTACCAAAAATCAGGAAGAAGCCAACGAGGATCCGGTGGTACTGAAAGGCAGAGACCTGGCGGTAGAAATGGGATTGGGTTTTGACTTGTATTTCCAATATTTTAAATTTTCGCCTGAGATCCGTTTTTCTCATGGCCTGATGAACCTGTACCAACCCGGATACTCCGATGAAAGAATAGCAGGAGCCATCAGTGATATCCGCCGCAAATCCATTACCCTGTACCTGAATTTCCAATAAAACCTGCCTGATGAAGGCCTGCTGGCTTTTAATCCCCGGGGAAAAATTTTATATTTCCCCATGGAAAAGAAAATTGCATTCATTACCGGAGCTACTTCTGGAATAGGTAAAGCATGTGCCCGGTACCTGGCGGGGGAAGGCTTTGCCATCATTGCCTGTGGCCGGAGGAAAGAAAGACTGGAACGACTAAAAAAGGATTTACCAGCCGACACCCCCTACCAATACCTGGTGTTTGATGTTCGGGATAAGGAAGGGGTATACGCTGCGGTGGATTCCCTTCCGGAGGAATGGCAGGCCATCGACGTGCTGATCAATAATGCAGGCAATGCCCATGGCCTGGACCCCATTCATGAGGGAAGCGAAGAAGACTGGGATGCCATGATGGATATCAATGTAAAAGGACTGCTTTATGTGTCCAAAAAGATCATTCCCGGCATGGTAGCCAGGGAAAGCGGTCAAATCATCAATATCGGCTCTACCGCAGGGAAGGAAGTATATCCCAAAGGCAATGTGTACTGTGGCTCAAAGCATGCCGTAGATGCCATCACCAAAGGCATGCGCCTGGACCTGAACCCCTACGGCATCAAAGTCATGGCCATCAATCCGGGACTGGTGGATACGGAGTTTTCCCTGGTCCGCTTCAAGGGAGATGACCAAAAGGCGGCAAATGTGTACAAGGGTTTTCAGCCCCTCATGGCAGAGGATATTGCGGATGTGGTTCGTTTTGCGGTAACCCGGCCCCCACATGTGGTCCTGGCCGATGTCACCGTTTTACCCACCGCTCAGGCCAGCACTACCCTGCTCAACAAAAACGAATCATGAAAACCAAACTGGTTTGTTTGCTGCTACTGCCTGTGCTGGCTTGTAGCGCAGGCAAAGGTGATAAGGAAGTGGAAAAGCTGGCTGAAACAGATCTTCAAACAGTACTGTCAGATATGGCTGTAACGGGATTTTCAGCGGTTCTTCAGGATACCGGTCAATTGGAAAAGCGGCTGATAGCTGCTGGTCTGGTCGATATTCAGGATCTTATCCCTGAAGTGCAGGTCATATTAAAATATTCTACGGAGGACAACTTTTTTGGCAAGGATGTTTACGGAGAACTTAGCCGCTGCTACATGCAACCGGAAGTGGCAGAGATGCTGACAATTGCTTTCCGGGAGCTGAAAACCAGGGATCCTGACCTTACCTTTTTGATCTATGATGCCGTGAGACCGCAATCGGTGCAGCAGATCCTCTGGGATGAGCTGGACAAACCCGATAGCCTCAAACCCCTTTATGTAGCGGACCCACAAAAGGGTAGCCTGCATAATTTTGGGGTTGCGGTGGACCTGACCCTGGCACATGCGGCTACGGGTGAGCCATTGGATATGGGTACCGGCTATGATTTTTTTGGCTATGAAGCGTACCCCGACAGGGAGGAAGAGATGTTGGCAGCCGGCAGGATTAGCCGGGAGCAGGTAGCGAACAGAGCGCTTTTAAGGGAAGTCATGCTGGCAGCCGGATTTACAGGAATAGGGTCTGAATGGTGGCACTTTAATGCCTTTAGCAGAAAAGTTGCCGGAGAGAAATTCGACATTGTGAAATAATAATTGTATAATCGTCCTTTAAAATAATTTACATAACCTATGCATTTAATAAACAATAAACTCAAATCCTTAAGCATCATTGCTTTGGGTTTGGCCCTGGTCCTGTTGCCTGCCATGAGCCAGGCCCAGCAATTCCGGGCTTTGGTGATCAGCAAGACATCCGGTTTCCGTCACCAGTCTATTCCGGAAGGAGTAGCAGCCATTAAAAAACTGGGGCAGAAACACCGTTTTCAGGTTTATGCCACAGAGGATGCCGGTCAGGTCAATGACAAAAACCTGGAACGATACGATGTGATCATCCTGATGAGCACCACCGGTACCATTTTCAATGCCGAGGAAAAAGCTGCTTTTGAGCGCTTTGTGCAAAGTGGTAAGGGTGTCGTTGGTGTGCACAGTGCCACCGATACTGAGTATGAATGGCCCTGGTATACCAAGCTGATCGGGGGTCAGTTTAATCACCATCCCCAGCAGCAAACCGCCAGGATGCAGGTAGTCAACCGGGATCATCCCGCCACCTACCACCTGAATGACAAGTGGCTGCGTACCGATGAGTGGTATGAGTTTAAAAACTTCAACGAGGATGTCAATATCCTGGTGCAGCTGGACGAGACTTCCTATGAAGTAGGCGAGCGGAACGGCAACAAGATGGGTATGGGAGCTTTGCATCCCATTTCCTGGTACCATGAGTACGATGGCGGACGGGTTTTTTACACTGGCCTGGGCCATGTGGAAGAAGCCTTTGAAGACGCAGATTTCCTCGATCACCTGTATGGAGGGATCTGGTATGCGGCTTTGGGCAAGCCTTTTTAGAAAGTGATTAGCATTCAATCAACCAAAAAACCCTCGGAAGAGGGTTTTTTTATTCGTAGGTTTGGAAAGATATTCAATAGCGGGATGGTCCAGTCACTCGAATTTGCATTTTGAACTGACTTTCATAAAAACCTGAAGTTTGAATGAAATTAAAGCCAAATTCAAGTGCAAATTCTTTCTGATGCAAATCGACAATTGGATGATATCACTACCCACCTGGGTTCAACTTAAATCTCATTTGTATCAAGGCCCACTTATTTTGAAAGGACTTAGCCTGGAATCATAAATTATATCCGCCGGGATTATTGTTAGAGGACTAAAAAATTCTTTCCGTAGTTTATCAAGACAATAAATTTCAACCAGATCACTCCAGAAACAAACTGGCATCCATATTGGGAATGATACGCAGGGCATTTTTGTAATACACTTTTTTCAGCACCTCGTCCGGAAGGTCCAGTCCATACATGCGCCAGAAGGCATGGTATTTTTTGTAATAGGGGAAGTACTCATCGGCTGTTTCCAAAACCCTGAAATAGGTATAAAACTCTTCCTTGTTATAGGCATCTTTTCCAAAAAGGATCCTGTCCTGGTAGTCGATAAAAAATTGCCTGGCCATCCTGGGCTGCCGGCCAAACTCGGCGATCACCGCCCCTATACCAAAATTTACATTGGGATATTCTTCCAGGTGTTTTCCGGCTTTGGCCAGGTCATTGGCCATCCAGCCCATGTGGGCATTGATAAAGGTGGTGCCGGGATGCTTGCGGAAGACATGGTGCTGTTCGGCAATGATCTGCTCAAAAGGAGCCGGATTATCCGTTCCCCTTTTCCGGTTAGGATTTATTTTCAGCTCCAGCCAGCGCTCGTTATTGGCATCCATGGGCTCCCAGAAGGGGGCCGGATCGGCAGCATGGATCAGAACGGGTATTCCCAGTTCACCACATTTGGCCCAGATGGGATCCAGATCAGGATGGTCTATGGGTACCCTGTTGCCACTGATATCATTGACCGATAGCCCCAGGCTTTTGTAGATTTTCAATCCATTGGCACCGTTTTGCACGTCGGTTTCCAGTTCTGCCACTGCTTTTTCCACCCAATCTTCACCGCCAAACCCTTCAAATCCCAGATTGGTAAAAACGATAAATCTGCCTGGCGCCACGCCATTAAACCGGCGAATCATGGAGTTCAGGTATTCCTGCGCATTGATTTCTGCCCGGCTGCGGGCAAAGCCCTTTCCGCTCAGGTTCACCATGGTGGCCATATTCAGTTCGTCCATTTCCGTTACCAGGCGGTGGATCAATTCCTGCGTTACATTCCATTGGTGACTATGGATATCCACAAAAGGAAATTTGGCACGCATCACCGGGTTTTCAGGTACTACCAGGGTAGAAGTTGGATTATATTCTTCAAAACCCATTTCCTGGGCATTTAAGCCCTGGTAGTTGACGGATAGGAAAAGGAAGAAACATACCTTTAATGCAAAGCAGTGGGTAAATTTTATCATCATGAAAAACAATATGTAGTTAAAGCCTTTAAATTAACATGGAATTCTGTAAATATTCTGAATTTAAAATTTAAGGTATTAAATTATTTTTTACCAACCTGCAAACTGTTGCATGCGGTTAAGTTTTATCCCAAGGGAATAATTCATGATATTTGCCCTGATTTAAAGGAAAGGGATAGGTGAGTATGGCCCAAAAAGGAACAAGGAATTAGTCCTTCACAATTGAAAGCTTATGATAAAAATATATACTGACGGCGCAGCCAAAGGCAATCCGGGAAACGGTGGTTATGGGGTGGTGTTGCTCTATAAGGACTTAAGAAAAGAACTATCTGAAGGATACAGGTTGACTACTAATAATCGCATGGAGCTGCTGGCCGTGATCAGAAGTCTGGAAGCCCTGAAAGTGGAGGGCCTGCCCGTAAACATTTATTCAGATAGCAAGTATGTGGTTGATGCCATTAAGAAAGGATGGATATGGAACTGGCAGAAAAAAGGTTTCAAGGACAAAAAAAATGTGGATCTGTGGAAAAAATACATTCCGCTTCATATCAAATACAAGCCTAAGTTTCATTGGGTAAAAGGGCACGATGGCAACAGGGAAAATGAGCGTTGCGATGAGTTGGCTGTAGCTGCTGCCAACGGAACACAGCTGAAGGTGGATCAGGGTTACGAGGCTGAAAAAAGTCAATGCTAAAATGGGTAACAGTCATTTTCAATTCAAGCAGTTTAGTATCCAGCAGGACCGCTGTGCCATGAAAATGAGCACCGATGCCGTTTTGCTCGGCGCATTGGCCCATCAGGACAATGCAGCATTGATCCTGGATGTTGGAGCCGGTACCGGAGTCATCGGACTGATGCTGGCTCAGAGGTTCCCGGGAGCCCGGGTACATGGAGTTGAAATTGATGAGCAGGCCCATATTCAGGCGGCACAAAATTTCCAGGCCAGTCCCTGGAAAGATCGTTTGGAAGGCTATCATGCCGCTTTTCAGGATTATGTGCAAAGCCATGCAAAGACAAAATATGATTTGATCGTCAGCAATCCTCCGTATTTTTCCAATCAGCTGAAATCTCCAAATGTTCGTAAAAATTTGGCCCGGCACGATGATCAATTATCCTTGAAGGACTTGCTGGAGGGGGTGAAACAGCTTTTAAGCGAGGAGGGATTGTTTTGGTTGATTCTGCCCCTGAAGGAAATGAACCTTTTTAAAAATATGGCGGTAGGTGCAGATTTTTCCCTGCGGCATGAATACCAGGTCTTCGATCAGCCTGGAGTTCATCCTCACAGGGAAATCTGTTCTTTTGGAAGAGGGGAATTCTTTGAAAGGGTTTCTGCTGAAATCATGTTAAAAGAAGCGTCCGGAGAAGCGGGCAGGACATACAGCGATCTGGTGAAAGACTTCCTGCTTCATTTTTAATTAATTTTTTATTTCCTTCTCCATTACGGCAATTTTTACATTTGTCAAAAAAAATAAGGGGATAACGTGGTATGTGCTCCTGAGTGCTAGCAAGGGAGCCGGTGGGTCCCAATGAGCGCTGATAAAAATCCAAAAAATATGTAAATAAAATTTATAAATATAAAATAATTAAAACTTATTTGTTGATATTTGCAGTTGATACTTTGTCGATAACTTAGGAAGGCCTAATTTTTGCTGTATGTTGGCCTATGAAAATTGTATATATCGGAACTTATCCCCCTCGAGAATGCGGCATTGGAATTTTCACCCATAGCCTTTACCAATCCATGGTAAGGGATCAGGGTTCTTCTAATGGCAACGATTCGGTAGGGGACCCTGCTGTAGAAGGATTTGTAGTCGCCATGAATGATCATGACCTGACCTATCACTATCCTGAAGAAGTTAAACTAACTATCCGGCAGGAGCACCAGCGGGACTATTTGAAAGCGGTGAAATTCATCAACCTCAGTGATGCAAATGTTTGCATTTTAGAACACGAGTTTGGCATATTTGGCGGGCAGAATGGCATGTACATTCTCCCCTTGCTGCACCGGCTGGAAATTCCCCTGATCGTCACCCTTCACACACTGCTGGAAAAACCCTCTTATAATGAAAAGGCGGTTTTGGAGCAAATTTGCAAAATGGCCCATAAGGTAGTGGTGATGAGTCGCAAGGCCATTGAGTTTCTCCACACGGTGTATGACGTGGATAGCAATAAGGTGGTACTTATAGAACATGGTGTGCCTGAAATCAAATTTGATCAGGAGCAGTCCAAAAAGAGATTTAAGCTGGAGAACAAGAAATTTTTACTCACCTTTGGTATTATCAGCAGGAACAAAGGCATAGAAACCGTCATCAAGGCCTTGCCCAAAGTGATCGAAAAACATCCGGAGGTGGTGTATATGGTATTGGGAAAAACCCATCCCAATGTACTTCATCATTCGGGTGAGGAATATAGAAATTACCTCCATCTTTTGGTAAAGACCCTTAATCTGGAAGATCATGTCGTATTCCTGAATGAGTTTATTGCCCAGAATGAATTGTTTAAATATTTATCGGCATCTGATATCTACATTACGCCCTACCTGAATGAAGCGCAAATTACCAGTGGTACCCTTTCCTACGCAGTAGGAGTAGGATCTGCCGTCATTTCTACCCCATACTGGCATGCTACAGAACTGTTGGATGAAGGCAGGGGCAGGCTCTTTAACTTCAATGATTCGGAGCAACTTTCCGGTATCCTGATGGAACTGCTGGATGATCCGGCAGCTTTAAACGACATTCGTAAAAAAGCCCATGATTATGGGAAAACGATTACCTGGTCCAAATCAGGTGAGAAGTACGTGGCACTTGCAAAAGAGGCAGCTACAAGTCACCCACAAGTTATTTCCCGGTCTGAAACCCTGATTGACCCCCTTTTGTTGCCAGCGTTTTCTTTGGATCATATCAAACGGCTAACGGATGATACCGGCATTATCCAGCACGCCAAGTTTGGGATCCCTAACCTGAAGGAAGGTTATTGCCTGGACGATAACGCCAGGGCTTTGTTGATGGTACTGATGGATTACAAACAAACCAAGGATAAACAAGCCTTGAATTTGGCCCCCATTTACCTGAGCTATATTCATTACATGCAAAATGAAGATGGCACATTCAGGAATTTCCTCAGTTTCAGCCGCCAATTTCTGGATGAAGTGGGTTCGGAGGATTCCTTTGGAAGAACCATCTGGGCCCTGGGATACCTCCTGGGCAATGCGCCCAATGATGCTTACTACCAGACAGGCAAACTGGTATTCTTTGATGCTGCGCCAAATTTCGAAAAAATACAGTCGATCAGAGGTATTGCCAACACCATGCTGGGAATCAGTTATTACCTGGAAGCCAATCCTGCCGATGAATCTATGGTGGAGCGTCTACGCAATCTTGCAGGCAAACTGGTCAAACATTATGAAGCCAACAGATCCAAAGATTGGCATTGGTATGAACCCTTGCTGGCCTATGACAATGGTATCCTGCCTCTTGCGCTGTTACATGCGGCAGAGATACTCCATGAGGAAAGGATAACCCAGGTAGCCCTGGAAAGCATGGATTTTCTTACATCACTGACCCTAAAGGATGGGTACCTATCCATTATCGGCAATGAAAACTGGTACGAAAAAGAAGGAGAACGGTCCATGTTTGCCCAGCAACCCATAGATGCCCTGGCCATGATTTTAATGTATCAGCAGGCTTTTCATCTTACTAAGGACAAGGCATATCTTGAAAAGCTATTCTCCAGTTTTATGTGGTTTCTGGGAGAAAATGACCTTCGAATGAGTCTGTTTGATTTCGAAACCAAGGGATGCTGTGATGGCTTTGAAAGCTACGGTATCAACCGAAACCAGGGTGCAGAAAGCTCTCTGGCCTATTTAATCTCCTATTTAATTGTATTACAGGCTTTTGAAGAATTTGAAGAGCTTGAAGAAAAAGGCGCGGCCCATTTATCTGCCTGATAGCCTGTTTTACCGGTCAATTTGTAAAAATGAAAATAGCTATTCTTTCACCCATTGCATGGAGAACACCCCCCCTCAAATATGGGCCCTGGGAGCAGGTAGCTGCCAACCTGACGGAGGGATTGATCGACAAAAACATGGAGGTCACTTTATTTGCTACTGGAAATTCCATTACAAGTGCTAAGCTGGAGCATGTTACTGAAACGGCTTACGCCGAGAATCCGGACATGGACCCCAAGGTTTGGGAATGCCTGCACATCAGTCATTTGATGGAGCAGGCAGCCCAATTCGATTTGATTCATAACCATTTTGATTTTCTTCCGCTTACTTATTCCCGCTTGATTTCCACACCGATGCTTACTACCATTCATGGGTTTTCTTCTCCCAAGATACTTCCGGTATTTAAGAAATATAACAAAAACAGTTTTTATGTATCCATCAGCGAATCTGACCGACATCCAGACCTAAACTATGTAGCCACTGTTTACAATGGCATTGATCCGAAAGGATTTACCTTTCGAGAGGAAACCAAGGATTACTTGTTGTTTTTTGGAAGGATTCACCCAGAAAAAGGTACCTTCGAATCCATTCAGATTGCCAGGCAATCCGGGAGAAAATTAATCATTTCCGGCCTGATTCAGGATCAGGAGTACTTTGATCTCAAAGTCAGGCCTTTTCTGAATGAGGAAGATATTGTTTATGTAGGCAATTCCGGCCCTTTGGAAAGGGATAAGCTGATGGGGGAAGCCTTTGCTTTACTCCATCCCATCAGCTTTAATGAACCATTTGGTTTGAGTGTGGCTGAAGCCATGCTTTGCGGAACACCCGTTATTGCTTTTGACCGGGGCTCCATGCCTGAATTGATCAAAGAGGGAAAAACGGGATTTTTGGTGAAAACCGTCGGAGAAGCTGTGGCAGCAGTGGATAGCATCGAATCTATCGACAGGAGATATTGCAGGGAATGGGCACTTTCAAATTTCAGCCGGGAAAGAATGACAGAAAGTTACCTTCAGGTTTACCACAAAATCCTGGAAGGCGGTAGTGAATGATCATTTTTATATCAAATAGCAGCGATTTACAGCAACAAAACAGAACATGTACAAAAGGACATTAAGTAGACCAAAGGTCAAAAGAAACAGAATAAAAATCATCCGTAACAGTTCCCGTGTCATTACCCGGGCACATATTCCCGATATTTCCCGCATACCTAAAATAATTGGCAGGGTGCTGAAGCTGTCGGAAGAAAGCGCTGAAGATTTGCTATTGCATATCAATCATCATTTTCTGGCTCGTCACAAGGACATTGAAAGCATTTTTACAAGGAACTACGGTAAAGTGTGCCAATATATTCCTGAGCAACCGAAGTTGAGCAAAACCAAAAAATTGCTGATAGGTGCTTTTTTTACCATGGAATACTCTATTGAATCAGCCGCCCTGTTCAATCCTTCCATTGTACCCCATCCCAACCAGGAAGGCCTTCCTGAAGGAGCCATTCGCTTTGTGATGAGTCTCCGGGCTACAGGAGAAGGACACATTTCCTCCATTGTCTTTAGAAGCGGTACCATTAAGGCAGATCATACCTTTTTAATCAACCAGGTAAGTGAATATGTAGATACACCCCGAATCAGACATGATCAGTCCTACGATAGGCATTTATTTCAGCTCAAACTTGAGAGCATGCATGCCTGGAATGAAACAAGTATCATGGTTTTTGAAAATTTGGAAACTGCCTTCACCTTTGAAGAGTTAAAAAGCTGTATTGTAGCTCTTCAGGTGAATACTGAACTTACCATTGATAAAGAAGCCATAAAAAATATTTATTGGCTTGCCGATTCCAATTATTTTATTAGGTTTGAACCCGATCATGATATTTCCGAACATGTGATTTTCCCTTTATCGGAGAATGAAATCAGGGGAATAGAAGATGCCAGGTTTGTGAAATTTGTAGACGAAAAGGGTAAGATCACCTATTATGCGACCTACACCGCATACAATGGGGTTTGCATACTGCCCCAGCTTCTGGAAACGAAAGATTTTATTAATTTTGACATCATCACTTTAAATGGCAAAGCCGCTCAAAACAAGGGTATGGCGCTCTTTCCACGTAAAATCAATGGAAAGTATGTCATGCTTTCCAGGATAGATGGAGAAAACAATTATATCATGTTTTCAGACCATCTGCATTTTTGGGATGAAGCGATAATTATTCAGGAGCCCGCCATGCCCTGGGAATTCTTTCAGATTGGAAATTGCGGATCTCCCTTGGAATTAGATGAAGGCTGGCTGGTACTTACCCATGGGGTAGGGGCCATGAGGCAGTATTTTATAGGTGCCATTTTGCTTGATCTGGAAGATCCAACGAAAATCATTTCCCGACTGGAGGAGCCCTTGCTCACGCCAAACGAGGAAGAGCGCGAGGGCTATGTGCCCAACGTGGTTTATTCCTGCGGAGCCATGATCCATAATGACCGCCTGATTGTTCCCTATGCCATGTCCGACATCACTTCTGGGATTGCAACGGTCGGCATAAGCGAGTTGTTGGCTTACATGAAACCCTGCTCTTGAAGGTGCCTGGGGTAATGGTTTTGAGCCAAAGGCTGCCAGGTTAAAGGGTAAGGGATTAAATACCAGGCAAATCCAAACCTAACCCTCCTCGGGCCTTTTCCTGGGATGAATAAGAATAAATATTTAAAGAATATTAAGCGCCACTTTCTAAAGGGTATGATTATTGGGTATTGATTCAGCATTAAAAACTCACTTTGTGCTAACCTCATGATCGTCAGAAGAAACCTCAAACTCAGTTCCATTCTTTTTTATACCTGGAGGCAATTACTGTACTATCTGCTACTTTCGTCTAGCATTTACATTTTGCATTACAAATTCCAGGTGTTGTTTTTTGATATTCCCTCATACACCATTACAGCCCTGGGAACAGCCCTGGCCATCTTTTTGGGTTTCAAAAACAACAATGCTTATGATCGCTGGTGGGAAGCCAGGAAAATCTGGGGTCTGATGGTCAATTACAGCAGGGCATGGACCAGGCAAGTGAAAACCTTCATCATTTCCAAGGCACAGGATGATTTAAAGGAAGTAAATGATTTTCAGCAACAAATGGCTTACCGGCACATCGCTTTTGTAAAAGCGCTGAGGGTATTCCTGCGCCAAAAGCATGATTATAACCACACCGGTCAAAAGGAACTGGTCAAGGACAACAACACCTTTTTGGATGTCAAACCATTTTTGTCGCGAAATGAATATCAGGAATTTATCAGCAAAGATAATCCACCCAATTTCTTGATCCATCAGCAAGGTGAAGCCCTCCGGACGGCGTACCAGAAAGGATGGCTTTCTGATTACCGCTTTGTGAAAATGGAGGAGACATTGGTGGATTTTAATGACATACAAGGAAAATGCGAGAGGATTAAAAATACGCCTCTCCCCAGACAATATTCATTTTTTTCCAGGGTTTTTGTGATGATACATTGTACCTTATTGCCGATGGTGTTTATCAGCGAATTGGGTTGGAAAACCATCCCCATAGCCGTGACAGTTTCATTTGTATTTTTAGCCCTTGACTTGATTGGAGATCGTACGGAAGATCCCTTTGAAAACCGACTGGAAGATACCCCCCTGACTTCCCTGGGCATCACCATAGAGACAAACGTGAGGGAGCAACTCAAGGAAGATCCTGATAAATTTCCCCAAAAATATGTGGTTGAAAACGGAGTGGTACTTTAAAGTAGATCCCAATGAAGGAAAAGGCGTATCTAATTTTCGGAATTTGTTTTAGCTCTCAGATACCCCTGAGGATCCCGATAGCATTGGTTGGGATGCCCAGGTTTCCCTGATGGTAACCTGGGTCAAACTCAGGGATAGGGAAAGCGGAGGGATCCTTTTTTATTTCAGATCATTGTCCTGTTTAAGCCATGGTGAAATTTTCTTAGCTCCCTGAGTAAAACTTTGAATTGGGCTCCTTTTTGGTTAATTTAAGAAATGCTCAGTTGAATGATTGATTTTATGACTTTTTATACTAACGAACGGCAAACATTGAGTGAAGAGGGCGCTTTCTTGATAAGAAAATATAAAAAATGAATGCACTGTTAATCATAGATGTTCAAAATGACTTTATTCCGGGCGGTTCATTGGCTGTGCCTGGTGGAGAAGAAATCGTACCGGTGATCAACGGCCTGATGGACAGGTTTGAACTGGTGGTGGCCACCCAGGACTGGCACCCTAAGGACCACATAAGTTTTGCTTCCAACCACCAAGGCAAAAAGCCCTTCGAACAAATAGTACATCTGGGCCTGGATCAAATCCTCTGGCCGGACCATTGTGTGCAGGGAACACCAGGAGCAGGCTTTCATCCAGAGTTGAATGTGAATCCCATTGAGGCCATCATCCGGAAAGGAATGGATCCGGGTATTGACAGCTACAGCGGATTTTACGACAATGGCCACAAAAAAAGTACGGGCCTTACAGGTTATTTGAAAGAAAAGGGCAGTCCGGTGCTTTATTGTTGTGGATTGGCGGCGGATGTATGTGTTTATTTTACCATAAAAGATGCTTTGAAAGCAGGCTTTCAGGTTAAATTAATCGCTGATGCCACCCGGGCTTTGGATAAAGAGAAGTTTTCCAAAATGAAAAAAGAACTGATGGAGCTGGGGATGGAATCGGTGGAAAATACAGACCTCACCTTTTAGGCGGGTTCCATGTCCAGCTGTGCCCGAAATCGGTTCACTTTACATTAAAATGTCTAAACTGCGCCGGATTGACAATGACCCTATTTTTTGTTACATTGGGTTAATTGGTTGATTATCATAGTCTTCATCCTAAGGTTGGGTCTAACAAAATGATCAAGTCATGACTTCAACGGCAGTGCTTTCATCTCCTAGGTTAAAAATAACGCTCCTTGGTGGCTTTGCAGTTCATTTAGAAGGGCAAATGCTTTGCGATTCGGCGATTAAAGGCAGGAAAGCCAGGTCCTTACTTAAGCTGCTGGCACACCAACGGCAATATCAGATGGTAAGGGACCATGCTGTTGATATTTTATGGCCTGAATTGGAATTGGATGCGGCCAATGCACAATTGTATAAAGCCCTTTACCATATCCGAAAAGCCTTTGCAAAACACCATAAAGATGCGGGGAATTGGATTGAGATTACCGATGAACTCATAAAGGTCTCTCCCCCAGGGGGATTGGTTACTGATACAGCACTTTTCACTCAATCAGCACGAATAGGGCTAAGAGATAAAAATACAATTGAACTGGAATGTGCTTTGTCGTTGTATTCCGGTGACTTTCTTCCCATGGACCGCTATTCGGATTGGGCTTCCTTTCCCCGGGAGCATTATCGTCAACTTTACCTGGATGTGCTTTCCTCATTGGCTGAGGCCTATGAAAATCAAGGCGACCTTTCTGAAGCTGCTGAATTGATGCGCCTTGCCTTGGATAAAGAACCTACATTGGAATCAGCCCATGGTAAGTTGATGCGAATTTTTGTTAAGATGGAGCAGCCGACCCGAGCTTTTCGTCAATATGAAGTTTGCCGGCAGACCCTTCGGGATGAACTGGGAATTAGCCCTTCACCAAATACCATGAAAATCCTGGACGATGTGGCCGAAGGAAAACTCCGGGAAAAGAAGGAAGCAAGTTCAAATGGAACTTCCGGTTCTAGTTCCTCCTCACCCCTTATCGGACGGGCTGAAGCCTGTGCCGCTATGGATCAAAGTCTTGAAGACTTAAGCAAAGGAATGGGTGGATGCATGGCCATATGCGGAGGAGCAGGTCTGGGTAAAACCCGCTTGGTCGAGGAATTCCTCCTGCAAGCCCGGGAAAAAAGATTAAATATCTTTATGGGAAGTACCCATTCTGACCGGGGGAATAGGCTATACGGACCCTTCATTGATTTGTTCGAAGAGATTATCAGCCATCAATCTGGATTGAAAAATATTCTCCCCAATGAATTGGGACGCCTTATACCAGGTTTCGCCGGAAGGACCCAAACTTTAGCCCTTGGAGACAAACGGGCTACTAAAGGATATCTCTTTGCCCAGGTGCACCGGTTTTTTTGCCAACTTTCGCTGGAAGGTCCTGTTATCATCATTTTGGAAGACCTGCATGCTGCCGACCGTGCGAGCAATGATCTGTTGGCTTATTTGATTGAGCACCGGGGTCGGATGCCCCTCCTTTATGTCCTTACTTTCCGAAATGAAACAGGACAGCCTTTATCCGGCCTGTTAGCTGATTTGCAGGGTCATTTAGGAGAGTTAATCGAACTTGGTCCATTTACCTACGAAGAACACATCCAATTGCTCCAATCCCAGGATGAAAATGAAACTTTACCTAAGGAATTGGCCGATATTATTTATCAACTTGCCGAAGGAAATCCTTTTTATGCCCTGGAGCTTTTTTTTCATTACAGGGGAAATGGCAATAGGTTCCTTTCCGAAAAGTTGGAAGGCCATGAATTACCATCCGCTGCAGCAGGTACCCAAAAAATTCCACCCTCCATTTCTAGAATTCTTAAGCAGAAGCTGGAGAGTCACTCGCCTGCCGCCCGGCAATTGCTGTTTATTGCGGCAGTATTAGGGCGACAGGTACCTCACAAAATGCTGTCATCGATGTGGAAGGTCGAAAATGATGATGGCCTATTTAATGCGCTTGGGGAGGTCCTCCGGTCCAGGATATTGGAAGAGAACGGTCTTGATTATACTTTTAGGCATGCACTGGATCAGGAAACCATCTATGCATCCATTGGTGAGGCCCATCGGCAAATGTTACATCAAAGAGTAGCGGAAATGATTGTTGAAATGTCACCTGATACCACTGAATCACCTGCTGAATTAATTGCCTGGCATTATCTGGGGGCCAAAGATTGGATGAAGGCGGCCCACTATCTATTAGCTGCCGGAAGACGTGCCGATAATGTTTATGCCCATGAAAATGCACTTCAGCGTTACAGGGAAGCCTACGATGTTATCAATAAAGAAATTCAGGCCTGCGGGAACAAGGTCGGGGATGCCAAAGCATTGAAGGCTGAAATAATGGAGCGGACCGGTGATGTTTACCGGGCCTCGGGCCAGCTTGGGAAGAGTTACGAAGCTTATGAAGAAGCCCTTTCCCTTGACGAATGCGTACCCATACAAGATCAGGAATTACAGGAACTTCATCGGAAAATGGCCGTCGCTGCGATTTTTCGGAAGGATAGTGAAACCTCAAAAAAGCATTTGGACAAAGCATGCGCACTTCAGACAAGTGAGCCCGGCACTCAGGAACGCCTGTTGATTACCAAAGCGCTTTATTTATGGAACGTCAACCAATTGGATGAAGCTTATGGTATGGCCCAAAAAGCATTTTGGGGGGCTAAAGAATCGGGAATGGAGGCAGAAGCCTCACAAGCCTGCGAGATCCTGGCGATGACATGTCTTCCGCTTTGCCGTTTTGAGGAAGGCTTAAAATATGAGGAGGAACTGGAAATCCTTGGTTGGTCCCCGGAAATTCTTCTGGCAAACGATTTGCACCGGTGCCTGGGAGAATTTCATGTTGACACAAATCAACCCTTACAGAAACCACAATCATTATCTGAGCGGGTGTCTTTCCAGCTGGAGGGTTTAGGCTGCGTTTCTTTTAAGAAAATGACTGCGCAGGAAGGTTCTCCAGCAAGGATGGCCTATTCCCATGCCCGGAAAGGTGTACTCCTTACCCTGACAGGAAACAAAGCATTGGGTTGGCAAACCGTACAGGACGGCTTTGTTTTTGCCATGCAGGCCGGAGTGGGAGATCATTGCCTGCGAAGGCTTTATGCCATTGGAATCTGGAACAGAGTGGAAGCGCATGACCTTGAACAGGCGCGGGTATTGATTGAAAACACGGAAAAACTGCTGGCCCAATCAGCGCCCTGCCCAGCCTGTATTTTGGAACTCTATCCCTGGTTTTGCTATTATTTTTTACAAATAAGGGACTTAGGGAAGGCACAGCAATGTTGCAAAGCCATCGCTGAACTTTCAAAAAATACAGGTAATCCTACTGGCAGAGCGATGGCAGCGATGATAAAATCCAGCTTTTGTGTAGCCCAAGGGAATTGGGAGCAAGCAGGGGAATTCAAGAAAAAATCCCGATGGATTTTGGAAAATGAAGTTCCGGAAGCCGTTAAACCTGCCATCGCAGACTACATTAAATTAATGGATGAACAACAGCGCACCCTTCAACCGATTTAGGGAATTTTTCAAAAATCCGGTTTGCTACATTTTTAATCATTCGAACCGGAAGAAAACCGGAAGATTTGATTGGTAGTTTTGGGAAAAATCAAAAATCCATAAAACTACAAATTATGCCTATTACAAATGCAAAATTAGATGAAGCATCGGTATTTGATGCCGTGAAAGAAATGTATGAAGAAGTAGCCGTAAAACCTGAAAAGGGCTTTCATTTCCCAACGGGAAGAAACTCTTGCCTTTTCCTGGGCTATCCGGAGGAGGTGCTGAACGCCATTCCCGATACTGCCATTGAATCTTTTGCGGGAGTCGGGTATCCATTTATGGCTGATATGATCCGGCCGGGACAAACGGTAGCCGATATTGGTTCCGGTTCTGGTACCGATGTGCTGATTGCAGCCCTCAAAACGGGACCGGATGGTCAGGTTTTCGGCTTAGACATGACTGATGAAATGATTGCCAAGGCACAGCAAAACATCAAAAGTGCCGGTATGCACCAGGCCAAAATTATCAAAGGCCGGGCCGACAAGGTGCCTTTGGAGGAGGCATCTGTAGATGTGGTAATCAGTAACGGTGTGTTCAATTTGGTACCTGATAAAGAAAAGGCCTTCCGGGAAGCTTATCGTATCCTCAAGCCGGGAGGTCAGCTTCAAATTGCAGACATCGTCCTTTCTAAACCGGTTTCCGAGACGTCGAAATCCAATCCCCAGCTCTGGGCAGAATGTATTGTCGGTGCTGAACCGATAGATCGCTATTTGGAAATTATCCGGTCGGCAGGGTTCGGGAATGTAACCGTAATCGACCGTTTGGATTATTTCGACCGCAGTTCCAACGAAGGAACAAAAAGTGCCGCAAAAGGACTTGGAGCACATACTATCGTACTGACTGGAGAAAAAAATTAAATCTTGACAGTATCTATCAGACAGGACGATTGGGTGCCCCATTCAGACCGAAAAAACCTATTATTTTAAAATTAAAATTAGATAATTATGGAACCGAACACAAAGAACCAATCTCTATACGAGAGATTGGGAAAAGCCCAGGGCATTTCAGCATTGGTTGATGATATTGTAAAGGCACATATGGCTAACGCTGAAATAAAAGCTCGCTTTTTACCCTACAAGGAAGACCCTGATAATTTGGAAGAAATCAAAAGCCACCTGGCAAATTTTCTTTGTGCCGGAAGTGATGGCCCGGAACAATACACGGGCAGGGACATGCCTGCTGCCCATAAGGGAATGAACATCAGTGAAGCTAAATATTTGGCTGCAACGGATGATATCATGATGGTATTGAAACAACATGGGATCGATGAGGAATCCCAAAAAGAGGTGCTTGCAGTGGTTTATTCTCTTAAGGAGGAAATTGTCAGGCTTTAATTATGGAAAAAATATTTTAGGATCAGTGAAAAAAACCAATCATGAAGAATAAGAAAATCAATGAAGACCAGGTTAATGAACTAAAAACACAAATTAGGGGCGAGGTAATTTTGCCGGAGGATGCCCAATATGACGAAGTGCGTGCCCTATACAATGGGATGATCGATAAATGCCCTGCGATGATTGTGCGGTGTAAAAATTCAGGAGATGTCATCTATTCAGTGAATTTCGCCCGAGAACATGATTTATTGTTGGCCATCCGTAGTGGAGGGCACAACGGTCCCGGTCTTGGTACTTGTGATGGCGGAATGATGATTGACCTTTCCTTAATGACAGGGATTCAGGTTGACCCTCAAGATCGTACTGCCACCGTAGAAGCCGGATGTACCTGGGGGGATGTGGACCATGCGACTCATGCTTTTGGATTGGCCACGGTCAGCGGTGTAATCTCGACAACTGGTGTGGGTGGGCTTACCCTTGGGGGAGGTCATGGTTATTTGACCAGGCAATATGGGCTGACCATTGACAACTTGTTGGAAGCCGATGTGGTCCTGGCTGATGGGCGTTTTGTGAAAGCCAGCGAAGATAAAAACGAAGACCTGTTTTGGGCACTTCGTGGTGGAGGCGGTAATTTTGGTGTAGTAACCTCCTTCAAATTCAAATTACATCCGGTAGATACGGTCATTGCTGGGCCTTTGTTCTGGCCACTGGACCAACTTGAAACCACCCTGAAATGGTACAGGGATTGGCTGCCCAAAGCACCGGAAGCTATCGGCTCGTTCTTTTTGGTGGCTGAAATTCCTTCGGCAGCCCCTTTCCCGGAAGCTGTTCAGGGCAAGAAAGTATGCGGGCTGATGTGGTGTCATACCGGTTCCTTGGAAGAAAGCGAAAGGGCCATTCAGGAAGCCAGGGAGGTGGCCGAGCCTCTATTCGAGCACACGGGTCCCATGCCTTATCCCGCCTTACAAAGCTTGTTCGATGTATTCTATCCTAAGGGTGACCAATGGTATTGGAAAGGCGATTATGTCAACGATATAAGCGATGAAGCCATTGACGAACACCTGCGCTTTGCAGAAGTACCGACTCCGCAATCCTGCATGCACCTCTATCCCATTAATGGAGCTGTAAGCCGGGTGGATAAGTATGAAACAGCTTGGAGTAAGCGGGATGCCAATTGGTCGATGGTGATTGTTGGGGTGGATGCTGACCCCAAAAACAAAAATAAAATAGCCAATTGGGCCCGGGATTATTGGCAAGCCCTGCATCCGCATTCGGCTGGAGGTTCCTACATCAACTTCCTGATGGAAGAAGGAGAAGAACGTATTCGTGGTACTTATGGGGATAATTATAGCCGTTTGGTGGAAATAAAAAACAAATATGATCCAGGGAATTTCTTTAGGGTAAACCAAAACATTCAGCCAAAACCGGTGGAGATAGACCGCTAAAGCATTTCTTATTTCGGGAAATACCGTTTTCTTTTTCGGAAATTCCTGAGATAGTCATAAAAAAGCATTTTCATTTTAATGATTAAGCGAGATGAAAAAAACATTTTCTATTCTTAGATCTTTTCATTTATCCTTATTGATATGCTGTTTGCCCCCTTCTTTAAGTGCGCAGGAACAGGGGCCGATTCAGCATTCCTTCCAAACTCTCCAATACCTGCTTCCTGAGAAGGAAAACCAACTTACCCAGGAGGAGGAAGAGTTACTCATCGAGCGGCTTGTTGATAGAATGGAGTACTGGAATAATCTTTCCAGAGAAAACGATCCCGGATGGAAAAATGAGTTATTGAAACCCTTGGTTGATATTGGAATAGAGGAATTGGCAGGTATGGCAGCCAGGTCACCAATTTTACGCGTGAATTCTCCTTTGAGAAGATCTGTAGAGATGTCCGGAGGATGGCTCAGTGACAAAATTACAACTCATTTATTTGAAAATGAAGCTCAGGAATATGCCCGGCAAAGAGATTTTAAAGTTCGGGAAACCTTTGAACTTACGGCAAATGCCATTGTGGAGGACCATTGTTCGGGGGATTTAGATTGTGCAGAATTGGCTTTCGGAAAGGTTTTAGATGATCCAGATGTGCAGGAACAGATCCTTGAGGCGGATGCTTTGGGCGCTTTTGATGAAGCGCAGATCAGATCCTATATGAAAAACGCTCAGGAAAGATCTTTGAACAATTATGACGGAGCCGTCATTGAAATTGACGACATGTCGTCCACGGTCAATGCTGCTGTGTCTGATGTAAGAGCAACCGTGGTCAATGGTTTTAATGAGTTAAACGAAAACCAAGAGCATATCAACAAAAACACGGCCCAAGTTATACATTATCAACAGGAAAGTATTATAGCCCTGGCCAATCTTCAGGAGTTTGTAACCGACATTGACTTCAAAGTAGATAATATCACCGAATTACAGCAGGAAAGTTTATTTATTTCCAATGCAATTTATGACGGAATGGTGAAAATCGACAACAGAATCATTGCGCTTTCGGAATCTTTTGAAGAAATAGGGAATGAAATACAGTTGCAGAGAATTCATGAAGTTTTTGAAAATTCACCCATTAATAAAAAGATAAAGGCACTTGAAAATAAAAACAGCGCCATAAGTTTGGCTTTGGGAGAAGAGAAGAGAGAAACCGTTTTGGAGAATTTAAGAGTCGTTAAAAAAGAGCAGGATATAGTCAAAACCACCCAGATCATCAGCGAAGTGGGAGCAGTGGGTAAGGAGGCCCTCAGCCTTTTTTGCCAGAGCCGGGAGTGCCCGCGAGAAATTGAAAAGAGCATCAACGTTGGATTGGCCCTTACCGATATCGTAGGGAATTTCGCTACGGGAAATTGGGCCAAGGCCAGCTTAACTGCCCTGGGCATATTTAAAGAACCACAGCCAGGTCCCGAATTAAAAATGCTCAACCAAATCAGTAATCAGCTGAAAGGTTTAGAGGCCAATATGAATCAGGGGTTCAAAAATGTGCATGAGCATCTGTTTGCCATCGAGGAAAATCTGGGACAGCGTCTTAATATTATTGATTTAAAAATAGATCAGCTCACCAGTGAAATGATCCAAACCCGCCAGGATATTCTACAAAGCCTGACCCGTGTGGATACAAAATTAAACTATATTGCCCACCAGAATGAATGCATCAAGGACCTCATTCTGGAGGTAACCCTTGAGCAAAATCAGGACCTTTGCAGATCTCCGGCAGTGACTTTTACCAATAGGACTGCAAACGATGAGATCTCGGATTATCAGGATCTGGAAAATTTCTTCCGGGGTGGTTCCTGTGGTAGTTGTATAGAGGCGCTATTCAAGGTTAAAGAACAGCCTCTTTCGCCCTTTTTCCGATATGCTGAGTGTAATCCGGAGGGAGAAAACAATAAAGCAGCTCCCAACAGGATATATGACTTTGCTTTCAACAAGCTGCTGGCCGAAACCGTGACGGATAAAAATACGATCCATTCATTACTTTTTGTACCTAAAAATGTACGGGTATTGGATTCTTTAAAAAACGCTTTGGAGCCTCTTGAGGACAGCATTTCATTTGATCTAAAGAAAGAAGACAGCCATTATCGCAATTATAGCGCTGTGTTGGATTATGCCCAATATGTACTTACTCTATTTCCTTTTTTAGAGCTTTATGACGGTGGGGATTTGTTGCGCCCGGAGCAGATCCGTGAAAATCCCGGATTTTCAAAAGAACGTAGCCGATTTTTGATCAGCAAGCTGGAAGGAACATTGGAGCTCATCAATCATACCATTTTTCAGCAGACTCTCATGGCCGGGAATGGGGTATTCACTTCCGTTGATCGCATGTTGGAGGAGGGTGCTTCCAGTTTTGACGAAAGTGGCGTTTACACCCTTCAGGATCTATTTTCCTATAATCCCTATTTTAGAAAAAATTATGCAGCTCATCTGCTTGACCAGGTAGTAGGTCTGGAGACAATAAAGGATATGCTTGATCATAAGCGGATAAAAAAATCCGGCCAAAGACTAGTCATGAACGGATACAATATCCGGTTCTTTGAAGAGGACAATGATTTGTTGTTTACCGTCAGTCTCACCAATCACGAGGAACCGGAACAACATATCACGTTGTTCGACGGCTACCTTCCTGTAGCTGACGGCAAGATCGATGAGGAGACCTATCAAAGAAATCTGGAATTTGCTTATCCTTCATCCATCACCGAACTTTCCAAAATGAAGAACCAGGTAATCCATAGGCTGGGAGAAATGCGGATGATCGCCTCCTCAGACCTTGATCAGGAAAACACTGAACTTTCCCGAGCAGAATTAGCTGATTTGATTGTACTATTCAGGCAATAAAATAAGCCTTCAAAACTTAAAATACTGACAAAAATGATGTTGATGCCGATAAATTTCTTTTCTCTATCCCTATTGGTAATTGGATTGTCCATACCCCGGAATTTAGCCTCGTTCTTTGAGGACGGCATAAGGCTTTTTCCGGAAAAGGTTCCTCAGGAAATTTCCTCCAAAGAAACCAAACTCACCCTGGATCAGGACCTGGCAGATTACATTAATGCCCAGGCAAAGTTGGATGGTGCCGATCAGGTAATCCTCATTGCAGATTCTATCTTAGCTACCCAGAAAGTAACTATTAAGGAAGTAGATTTAATCATGGTTTCCAATTATTTCAGTACCGATGGAAACCAGGTAGATATCCTTCCCGCCCCAACAAACACAGAACGAAGTGGAATTTCAGGTAAAAGTGGAAAGGAAGTCCAAATTATAGCCAAGCATATCGGGGAGGCTGAATTTCACCTGCCCGGTATGGACGGAACAGATGGTAGGGATGGCAGCAATGGAAAAAGCGGAAAGAAAAGTGAAGTGAAGAAACATGGAGATGTAAGTAAAGGCACCGCTGGTAAAGATGGGCAGGATGGAGGAAGTGGTGGGAAAGGTGGCCAATTGATCCTTAATGCGCTGAATGAAGATTATGCTGTGCGTTTAACTGCTCCTGGAGGTAGAGGAGGTATCGCAGGTAAAGGAGGTATTGGGGGAACCACCTTCATGTGGATACATACCAAACCACCACCTGGAAAATCAAAAAACCCCGATCCGATTGAACCTGACCCAGGAGGAAAGGTGCAGATTCAAAGTCAAAAAAATCAATCTTCGATAAAAAGCCGGAAAGAAAAAGATGGCAGGAATGGAAAAAGAGGAAGAAATGGGCTACGCGGAAAAGAAGAAAAAAAAGTCCTATCGGAAAAGGAGTTTTCAACTTTGGTCCGCGAATATTATCATCATGACTGGTCCTATTTAGACCAGACAGGCTGGCAGATACTGTTCAAATAAAGAAGTTGATGAGATTCCACCCCGGCCTTCGGTACGGGACAAGTTATGCCTGCTTAAAAACAATTATAAAGATATGAAAGTACTTAAAAGTAGGGGTATTCAAATCCCATTGTTAATAAGTCTTGGAGAGTTCATACCAGGAATCATTCCACGTATAAAAAAGGAGCTTGGGATTTTCGGCTTTACCCGAAAAATGAGCAAGCTGGTGCTAACAGTATGTCCACTGGCTTTTAATTTTGGATTGGTAGCAGGTGGCATAACTTCGACAACTGCGTACGCTGACGGAAACGATAAGTTGCCCTATACATTACATGAGGTTACTGCCCCGGATGGTGTAACCCTTTCTGTGCAGGAGTGGGGCAATGCGGAAGGGCCGGCCATTTTGTTCATTCATGGTTATGCCCAGAGCCACCTCAACTGGAAAGAGCAGGTGGAGGACTCAGCGCTTACAGATGAGTTTCGGATGATTACCTTCGACCTTCGCGGCCACGGCATGTCGGACAAGCCCGAAGGCGCATCCTTTTATCGGGAAAGTGAACGCTGGGCCGCTGATGTGGAGGCTATCATCGAAAGTCTGGACCTCGTCAATCCGGTGATCGTAGCTTCGTCAATGGGTGGACGGGTTGTCGGCGACTATATTGCTCATCATGGTGATGAAAAGATCGGGGGATTCATGCCTGTCGGCGCAGTCCTTATGGATGACCCGACGCAGTGGTTTGGTCCTGCCACCAGGCTTTTTAAGCCTATGGCTTCAGCAGACCTGACCACGGCCATTTCAGCAACAAAACGCTTTGTTGAGAACTTATTCGTGACACCTCCATCGGAGGATGTATTGCAATCAATTTTCGGCTACACCATGATGACCCCGCGCCATGTTCGGAAGGCATTACTTGGTCGGGATGCGGATTACGAAAGGCATTGGCGTGAGCTCACCGTGCCCGTCCTCCTGTCTCATGGAATTGAAGATCAGATGATCAAGTTAGGAATGTCTGAGAATGCTGCCAGGTTGATGGATAATTCGCGAACCTCGTTCTTGGCTGGAATCGGACATTTTCCATTCCTGGAGGCTCCAGAGCAGTTTAACGCTGAGCTTAAGGAGTTTGTCCGCAATGTTCATCAGAAATAATTAGGGTTTAAACATTTTCCAATATTTATATGACAGGGTTTGAAAATATGAATGAAGGTATAAAAGTGCTAAAAAACCGACAATTCGAGGCTTAGGAATGGGTTTGAGCAGAGGAAGCCGTGGGAATCTCAACATAGCGAGACTACCACACCCTTTCCCATCTCACAGCCTGGGTAAAGGGGTTTTAAGTGACGATTGACGGTTTATTACGGAAATCAGGTCGAATTCAGATTATAATATAAAAATAGGGTTAAATCCTCAAGTATGGATGAAGAACAAAAAAATACGGTTTGCATAATCGGCGCCGGACTTTCCGGAATCGTGACAGCAAAAGTATTCCAGCATGATGGGTTTAAGGTCACCATCTTTGATAAGGAACCCACCATTGGTGGCGTATGGGCACCATCTAGGGCGTATTCGGGTCTCTGCACCAACAACCCCAAGAAGGCCTATGCCTTCTCCGACTTCCCCTATCCGGAGAACTGCGATGAGTTTCCTACTGCCGGCCAGGTTTTCGATTATTTGGAATCCTACGTTAGAAAATTTGGGCTTAAATCTCATCTCAGGCTTTCCACTGAAATCCTGTCGGTTGAACGCCGAAAAACAAAGGAAGAGGGATCGCATTCAGGATTTTTTGTGAGTGTTTGTCCCTTGGGGGGTTCCGCAGGTGTGGAAAGGCTCGCTTTCGATTTCGTTGTCATTTGCAATGGTGTTTTCTCGAAACCGTATGTTCCGCAAATTGAAGGCAAGGAGCACTTCGGCGGGTCGCTTCTTCACTCGAGCAGGATAAGGGATAGAGCGGTGCTAAGCGGGCAACGGGTCGTAGTCGTTGGAGCAGGAAAATCAGCCCTCGATTGCGCTTCCGTGGCATCACAAGAAGCGGCTTCATCCACGTTGGTATTCCGAAGGCCCCACTGGATGCTGCCACGGTATTTTCCTGGTGGCCAGCGAGTGGATAAGGTTTTCTTTACACGTTTTTCGGAAATGATTCTACCCACATATTACCGAGCATCTCACTGGGAAAGTGTCATTAGGGCGATGGCAGCCCCGTTCCTCTGGCTCTGGCGGAAAATTATAAGCCGTTATGTGAGTCGCATAGTGGGTATGCCCTCAGAAATGGTACCGGAGGAGCCTGTCACCTCAGGAGCCGAGAACATAGGTATCGGCAGCCGCTTTTATGATTTGCTACAGGAGGGGTTGGCGCGAACCAAGCGTGCAGAGATCAAGTCATTTTGCGGGAGGAATACCCTGAAGCTGGATAATGGAGAAGTAATAGAAGCCGATGTTGTTATTTTCGCTACAGGTTGGCAACAGGATTTGTCTATACTAGATGAAGAGTTGAGGGGGGAGATCCAGCGAAAAGGTAAGTTCCATCTATATCGTCACATTTTACCGCCTAGGGAACAACGTTTGGGGTTCATTGGATATGCATCAGCTGGAAACAATGCACTGACATCGGAGGTCGGGGCTCACTGGCTCTCACAATGCTTTCGAGGGGATTTGAAATTGCCGGCGAGGGATATCATGGAGCAAGAAATTGCAAGACTACATGAGTGGGCTGCGGAGACCTTTCCCAAACGCAAGGAAGGCTATTTTCTTGGTGGCTATGTTGCAGCTTATTTAGATGAGCTCTTGAATGATATGGGGCTTCCCACGAAAAGGACCGAAAGTTTTTTTTCTGAATATTTCAAACCATTATATGGCGAGCGCTATAGTGGGCTCACAAATGAAAGAAGCCGGGCTCGGGAAGCTTAAGAGGTTGGCCGCAACACTTTAACCCCAAGTGAGGAGAGGAAAAAATATTTAAATCGGGAGTATAAATTCAAACAGAAATATATGATGACTTTAAGAAAAATTTCCAATCTGTTATTTATCCTATTATTAGGCTCAGGCTGGTTGTTGCACATGGATGCTAAGGCCCAAAGCACCCAAGAGGTATCCGTAGAAGGGACAACGGCACCGGAATTTACCCTACCTGATCTGAATGGGGATCTTGTGAGTTCAGAGGCTTACAAAGGAAGTTATGTGGTGATCCATATCGCCACCACCTGGTGCCCCTTTTGCAATGCTGAAGCACCGCACTTGGAACAACTTAACCAGGATTACAGTGATAAAAATGTCAAAGTCCTGATTATTGACGTAAAAGAACCCAAAGATTTGGTACAAACAAAGTTGCAGGGGCGTTTCAACCTGACCTTTCCGGTTCTACTGGATTCGGATGGAGCTGTAGCGGCAAGTTTTGCGCCTGAGGATGTCCTTCCTGATCTAGCAAGGGATGAGGTCATGCTGGCATCCAATATTTTGATCGACCCCGAAGGGAAAATTCAATTCTTTTCCCTGCTGGACTCCAAAAACTTTGACGCGAAACTGGTAGACCTAAAAGCCAAACTTGATGAATTGCTTGCCTCGGAATAGTGTCATAATATTTTGGCTTATCTTTTTTTTGCTGGGAAACGTATTTGCCCAGATTCAGGATCGCAGGTTTGTAGCTTTAAAAGAGAAGCCGGAATTTACCATTAAACCTGGTGAAGAAAAGGAATTATTGCTTTCCTTTCTTATTAAAGAGGGCTTTCATATCCAGGCCAACCGGGTAGATGATGAAAACCTGATTCCTACGGTATTATCCTTTGAGGATGCGGAAGAACTGACCATCGGAGATCCTGTTTATCCGGAAGCAGATGCATTTAAGATGCGGGGAGTAGATGCACCTTTGCGTGTTTTCGGCGAATTGCTGGAAATAAAAATACCTGTCCGGGCAGTAAGAACTATTCAAAAGGGGACTATCCTTATCAAAGGCAATTTGCACTATCAGCCCTGTGATGCTTCCAAATGTTATTATCCCCGCGATCTCGAATTTAATATGAGAATAACGATACGGCACCATTAGGTGACAGCATTTAGTAATTATCCAAATCATGCTCAAA
>Ga0076930_100669_pt1 | contig 27700 bp, 36 predicted proteins | sample HotLakConsoUCCRE_FD_71149 | JGI IMG/M metagenome (GOLD analysis project Ga0076930, IMG submission 71149) | Hypersaline microbial mat communities from Hot Lake, Washington, USA - Hot Lake Consortium UCC-RE (version 3) (version 3) ...
TCGTCGCGTATTGCAGGGGCCCTTATTGCGTCTATGCCCACCAAGCCGTCGCCGCACTCCGCAAGCTTGGATTGACCGCCCGCCGCCTGGATGGCGGCCTGCCGGAATGGCGCGAAGACGGGCGGCCAGTGCTCACGGGAGCTTGATACTCCGACGCAGGATTGAAAAACGAGCGGTGGAACGTTCTTGGCTCTTTGGGGGGATATCTTTGATACGGTCGGAAGAACAGGTGCAAGCGAACGGCGGCTTTCCGTCTTGGTCGAATGACGCACGGACGCGATATCGATGCCGCAAGCCGCACTCAAGATAGCTCGAAAGACTTCGGAAAACGGGAACCGGGCCCTCAGTTCAACGTCGCATCGAACTCGATCAAGCGTCGCCCGCCGTCCGTGGTCGGCGTTACGTGGATCTTGGCATTGATGATCCCGGGGCCGGTGAATTCGATGGACCGGTCAAGAAGCTCGCCCGCTTGCTGCGTGACCGGAAAGCCATTCTCGTTCAGGGCCACCTCCCAGTCGGAGAGAAGGGCGTCGACATCTGCTTCGGTCGATATGGAGAACAGGCGGATGGTTGAGCCGATCGCGCGGTCGGTGACGACCTCGGCGTCTTCGGGGAAGACCAGCACCTCGGGGATCCAGTCCTGGATGTGTTCGTCGGCACGAACCACGACGGAAGCCGCCAGGACGATGACTGCCGCGAAGGTCAGGTCGCGGATCGCCAGGCACCGAAGAAGGGTTCTGAGCCGCAGAAAGGTTGCGGCGTGGACGGGTGAAGGCGGGCAAAGGGTCGACATGATCATGTTCCAATACTTGTGGCCGCGGGCGTGAATGGCAAGCATCGGGTCACGCCTGCTGGTGACGATTGGCCCGCCGGACGCGGTGGCAAGCGAGCCACCCGGTTACGGTTCCGGAACGCATTGACCGTCCAGAAATGCGCCGCCGGTGGTGCCGAATGTCTGCTCTCCGCCCATCACGACGAATGTTGCGCAGGACAGCAAGGTCGCAACAGCCTTGATCCCGCCGCCCGGTCCCATTGGTCGATACGCGCCCTCGTCCCCCGACCGCCAAGCGCCCCGCCGGGCGATCCGACGGGGCGCTTTGTCGTCCGGTGATGCGGAGGTGTTTCAGGCCATTGCGGCCTGCGCCTTCGGGTCAGGCGACCGCGCCAGCGCCGGTGGCGAGCGATTTCTTGGCGTCGTAGAAGGGCCGCTCGACCACGGTTGCCGTCACCATCAGGTTGTCGACCAGAACCTGCAGCTCGGAGCCGAGCGCGGCGTGGTCGGCATCGACCATCGCCAGCGCGATGTTCTTGCCCAGCCGGGGGGAATGCACCGCCGAGGTGACCTGACCGACGCGGGACGCGTCCTTGAGGATCGGCCAGAACTCGGTGTTGGGGCCGGGCAGGGGGTCGGTGTCGAGGACAAGGCCCACCTGCATCCGGGCGACGCCCTTGTCGCGGATGCGGCGCAGCGCGGCTTTGCCGATGAACTCGGCCTCCATCTCCAGATCGACGAGGCGGTCGAGGCCCAGCTCGAACGGGTTGGTCTGCGCGTCCATGTCGGCGTGATAGGAGAGCATCCCGGCCTCGATCCGGCGGATGGTCGAGGTGTGGCCGGGCTGCAGGCCGTGGGGGGCGCCCGCCTCCATGATCCGTTCCCACAGCTCGTCGCCGCGGGTGCTGTCCTGCAGGTAGATCTCGTAGCCCAGTTCGCTGGACCAGCCGGTGCGCGAGACGACGAGCGGGATGCCGTCAAGCTCCAGCTCGCGGAGCCAGAAGTAGCGCAGGCTGGCGATATCCTCGCCGAAGAGCGCCTGCATGATGCGCATGGAGTTCGGCCCCTGAAGCTGAAGCGGCGAGACATCGGGTTCGCGGATCGACACATCCATGCCGGAATGCACCGCGAGGCCCTGGGCCCAGAGCAGGATGTCGCTGTCGGCCAGCGAGAGCCAGACCTTGTCCTCGGCGATGCGGAGCGCGATGGGGTCGTTCAGGATGCCGCCCTCGGCATTGGTGATGAGGACGTATTTGCACTGACCCACGGCCATCTTCGACAGGTTGCGGGGCGTCAGCATCTGGGCGAAGCGCATGGCATCGGGGCCGGTGATCTCGACCTGACGCTCGACGGCCACGTCGCACAGGATCGCGGTGTTCACGAGGTTCCAGAAATTCTGCACCGGGTCGCCGAAATCGCGCGGGATATACATGTGGTTGTAGACGGAAAACGCCTTGGCCCCCCAGCGCAGCGTGGCGTCGAAATAGGGGGATTTCCTGATCTGCGTTCCGAACCCGAACCCTTGCGTCGTCATCATTTCGTGTCCTCCCAACCGAATGACTGCGCTGCCGTCGTGCCTATTCCTGGTCACCGACCCGACGCCCTGCGGCGTGCTGTCGGTGTGACCTCCCTTCAGCCTGTTGCAACCGACGGGGCGACATGCCCCGACGCGCCACAGATGACAGCATTCGGGCGCGCGGAGCGGCCATATGCGACGTGATCCGTTTCGGAATCGCCAGAGGGGCGGGAAACCGCGGCGGGGATGGGGGGGCGGGACATGCGAAACGCCCCGCGGGGATGACCCGCGGGGCGCTGTGACGGTCCGGCGATGCGACCAGGCTCAGGCCTGTGCGGCGCGGGCCTTGTCGATCTCTTTCTTGATCTTCAGCGCCTTGGGCGACAGCTCGGCGTCCTTGGCTTTGGCCATGAACGCGTCCAGCCCGCCGCGGTGGTCGACCGTGCGCAGCGCGGCGTTCGAGATCCGCAGCTTGAAGCGGCGGTCCAGAACGTCCGACCCCAGCGTGACCTCGGTCAGGTTGGGCAGGAAACGGCGACGGGTCTTGTTGTTGGCGTGGCTGACATTGTTGCCAGTCATCGGGCCTTTGCCGGTCAGTTCGCAGACACGCGACATGGGGTGATCCTCGACAGCTCAGAAACGGAAAGGGCGTGTGGCATGGCCCACGCCCGCAAATCTGCGCGGGGGATACGGGCGGGGCGGCATGGTGTCAAGAGGGGCAATGGCCCCCGCGCGGCTTGTTCCGGGGCCGGGCACGGGGCAGACTGCCCGCCAGCCGGCGCGGATGACGCCGGGGCGGAGGCGCGCGATGCAGGAGACCCAGCTTTATGCGCCGGTCAAGGCGTTTCTCGAGGCCGCGGGCTACGAGGTGAAGGCCGAGATCGGCCCGGCCGATGTCGTGGCGCTGCGCCCCGGCGAGGATCGGCCGGTGATCGTGGAGCTGAAGACGGGGTTTTCGCTGGCGCTGTTCCACCAGGGGGTCGCGCGGCTCGCGCTGAGCGACATGGTCTATCTCGCGGTGCCGCGGGGCACGGGGCGGCGGTTTCTCAAGGCGCTGGCCGAGAACCGGCGGCTCGCGCGGCGGTTGGGGCTGGGGCTGCTGACGGTGCGGATCGAGACGGGGCTGGTCGAGGTGCAGTGCGATCCGGGGCCCTATGCGCCGCGGCTTTCGGGGCCGAAGCGGCGCGCGCTTCTGTCGGAATTCGCGCGGCGGCGGGGCGATCCCAACCTTGGCGGCGCGCAGGGGCGGCGGGTGACGGCCTACAGGCAGGACGCGCTGGCCTGTGCGGGGGAGTTGGCGGCGCGGGGGCCCTGCAAGGGGGCTGCGGTGAAGGCCGCAACCGGCGTGGCACGCGCCACCACGATCATGCGCGACAATCATTACGGCTGGTTCGAGAAGATCGGGACGGGGGTCTATGCCCTGTCGGAGACGGGCCGCGCGATGCTGGAGGAGGGGGCATGCAGACCGAATTCGTGATCGAGACGCGGGGGCCGGGCCTGACGGAGGTCACGTGCGACGTGGCGCGCTGGCTGGCGGGGTCGGGCGACGGGCTGCTGACGCTGATGGTGCGGCACACGTCGGCGAGCCTGCTGATCCAGGAGAACGCGGACCCGGATGTGCGGACGGATCTGCTGGCGTGGCTCGAGCGGCTGGTGCCGCCCGCCGATGATCCCGCGATGGGCTGGCTGCGCCACACCTGCGAGGGGCCGGACGACATGCCGGCGCATATCAAGGCGGCGTTGCTGCCGGTGTCCTTGCAGATCCCCGTCGCGGGCGGACGGATGCGGCTGGGCACGTGGCAGGGGATTTACCTTGTGGAGCATCGCCGGGCGCCGCACCGGCGGACGGTTGCGGCGCTCTTTCAGGCGGCAGGGTGAGGCGCGGACGCCCCACATTCTGTGGCCGTGAAATGCCATCTACCCAAGCCTTGTGCGCTCGCCTATAGTGCCTGTGGATAACAGGGGCGTAAGACCCCATGGATGAGGCAGGGGTGCGCCGGTCGGGCCGCCCGAGGGACGAGAAGGGGGACGCCGATGCGCTGCCCGTTTTGCGGAAATGTCGATACCCAGGTGAAGGATTCGCGGCCTGCCGAGGATCATGTCGCGATCCGGCGGCGGCGCTTCTGCCCGGCTTGCGCGGGGCGCTTCACCACCTACGAGCGCGTGCAGCTGCGCGACCTCGTGGTCGTGAAATCGAACGGCAAGCGCGAGGATTTCGACCGCGACAAGCTGGAGCGTTCGGTGCGCATCTCGATGCAGAAACGCCCGATCGACCCCGAGCGGATCGACCAGATGATTTCCGGCATCGTGCGGCGGCTGGAAAGCATGGGCGAGACGGATATCCCCTCGAAGCTGATCGGCGAGATCGTGATGGAGCGGCTGGCCGCGATCGACACGGTGGCCTACGTGCGCTTTGCCAGCGTCTACAAGAATTTCCAGGCGACCGACGATTTCGAGGATTTCCTCGCCGAGCTTGCACCACCCGCCGCCAAGACCGACGGCTGAGCGATGCCCGACGGCGCTGATGTCCGCTGGATGCGGCTGGCGCTGGGCCTTGGCGCGCGCGGGTCGGGCCGGGTCTGGCCGAACCCCGCCGTTGGCTGCGTGATCGTGTCGGGGGGCCGCGTCGTCGGGCGCGGCTGGACGCAACCCGGCGGGCGTCCCCACGCGGAGGTCGTGGCGCTGGCGCAGGCGGGCGCGGCGGCTCGGGGCGCCACGGCCTATGTCACGCTGGAACCCTGCAACCACCACGGAAAATCCGGCCCCTGTTCCGAGGCGCTGATCGCGGCAGGTGTCGCGCGGGTGGTGATCGCCTGTGCCGATCCGCACGGGGTGGCGGCGGGCGGCGCGGCGCGGCTGCGCGCGGCGGGCGTGGAGGTCGTCGAGGGCGTCTGCCGGGCCGAGGCGGAGGCCGCGCATCGCGGCTTTTTCAGCGTGGTGCGGCAGGGGCGGCCGATGGTGACGCTGAAGCTTGCCGTGTCGGGCGACGGGCGGATCGCGACCGCGACGGGCGAGAGCCAGTGGATCACGGGGCCGGAGGCGCGGCGTTGGGTGCATGGCGCACGCGCGCGGCATGACGCGGTGCTGGTCGGCGCGGGGACCGCGCGGGCCGATGACCCGAGCCTGACGGTGCGGGGCCTTGGCATCGCGCATCAGCCGGTGCGCGTGGTGCTGTCGCGGCGGCTGGACCTGCCCGGCGGCAGTGCCTTGATGCGGACGGCGCGGGAGGTTCCGGTCTGGCTCTGCCATGGCCCCGAGGCGCCCGAGGGCGCGCGCGCGGCGTGGGACGCGGCAGGCGCGCGGCGGATCGAGGTGGCGGCGGGGCCGGGCGGGCAACTGGACCTTGGCGAGGTCCTTGCGGCGCTGGGCGCGGCGGGGCTGACGCGGGTCTTCTGCGAGGGGGGCGGAACGCTGGCGGCGGGGCTTTTGTCCTGCGACCTGGTGGACGAGCTGGCGGTGATCTCGGCGGGGATGGTGCTGGGGGCCGAGGGCACGCCCGCGGTGGGGGCGATGGGCATCGCCGCGCTGTCGGAGGCGCCGCGGTTCTCGTTGCGGGCGTGTCGGGCGCTGGGCGGGGATGTGCTGGCGCTCTGGTCGCGGTGATGACGGGGCGCCGCTCCCGCGGCGCGGTTGCGAATTTTCGTACGAAAATTCGCTTTCCGGTGTGAATTTTCATGCGAAAATTCGGGGGGCTCTGCCCCCGTCCCTGCGGGACTCCCCCGGAGTTGTATGTGCCAAGATGAAGGGGACGCCGCGGGCCCTTGTCAGCCGCGCCAGAGCCAGCTTTGCCCGGCGAGCCAGCCCTGCAGCTTGGCCAGCGCGCGCAGGCGCGGGGGCTGGGCGAGGCCCGCGCCGGTGGCGAGCCGGTCGAGCGCGACCTCGGGCGGGCAGGGCTGGCCTGTGACCGGGTCGTGGTAGCGCGGGTAGGCGATGAGGGCCGCATGGGCCAGCGCGGCGAGGCCGGGGCGCGCCTTGCGGTGCGGGGGCTGCGGGCCGAGGTCGCGCGTGAGCCCCCAGCCGGCGTAGAAGGGCGCGCCGAGGGTGGTGACGGGGACGCCGCGCAGGAGCGCCTCGAAACCCATGGCCGAGGTGATCGTGACGACCTCGTCGACCTGGGTGAGGAGCCGGGCCGTGTCGGCGTCCGGCAGGACGGTGTCGGCAAGGGCGAGGATGTCGGCGGGCACGCCACCCGCGCGCAGGCCGGCGAGGACATCGGGGTGGGGCTTGTAGACGAGAAAGGCGTCGGGATGCAGCTGGCGGGCACGCTGGAGGAGGGCTGCGTTGGTGCGTTCGGCGCCTGCGCCCTTGAGGATCGAGGCGTCATCCTCGACCTGACCGGGCATCAGCACGATGCGTCGCCCGGCGGCGGCGGAAAGGTCGGGGGCGGGGCCGCCGAGGTTGTATTTCGTGAGGCCGAGCCTGACGAGGCGGGCGATGAGCCTCTCGGCCCGTAACAGGCGCTTCGGATCGAGCGCTGCTGCCTCGGCGATCAGCCGGTCGAGGCGGCTTTCGCGGGTGGGATCGTAGTAGATCCCGAGATCGTCGAGCACGAGCGAGAGCGGCGGCACCAGCTCTGCGCCGAGGCCGCGGGAGCGCAGAAAGCCGTCCTCGACGCGGTGAAGCGGGCGCTTCGCGCGCTTGCAGGCCGAGGCCAGCGCCTCGGTCTCCCTGCCCGCCCAGACCATGACGGGGCGGCCGTCGGCGGCGGCTTTCGCGGCATCCTCTTCGTAGCGGAGCGTGCCGCCCGTCTTGCCGAAGGTCTGGCCCAGGTGGGTGCGTTTCCAGCTGCGCATGCCCACCGCGACATGGCCGTGACGATCCTGCCGCCAGGCGCGGACACGGGCCTCGAGCGTGGCGATGACGTCTTCCACTTCGCAGAGGCGGTCGCGGTAGGGGTCGTACCAGGTGGGATGCAGGATCAGGGTGGCTGCGGCCAGTTGGGCGCGGCTGAGCGTCCGCTGGCGGCGGGCGGGGGTGGGGCGGCGGTCGTCGGTCAGGCCCCACCCGGCGTAGAAGGGCACGCCGAGGGTGACGGGCCGGTGGCCCGCGAAGATCGCCTCGAATCCCAGAAGCGAGGTCACGGTGTAGACCGCGCGGGCGTGCTCGAAGAGGCGGCGGGGCGCGATCGGGCGATCCTCGAGCGTGACATTCGGGGGCAGCGTCGCGGGGTCGTAATGGCCGGGGCGGTGGCCTGCCCGCGTCTCCGGGTGGGTCTTGATGACGATATGGGCGTCGGGGTGATCCTCGCGCGCGATGGCCAGCATCTCGGCGAAACTGTCGGCATTGGCCTGGCCCAGGCGGATCGAGGCATCGCCGCGGGTCTGGTCGATCAGCAGGACATAACCGGGCGCGGGCGGCTCGAGCGTGGGGTCGGTGGCGGCGTATTTCGTCAGATGCGCCTCGGCGATGCGTGCGAGCGCGTCGCGGGCGCGGTCGAGCAGCGCGGTGTCGTCGAGCGGGTGGGTGGCGAGCAGCGTCTCGAGGTCGGAGGGGGCGCGGGCGTCGAAATAGATCCCCTGCCGGTCGATGACGAGGCCGAGCGGCGGATCGCCGGAGCGGCCCGTGTGGAGCGAGCGCAGGAAGGCATCCTCGACGCGGACGAGGGTGGCGCCGGTGGCCTCGGCCACGGCCTCGCCGCGGGGGGCATAGGGAGAATGGCCCCAGACGAGGACATCGTCCGAGGGCCCCGGCTTGCCGAGTTTCAGGTCATGGCCCGCAAGCGTCAGGATGCGGCGCACGCGGGCATTCGTCAGAAAGCCCGCGTTGTAGTGGTAGCCGCGCCGCCGCTGGCCCGCCTCGGCCATGGCGCGACTCACTGCCCGGCGCTGGCCACGGTGCTCGCGGCGCCCAGCGTGCCGGTCAGCGCGCTGATGGCGTTGTTCCACTGGGTGATCGGGGCCGAGGTCACGTAGACGGTGTCGCCGTCGCGGATGACGAAGTCGCGCGCCTCGAACATGCCGGTGGGGGCGGTCAGGTCGAGGACGTAGATCATGCGCTGCGCGCCGACCAGGTCGGTCCGGCCCAGCACGGCATGCGCGATCGGTTCGGGCTCGTTGCGCAGGACGAAGACGCCGGTCGGATCGGCCAATGTCGGGTTCAGGCCGCCGACCGAGGCGATGGCCTCGATGGCGGAGATGACCTGGCTTTCGAAGGGCACGATCGTCTGTGTGCCGGTGGCGCCCAGCGCGGTGAAGCTGCGGGTGTCGCCCTCGACGAGGATGCGGTCGCCGTTCCTGAGCGCGATGTCGACGGTGGGATCGCGGAACAGGTCCTGGAACCAGATGGTGCCGCGATGCGCGCCGCGCACCAGCGTGACCTGCGCGATCTCGGGTTCCACGGTCACGCCGCCCGCCGCGGCGAGCATGGCCGAGAGCGTGCGGGTCGGCCGCTGGATCGGGTAGACGCCCTGCCCGCCCACGGTGCCGGTCACGGTGACGGTGGACCCGTCGCCCGCGGTCCGGCGCACGATGACCTGCGGGTCTGGCGTCTGTTCGTCGAGGTTGCGGGTGATGATGCCGCGCAGCGCCTCGGGCGTGTTGCCTGCGGCGCGGATGCGGCCGGCGTAGGGCACGAAGATGAATCCCGCGCCATCGACCTCGACCTCGTCGATCATGGCGGCCGCGGCCCCTTCTCCGGCGAGAAGGCCGTCGGTGACGTTTTCGTAGATGGTGAGCGTGACCGTGTCGCCGGGTCGGATCACGTCGGTGTCCGACAGGCCCGCATTGGCCAGTTCGGGCGGAAAGCCGAGCGCGGGCACGACCGCGGTTGCGGTGGTGACGCGCTGGTTCACCTCGACCACGAAGGCGTCGCCGTCGCGCTGGACGGAGCCTGCGAAAATCTCGTTGCGGGTCGGTCCGGAACGGGGCAGCAGACCGCAGGCCGCAACGGCGGTCACAAAGATACACAGCACGCCTATGCGCGCGCCACGGGAGGCCAACGATGTCACGGGGGTGGCTCCTTATTGCCTGAAACGACTGCCTCGGGTTCTTTTGTTTTGGGGCACATTAGCGATTTTCGCCGCGCCGCGCCAGCATTGGATTACGTCACGAGCCTCAGGTGTTGCCTTGGTGCAGGGCGGCCGGCCTGCAGCGCCTCGTAGGGGTCCTCGGGGGACAGCATCATGTCGACCACCTGCCGCAGCAACTGGCGCCGTCCGCGGGTCGAGTAGAAGCTGCCGGTGATCTGCGAGGTTTCCAGCAGGAAATGGCGATAGTCGCGGTAGGCGCGGCTGTCGGGGCGGGTCGGGTTCTGGAAGAAGGCGTCCATCGGCTGGGTCGAGACGAACTCGGGTTTGAGGTAGACGGCCTGCCCGAAGGCCTTGAGCGGCAGGCCGCGCCAGAGCGCCTGTTGCGCGGCGGTGGAATTGACCGTCACCGCCGAGCGCGCGTCGTTCAGAAGCCGCGCGAGCTTGCCGCCGCGGACGAAATGGACGCGGTCCGCCACGCCGTGTTCGGCGGCGATCCGGCGGATGTCGCGGCGCAGCGGCGTGCGCCCGTCCTCGAGCGGGTGGGCCTTGAAGACGAGGTGGTGATGAGCCGGCGCCCCCTCGGCGAAGCCCGCGATCAGCACCTGCAGGAATTCCTCCATCGTGTCGAAGGGGCCGTGATCGCGGAAACTGGCGTCATGGGCCAGTTGCAAGAGCGCCAGGTGATAGGGAAAGCCGCCGGTCTTGATCCGCCAGGTCGCCTGGACCCGGTCGAGCCAGAGAAAGGGCATCAGCGCGAGGCGGCGGAGATAGAGGCGGAATTCATCGGAGACGCTGAGCGTGCGGTGGGGGTGGAAATTGGCATAGGCCGCGTTCCGCAGGAACACGAAGTAATGGTAGAGCGCGCCGTAAAAGACGTGCTGGCGCATGTCGCCCCAGCGCGCGGGCGCGTCGGGCAGGTCGAGGTCGAGCCCTTCGAGGGCGGCGCGCATCTGGTCGACGCTGAGCTCCATGATGCGGGAATGGCCATTGGCACCGCCCCGCTCGTAGGTGACCCAGTAGGGGCGCAGGTAGCCCTCTTCGAAGACATGCACGGTCAGGCCGCGGGCGCGGGCGGCCGCGATGGCCTGTGCGTGGATCGGCCGTGTGTCGCCGTAGAGCACGAGATCGGTGACGCCCTTGTCGTCAAGAAGCGCCGCGGCGGTTTCTGGCCATGTCTCGGTTGGGGCGGTGAAGGGGATGTAGCTGGAGGCCTCGGGCCAGAAGGCCTGGTCGCCGCGGTTGAAGCCGACGCGCCAGGTGGTGGCGCCGGCGGCGCGCAGCATCCGGCCAAGCTGGCCGAAGAAGGGGCCATGCGGGCCCTGCAGGAACAGGAAGACGCGGTTGGCGTGGCTGGGAGCCATGGAGACACACACTCGGGGACTGACCGCAGATGCGGCGTTTCGCTCAGCAAAGCAAGCCCCGAGGGAATGGGCAGGGCGAAACCGGGGCCGGAGTGTGGCGGCTGGCCCCTTGAAGCACCGGGCGGCGCGTGGTTCTGTCGGCGGCGGATCACAAAGAGGATGGCCAGCATGTTCACCGGGATCGTGACGGACCTGGGCGAGGTCAGGGCGCTGCAACGGCGCGGCGATCTGCAGGCGCGGATCGCGACGGGCTATGACACGGGCACGATCGAGATTGGCGCCTCGATCGCCTGCGACGGGGTCTGCCTGACGGTGACGGGGCTGGGGGAGGACTGGTTCGAGGTGGATATCTCGGCCGAGACCGTGTCGAAGACGAATGTCGGCGACTGGGCCGAGGGGCATCGCCTGAACCTCGAACGCGCGCTGAAGCTGGGTGACGAGCTGGGCGGGCATATCGTCTCGGGCCATGTCGACGGCGTGGCCGAGGTGGTGGGCCTGCGCGAGGAGGGGGACTCGACCCGGATCACCTTTCGCGCGCCCGAGGCGCTGGCGCGCTTCATCGCGCCGAAGGGATCGGTGGCGTTGAACGGAACCTCGCTGACGGTGAACGAGGTCGCGGGGGTGGAATTCGGCGTGAACCTGATCCCGCATACCAAGGCGGTGACCAACTGGGGCGCCACGCGGGTGGGCGACCGGGTCAACCTCGAGATCGACACGCTGGCGCGCTATGTCGCGCGGCTGCAGGACTGGCAGGGCTGAGGGGGGAGCGCCCTCCGCGCGCTGCCTGCGGCAGCCCTTGTCGGGCGCTGGCCGCCTGCGGCGGCGGGGCGCCGTGGCCGGTGTCGCGCCCCCGGCCCGGCGGTCGGCCCCGTGACTGGCCGCGGGAGCCTCCGGCGGGCATATTTGTGGAACAGAGATGGGATGGGCATGCCCGGATGGCGAGATGCGGAGATGCGGTCGGGCGCGGAGGGCGTGGCATGAGCGGCATCGGGCATAACGGCGGGCCGACGATGGAGCCGGGGTACGGGTTTCGCAAGCATGCCTGGGGCAAGGCGCGGCGCGCGCTTCTGCCGAGCCTGCCGCTGGAGGTGGTGCGGATCAGGGTGGCGCGGGCCAGGCGGCTGGGGCTGCCCTATCAGGCCTATGCGACGATCCGGGCGACGGCGGGGCGCGATATCGTGGCGTTTCTGTTTTCCGGCAACGCGCTGGACCTGCGGGGGGCGCGGGTCGACCTGCCCGCGCCGGTGGCCGGTCGTCTGCAGGCGCTGGGCGGGGCGGCCGAGCGGCTGGCCGCGGTGCATGCGCCCACCGATCCAGTGGCGCTGATGGCGGCCCATCCGGGCCTGCTGGAGGCGGCCTTGCGCGCGCCGGGGATCACCGCCACGTGGCGCGAGACGCGCGAGGGGGTGCGCGCCGTGCTGGCCGAGCGGCGGCTGCCTGCGGACGGGGTCGTGCTGGTGGCGGCGACGGGGCTGGAGCGGGGCTGGTGCGCGACCGCGGGGCTGGCCGGTTGCGTCTCGCGGGACCTGTTCTTCGACGCACATCCGTGACGCAGGGGGCGGCCTAGTCATCGCGGGGCGGATGGTCTATCTGCCCCCCGTGAAGCGACGCGCGGAGAGGACGGCCATGACGCAAGCCTTCGAGACACCGGGACCGGTGGAACAGGACTGGGCCGAGGCGATTTCCCCCATCGAGGAGATCATCGAGGAGGCCCGGAACGGGCACATGTTCATCCTCGTCGATCACGAGGACCGCGAGAACGAGGGCGATCTCGTGATCCCCGCGCAATGGGCGACGCCGGACGTGATCAATTTCATGGCGACCCATGGGCGCGGGCTGATCTGCCTGTCGATGACGAGTGCGCGCATCGACGAGCTGGGCCTGCCGCTGATGTCGACGAACAACTCGTCGCGGCACGAGACGGCCTTTACCCTGTCGATCGAGGCGCGCGAGGGGGTGACGACGGGGATCTCCGCCGCCGACCGGGCGCGGACCGTGCAGGTGGCGATCGACGCCAGCCGCGGCGCGCAGGATATCGCGACGCCGGGCCATGTCTTTCCGCTGCGCGCGCGCGACGGGGGCGTGCTGGTGCGGGCGGGCCATACGGAGGCCGCGGTCGACATCTCGCGGCTGGCGGGACTGAACCCCTCGGGCGTGATCTGCGAGATCATGAACGAGGACGGGTCGATGGCCCGGCTGCCCGACCTTGTCGGTTTCGCGCAGCGCCACAACCTGAAGATCGGCACGATCAGCGACCTGATTTCCTACCGCCGCCGCCACGACAACCTGGTGCGCGTCCGCGAGGAGCGGCAGATCACCAGCGAGTTCGGCGGCGACTGGACGATGCGGATCTATACCGACGAGACGCAAGGTGCCGAGCATATCGTGCTGGTGAAGGGCGATATCACGGGGCCCGAGCCGGTGCTGGTCAGGATGCACGCGATGGACCCGCTGCTGGATGTCGTGGGCGCGGGGCCCAAGGGGCGCGCGGCCGAGTTCGGGGATGCCATGCGGCTGATCGCGGCCGAGGGGCGCGGGGTGCTGGTGCTGCTGCGCGACCTGACGATGAAGCTGGCCGTGGGCGACGAGGTCAGCCCCCAGACGCTGCGCCAGTATGGGCTCGGCGCGCAGATCCTGTCGTCGCTGGGGGTGGGCGAGATGATCCTGCTGACCAATTCGCCCAAGCCCAAGGTCGTGGGGCTGGAGGCCTATGGCCTGTCCATCACGGGCACGCGCAAGATTTCGGAGCTTGGATAGATGGCCGGACATTCCGACAACGACATGGGGCTTCCGTCCTTCGACAAGCCGGTGAAGATCGCGATCGTGATCGCGCCCTATTACACCGCCATCGCCGAGGCACAGCTTTCGGCGGCCAGGGCCGTGCTGGAGCAGGCGGGCGCGGCCCACGAGGTGATCGAGGTGCCCGGTTCGCTGGAGATCCCCACCGCCATCGGCATCGCGCACCGCTTGTCGAATTTCGACGGTTATGTCGCGCTGGGCTGCGTGATCCGGGGGGCGACCAGCCATTACGACGTGGTCGTCAACGAAAGCAGCCGCGCGTTGACGCTGCTGGGGATGCAGGGCGTCTGCATCGGCAACGGGATCATCACGGTCGAGACCCGCGAACAGGCCGAGGAACGGGCCGATGCGGCGCGGCTGAACACGGGCGGGGGCGCTGCGGCGGCGGCGTTGCACCTGATCGCGTTGACGCGGCGCTTCGGGAAGCCTAAGGGCGGCGTCGGATTCAAGCCCCGCCCCGATGTGATCCAGGTGGCGGGCGACAGCGAAGGCCCCTCGACCGCATGACGACAGACCACCCCACCGAGCCGCGACCCAAGGGCCCCAGCCGCGAGGAAAAGCGGCAGATGCGCTCGGCGGCGCGGCTTTATGCCGTGCAGGCGCTGTTCCAGATGGAGGCCTCGGGCCAGGCGCTGAAGGACGTGACGCGCGAGTTCGAGACCCATCGTTTCGGCGCGGTCTACGAGGGCGAGGAGATGGCCGAGGGCGATCCGGCGCTTTTCGAGAAGACGCTGGCGGATGCGGTGAACTGGCAGGCGAAGATCGACCAGATGACCGACCGGGCGCTGGTGGCGAAATGGCCGATCAATCGGATCGACCCGACGCTGCGCGCGCTGTTCCGCGCGGCAGGCGCCGAGCTGATCGAGGGGGCCGCGCCGCCCAAGGTGGTGATCAGCGAATATGTCGATGTCGCCCGCGCCTTCTTCCCGGAGGGGAAGGAGCCGAGCTTCGTCAACGCGGTGCTCGACCATGTCGCGCGCGAGGCCAGGCCCGAGGCGTTCTGAGGTGGCCGGGGCCGCGCCGGTGATCGAGACCGCCCGGCTTTGCCTGCGCACCCATCGTGACGATGACCTGCCCGACCCGGTGGCGATGTGGTCCGACGCGGGCGTCGTGCGTTTCATCGGAGGGTGCTCCTTCAGGCCGGATGAGGTCGCCGCGCGGCTGGCCCGCTACCGTGCGATGCGGCCGCGCTTCGGCCATGGCGACCGGGCCGTGGAGGATCGGGCGACCGGCGCGTTTCCCGGCGAGATGGGGCTGGCGCGGTTCGAGCGCGGGCTTGCCCCCGATTTCGACGACTGGCCCGAGGCGGGCTGGGCGCTGGCGCCGTGCACATGGCGCGCGGGCATCGCGACCGAGGGGTGGCGGCGGTGCTGGACCGGGGCGATGCAGGGGCCGTGCCGCGGATCGTCTGCATGATCGCCGAGGGGCCGCGGTCTCGCATGGCGTGGCCCCCGGCGCGGGTTTTGCGGCGTCGCGTGGCGCGGTGTTCGACGGAGCGCACATGACACGCCTGCGGGGCGAGGGGCCTGCGGGCAGAGGCGCTGCGAAAATGCCCGGTGGCGGGGCTTGCGGCTTCGGGTGGGCTATCCCACCTCAGGCCGGCAGGGTGGGCTGCGACGGCGCGGGCGCCGGGAAAACGGGGAACGCATGGATATCGTGATGGTGCTGGCGGGCCTCGCCCTGCTGCTTGGCGGCGGCGAAGGGCTGGTGCGCGGCGGCGTGGCGCTGGCGACGCGGATGCGCCTGCCCATGGCGGTGGTGGGCGCGGTGGTGCTGGGGTTCGGCACCTCGATGCCCGAGATGCTGACCTCGGTCTCGGCGGCGCTGGCCGGGTCGCCGGGCATCGCCATCGGCAATGTGCTGGGATCGAACATCGCCAATATCCTTTTGATCCTCGGCGTGGCCGCGGTGATCGCGCCGGTGCCCGCGGGGCTTGCCGGGTCGGAGGATCGGCTGTGGCTGGCCATCGCCACGGCGCTGGGCCTCGGCGCGGTGGCGATCGGCGCGACGGTGGGGCGCGTCGAGGGCGCGGCCCTGCTTGCGATGCTGGCCATCTACATCTGGCGGCAGCTTGGCCGGGATGACGCCGTCGAGGCGCTGCCCCCGATCGGCGGCATGGGCGCGGGGATGATCGCGCTTACCATCCTTGGCGGGTTGGCCACGCTGATCGCGGGGGCCTGGCTGCTGGTCGAGGGGGCGACGGGCATCGCCCGGGCGCTGGGCATCAGCGAGACGGTGATCGGCCTGACCATCGTCGCGGTCGGCACGTCGCTGCCGGAACTGGCGACCAGCGTCATCGCCGCGCGCCGGGGCGAGGCGGGGCTGGCACTGGGCAATATCCTCGGCTCGAACGTGTTCAACCTCCTCGCCATCCTCGGGTTGACCGCGGTGATCGTGCCGATCCCGGTGCCGCCGGGCCTGTCGGTCGTGGACCTTGCCACGGTGGCAGGGTCAGCGGCGCTGTTGCTGGCGGTGCTGGCTGCAGGGCGGATCGGGCGGGGCGCGGGCCTCGGGTTCCTGGCGCTTTACGGGGGCTACATGGGGTGGCTCGCGCTCGGCGCTGCCTGATTTTTGGGCAAAAGCCCGCCGCCACCCGTGCCAGACCGCCGCGCCCCCTTGCGGCATGGTGCGCTTGGCATAGTCTTTGTCACATCTGATCCAAGGAGTCGTGCATGCCTGATCACATCCGTTTCATTCTGCGCCACGCCGCGTTCGGCTTCGTGCTGTCCTTCGCTTTCGTCGGCATGCTGCTGGCCTTCGACGTCGCGGGGCTTTGGCACCTGGTGACGCACACCGCCGAGGGGCCGATCGCGCTGGCCGTGCTGACGGTGCTCTGCGGCATCACCTTCGGCTCGGCCCAGGTCGGCTACAAGATCATGACCATGGGCGAAGAGGACAAGGACGATGACCAGGGCGGCAAGCGCGACGCGGTCTACACCCTCGACGCGATCCCGGTTCCCGTCCGCGCCGAGCGCCCGCGCCGCTGAACGCGCCGCACCGGACACGAAAAAACGCCGTCCCTTGCGGGGCGGCGTTTTTCTGTGTGGTGACGGGGACCACCCGACCGTGGAGGCGTTCATTCCCGAGGACCTGTATATACAGGTGGGCGCCAGGTAACCGGACCAGGGCCCGGACAGAGCCAGCTCCCTCGGAATTGCTTAAGGCCACCGGAATTTGCCACAGGCACGCGCAGGGCAGACCCGTCCCAACGGCACATAGGCAGGTGCGCGGGGACTGGCAAGGGGGGCCGTGATCTTGCCTTTGTTCCCTGATTGTTCCATCCTGCCCCCATGACCGAGATCGCCCGCCCCCTCGACGCCCTCGCCCCCGGCCAGTTGCTGGCGCGCGGGGTGTGCCGGCATTTGCGCGGCCATGACTTCGTCTCGCTTGAGGAATTCACCCCGGAACGCGGCAAGCGGCTGGACGTGATGGCGCTTGGCCCCAAGGGCGAGCTTTGGGTGATCGAGTGCAAATCCAGCCGGGTGGATTTCACCTCGGACGCGAAATGGACGGGTTACCTGGAGTGGGGCGACCGCTATTTCTGGGCGGTGGACGAGGCCTTTCCGACCGAGCTTTTGCCGCAGGACACCGGCCTGATCATCGCCGATGCCTACGACGCCGAGATCCTGCGCATGGGGGCCGAGGCGAAACTGCCCCCCGCCCGGCGCCGCGCGGTGACGCAGCGTTTCGCGCGCCATGCCGCACTCAGGCTGCAGGGTCTGCGCGATCCGGGTCTGATCCTGTAACGCCTGCGCGGGTCACCTCCAGCCGCGTGACCGGCGGGCCGACCAGTTCGAACAGCACCGTGGTGCCCACGGTCAGCGACAGGATCTGCGGCCCCCAGTGCGGGAACTGCGCGGCGGCCACCAGCGCCATGCCCCGCCTGCGGCGGAAACGCGGGACCGATCCAGCGCCGGTCCAGCAGGTTGCAGGCCTGCCCGACCATGAACCGCCCGCCCAGCGACGGGAAAAGCGGTGCAAGGTGCAGGGCCACGACCCTGGTCGCGGCGGGCCGCCTGCCCCTAGACGCGGATCAAGCGTGCCTCAGCGCCTGCCCTTGCCCATCTTGCGGGCGGCCGCGGCGGCGGCGCGCAGCTCTTCGGCGATTTCCTCGGCCTCTTCGGGGTCGAAATCGAGCGGCAGGTCGACGCCGTCGCCCTCGACATAGATCCGCACCATCCCGAGCGTCGTCGGCCCGATCTGCAGGTTCGCGGCGGTCTCGCTTTCGCTGTTGATGCCCATGGCCAATGCCTCCAAAGCTGAGGTCGGGAGGTAGCGGCAGATGGCGGTTTCTGCAAGCGATGTGGTGCTGGACGGGCTGCGCGTGGGCGACGCGGGCTGGCTCGTCATGCGTCACGCCGAGGCCTATGCCGAGGCCGAGGGGTTCGATGCCAGTTTCGAGCCGCTGGTCGCCCGCATCCTTGCCGATTTCCTCGACGGTCACGATCCGGCGCGCGAACGCGGCTGGATCGCGCGGGCGGGCGACCGGCGCCTCGGGTCCATCTTCTGCGTGCAGGGGCCGGCGCCCGATACCGCGAAACTGCGGCTCTTCTATCTCGAACGCGAAGCGCGCGGCCTTGGCCTTGGCCGCCGGATGCTGGAGGAGTGCCTGCGTTTCGCCCGGCAGGCCGGGTATGCGCGCATGACGCTCCGGACCCACGAAAGCCACCGCGCGGCCTGTGCGCTTTACGCCAGGACCGGCTTTGCCTGCATCGGCGCGCGGCCGGTCCACAGCTTCGGCTGCGATCTGGTGGAACAGGAATGGGCCCGCGATCTCTGACGTGCCTGACCTCTTGCAATCGACGGGCGTGGGCGCTATCCCCGCGCTCGTGCCGGCGTAGCTCAGTTGGTTAGAGCGCCTGATTGTGGATCAGGAGGTCCCCCGTTCGAGCCGGGGCGCTGGTACCACCTCCATCATTGCCCCCCGATCCGGAATTCCTGCACGCTGGTGCCGCCCGGCCCGTTGTAGACCCGGATCACCCCGTCATCGCCCACGATCACGGTTCGCCCCTCGATCACGCTGATGCCGACCGCGCCGACACCTTCGGGCAGGGCATAGGCACCGGGGTCGATAACCACCCGCGCGGGCTCGGCGTTCAGCCGGATGACAAGCAGCACGACGATGGTTATGACCCCGAGGATCATCACCGCGGTCAGCATCGTCACCAGCGTTTTCAGGAACCGCAGGTTGGCGGGCAGCGCGCCGTCCTCATCTCCGTCCGGAGGCATCGTCATGGGCCTGGCCCCTCGCATCGTCACGGTCCTGATCGGCCCGGACCCGGCTGCCCGCCTTGATAAGGCACTGGGCGCCGCCGTGCCAGAGGCCGAGGCGCTGAGCCGCTCGCGCCTTGCCCGGCTCATCGCCGAAGGGGCGGTGCGGGTGAACGGTGCGGTCGTCACCGACGCGCGCGCGAAACTGGCCGAGGGGGATCGCGTCGAGATCACCGTCGAAGAGGCCGCCGAGACCGATACCGCGCCCGAGGATATCCCGCTCGACATCCTCTACGAGGATGCCGACCTCATCGTGGTGAACAAGCCCGTGGGCATGGTCGTGCATCCCGCGCCCGGCTCGCCCACAGGCACGCTGGTCAACGCGCTGCTGCATCATTTCGGCGGCAACCTCTCGGGCGTGGGCGGCGAGAAGCGGCCGGGGATCGTGCACCGGATCGACAAGGATACCTCCGGCCTGCTGGTGGTGGCGAAATCGGATGCCGCCCATCACGGCCTCGCCGACCAGTTCGCCGCCCACACGGTCGACCGCGAATACATCGCGCTTTGCCACGGGTTGCCGGATCAGGGTGATCCCCGCCTGAACGGCGTGCGCGGCGTCAGTTTCGAGGCCGGTGGCGTGCTCAAGATCACCACCCAGCTGGCCCGCCACAAGACCGACCGGCAGCGGCAGGCGGTGTTGTTTTCCGGCGGGCGACATGCCGTCACCCGCGTGACGGTCAAGGAGCCGTTGGGCCCGGTCACGCGCGTCTCCTGCCGGCTGGAGACGGGGCGCACGCACCAGATCCGGGTTCACATGTCCCACGTGGGCCACGCGCTCGTGGGCGACCCGGTCTACGGCGGGCGGCGCAAGGTGTCGGAAAAGGCGCTGGGCACCGCGCTGGCCGCGCGGCTGAACGGCTTTCCCCGGCAGGCGCTGCACGCCGCGCGGCTGGGCTTCGTGCATCCGCTGACCGGCGAGACTCTGTCCTTCACCGCCGATCTGCCGTCCGACATGGCAGGGCTGCTTCAGGCGCTGCGCGCCGCGGGTTTGTAACCTGTGCACACATGCACGTGACTTTGCGAAATCGACGCTTGCCGTTCGCTCCGGCCGGGCGCAGCATCTGAACAGTTTCGTTCACTTGGCCCCTTGACGAAAAGTTAACCCGCTTTACATATACGTCAACAGGGCCTGACAGGGGGTTCATCCATGTCGAATTACGCAAAACTACCGGCACCGTCGCCGGAGCAGGGGCTCAACCGCTACCTGCAGGAAATCCGCAAGTTCCCGATGCTGGAACCGGAACAGGAATACATGCTGGCCAAGCGCTGGGTCGAGGATCAGGATACCGAGGCCGCGCATCAGCTGGTCACATCGCACCTGCGCCTCGCGGCCAAGATCGCCATGGGCTATCGCGGCTACGGCCTGCCGCAGGCCGAGGTGATTTCCGAGGCGAACGTGGGCCTGATGCAGGCGGTGAAGAAATTCGATCCCGAAAAGGGCTTCCGCCTCGCCACCTACGCGATGTGGTGGATCCGTGCGGCGATCCAGGAATATGTCCTGCGCTCGTGGTCTATGGTCAAGCTGGGCACCACCAGCGCGCAGAAGAAGCTGTTCTTCAACCTGCGCAAGGCCAAGGCCCGCATCGGCGCGCTGGAAGAGGGCGATCTGCGCCCCGAGAACGTCGCGCGCATCGCCCATGACCTCGGCGTGACCGAGGACGAGGTGATCTCGATGAACCGGCGCCTGTCGGGGGGCGACGCCTCGCTCAATGCCACCATCGGCAGCGACGATGACGGGTCCGCGCAATGGCAGGACTGGCTCGAGGACGAGGATGCCGACCAGGCCACCGACTACGCCGAGCGCGAGGAATACCAGAGCCGGATGGCCCTGATGGCCGAGGCGATGGAGGTTCTGAACGAGCGCGAGCGCGACATCCTCACGCAGCGCCGCTTGCAGGACAACCCGGTCACGCTCGAGGATCTCAGCGGCGTCTACGACGTCAGCCGCGAGCGTATCCGCCAGATCGAGGTGCGCGCCTTCGAAAAGCTGCAAAAGCGCATGCGCGAACTGGCGAAGGAACAGGGCATGCTGACCTCGGCCTGAGGCCGCGGCTAGTCTGCGTCGATGACAAGCTCGAGGGCCTGCCACAGCAGGTCCTCGTCGGCGTGTTCGTCGCCCCGCAGGATGACCCCCACCGCGGGCACCGCGGGCAGGACGATCACCCCCGAGGAATAGCCGATATCGCCGCCGCCATGGCCGTAGACCGGGCCGTCCTCCGACATGTCCAGGTCGAGCCCGAGGCCATAGCCCGCGCCCAGCGGGTCCTCCAGCATCAGCGCCAGCGCCGCGGGGCCCAGCAGGCGCCGCTCGACCAGCAGTGCGCGGAAAAAGGCCGCGACCTCGCCCGCGGGCGCGATCAGCCCGCCATCGCCGAAACCGGGGCTGACATAAAGGCCCGAGGCATCCCGCCCCTCGGGCGTGATCCCGGCGGCATCCCCGGCCCGGCGCGGCGCGGTGCCGAAGACCTCCGTCGCCCGCGCGCCGACCGGGTCCAGCACCAGCGTGCGCAGCGCCTGCGGGTAGCTCTGTCCGGTCACGGCCTCCAGCACCAGCTGCGCCAGCAGGTAGTTGGTGTTGGAATAGTCGTAGTCGGTGCCCGGCGCAAAAAGCGCGTCCTCCCCCTCGGCATAGGCAAGCGCGTCGCGCACCGTCCAACCCTCGGGATCGGCGATCAGATCCTCGGTGAAGGCATCGTCGAGGTAATCCGGCAGCCCGCTCGTCATCGCCAGAAGGTGGTCGACCCGCACCCCCTCCAATCCGCCGAAGGCCGCCGTCACGTCGCCCGGCAGCCAGCGCGCGGCGGGGTCGCGGATGTCGAGGCGCCCCGCCTCGTGAAGCCGCAACAGCGCCGCGGCCAGATAGGGCTTGCCCACCGAGGCGAGGATGAAGCGGTCGCCCCCTTGCGTCTCGCGCCCGCCGGGGCGTAGCGGCCCGGTGGCCAGCGTCCATTGGCCCTCGGGCGTCCAGACATGGATGACCTGCGCCGCGCCGCGGTCGACCTCGCCCGCCAGTGCGGCCAAGCGGCCGGGCGTTTCGGCCCGCGCGGAAAAGGGTGCAAGGACAAGGCAGAGACTCGTAAGGACCGATCGCATCGCGCGGCTCCACAAACTTGGCACTCCCGCCAGTATGCGGGTTGCGGCCTCACCTGCCTATTCCCATTCTGCGCCCCGCAGGACGGAGGGGCGCATGACCGATCACATCCGCTGGGGCATCCTGGGCGCCGCGGGCTTTGCCCGCACGACCATGGCCCCCGCGATCAACGAGGCACGACGGTCGCGGCTGGTCGCCCTGGCCACCCGCGACCCGGCCAAGGCCGCGCCCTTCGCGGCCATCGCGCCGGGCCTGACCGTTCACGACAGCTACGAGGCGCTGCTTTCCGATCCGGCCGTCGACGCGGTCTACATCCCCCTGCCCAACGCGCTGCATGTCGACTGGTCGATCCGCGCCGCCGAGGCGGGCAAGGCGGTGCTTTGCGAGAAACCCATCGCGCTCCATGCCTCCGACGTCGACCGCCTGATCGCAACACGCGAGGCGACCGGGCGGCTGATCGCCGAGGCCTGGATGCCCGCCCATCACCCGCAATGGGCCAAGGCGCGCGAGCTGATCGCCGCGGGCGCGTTGGGGCGGTTGCACACGGTTACCGGGGTGTTCACCTACGGCCTGGACGATCCGTCCAACATCCGCCTCTCGCCCGACCTTGGCGGCGGCGCGCTGCGCGACGTGGGCGTCTACCCCATCGGCGGTTTCCGCTTCGCCACGGGTCTCGAGCCGCGGGTGGTCTGGGCCGACGCGATCCTCGAGCAGGGCGTCGACACCTCGGCCTGGGTGCAGGCGCGCGCGGGCGAGCTGCGGTTTGCCTTCCACGTCTCGATGCGCAGCCAGCGCAGGCAGGCGATGGTGTTCGAGGGTGACGCGGGCACCCTCACGCTCACCGCCCCGTTCAACCCCGGCCACTACGCCGAGGCACGGCTGATCCTGGCCCGCGACGGCCAGCCGACCGAGACCCTCGCCTTCCCCGAGCCGCGCCAATACGCGCTTCAGGTCGAGGCGGTCGCGGCCCATCTTCTCGACGGCGCCGCTTTCCCCTATCCTCTGGAGGCCGCGCGCGGCACGCAGGCCGTGATCGACGCGGTGTTCGATCGGCTGAAAGGGGCATGAGATGGACCGTAACGACGATGACCGGATCGAGGGACGCCTGAACGGTGACCAGCCCGAGGCGAGGCGCGACGGGATGGGGATGCGCCTGCTTTACATGGTCATCATCTGGATCATGCTGAGCCTGAGCCAGACCGTCCTGACCCTCATAACCGTGGTGCAATTCGTCATCATGCTGGTCAACACCGGCGAGCGGAATCAGCGGCTTGCCGATTTCGGAACCGATCTGGGGATCTGGATGGCCAAGGCCGCGCGCTACCAGTCCGCCGCCTCCGAGGTGAAACCCTGGCCCTGGACCGATCTCGATTGACCCCAGGGCCTGCCGGGCCATCTTGGTGGGAACAGCCATCCAGCCAAGGAGCCGCCAGATGTCCGACGACGCCCCCATCATTGCCCAGAAGGCCCCGTTTCCCGTCGAGGTGACCGAGGGCAAGACCTATTTCTGGTGCGCCTGCGGGCGGTCGCAAAATCAGCCCTTCTGCGATGGGTCGCACAAGGGAACCGAGTTCCAGCCTCAGAAATGGACGGCTGAAAAGGACGGGCGCGCGTTCTTCTGCGGCTGCAAGGCAAGCCAGAACCAGCCGCTCTGCGACGGGTCGCACAACCGGCTCTGACCGGGGCGAACCTCAGTCCAGCCGCGCGCGCAGAACCCGCATCATGTTGCCGCCCATGACCGCGCGGACCTGGTCCCCGGTCGCGCCCGCGTCCAGCAACGCCTGCGTCAGCGCCGACAGCTGTGCGGTGTCGAACCCGACCGTGACCGATCCGTCATAGTCGGACCCGAGCGAGACGTGGTCCACCCCCACCGCCTCGATCGCGGCCATGATGACCCGCGCGACCCCCGCCGGGCTGTCGTCGCAGGTGACATCGGCCCAGTAGCCGATCCCGATCACGCCGCCGCCCTGGTCCGCGCCATTGGCCACGATCTCGCGCATCAGGTCGTCGGGAAAATTCCGGTGTGTGTCGCAGATCGACCGCAGGCCGGTATGGCTGACGATCAGCGGAATATCCGTCATCGCGATCACGTCGCGCGCCACCGCCTCGGACGAATGCGCGAGGTCCAGCACCATGCCGCGCGCGACGACCTCTTCGACCACCTGCCGCCCGAAATCGGTCAGCCCGTCCTCGCCCGTGCCATGAAGCGAGGTGCCCAACTCGTTGTCGAAGAAATGGTGCAACCCGATCAGCCTGTAGCCCGCCCCCTCCAGCAGGTCGAGATTGGCGATGTCTCCCTCCAGCACATGCGCGCCCTCGAGCCCCAGCAGGCCGCCCACCACCGCCGCGCCCGCCGCGCGCTCGGCCAGTAGCGCGTCAAGCTGCGCCTCGCTTTGGATGACGCGCAGCCGCCCCTCGGAGGCGGCGGCGAAATCATGCAGCTTCTGCGCCTGATGCAGCGCGCGCTGGACCAGGCTGCCCCATGTCCGCACCGGCCAGAGCTGTGCCACGGCCAGTAGCGTGATGTTGTCCCGCGCGCCTGCGTCGTTCTCGTGGTAGTTCTGCCCCGCGGGGCTTTTCGTGACCGCGGTGAAGACCTGCAGCGCCACGTTACCCTCGATCAGGCGCGGGATGTCGACATGCCCGCGGGTGCCGCGCTCGGTCAGATCGCGTTGCCACAGCAGGCTGTCGGCATGCCAGTCCCCGATCACCAGCGTCTCGTGCAGCGCCGCCGCGGCCCCGGACACCGGGTAGGGGCCTTGGTCGTTCACCGCGTTGCGCTGCCCGTCCACGTAGCCCGGCGCGACGGCCACGAAACCCACCACCCCGATCGCCAGAACCAGGGCCAGACGGCCCAACCATTTTGCCAACACTCGCATCGCCTGATCCCTTCCGTTCTCACGCGCAGGCTAGGCGGCGGTCACGTGCAGGAAAAGACCCGACGCGCGCCCAGGGACAGCCAGCTGACGTGACAGGCCGGGGCTGCGACGAAAAGGTAGAGCAAAATACTCGGGATTGACTTATCCGACCAAATCGCTCAGGTTTATCCCGATTCGAACTTGCCGGACACGACCATGCCGACCCCATCCCCCCGCGACCCCGACCCCGCCCCGGTTCCCCCGGCCAGCGACCTCATCGCCGAACTGGGCGGCGCGCTCTGCCCGTCCTTCTCGGGGCTGCTTGAGCGGTTGATCGACCGGCAGGCCATGGCGCACCGTCAGGGGTGGCGTCCATGATCGTCTGTCACTGCACCGGCATCAGCGATGCCGACATCCACACCGCCATCGACTGGATGCGCGCTGCCGATCCCGATACGATCATCACGCCCGGCAAGGTCTATCGCGCGCTCGGCAAGAAATCCGACTGCGGCGGCTGCCTGCCGCTGTTCATGTCCACCATGCAGGCCTCGCCCGCCCTCGGCGTCCCGGCCGAGTTGCGCGGGCTCAGACGCCGCGGCGCCACCGGCTGAGGGCCGATGCCGCGGCGCGGGCCAGGCCCGTTTCCCCTATACTGATTCACGCAAGCCACGGGCGTATCCCCGTCCCGGCCAGACCGACGAGAGGAAAACATCATGAAGGGTGACGACAAGGTCATCGAGTATCTCAACGCCGCGCTGCGCAGCGAATTGACGGCGGTCAGCCAGTACTGGCTGCACTACCGCCTGCAGGAGGATTGGGGCTTTGGCCGCATCGCCGAGAAATCGCGCGAGGAAAGCATCGAGGAGATGCACCACGCCGACAAGCTGATTGCGCGGATCATTTTCCTCGGCGGGCACCCCAACCTGCAAAAGCTCGACCCGCTGCGCATCGGCGAAACCCTGAAAGAGACGCTCGAATCCGACCTCGCCGCCGAACATGACGCCCGCACCCTCTACATCGAGGCGCGCGACCATTGCGACAGCGTCGGGGATTACGTCTCGAAGAACCTCTTCGAGGAACTCATCGCGGACGAGGAAGGCCATATCGACTTTCTCGAGACGCAGCTCGACCTGCACGGCACGCTGGGTGACGCGAATTACGGGATGTTGCAGGCGAAACCGGCGAACGAGGCGGAGTAACCCGTCAGCCCGCCCGACGCGCGACCGTCGCCACTGTGGCGACGGTCAGCCGCGTTGCGTTTGGTCTCGAGTATTCCATTGAAATCACTTGCTATCCCTGCTTTCGTTGCCAAGCGCCTTGGAGTCCGAACGCCCTCGTCGTTTTAGCGTTTTTTTTGCAGATTTGCGCTACTCCATGCATCATTATATGATTGGTAAAGGAGGTAGTTTCTTCGTTGTCGGCGTTTGGCGGCTCGATGAATAAACTCATGCTGTTTTGCAAGATTCTTGTGCAGATTGTAGAAAAGACGCGGAATTTCTATCTCATCATCTTTCCCAGACAGTAAGTAATCTTTTGCGCCCGGCTTCCATTTATAGCCGATGAATAGAAGTGCTGACGGATCCCAAATTAAGTGATGGCTTTCAACGTCTGATCGTCTTACTATAAGTCTGGGAGAGGGAATTGCATAATGCATCATGCAATTTCTCAAATCACTTAGGAAATAGTGCTCTCTCTCCGAGCCTTTCGCTAGGCTCAGGACCCATTGATGGGGGTCCAATCTTCTGATTCACTGCTCGAAAAGCGAGCGGTGACATGAGCAATCTTTTCTGGCTGACGGACGCGCAGATGGCGCGCATCGAGCCCTACTTCCCGAAGTCGCATGGCAAGCCCAGGGTCGACGACCGGCGCGTGCTGTCCGGCATAATCTTCATCAATCGCAATGGCTTGCGCTGGTGCGACGCGCCCAAGGAGTATGGCCCCCACAAGACCCTCTACAATCGCTGGAAGCGCTGGAGCGAGAGGGGCGTGTTCGCCCGGATCCTCGCGGGACTGGCCGCCGAGGAGCCTGAGGAGAACACGGCGATGATCGACGCGACCTATCTCAAGACGCACCGGACGGCGACCAGCCTGCGCCTGAAAAAGGGGGGCGTGGGCGCCTGATCGGCCGCACCAAGGGCGGCATGAACACCAAGCTGCACGCCGTGACCGACAGCCGGGGGCGTCCGATCCAGTTCTTCATCACGGCCGGCCAGGTCAGCGACTATGTCGGTGCCCGGGCGCTGTGCGGCTCCCTGCCGGCGGTCGAGTGGCTGATCGCCGACCGGGGCTACGACGCCGACTGGTTCCGAGAAGCCTTGCGGGACAAGGGGATACGGCCCTGCATCCCCGGCCGGACGTCCCGCGGCAAGGCGGTTCGCTACGACAAACGACGGTATAAGCGCCGCAATCGCATCGAGATCATGTTCGGTCGTCTGAAGGACTGGCGGCGGATCGCCACCCGCTACGACAGATGCCCGAAGGTCTTCCTGTCCGCCATCGCGCTGGCCGCAGCCGTCATCTTCTGGCTATGAGAAAGAACGAGTCCTGACCCTAGGCGAGCAACCGCGCGCTTTCGTGCTTCTTCTTTGAGCGGGATTTCTCTCATAAGCTGACGTGCCACGTCTATAAATGTTCCGTACAAGCTGGTTAAATTGCGGATCACTAACGCGCACTGATCTTCACTTTCTCTAAACTCATGAGAATCCCATCCAAAAATTCTGCTTGTTGATACCATTGCTCCGATATTCGATTGAATTTCAACAACCTCACGACCAAACCCTTTCAATATTTGGTCGAGTGTGCGCAAGCGTTCATGGATGCTATGGAAGGCCATATGGCGTTTTGCGAAATCCCATTCATCAGGCCAAGTTGATTGCAGCGCCTGGGTGAACTCGTTTGCGTCTGCGGGTTCGCCATGAGAAACGTATTGGGCAAGCGCATGGGCCCTCCTGATCCTTTCATATCCATTGTCTTGCTGCCAAGACAATTGAACATTCCAAGGCTCCACGCCTAGGGTCAGGACTCACAACCAGAACATGACGGTCGCCGCGATGCAGATGGCGGAG
>Ga0076930_100671_pt1 | contig 27645 bp, 26 predicted proteins | sample HotLakConsoUCCRE_FD_71149 | JGI IMG/M metagenome (GOLD analysis project Ga0076930, IMG submission 71149) | Hypersaline microbial mat communities from Hot Lake, Washington, USA - Hot Lake Consortium UCC-RE (version 3) (version 3) ...
CGCCCCTCAACCGCAATTGTCGTCGGCGCGGGCTTGGGCGGCCTCGCCGCCGCCATGCGCCTCGGCGCCAAGGGCTACGCCGTGACGGTGCTCGACCGGCTCGACACGCCCGGCGGCCGCGGCTCCGCGGTCCATGCCGGCGGTCACCGGTTCGACCTCGGGCCGACCATCGTCACCGTGCCTCAGGTCTTCCGCGACCTCTGGGCCGCCTGCGGCCGCGACTTCGACGCCGATGTCGACCTTCGCCCCCTCGATCCGTTCTACGAGATCCGCTGGCCCGACGGGTCGCATTTCACCGCGCGCGGCTCCACCGAAGCGATGGTCGAGGAGGTCCGCCGCCTCTCGCCCGGCGATGTCAAAGGCTACCTGCGGTTCCTGAAGGACGCGCAACGCCGCTACGTCGTCGGCTTCGAGGGCATGGTCGCCGAACCCATGCACCGGCTCTGGAGCACCGCGAAGGTCCTCCCCGAGTTCGCCCGCCTCCGCGCCGACCGGTCGATACTCGGGCTCGCCCGCGCCCGGGTGAAGGACGAACGCCTCCGCATGGCGCTGTCGTTCCACCCGCTCTTCATCGGCGGCGACCCGATGCACGTCACCTCGATGTACGCCCTCGTCTCCCATCTCGAGAAGGAGTTCGGGGTGCATTACGCCATCGGCGGGGTCGCGGCCATCGCCGACGCCATGGCGGGTGTCGTGAAAGGGCAGGGGGGGCGTATCCGCCTCGAAGCCGAAGCCGACGAGATTCTCATTGAGAAGGGCCGTGCCACCGGCGTCCGCCTCGCCTCGGGCGAGGTGCTGTCCGCCGACGTCGTCGTCTCGAACGCCGATGCGGGCCACACCTACACCCGGCTTCTGCGCAATACCCCGCGCAAGCGCTGGTCCGATGCCAAGGTCGGCTCGCGCCGCTGGTCGATGGGGCTTTTCGTCTGGTACTTCGGCACGTCCGGCACCTCCGGCAAATGGGCCGATGTCGGCCACCACACCATCCTGTCCGGCCCCCGCTACGAGGGCCTTTTGCGCGACATCTTCATCAGGGGCCGGCTCGCCGACGACATGTCGGTCTACCTCCACCGCCCCTCGGTCACCGACCCCACGGTCGCGCCCGAGGGCGGCGACACGTTCTACGCCCTTTCGCCCGTGCCCCATCTCGGTCATGCCGACCCGGTCGACTGGGCGGCGATGCGCGATGCCTACCGCGCCAAGGTCGCGAAGGTTCTCGACAACACGATCCCGGGGTTCGAGGCGCATCTCTCCGAAGAGCTCGTCTACACCCCCGAAGATTTCCGCGACCGCTACCTCAGCCCCATGGGCTGCGGCTTCTCCATCGAACCGCGCATTCTCCAGTCCGCTTGGTTCCGGCCGCACAACGTCTCCGAAGAGGCGAAGGGTCTCTTCCTCGTCGGCGCGGGCACCCACCCCGGCGCGGGTCTGCCCGGCGTCGTCTCCTCGGCGGAGGTGCTCGGCAAGCTCGTGCCCGACGCCCGCATCGTCACAGCACCCGAAAGGATGGCCGCAGAATGATCGACCCCCGCGACCTCGCCCGCTGCCGCGACGCCATCCGCCACGGCTCGCTGTCATTCTACACCGCCTCGAGGCTCCTTCCGGCCCGCGTGCGCGACCCGGCACTTGCGCTCTACGCCTTCTGCCGGCTGTCCGACGACGCGGTCGATCTCGGCACCGACAAGGCCTCGGCGGTCCTTCACCTGCGCGACCGGCTCGGCCTGATCTACGAGGGCCGGCCGAGGAACGCCGCCGCCGACCGTGCCTTCGCGGCGGTCATCGAGGAACACCAGATGCCCCGCGAACTGCCCGACGCGCTGCTCGAGGGCCTCGCCTGGGATGCCCAGTGGCGCCAGTACGAAACGCTTTCCGGCGTGTTCGACTACTCCGCCCGCGTCGCCGCCGCCGTCGGCGCGATGATGTCGGTCCTCATGGGCGTGCGCGATGCCCCTGCGCTGGCCCGCGCCTGCGATCTCGGGGTCGCGATGCAGCTCACCAACATCGCCCGCGACGTCGGCGAGGACGCCCGCGCGGGCCGCCTCTACCTTCCGCTCGAATGGATGGACGAGGCGGGGCTCGACCCCCGCACCTTCTTCGCCGACCCGGTCCCCGACGAGCGGGTCCGCGCCATGACCCGCCGCCTCCTGCGCACCGCCAACCGTCTCTACATCAGGGGCGAGGCCGGCATTCCGGCCCTGCCGCTGTCGTCGCGCCCGGGCATCTATGCCGCCCGCCACGTCTACGCCGGTATCGGCGGGGCGATCGAGCGCAACGGCTACGACACGATCAGCTACCGCGCCCGCACCTACAAGGGCCAGAAATTTGGTTGGCTCGGCCTGTCTCTGATGCGCTCGGCGCTTTCCATGGCGACGCCGCGCTCGCCGGTCCTCCTGGCCGAGCCGCTCGCCGAGACGCGCTTTCTCGTCGATGCCGCCGCGAGGGCCCCGGTGCGCCGCACCCGCTCGCGCGCCCTTGTCGATGTGCTCACCCAGCTCGAGGCGTCCGACCGCGACCGGCGAACTGCGCTGTTGGCAGGGCGCCGCGCCTGACCTATGTGGAGGAGATGGATCTTGTACTCTTCGCCATCTTCCTCTTCGCCTGCATGGCCGCAGGCACCACGGGCGCGGTGTTTCAGCCGGGCGACTGGTACGACCAGCTGAAGAAACCGTTCTGGACGCCGCCCAACTGGCTCTTCCCGGTGGCCTGGTCCATTCTCTACATCTGCATCGCCGCCGCCGCGGCGCGGGCCGCCGTCCAGCCCGGCAACGCCATCGCCATGGCGCTTCTCGCCGCGCAGTTCAGCCTCAACACGCTCTGGACGCCGATCTTCTTCGGCCTGCGCCGCATGGCTTTCGCCTTTGGCGTCGTGTCCGCCCTCTGGCTGTCGGTGGCCGGCACCATGCTCGCGTTCTTCCAGCTCGACTGGATCGCGGGCGCGCTCTTCGTGCCCTATCTCCTCTGGGTGACGGTCGCGACCGCGCTCAACTTCGCCGTCTGGCGCATGAACCCCGACGAACCGGCGCTTGAACTCAACAGGTCGACCTAGACCGGAAAGCGCCAGCCCGGCCTGCGCGGCACCCGCACCGCCAGCATCGGCTTCAGCAGCGGCGAGGCGAAGCGGTCGAGGTCGAGCGCCTCGTGCACGCCCTCTGTCTCCACCCCGCCGATCCGCGTGCGCACCACCGAGCGCGAATAGAACGGCGCATCGAGCATCGCCTTGACCTGCGTCGGGCGGAACCCGGGGTCAGACCGCGCCTCCCGCCGCACCGCCCAGAGCGAGCGCGCCATCGGCGCCCTCCTCGGCACCTCGATGGTCTCCAGCTTGCCGTCCTCGGTGAACTTCACGCCCACGCCCAGCCGGCCCCCGTCGCGGCGTTCCGCGTCGTAAAAGCACGCCGAGCCGCCCGGCACCGGGTAGCGCCCCCAGGTCCAGTAGGAAAAGTCCGCCTCGAGCGCCCGCGTCCCGAAGTTGGCGTCGATGTAGCCGTGGCCCGTCCATTGCCAGCCCCGGTTGAGGTCCACCTCGATCGCCGCCGTGGGCGCGAAGGGCCGCCAGACATGGGCGCCGTCCTCCATCAGCGGCAGCTCCACGTCCGTCAGCGCCGACGGCCGCACCGTGATCCGCCCCTTCACCCGGCCGGGCAGGGGCGGGGACGCCATCTCGTCGATGTCGATCACCAGCCGGTCGCCCGCCCAGGTCAGCTTCGACGGCCCCACCTCGAACACGTCGCGCGTCTGCCGCAGCGCCGCCTCGCCCCGGTCGGTCATGGTGAACCGCCCGCCCGGCCCGTAGGTCGCGACGTTGATGCAGACGTGGTTGTGCGGCCGCTTCCGGCCCGACCAGCGGTACCAGGGCGAGAACACCGACCCTATGAAGGCGATGACCGAGACCGCGCGCGTGCCGTCGTCGGAGATCCCGTCGACATACCACCAGGCATAGCCGTCCGGGGGGACCCGGAGGTCGAAATTCGGTCGCTCCTGATCGTCTCGGCCGCGTGCCGTCCGGAAAGCGTCGCCATCGGCACGCCCGCGCCCGGGTGCGCTCCGCCCCCCGCAAGGTAGAGCCCGGGCACCGCCGTCCGCGCCCTCGGCCGCTTCAGCGCCGCCATCGGCCCATGCGGGCTCAGCCCGTAGAGCGACCCCGCCGAACCCGGAAAGAGGCTCTCGAACCCCTCCGGCGTCGTCAGGGCGTCGAGGCCCGGCTCCGGGTCGAACGAGAGCCCCCTCTCCGAGAGGGTCCGGAATACGCGCGTCCGGCATGTGGCCGCCTCCTCTGTCGCCCCGCCCACCGGCGCGGCATTCTCGATGATCTCGAAGCGCTCGAGCGCCGGCGGCGTCGAGCCCGCTCCCCGGTCCTCGGCGCAGACATATAGCGTGGGGTCCCCGGGCGTCCGCCCCTTCGATATGGGGCCGAACTCGCTGCGATTGTCCGCGCCGAAGAACACGTTGTGATGGAGAAGATCCGCGCCGCGCGCCGTTGCGGCGAAACTCCAGACCCGCGCCGAAAGGCTCCTCGGTTCGACGGCCCGCCGGGGCACCGCTTCCGCCACACCCGGGCCGAGCAGACCGAGGGCCAGCGCCCGGGGGTCGCCCGCGAACACGATCGCATCGGCGGCGATCCGCGTGCCGTCCCCCGTCGCCACCGCCGCCGCCCTGCCGCCCTGCCGCTCGATCCGCGCCGCCGGGGTGCCGTAGCGAAACTCCGCGCCCAGCCCCCCGGCCATCTCCGCCAGCACCGCCGCGAGCCGGTGCATTCCGCCCTCCACGCGCCAGACCCCGTGTTCCTCCGCGCGCCAGATCAGCGACAGAAGGGCAGGGGAGGCATGGGGCGATCCGCCGACATAGGTCGCATAGCGCCCGAAGAGCTGGCGCAGGCGCGGGTCGCGGAACTGCCGGGCGAGGCGCCGGGCCATCGTCGCCCAAGGCATCAGCGCGGGCCATGTCGCCGGTCGCGAAAGTGCTGCACCCGCAAGGGCCGCCAGCCGGGGCGCCGGCGTCTCCATCATCGGGCCTCGAAAAGTCTCGAAAAGCGTCTCTGTTTCGGCCCGAAACGCGCGGAAGCGGGCCTCCTCGCCCGGCCCCGCGAAATCGCGGATCGCCGCCGCGCTCGCCTCGGGGTCGACATGCAGGTCGAGCCGCGTGCCATCGGGCCACCAGTGCCGGGCGACGACAGGCTCGGGTGTCAGCGTCACGTGGTCCTCCAGCCGCGCGCCGGCCAGACGGGCGAGGTCGTCGAACACCCAGCGCATGGTCAGCACCGTCGGACCTGCATCCACCGGCCCCGCGGCGGAGGGCAGGGCGCGGGCCTTGCCGCCCGGCGCTCCGGCGGCCTCCAGCACGGTCACGCGACCGCCCGCAGCGGCAAGCCGCAGCGCGGTGGCGAGCCCGCCGAACCCCGCTCCGATCACGACGGTATGAAGGCGCGTCCCAGACATCGCCCGGATAGTTGACTCGACGGGGCGAGTTGTCCACTATGATTTACACTTATGTTGTAAACCACAACTTACACCGGGGTTACCCATGCCGCTTTCCGCCCGAATCGACGCCGCCGTTTCAAGCGCCATCCGGGCCGGGCAGGCCGGGCCGGCGCCGGCGAAGCTCGCCGCCGCGCTGGACTACGCGGTCACCCCGGGCGGCGCGCGCATCCGCCCCACCATCCTCCTCTCCGTCGCCATGGCCTGCGGCGACGACCGGCCGGGCCTCGCCTCGGCCGCCGCCGCGGCACTCGAACTCATGCACTGCGCCTCGCTCGTCCACGACGACCTGCCGTGCTTCGACGACGCCGCCATCCGCCGCGGCAAGCCCTCGGTCCACCGCGCCTACGGCGAACCGCTCGCGGTGCTGACGGGCGACAGCCTGATCATTCTCGCCTTCGACACCATCGCCCGCGCCGGCACCGACGACCCCGCGCGCGCCCTCGAACTCACCCGCATCCTAGCCCGTCGCTCGGGCATGCCCTTCGGCATCTGCGCGGGGCAGGGCTGGGAGAGCGAGGCGAAGATCGACCTCGCCGCCTATCACCGCTCGAAGACCGGCGCGCTCTTCATGGCGGCCACCGAGATGGGGGCGGTCGCCGCCGGCGAACCCGCCGAACCCTGGGCCGAACTCGGCGCGCGCATCGGCGAGGCCTTCCAGGTCGCCGACGACCTGCGCGACGCCCTCGGCACCGAGGACAGCCTCGGCAAGCCCGTGGGCCAGGACGAACGTCTCGGCCGACCCTCGGCGGTCACCGAATACGGCATCGACGGCGCCATCGACCGTCTGAAGAACATCCTCGCGGGAGCGATTTCCTCGATCCCGTCCTGCCCGGGCGAGGCTCAGCTTGCGGGCATGGTGCGCAAGACCGCCGAGCGCCTCGTGCCGGTCCGGCGCACCATTCCCGGTGAGTGACGCGGCCCTGCCCGGAGGCCGCCCGCGCCGCCGCCCCGCGCTTTTCGCCCTGCGCAACCGCCTCGCGCGCTCCCGTCGCTTCCAGGCCTGGGCCGCCCGCCTGCCCCTGATGCGCTCGGTCGCAAAAACCGAGGGCGAGGCGCTCTTCGACCTCGTCGCGGGCTTCTGCCACTCGCAGGTGCTGCGTGCCGTCGTCGAACTGAACCTCCTGGACGACATGCTGGAAACCCCGCGCACCCCGGCCGCACTCGCCGCGAAGGCGGGGCTTTCGACCGACCGCATGACGCTGCTTCTCCGCGCCGCGACGGCCTTGGGTCTCACCGAACCGGCCGGGCAGGGGGCGTTCCGCACCGCCCGCCGGGGGGCAGCGCTTCTCGGCGTGCCGGGGCTCGCCGACATGATCCGCCACCACGACATTCTCTACCGCGACCTCTCCGACCCGGTCGCGTTCCTGCGCGGCGAGACGGAACCGGAGCTCGCGGCCTTCTGGCCCTACGTCTTCGGCGCGGGCGGCGATGCCGACCCGGAGACAAAGGCGCGCTATTCCGCCCTCATGGCCGACAGCCAGGCGCTCGTCGCCGAGGAGACCCTGCGCGCGGTTTCGTTCCGCTCCGCGCGGCACGTCATGGACATCGGCGGCGGCACCGGCGTGTTCCTCTCCGCCCTCCTCGCGGCCGCGCCCGCAGCGAAGGGAACCCTCGTCGACCTGCCCGGCGTCGCCGACGCGGCCAGAGGCCGATTCGACCGGGCAGGGCAGGGGGCCCGGGTGACGATCGTCCCGGCCGACTTCCGCGCCGATTCGCTGCCGGAAGGCGCCGACACCGTCACCCTCGTCCGGGTCCTCTACGACCATGCCGACGAGACCGTGGCCGCATTGCTCGCAAAGGTTCACGCGCTGATGCCGCCCGGCGGCCGCCTCGTCGTCTCCGAACCGATGTCCGGGGGCGACCGGCCCGAGCGGGCCGGAGACGCCTATTTCGCGCTCTATTGCGCGGCCATGGGCACCGGCCGCACCCGGAGCCGGGAAGAGATCACCGGGCACCTGCGCGGCGCCGGTTTCACCGGAATCGAGGCACCCCGGGTCGGTCGGCCTTTCGTGACCGGAGTGGTCACCGCGCGAAAAGCTTCCCGCGAGACTGTCTAAATTAGTTGACAGTCCGACCTGTAATATTAAACTTACATCTAGAGGCCGCCGATGCCTGACATCGAGCAAGACGGCCGAGACGACTTCGGGAGACGAGATGCACACCTCAGCGATCATACTGGACGGGCCGAGAGATCTTTCTCTCGGAACCCTCGGTGTGACAGAGCCGAAGGCGACCGACCTCGTGGTCGAGATCGAATGGTCGGGCATCTCCACCGGCACCGAAAAGCTTTTCTGGACAGGTGAAATGCCGCCGTTCCCCGGCATGGGCTACCCGCTCGTGCCCGGCTACGAATCCGCCGGCGAAGTCGTCGAGGCCGGGGCCGACACCACGTTCCGCCCCGGCGACCGTGTCTTCGTTCCGGGCTCCGCCTGCTTCGAGGGCGCGCGCGGTCTCTTCGGCGGGGCCGCCCGCCGCGTCGTCACCGACGCCGACCGGGTCGCCCGAATCGATTCGTCGCTCGGCCCCGAGGGCGCGCTTCTCGCCCTCGCCGCCACCGCTCGCCACGCGATGGCCGGCATCGACAAGCATGTGCCCGACCTCATCATCGGCCACGGCGTGCTCGGCAGGCTCCTGGCGCGTCTCACCATCGCCGCCGGCGCGCCGGCGCCCGTGGTCTGGGACACCAACCCCGAGCGCCGCGAGGGTGCCATCGGCTACGAGGTGCTCGACCCCGCCGACGACACCCGCCACGACTATGCCTCGGTCTACGACGCCTCCGGCGCCCAGGGCATCCTGAACACCGCCATCACCCGCATCGCGCGGGGCGGCGAGGTGGTGCTCGCCGGCTTCTACCCCGAACCCATCAACTTCGCCTTCCCGCCGGCCTTCATGAAGGAGGCCCGCATCCGCGTCGCCGCCGAATGGACCCGCGACGACCTCACCGCCACGCGCTCGCTCATCGAGGCCGGCGCGCTCTCGCTTTCGGGTCTCGTCACCCATGTCGCCGATCCGGCCGACGCCCGCGCCGCCTACGAAACGGCGTTCGACGACCCCGCCTGCCTCAAGATGATTCTCGACTGGAAGGGCCACGCATGAAAGACGAAGTCCCCAATCTGAAAGACTTCGACCAGCGCCTCCGCGACGAAGCGCACGAAGACCTCGCCGACATCGTGTCCGACGAGCCCACGTCGAAGACCCAGATCATCGCGATCTACGGCAAGGGCGGCATCGGCAAGTCCTTCACGCTCGCCAACCTCAGCCACATGATGGCCGAGCAGGGCAAGCGCGTGCTGCTGATCGGCTGCGACCCGAAGTCCGACACCACGTCGCTCCTCTTCGGCGGCAAGGCCTGCCCGACGATCATCGAGACCTCGACGAAGAAGAAGCTCGCGGGCGAGGAAGTGAAGATCGGCGACGTCTGCTTCAAGCGCGGCGGCGTCTTCGCCATGGAACTCGGCGGCCCCGAGGTCGGGCGCGGCTGCGGCGGGCGCGGCATCATCCACGGCTTCGAGCTTCTCGAGAAGCTCGGCTTCCACGACTGGGACTTCGACTTCGTTCTCCTCGACTTTCTCGGCGACGTGGTCTGCGGCGGCTTCGGCCTGCCCATCGCCCGCGACATGGCCCAGAAGGTCATCCTCGTCGCGTCGAACGACCTCCAGTCGCTCTACGTCGCCAACAACGTCTGCTCGGCGGTGGAATACTTCCGCAAGCTCGGCGGCAATGTCGGCGTCGCGGGCCTCGTCGTCAACAAGGACGACGGCTCGGGCGAGGCCCAGGCCTTCGCCGAGGCGGTCAGCATCCCGATCCTCGCCTCGATCCCGCAGAACGACGACCTTCGCAAGAAGTCGGCGAACTACCAGATCGTCGGCACCGCCGCCTCCGAATGGGGTCCGCTCTTCGCCGAGCTTGGCCTCAACGTCTCCGAAGCTCCCCCGATCCGCCCCGCCCCACTCGACCAGGACGGGCTTCTCGCCCTCTTCGACGCGTCCGAGACCGGTGGCGGCGTCACCCTGGAACCGGCGACCGACGAGGACATGCGCGGCGCCAACGCGGAACTCAAGGCATCTCTGGAGGTCATCTATGACGAGGTCTGACCGCAACGAAACCACCCGGCGCGAGACCGTTTCCGAAATCGTGGCCCGCGCCCGGCCCGACCAGATCGCGAGGTTGCTCGAAGACCTCCGCCACCCCGAGCGCCAGCCCTCCGACGTGACGCGGCAGATGCAATGACGGGCGAGGTGACATACGACACCGCCGCCAAAGCGCAGGTGACGGAGGGCCGCGAGACCGAAGCGGCGCCCGCACCCGAACTCAAGGGCGACGGCATGGGCTGCCACGCGGGCGCCGCAGAGATGGAAGCCGCCGCCCGCGCCGCGGGCTCTTCCGAGATCCTCGACCGTTACGCCGCGGACTACCCGCAGGGCCCCCACGACAAGCCGCAGTCGATGTGCCCCGCCTTCGGGTCGCTCCGCGTGGGCCTGCGAATGTCGCGCGTCGCCACCGTGCTCTCCGGCTCGGCCTGCTGCGTCTACGGTCTGACCTTCGTCTCCCACTTCTACGGCGCGCGCCGCTCGGTCGGCTACGTCCCGTTCAACTCCGAGAGCCTCGTCACCGGCAAGCTCTTCGAGGACATCCGCGACGCCGTCCACGAACTCGCCGACCCCGACCGTTACGACGCCATCGTCGTCACCAATCTCTGCGTGCCCACCGCCTCGGGCGTTCCGCTGAGGCTCCTGCCCGACGAGATCAACGGCGTGCGCATCGTCGGCATCGACGTTCCGGGCTTCGGGGTTCCGACCCATGCCGAGGCGAAGGACGTGCTTGCGGGCGCGATGCTCAACTATGCCCGCAAGGAAATCGAGGCCGGCCCTGTGCAGGCCCCGGCGAGCGGAAAGTCCGACCGGCCCACCGTCACGCTTCTGGGCGAGATGTTCCCCGCCGACCCGATGATGATCGGCCGCATGCTCGAGCCTCTCGGTCTCGCCGCAGGCCCGGTGGTGCCCTGCCGCGAATGGCGCGAGCTCTACGCCGCGCTCGACTGCGGCGCCGTCGCCGCCATCCATCCCTTCTACACCGCGGCGATGCGCGAATTCACCGCCGCCGGCCGGCCCATCGTCGGCTCGGCCCCCGTGGGTCACGACGGCACGGCCGAATGGCTGAAGAATATCGGCGACGCCTTCGGGCTGCCCGCCGAAAAGGTGGCGGCCGCCCAGAACGCATTCCTCCCGGCGATCAGGGGCGCGCTCGCCACCACCCCCATCAAGGGCACGATCACCCTGTCGGGTTACGAGGGCTCGGAGCTTCTCGTCGCCCGTCTGCTGATCGAGAGCGGGGCCGAGGTCGCCTATGTCGGCTCGGCCTGTGCGAAGTCGCCCCAGTCCGAGGCCGACCGCGACTGGCTCGAGGCGAAGGGCGTGAAGGTCAAGTTCCGCGCCTCGCTCGAAGACGACTGGCTCGAGGCGAAGGGCGTGAAGGTCAAGTTCCGCGCCTCGCTCGAAGACGATTGCGCCGCGATGGAAGCGGTGAAACCCGACCTCGCCATCGGCACGACCCCGGTCGTCCAGAAGGGCAAGGAGATGGGCCTTCCCTCGCTCTACTTCACCAACCTGATTTCCGCCCGCCCGCTCATGGGTCCGGCAGGTGCCGGATCGCTCGCCCAGGTCGTCAACGCCGCCATCGCCGACAAGGGGCGGATGGACCGGATGACGGAGTTCTTCGAGGGCGTCGGCCACGGCGATACCGCCGGCGTCTGGGAGGGCGACCCGAACCTTCGGCCCGACTTCCGTGCCCAGCACCAGAAGAAGCTCGACAAGATGGCCCGCGCCGCCAAAGCGGAGCAGATGATATGATGACGGCGAAGATGCACATCTTCGCCGGGTGGGCGAAAGCGAATTGCGCAGCCAATCGCGTGCCCACACCCCGACATTCCGGGAGCATCCTGGGTCTGTACAATACGGGGAATGCCCCTTCTAGGACTGCCCCGTTTTGTAGAAAACCCACCCTTTCGTTCGGGGGGGTCCGCCCATGCTGATCCAGGATCACGACAGGGCAGGGGGCTACTGGGGCGCGATCTACGCGTTTACCGCCGTGAAGGGTCTACAGGTCGTCATCGACGGTCCGGTGGGCTGCGAGAACCTTCCGGTGACCTCGGTCCTGCATTACACCGACGCCCTTCCGCCCCACGAGCTGCCCATCGTCGTGACGGGCCTCGGCGAGGAGGAACTCGGTCGCGACGGCACCGAGGGCGCCATGCGGCGCGCCTGGGAAACGCTCGACCCGGCACTTCCGGCGGTCGTCGTCACCGGTTCGATCGCCGAGATGATCGGCGGCGGCGTGACCCCGCAAGGCACGAATATCCAACGGTTTTTGCCGCGCACCATCGACGAGGACCAGTGGGAAGCTGCCGACCGGGCGATGACCTGGCTCTTCACCGAGTTCGGCCAGACCAAGGGCCGGATGCCCCCCGAGAAGAAGCGCGAGGAGGGCGACGCCCCCCGCGTCAACATCCTCGGGCCGATGTATGGCGTGTTCAACATGCCGTCCGACCTCGCCGAGATCCGCCGCCTCGTCGAGGGCATCGGGGCGCGCGTCAACATGGTCATGCCGATGGGCGCGCATCTCGCCGAGATGCGCAACCTCGTGAATGCCGACGTCAACATCTGCATGTATCGCGAATTCGGCCGGGGCTTGTGCGAAGTGCTCGGCAAGCCCTACCTCCAGGCCCCCATCGGTCTCGACAGCACCACGAAATTTCTCAGAAAACTCGGGGAGTTGCTGGGTCTCGACCCCGAGCCCTTCATCGCCCGCGAGAAGCATTCGACCATCAAGCCGGTGTGGGATCTCTGGCGCTCGGTCACGCAGGATTTCTTCGCCACCGCGAATTTCGCCGTGGTCGCAAACGAGACCTACGCCCGCGGCCTCAGGCATTTCCTCGAAGAAGACCTCGGCCTGCCCTGCGCCTTCGCGGTCGCCCGGGTGCGCGGCAAGAAGACCAACAACGAGGAAGTCCGGTCGATGATCGGGCAGAAGCGGCCGCTGATCGTCTTCGGCTCGATCAACGAGAAGATGTATCTGGCCGAACTGAAATCGGGCCACGGCCCGTCCCCCGCCTTCATTCCCGCGTCCTTTCCGGGCGCTGCGATCCGCCGGGCCACGGGCACGCCCTTCATGGGTTACGCCGGCGCCACCTACGTCCTGCAGGAAGTCTGCAACGGCCTCTTCGACGCGCTCTTCCACATCCTGCCCCTTGGCTCGGAAATGGACGACGCGGCGGCCACGCCCTCGACCTTGCGGCGCGATTTTCCCTGGGACGAAGACGCCCAGGCCGCCCTCGACCGCATCGTCGAGAGCCACCCCATCCTCACCCGCATCTCGGCGGCAAAGACCTTGCGCGACGCCGCCGAACGCGCCGCCCTGGCCTCCGGTGCCGAGCGCGTGGTGCGAGAAACCGTCGAGGCCCTTCAGCCCGGCAATATCGTTTCCAATCAGGGAGTTGACCAATGACTGACCAGACGAGCGACTTCGCTCTCGGTGCCGAACGGACGGTGCATCACCGGCGTCCGACGACAGAGTTCGCGGTCTACTTCGCGATCATCTTTCTCGCCACGCTGCCGCTTGCCTGCCTGACCTGGGCGCTGCGGGCCGTGAAGCAGGGCGGGTTGCCCGAGCGCGGGCCCGTCGCCCGCGCCTGGAGCCAGGCCCGCATCATCACGCCGATGATCTTTTCGGCATGATGCAGAATTTCGAGATGCCGCCGGTCCTTCCGGATCGGCGACTACCCGCGGGGCCTCGGCCTCGGGGGGACCCGGCCGCGGGGGACGCGGCGTCTGTCTACGATCCGGAGGATTAAATGGCAGATAGAACCGACCTGTCTTTCACAGGTCTCACCGACGACCAGGCACAAGAGCTGCACGCGGTCTACATGAGCGGGCTTTGGCTTTTCACGGCCATCGCCGTCGTCGCTCATATTGCCACGTACATCTGGTGGCCCTGGTTCTGAGGAGGACTGAAGAATGGCACAATTCTACAAGATCTGGCTGGTCTTCGACCCCCGCCGCGTTTTCGTGGCGCAGGGCGTCTTCCTCTTCCTGCTGGCCGCGATGATTCACCTCGTCGTGCTCAGCAACGGGATCAACTGGTTCGAAACCGCGGCCCTCAGGGCTGCCGGCGGCTGAACAGCTGAAGCCAAGACAAAAGCCGCGGGCGGGGCAGCAGTCTCGCCCGTGGCAATCAAGACCTTCACGACGGCCGGAGCCCTCGGGCTCCAAGACGCCGCCATCAAACGGAGTATGAAGTATGGCTTTGCTCAGCTTCGAACGAAAATATCGGGTGCCGGGAGGCACCCTCGTGGGCGGCGACCTGTTCGATTTCTGGGTCGGCCCGTTCTTCGTCGGCTTCTTCGGCGTGACGACGATCTTCTTCGCCGGTCTCGGCACGATTCTCATATTCTATTCCGCGGTGCTGAACGGCACCTGGAACCCCTGGCTGATCTCGATGGCTCCGCCGCCGATCAGCTACGGTCTCGGCCCGGCACCGCTGAACGAAGGCGGCTTGTGGCAAATCACCACGATCTGCGCGATCGGGGCCTTCGTGTCCTGGATGATGCGGGAGGTGGAGATCTGCCGGAAACTCGGCATCGGCTACCACGTGCCCTTCGCCTTCGGCGTGGCGATCTTCGCCTATGTCACGCTGCAGGTCATCCGGCCCGTGCTCATGGGCGCCTGGGGTCACGCGTTTCCCTACGGCATCTGGTCCCACGTCGACTGGGTGAGCCACACCGGCTACCTCTACGGCAACTTCCACTACAACCCGGCGCACATGATCGCGATCACGTTCTTCTTCACCACGACGCTCGCGCTCGCCCTTCACGGTTCGCTCATCCTTTCGGCGGCCAACCCCGAGAAGGGCAAGGAAATGCGCCAGCCCGAACATGAAGACACGTTCTTCCGGGATTTCATCGGCTACTCCATCGGCCCCCTCGGGATCCACCGTCTCGGCCTGCTCCTCGCCCTCAACGCAGGGTTCTGGAGCGCGGTCTGCATCGTGATCTCCGGAACCGTCTGGTTCGACCAGTGGGTCTTCTGGTGGGATTGGTGGCTCAATCTGCCCTGGTGGAGCGACATCGCGGGAGGCGTCAATGGCTAGTCTGTTCCAAACCGAATACCAGAACATCTTCACCCAGGTTCAGGTCCAGGGTCCGCCCGAGATGGGCGTGATCGAGGACGCCGACCTAAACGAGCGCGGCAAGGGCGCGGGCTTTTCCCAGCTGATCGGCTGGTTCGGCAACGCCCAGCTCGGACCGTTCTACCTCGGCGGCTGGGGGCTTCTGTCCCTCGTCGCCGGGTCGGCATGGTTCCTGATGGTCGGCTTCTGGTTCTGGGACCAGGCCGACTACAACCCGGCGGTGTTCATGCGCGACCTCTTCTGGCTCTCGCTCGATCCGCCGGCGCCCGAATACGGCCTGTCGATCCCGCCGATGGCGGAGGGCGGCTACTTTCTCATCGCGTCGTTCTTCCTTCTGATCTCGGTGATGAGCTGGTGGGTGCGGTCCTGGCTGCTCGCACATCAACTCGGCATGGGCAAGCATGTCTGCTACGCCTTCGCCAGCGCGATCTGGCTCTTCCTCGTGCTCGGTCTCATCCGGCCGATCCTGATGGGAAGCTGGTCCGAGGCGGTGCCCTACGGCATCTTCACCCACCTCGACTGGACCAACAACTTCTCGCTCACCTACGGGAACCTCTTCTACAACCCGTTCCACGCGCTCTCGATCGTGTTCCTCTACGGCTCGGTGCTTCTCTTCGCGATGCACGGCGCCACGATCCTCGCGGTCTCCCGCCTCGGCGGCGACCGGGAACTCGAGCAGATCGCCGACCGCGGAACGGCATCCGAACGCGCCGGCCTCTTCTGGCGCTGGACGATGGGCTTCAACGCCACGATGGAAGGGATCCACCGCTGGGCCTGGTGGTTCGCGGTGCTGACGACGCTCACGGGCGGCATCGGTATCCTGCTCACCGGCACGGTGGTCGACAACTGGTTCGTCTGGGCACAGGAGCATGGCTACGGCGCCGAGCTCAACTATGTGCCCGCGGAGACGCCGGAAGACTTCCTGCCCTATCTGCCGCCGCAATAAGGAGACCAATCGCATGTCACACGACGACAAATGGTACCTTGCACAAGAAAAGCCGCCGAGCCTGTACGCCTGGATCTTCACCCAGATGACGATGGGGGCCGCCTATGCCGCGCTCGTCTGCATGGCCGTGCTGTTCTTCGTCCTTGGTCTCCGAGCGCTTTCCGCGCTCCTTCCGGAGGACCCCTTCGCGCTGATCGAGACGGGGTCCCGTCTCGTGCAGGCGGTCGCATGAGCCGGGGGCGGTCTTCCGCCCCCGGCCACGGAATCGGGCGTATAGCCGCGCTCGTGTTTCGGGGCCTCCACACCCCGGTTCCCTTCCTGCTGGCTACAGGAAACTGGCGTCGCGCGGGCTGACCCGACGCGACGCCCCTTTTTCCTTCTTTTCACAGGAGGCCGACATGACCCGACCCGCCACACCGACCCTCGACAAGGTCGCCGGTCCCGCGGACCTGAAGGTCCTCGGTGACGAGGAGCTGAAACTGCTCGCCGGCGAGTTGCGAGACGAGGTCATCCACACCGTCAGCCAGACCGGCGGCCATCTCGGCTCCTCGCTCGGTGTGGTCGAACTGACGGTCGCGATCCATGCGGTCTTCAACACCCCGTTCGACAAGCTCGTCTGGGACGTCGGCCACCAGTGCTACCCCCACAAGGTCATCACCGGGCGCCGCAGGCGGATGCTGACGCTCCGCCAGGGCGGGGGCCTGTCGGGCTTCACCAAGCGGTCCGAGTCCGAATACGACCCCTTCGGCGCCGCGCATTCCTCGACCTCGATCTCGGCGGCCCTCGGGTTCGCCGTCGCCCGCGACATGGGCCAGGCCACCGGCGATGCCATCGCCGTCATCGGCGACGGGTCGATCTCGGCAGGCATGGCCTACGAGGCGATGAACAACGCAGGCTCCGAGGGCCGGCGGCTCTTCGTCATCCTCAATGACAACGAAATGAGCATCGCCCCGCCGGTGGGAGCCATGTCGTCCTATCTCTCGGGGCTCTACGCCTCGCCCTTCGTGCAGATGGCTGAAGGCTTCGAGGCCGCCCTGCCGGGGCCGATCCGCGAGCACGCCCGCCGCGCCCGCCAGCTCGTCACCGGACTGCCGGGCGGGCAGGGCACGCTTTTCGAGGAACTCGGGTTCTCCTATGTCGGTCCCATCGACGGCCATGACATGGACCAGCTCCTGCCCGTCCTGCGCGCCGCACGCGCCCGCGCGACGGGGCCGGTTCTGATCCACGCCTGCACCGTGAAGGGCAAGGGCTACCACCCGGCCGAAACCTCCGCCGACAAGTATCACGGCGTGGCGAAATTCGACGTCGTCTCCGGGACGCAGAAGAAATCGAAGTCGAACGCGCCGTCCTACACATCGGTCTTCGGCAAGGCGCTGACGGCCGAAGCCGAGCGCGATCCGAAGGTCGTCGCCGTCACCGCCGCGATGCCGTCCGGCACCGGCCTAGACATCATGGCCGACCGCTTCCCCGCGCGGGTCTTCGACGTCGGCATCGCCGAACAGCACGGGGTGACCTTCGCCGCCGGCATGGCGGCCGGGGGGCTGAAGCCCTTCTGCGCAATCTACTCGACCTTCCTCCAGCGCGGTTACGACCAGATCGTCCACGATGTCGCGCTCCAGGGGCTGCCGGTGCGCTTCGCGATAGACCGGGCCGGTCTCGTCGGGGCCGACGGAGCGACTCACGCAGGCTCGTTCGACATCGCCTATCTCGCCAACCTGCCGGGCTTCACCGTCATGGCAGCGGCCGACGAGGCCGAGCTTGTCCACATGGTCGCCACGGCGGCGGAACATGACGAGGGGCCGATCGCCTTCCGCTATCCCCGTGGCGAGGGGGTCGGCGTCGAGATGCCCGAGAGCGGTGTGCCGCTGGCCATCGGCAAGGGGCGGATCGTGCGGGAGGGTGAGAGCGTCGCACTTCTCTCCTTCGGCGCACATCTGTCGGAATGCCTCAAGGCGGCGGAGGAACTCGCGGCAATGGGCATCACCGCCACCGTCGCCGACGCCCGCTTCGCCAAGCCGCTCGACACCGACCTCATCGGCCAGCTTGCCCGGCACCACGCCGCGCTGATCACCGTCGAGACCGGAGCACGGGGTGGCTTCGGTGCCCATGTGCTGCACCATCTCGCCGAGAGGGGCGCGCTCGACCGGGGCCTGAAGATCCGCACCATGACGCTGCCGGACCGGTTCATCGACCAGGCGAGTCCGGCGGACATGTATGCCGATGCCGGGCTGACCGCCGAAAGGATCAGGGACAAGGCCGTCGAGGCGCTTGGCGTGGTCCCGGGGCAATTCGGGGCGATCAGGGCGTGAGGGTCTTCGAAGGCGCGTGACCTCCGGGGCACGCGCGATGCGTGGCGCGCCCGTCCGCTTCACGTCGTCGGATATCGAAGATCGGACCGCGCTCGGTTTCGGGCCGTCGCCACGAACCCGAGGCAGCCGGAAAACCCGGAACAATCCGCCTGCGCTCAGGCTTCGGTGCGTGCTCCGAAAATCATGTCGCTGTGCTGGGCGAGATAGATCCGGAGCCAGGGCGTGAAGGCCTCGGGCCGTATCGCGATCTCGTCCTCGAGCGTCCCGATGGCGGCCCAGCGGACTTCCTCGACCTCCTCGGGGTTCGGGCGCACCCTCAGGGACGCATCCGCCTCCGCCGTGAAGATATCGACGACCTCGTGCTCGATGAGGCCCCCGCCCACCTCGGCGCGATATTCGACGCGGCCGCGGTGAACCGGGGCGAGGCCGGCGATGCCGAGCTCCTCGCCGAGACGGCGCACCGCACAGGCCTCGGCCGCCTCGTGCCAGTCGGGATGGGTGCAGCAGGTGTTCGTCCAGAGCCCGGGTGTGTGGTACTTTCCCGCCGCCCGCTTCTGCAAGAGCACCCTCGGCCCGTCCATCACGAAGACGCTCACCGCCTTGTGCCTGAGGCCCTTCCTGTGGGCCGCAAGCTTTTCGACGGGGGTCAGGACACCGTCGATCCAGGCGGGAATCATGGTCGTCATGCGTAGGTTGCGGGCACCAGCCGGGTCAGATGTGCGAGGTTCTTGAAGCCGATCTTTATATGGGCCATCGGCCGCGCCTTTACGAGTTTCTTGTTCATGTAGGCCTCGAAGGTGAGGCGCTGCACGTCGATGTCGTGGCAGAGGCTGACGAAGCGCTCCCGCCGTTCGTCGGACTTGTAATAGGCATCCTGCATCGAGCGCAGCACCCGAAACACGGTCTTGTGCTCCTTCATGAAGAGCTTTCGCGCCAGGGCGAGATCGCTCGCCTTGCCGGACACGAGCGAGGCCCCGGCCGCGAGGGCGGCAACCCGTCCTCCGACCATCGCGTAATAGATGCCTTCGCCCGACGACGGGGCGACGACGCCCGCGGCATCGCCGGCAAGCACCACGTCGCGCCCGTTGTCCCACTTCTTCAGGGGCTCGAGCGGAATGGGCGCGCCCTCCCGGCGGATCGTCTCGCAATCGGCCAGCCCCGAGGAGATGCGCAGGTCGGCGGTCGCCTTCTTGAGGTCGATGCCCTCGATCCCGGTGCCCATGCCCACGCTGGCGCTCTTGCCGTGCGGGAAGACCCAGCCGTAGAAGTCGGGCGAGATCGCGCCGTCGTAGATGACGTCGCAGCGCGCGGGGTCGTAGCTACCGACCTTGCCCGGCGCTTTGATGATCTCGTGATAGGCGATGACATAGGGGATCTTCTCGCCGCCGGGCACCTCGCCACGGGCGACGTTCGAGCGCGCGCCGTCGGCCCCGATGACGATGCGGCCCGAAAGGCGCGCCTCTTCACCTGAAGCCTTGTCGCGGTAGACGACATGGGTGCCCGCGTCGTCGCGCTCGATGCGCAGGAAGGTGCCGGTCTTGCGGTCGGCCCCGGCGGTGACGGCACGCTTGCGCAGGAATTCGTCGAAATGCTCGCGGTCGACCATGCCGACGAAGCCGTTCTCGATCGGAATGTCGACGGCCCGCTGGGTGGGCGAGATCATGCGCGCGGTGGAAATCTTCGCGACGATCTGCTCGTCGGGAATGTCGAAATCGGCGATCAGCCGGGGCGGTATCGCTCCGCCGCAGGGCTTGATCCTGCCCGCGCGGTCAATGAACGCGACATGCCTTCCGGCCACTGCGAGATCGGCGGCCGCAGTGGCCCCGGCGGGTCCGCCGCCAACGACGATGACGTCATAATCCATGGTCATTCTCCCGGAACGAGCGTGGTGCGGGGCAGGGGGTCAGGCTCCCGGCCCATGATACGGGCCGCCATGAAGGCGGCGGCGAGAAAGAGGGTGGCTTCGAAGAGGAAAACGGCGCCGAAAGCGCTCGCGGTGTCCATCACGGTGCGGAAGACATCGGCCGCGGCGGCACCGAGAAGCCCGCCGAAACCGGCGGCGATCGCCTGCGCGGCGCCCCAGAGGCCCATGCGCGTGCCTTCGCGCCGCTCGCGGCCCTTGCCCGCAAGTGCCATCATCGAGCCGATCGCGGCGACCGCGAACATGCCGTTGAAGAAGCCGAGAAGCACGACGGCGGGAACGAGGTAGGGCGCGCCGGTTTGTCCGATAAGCATGATTATGCTGAGTGCGCCCGCCGATCCGAGGCACCCGGCGATGACCCAGTTCCGGAGCGAACCCAGCCGAAGCCCGGTTGCGGCGATGCCGACGACGACCATCCCGAGGAACACGCCACCATTCTGCGCGCCGGCCAGCGACGTCGACTGACCCGGCGTGAAGCCGAAGACGAGACCGGCGTAGGGCTCCAGAATGAGCTCCTGCATGAAATAGGCGGTCATCGAGAGAAAGACGAAGATCGTAAAGTTCCGCGACGTGCGCTCGCCCCAGATCTCGGCCAGCCCCTCGCGGAACGGCACCGGCGCCGGCTCGGGCTCGACCCTTACACGGCCCTCGATTCCCTGCACGGCAAGGAGCGTCATCAGGAACGCGCCCAGCACCACGACGCCCACGATCTTGAGGAGAAGCTGGTGGGAATAGGGGTCGAGCACCTGCCCCACGCTGGCGGCGGTGACCGCGATGCCGAAGATCATCATCAGCCATGTGATCGTCGCGGCGGCCGCACGGCGTTCGGGTGCGGTGGCGGTGGCAAGCAGCGCCAGAAGCGAGGTGCCAGACGCGCCGACCCCGAGACCGATGAGGGCATAGGCGAAGACGGAAACCGCGAGCCCGAGCCCGAAGGCCGTCTCGAGAAGCGGAATAGCGGCCGCCGCGCCGAAGGCCCCGGCCCCGAGGGCCGCCATGCCGCCGACGATCCACCGGGTCCGGTGCCCGCCGCTGTCGGAGAGAAAGCCCCAGTTCGGCCGGGTGATCTGGATGCCGTAGTGTAGGGCCACGAGAAGTCCCGGCAGGACGGCCGGAAGGGCGAGTTCGACGACCATGAGCCGGTTGAGCGTCGACGTTGTCAGCACGACGATCGCGCCGAGCGCCATCTGCACGAGACCGAGCCGGACGATCGAGAGCCACGAGAGCGTCATGGCAGACCTCCGAGGCCGCGCAGCGCGAAGGCCGAGATCATCATGCCGGCGACGTAGAGCGTCACCCCGGTGCCGTTGTACCACGGCGCCTTGCCCTTCGGGTCCCGAAACAGAACCCGCATCGCCGCGAATTGCAGACCGAGCAGCACCGCGACCGCAAGTGCATGCCATGGCCGGCCCCAGATGAGCAGCAGCGCGACGACGATCGTCTGCGGCAGCGCCATGCCGATACAGGCGATGCGCGCGGCGACATCGGGGCCGAGCACGGCGGGCAGCGACCGCACGCCGGTCGCCCTGTCGCCCTCGAGCGCCTTGAAATCGTTGAGGGTCATGATGCCATGGGCGCCCAGACCGTAGAGCAGCGCGACGACGACGACCTCGAAGCGCGGCGCGCCAGCGGCGAGTATGGCGGCCCCGGTGAACCACGGCAGCGTCTCGTAGGACAGCCCGACGAGACCCGGCCCCCACCAGCCCGATTTCTTCCACCGGAACGGCTCGGCGGAGTAGATCCAGGCTGCGGCCACCGCCGCGCAGGTCGCTCCGAACCCCCAGGGCCCGAGCTGCCAGCCAAGAAGCAGCGAGAGTGCGGACATCGCCAGCGCCACCCAGAGGCCCCACCGCCCCGGCACCCGGCCCGAGGGGATCGGCCTGTCGGGTTCGTTGATCGCGTCCACATGCCGGTCGCACCAGTCGTTCGCGGCCTGGCTCATCCCGCAGACCACGGGTCCGGCGAGGATGACGCCGAGGACGACCACGTCCCACTGACCGCCGGGCCAGACGCCCGACGACACGATCCCGCAGAGATAGGCCCACATCGGCGGAAACCAGGTGATCGGCTTGATCAACCTCAGGAGCGCGGCGGGCTCCGGAAACCTGCGAGGATGTAAGGTTTCATTGACAGTCATGTGTCAACTACACAGCACAGTTTGCCAAAAGGCAAGGATTCGATTGTCAGGCCAGGTTGACGGCGGCGATCAGTCGCGCTTGAGCAGCCCGTATTTGCGAAGCTTCACGTAGAGGCTCTGGCGCGAGAGGCCCAGCATCTCGGCGGCGGCGACGCGGTTGTTGCGGGTCAGTTCCACCGCCGTCTCGATGCACATCTTCTCCACGACGTCGGTCGTCTCGCTGACGATGTCCTTCAGCGTCGCCGAACCGACCAGTTCCATGACGCTGCGCATCCCTTCCTCCCGGCCCGCGGCCAGTGCCGGGCGCACGGATTCGACGCGGCTGGCGTCTCGGATGACGAAGACGATCGACGGGTGCGCCCTGTCGTTGAGGTAGGTGGCGGACAGTTCGACCGGCAACTCGCCGCCGAATTCGGACTGAAGCTTCGTCCCGTAAAGCCGCATCTTGCCCGAGCGCACCGCGTTCTCGGTAAGAACCTTGAGGTCCACGCTGCCCCGGGCGAGGAAATCTCCCAGCGAGCGCCCGCGCACCTTGGTCAGGTGCGGCGAATCGACGAGGTTCAGGAAGGCCTCGTTGGCCGCCGCGATCACCCCCGACTTGTCGGTGAAGACGATGCCGTCGACAGCCTCCTGATAGAACCCCGAGAGGTCCTCGGTCATCTCGTCGGACCCGATCTCGGCACCCTCGGCGATCTCGATCCGGCAGAGCAGCGTGCGTTCGCCGCCGGCGCGGAACACCCGGGGCGAGAGGGCCACGGTGCGCCGGGTGCGCCGGGTGGCGATCTCCACGGGCTCCGAGGCTTCGGACACCGCCGCGGAGACGAGCGCATCGACGAGACCGTCGCGCTTCCTGCCCTCGAATTCGCCCGAGAAATCGCGACCGGCAAGCTCGCTCGGGCTGGCGCCGAGAAGTGCGCCCGCGGCGGCGTTGGCCTGCAGCACCCGACCCGTCGCCACCGTCAGGAAGACGACCGGTTCGCGCATCGCCTCCATCAGCATGCGAAAGCGCGTGTCGTTCTCGCGATTGGCCTCGTAGTCCCGTTCGAGCGCCATCTGCGCGCTGACGAGTTGCTGTTGCATCTCGGCGATCGGCCTGAGGTCGCGGCCCAGCATGAGAATCGCACCGTCCGGACCGATCCGGTGCATCGAGTAGCGGACGGGGAACTCGAGCTGGCTGGTGTCGGCATGGTTGAGCTCGATCGCGCGGCCGAGCTTCTCGCCGGCGTGGAATCGCGCCAGCTGCGCCTCGAACTTCGGAACGCTTTCGGAGGTGAGCACATCGCGGATGTCCCGCCCCTCCCAGGCCTCGAGCTTCTCGAACGCCTTGTGGCCGGGGTTCACCAGAACGCTGAGAATGCGGCCCACATCCGACACCACGATAGAGATATCCCCCGCCGTGGCGATGATGTCGCCCAGAACGTCCGGCGCGATCAGCGGGATCGCTCCGGAGTTCCAGTATTTCTTGCCTCGGCTGGTCACAGCCGCGTCTCCACTCTCCGGGAAGCCGGGGCCTCCGCCTCGGCCATCATCACGTGACATTGATCACCCGTGCGGGGCAGCTTCAGCCCGCACACGGACAGGGCCTCGAAGACATCGGACGTGTAATAATCCGCACCGATCCTCCCTGTGTCGGCCATGCCGCGCGTAATCGCCGACCCGCCGACGATGACGGGCGTGGCAGGGCCGGCGGCCCGGCGAATTGTTCCGACAAGCCTCGAAAGGCCGGCGGTGGTCTCGCAGTCCGATGCGGAAACGAAGACGGCGTCGAACCTCTCGACCGACAGCGCGTCAACGACCTCCGCCTCATCGGCGCCAAGAAGCAGCTTCACCGCGAAGCCGAGCCGGCGAAGCTGGCCGGTCAGCGTCAGCGCACCGAGGGTGTGAAACTCGTGTTCCGGCACGACCACCGCCAGGAGCGGCGCCTCGTCGGGCTCATCGCTCGCATCGGACGGATCGAGATCGCGCACCATCGCCTGCAGACGGGCCGACCCGATGGTCACCTCGGCGAAACTCCTGCTGTCCTCGCACCAGTCCTCGCCGAGACGCCGGGCCACCTTGGGAATGAGCACTTCCGCAACCCAGGCGTCGGGGATGGAAGCCTTCCTGATCTCGGCGAGCACCGCGATCCGGCGATTGGGATCCCTGTCGAGCACCGCCGCCTCGATCCGGGCGAGAAGCGCCTCTTCCCTGCGCTCGTCCCTGGACAACCGGCGCGTCGCCAGAACCGACAGCGCCTGGCTCGCGAGAGACGTCACCGCGCCTTCGCCAGACTGCCGCCTCTCACCGGCGGAGCGCTCTGGGCCATCCGTCATGGGCCTTCTCCGCTCTGGTCGCGGCGCCGGGCACGACGCAAGCGCAACGCTGTCACTATACATGGAGTATGCGTCCATTTGATGCGTCTTGCAATGTCTAACCAGATTGACAGTGATTTGGTTCCGCTTCCGGCAACGATCCCGAGAGTTTTGAAAGCCTCAGCAAACGCTGAATGAAACCACCCCTTCGTGCGAATCGGTCGGTGCAGGAGCGACCCGGAATAATCGCCTGACAAGGTGTAAGGTATACTTGACACTTTGGCGGAGTGGCGGCTAGGCTCACTCAACACCGCAGGGCTCGGGGAGGACCATGTCCAATCGGCAAGACAACGGGGGTCGGGGAGCGACGCTCTATACTCCCGACGAGCGCGCAAGACGCGACGCGACGATCTGGACCACCGTCCAGGGGGTTCTGGCGCCTCTTCAATTCGCCGTCTTCCTCGTCTCCCTCGTCCTCGTCATCCGCTACCTCTGGACCGGTGAAGGCTATGGCGCCGCGACGGTCTCGATCGTCGTCAAGACCTTGTTTCTATACGCGATCATGGTCACCGGATCGATCTGGGAGAAGGTCGTCTTCGGCCGCTGGCTGTTTGCCCGGCCCTTCTTCTGGGAAGATGTCTTCTCCTTCGTCGTCATTGCGCTGCACACCCTCTACCTCTGGGGCCTCATGACCGGCGCGATGTCGGCCGATGCGCTCATCACCACGGCGCTGGCGGCTTACGCGGCCTATGTCGTCAACGCGGGTCAGTTCCTCTGGAAGCTGCGACTCGCCCGACTCGAAGGCGAGGTGGCGGCATGAACCGGCCGCTCACACCGCCCGCCGGCCCCGGCTGCAGCGACACGCCGGTGCTCAAGGAGCGCGGCCAGCGCGAGGTGTTCTGCGGACTGACCGGCATCGTCTGGCTGCACCGCAAGATGCAGGACGCCTTCTTTCTCGTCGTCGGTTCGCGCACCTGCGCCCACCTGCTGCAATCCGCCGCCGGCGTGATGATCTTCGCCGAGCCCCGATTCGGCACCGCGATTCTCGAAGAGAAGGACCTTGCGGGCCTCGCCGACGCGAACGAGGAGCTTGACCGCGAGGTCGCGCGCCTCCTCGAACGCCGCCCCGATATCCGCCGTCTGTTTCTCGTCGGCTCCTGCCCGTCCGAGGTCATCAAGCTCGACCTCCACCGTGCCGCCGAGCGTCTCACCATCGAACACAGCCCCCGCGTCATGGTGCAGAACTATTCCGGCTCGGGCATCGAGACGACCTTCACCCAAGGCGAGGACGCCTGCCTCGCGACCATCGTCGAGGCCGCCGGGCCGACCGAGGCGGCCGACCTCGTCATCGTGGGCGCCCTGCCCGACGTCGTCGAGGACCAGGCGCTCGGCCTTCTGGGCGCGATCGGCATCGACAACGTGAAGGTGCTGCCGTCGGCCCGCGCCGAAGACACACCGGCGATCGGTCCGAACACCCGCTTCGCCCTCGTCCAGCCGTTTCTCGGCGACACCCACGCCGCCCTCGAGCGCCGGGGCGCGACCCATATCCCCGCCCCCTTCCCCTTCGGCGAGGAAGGCACGACGCTCTGGCTCTACGCGCTGGCCGACGCCTTCGGCATCGACCGCGCCGTCGTCGACCGGGTGACGGAAGCGCCGCGCGCCCGCGCCCGCAAGGCCATCGCCGCCCGCGCCGAGACGCTCCGCGGCAAGTCGCTCTTCTTCTTTCCCGACAGCCAGCTCGAGGTTCCGCTCGCGCGGTTTCTGACCCGCGAATGCGGCATGACCGCCATCGAGATCGGCACGCCTTTCCTGCACCGCACCCTCCTCGGCCCCGATCTCGCACTCATCGAAGCCGGCCCGACGCTTTCGGAGGGCCAGGACGTCGACCGCCAGCTCGACCGCGCCCGCGCCGCCCGGCCCGACCTCACCGTCTGCGGCCTCGGCCTCGCAAACCCGCTGGAGGCCGAGGGTCTGACGACGAAATGGGCCATCGAACTCGTCTTCACCCCGGTGCATTTCTACGAACAGGCCGGCGACCTCGCCGAACTCTTCGCCCGTCCGCTGCGCCGGAAAGAGCGGCTGAAGCTCGAGGCGGCGACATGAAGCTCACCGTCTGGACATACGAGGGCCCGCCCCATGTCGGTGCGATGCGCGTCGCGACCGGCATGAAGGGCCTTCACTACGTCCTCCACGCCCCCCAGGGCGACACCTACGCCGACCTTCTCTTCACCATGATCGAGCGGCGGGGCCACCGCCCGCCTGTCACCTACACCACCTTCCAGGCCCGCGATCTCGGCTCGGATACCGCCCATCTCTTCAAGGACGCCGCCCGGGAGGCCTACGAGCGCTTCAGGCCCGAAGCGATGATCGTCGGCGCCTCCTGCACCGCCGAACTCATCCAGGACGACCCGGGCGGGCTCGCCGAGGCCCTCGGCCTGCCGATCCCGGTGATTCCGCTCGAACTGCCCTCCTACCAGAGGAAGGAGAACTTCGGCGCTGACGAGACCTTCTTCCAGATCGTCCGCCACCTCGCCGCCGAGCAGGAGAAGACCGCCCAGCTCACCGCCAACATCCTCGGCCCCACCGGCCTCGGGTTCCGGCACCGCGACGACATCGAGGAAGTCACCGCCCTTCTGTCCGACATGGGCATCTCGGTGAACGTGACCGCCCCGATGGGGGCGAGCCCCGCCGACATCACCCGCCTGCCCGCGGCCCATTTCAACGTGCTCCTCTACCCCGAGACGGGCGAGGCGGCGGCCCGCTGGCTCGAACGCACCCACGGCATGCCCTACACGAAGACCGTGCCCATCGGCGTCGGCGCGACAAGAGACTTTCTCGCCGAGGTCGCCGCCATCACCGGCAGGCCCGTGGTCGCCGACACCTCGCGGCTCCGGATGCCCTGGTACTCGGCATCGGTCGATTCGACCTACCTCACCGGCAAGCGCGTCTTCGTCTTCGGCGACGCGACGCACGTGAAGGCCGCCGCCCGCATCGCCCGCGACGAGATGGGTTTCGAGGTCGCGGGTCTCGGCTGCTACAACCGCGAATTCGCCCGCGACATCCGCGCGATGGCGAAGGACTTCGGCGTCGAGGCGCTCATCACCGACGATTACCTCGAGGTCGAGCGCACCATCGAGGCGCTCGCCCCCGAGATGATCCTCGGCACCCAGATGGAACGCCACATCGGCAAGCGCCTCGGCATTCCCTGCGCCGTGATCTCCGCGCCCGTCCACGTGCAGGACTTCCCGGCCCGCTACTCGCCCCAGGCCGGCTGGGAAGGTGCCAACGTCATCTTCGACACCTGGGTGCACCCCCTGGTGATGGGACTCGAGGAGCATCTTCTGCACATGTTCCGCGAAGACTTCGAGTTCCACGACGACG
>Ga0076930_100672_pt1 | contig 27533 bp, 20 predicted proteins | sample HotLakConsoUCCRE_FD_71149 | JGI IMG/M metagenome (GOLD analysis project Ga0076930, IMG submission 71149) | Hypersaline microbial mat communities from Hot Lake, Washington, USA - Hot Lake Consortium UCC-RE (version 3) (version 3) ...
CTCCAATTGCATGGGATCCGTAAATTCGCCTGCGATGCGCAAGGTCCTTCGGTAATCGCCGGAAAGGATATTGCCGCCGGAGATGGTAACATTCTCATCCGCAACTGCGCCTGAAATGTCCGAAAAGGTAACCCCGTTGGCTTCCATTTTATACAAGTCAGCATTGATCTGAATCTCCCTTTCAATCGTACCACCAAGATCTGCACTGGAAATTTCCGTTAGCTTTTCTATTTCATCCTCCAGAAATTCACCGTATTTTTTCAGTTCCTGCTCGGTATAGTTACCGGAAATATTCACGTTCATGATGGGAAACTCCGAGGTATTGATTTCCAATACATCCGGATCCCTGTCCAGGTCTGAGGGCAATTCACTTTTGGCCTTGTCTACGGCATCTTTTACATCCTGTAGGGCTTTTGAAATATCCACATTGGGATTGAATTCTACCACAATGGATGAAAAATCCTGAATGGAGGTGGAACTCACATCTTTCAAATTGTTGATCGATTTAAGTTCTTTTTCTATGGGCCTGGTGATCAGGTTTTCCATATCCACGGGAGAATTACCCGGATACGCAGTACCCACATAGACGGTGGGTATCACGATTTCCGGAAAACTTTCCTTGGGCATGGTCCGGTAGGCATACATGCCTAAAAATGTGATGATAAAAGAGAGGATAACCACACTGGTGCGGTTGTTTACCGAAAGCGTAGATATGCCAAACTCCCTGATCAGGCCTTTTTTTGGTGTGTTTTCTGTATCCATAAATGCCTTATGATGCAATGTTTACATTAAAATTATCTCCTACTTCCCTGAAACCTTTGTCTACCAGTGTTTCAGAACCGTCCAGTCCTGATAGTATTTCGGTTTCACCCTGATAGGTCATGCCTCTCTCCACATATTTTTTCCTGGCCATGCCCTCTTCCACTACAAACACATAACTTCCCTTATTGTCCTGTAGGATCAGGTAAGTGGGTACTGTCACTGCCTCGGGATTTTCATAATCCTGAATGTTCAACACCGAAAGCATATTGGGCTTTACGTTTTCCATTTTGGGCAAAAACACTTCCACCTTAAAGGTCCGGTTATCCGGATTGATCACGCTACCTATGGCGCTCACTTTGGTTTTCAGGGATTTGTCGATAGAGGGAAAGCGGATACTTACCGAATCTCCCTGATCCAGGATACCGATGTACCGCTCAGAAATGTCTCCCTCTATAAACAAGTCATCTTCACCTATCATATTGACTATAGGAGAACCAGGCTGTACCAATTCGCCTACCCTTACCAGCAATTCTTCTACGGTGCCATTGAAAGGGGCACGCACTGTGGTCCTGTCCCTTTGCAGTTCCAGAGATGACAGGTTTTTTTCCAGTGTTTCCATCCGGTTTTTTGCCTCCAGGTATTGCATTTCCGTCCCTATTTGCTGATTCCAAAGCCGCTCCTGCTTTTCGCAAACCGTCTGCGCCAGGTCCAGTTGGGTTTGAATTTCAGCTATACTTCTCTCCACAGATTCTGCATCTATGCTGGCAATCACTTGCCCTTTTTTCACAGACATGCCCTCCCGGGTAACGATTTCCTCAATTCTCCCGGAAAGCTCCGCACTGATATTGACGTTCTTTTTGGATAGCACGGAGCCGGTCACCTCTACATAATGTTCAAAATTTCCTTTCTCCGGTTTAGCAGTGGTAATCAAGACGGATTTACGCTGGTTCTTTCGGAACTCAGGATCCAATCGGGAAATCTCATCTTCCAATTCCTCAATGGAAGTTTTTAATTCAGCGGCTTCTGATTTGTAAGCCTCCAGTTGGTCTTTTTTTTCTGCCAGCTCGTCTTTTGGCTCGGAGCAGGAAACTACCCCGATCAGCAGGGCAAGTGTTAAAAACGTGATTGTATTTTTCATAAAATATTTGGTATCCTTTGATTATTTTAAAATTCCCAATGCCTTTTCCAGATCCACTTTTGCAATCAACGCATCATAAAGTGCGGCATAATAATTCGTTTCCGCCTCCTTCAATGCAGCATCAGCTTCTACCACTTCCAAATTCGAACCTACTCCTTCCTGATATTTGATATTTGTCATATCAAATACCTCTTTGGCCAGTATCCTGTTTTCTTTTTGTACCTCCAATGCCTTAAGACTGTTTTTTAGGGTAGCCTTAGCCTGGAATTCCTCTATTTTTATATTTTGAAGGGTGTTAAATTTTGCATTTTCCAATTGTCTAATCTGCAATCTGTTGCTTTGGATAACATAGCTCTTCCTTAACCCGTCAAAAATCGGGATAGTAAGCCTTAATCCAACGAACGAAGTGGAAAACCAGCGATCTGCCTGGTAAACATTTCCGAAATCCTCAGCACCTGTGACTCGCTGATAGGTACCAAAGGCTGAGAAATTAGGAATGTATTGAACCTGGTTGTTTTTTAAATCCAAAGTCGCCAGTTCAATGTTTTTTTCAAGTTGAAATATTTCTACTCGGTTGAGCATTTCAGCTTCAAGTGTAGAATAAAATTCATTCTCATCATTACTGTATTCCTGAAGGGACTCTTCCAAAACCAATTCCATCTCCAAGGGCATCCCCATTTGAATTTTCAATAAATATTTGCTCACTTCGGTAGCCGTTGTAGCCTTGTCAAAATCAGTCTGAAGGTTGTTCAGCTGCACCTTAATCCTTGAGACATCCAATTTTTCAACAAATCCTTCTTCAAAAAGAGCGGTGGTCTCTTTAAGTAGCTGATCCAACCTCTCTAGATTTGCTGCTATCAGACGACTGCGTTCCTCATTGACCAAAACTGTGAAATAGGCCTTTTTTACTGCTTCAATCACGTCAAGTTCAGCCTTCTCCTTGTCATAATCGGTAAGCTCCTTTAAGGTTTTTGCTGCCTTTAGTCCAACAAAATAACTTCCATTGAAAATCATCTGTTCAATGGTAGTAGTTAAACTGGATTGAAAGTTCACCGCAAAGGGGATCACAGTAATGTCACTTGGAGAATCATCCGGTGGAGGAGCCCCTCCACCGTTTCCACCACCATTTCCATCTCCACCGCCAATAACCGAACCAGCTTCTGCAGGTAAAATAATTAAAGGTGGTTGAACATTTTTAGTTAATTCCAGAGTGCTGTTGATCTGGGGAAGTCCCTGAGATCTTTGTTCCCCTATCGTTGCCCTTGAAATCAAGGTTTCCAATTGGGCGTTTTTCACATCAGTGTTGTTTTCCAAGGCGTATGTGATACTTTCGCTTAAAGTCATCTTCACTTGCTGAGCCTGGGAAGAAATCAATCCAACCCCAATAAAACAAGTCACCGAAAAGAGGAGTATCTTTTTTAAATTCATAAAACTATATTTACTGTTTGTTGAGTTTGTGATAATAAGTATTCCTACCTTGATCCGTCAGGATCCCATGAATAAAATGATCTACTATTTGCAAGTGGTATTCCAGCAGACTGTATTTTCCACCGGGAACATTCCCGGAAAAAGAACTGGTAATCTGTTCCAATCGCATAAATGCCAAAATTTCTGAATTGATTTCTCCCCTGAAATCTCCTGACTGCTTACCTTTTTCAAGCACCTCCACAATCCCTTTCCAGGCGTGCTCCCTTTTAAATTCCTCCAGTTTCTTCCAACATTTGGGATAAAAGCGTTGTATTTCATGCATCAATAAGGGATTCATACTGGAAAACCTTTCCCTTAGATACCTGGTCATCCGCAATAAATGGTCAATCACCCCTTCATCCTCTTCCATCATCTTGTCAAAAGCACATTCATCCTCTTTCAGGGCTACCTCAAAGGAGGCATTTACCAATTCCTCCTTGCTGGAAAATTCCTCGTAAAGGGTCTTTTTGGACATACCAACATGTTTTGCGATCTCATCCATGGTGACTGCCCTGATACCGTAAACCATGAATTGCTCCAATGCTACCTGAATTATTTTCTCTTTCGTTTCCAAATTATACCTCTATAAACATCTTGCCAAAAAACTCAGGAAACTTTCAAAAGGTTCAAAGTTTTCTCAAAATTAAATGAATTATTTTTCCTCTTCAACAAAATAAGTACTTAAATGCAGGATACATTATCCTTATCCCTCAAAACAACTTGGTATTTTGACTAAAAAAGGCTGCCAGGATCTTCAAATAAAATCTCCCACCAGGCATGGCCTTCCTATCAATCTGTTCAAAAATGAACAGCTATTCTTCCAATCTATCCGAAAACGGACATTTTCTTGTAGTCCGCAAACAGTTTACTCTAAATATGGCCGGTAATTTTCAAAAGCAATTTTGTACCTTTGTGCTTTCTAAATAGCTATTGATTCTCCTATGAAAATTTTCTTTTTTCAATCTCCTGAAAAAACAATTTATGCCCTTGAATCCCGCCAAAATTTGGAACATGAGGACTTTCAAAAATTAACCTGGCTTTTCGGCGATGCTACCTGGCTCGACCAGAATAACCTATCCGGCGAGTATGTGGGGCCAAGAAAAGAAATGGTCACTCCCTGGTCTACCAATGCCGTTGAGATTTGTGAAAACATGGGAATCAGGGGAATCCCTAGAGTTGAAGCTTTTTACCCCTGGACAGCCGGGAATTCTATGGACCCCATGCTGCAGCGATTGTATAAAAAATTGGACCAGGACTTGTTTTCCATCGATAAAAAGCCGGACCCCATTCTTTTTATCGAAGATATTGCTGCCTACAATGAAAATGAAGGTCTGGCACTCAGTGCAGAGGAAATTACTTACCTCGAAGGAATAAGCCAATCTATGAACCGGCCCCTCACAGATAGTGAGGTCTTTGGCTTCAGCCAGGTCAATTCGGAACATTGCCGGCACAAGATTTTTAACGGTACTTTTATTATAGACGGTAAGGAACAAGACCTGTCACTTTTCCAGTTGATTAAAAAAACCGCAGCATCCAACCCAAATGGTATTGTATCCGCCTACAAGGACAATGTGGCCTTTGTCAAAGGACCGAAAGCAATGCAATTTGCTCCCCTGAATCAGGATAAACCTGATTTCTTTGCGCTAAAGGAAATCGATACCGTACTCTCTCTGAAAGCCGAAACACATAATTTCCCTACTACAGTGGAGCCCTTTAACGGGGCCGCAACCGGTTCCGGTGGTGAAATCAGGGATAGGATGGCAGGAGGTACGGCATCCATACCTTTGGCGGGAACCGCCGTCTACATGACTTCCTATCCCAGAACAGCTCCTGACCGGGCATGGGAAAAAAATGCTGATGCCAGAAAATGGCTGTACCAAAGTCCAATGGATATCCTGATCAAAGCTTCCAATGGGGCCAGCGATTTTGGAAATAAATTTGGCCAACCCTTGATTTGTGGCAGCCTGATGACTTTTGAGCATCAGGAACAGGGCAAAAACTGGGGCTTTGACAAGGTGATCATGCTGGCAGGGGGTGTGGGTTTTACCAGGGCACCTTACAGCCTGAAAAAATCACCTGAAAAGGGAAACAGTATTGTGTTAATGGGTGGAGACAATTACCGGATCGGCATGGGAGGAAGCGCCGTATCTTCCCTCAATACGGGGGAACTCAGCCATACCCTGGAACTGAATGCCATACAACGCTCCAATCCTGAAATGCAGAAAAGAGTGGCCAACGTGATCCGGGCCATGGCCGAGAGCGATGACAACCCCATCCTTTCTATCCACGATCATGGAGCAGGAGGACACCTGAATTGCCTATCCGAACTGGTGGAAGAAACCGAAGGTACCATTCACCTGGACAAGCTTCCGGTGGGAGACCCCACCCTTTCCGCCAAAGAGATTGTGGGTAATGAATCCCAGGAAAGAATGGGCCTGGTCCTGGACAAAAATAAACTGGAGAAAATCCGCAAAATTGCTCTCAGGGAGAGGGCCCCGTTTTATGAAATCGGAGAAACTACCGGAGATTTAAATTTTACCTTCGAAAACAGCCTGACCGGAGAAAAACCAATAGACTGGAGCCTGAACCACATGTTTGGATCTTCTCCCAAAACCATTCTGGAAGACCAAAAATCCACCGCATCCTTTGCTGCTCTCAGTTATGATACCGGTAGGATTGAGTACTACTTGAATCAAGTTCTCCAATTGGAAGCCGTCGCCTGTAAGGACTGGCTGACCAATAAGGTAGACCGCTCGGTCACCGGCCGGGTCGCCAAACAACAGAGTACCGGCCCCCTGCAATTGCCCCTGAATGATGTAGCGGTGATGGCCATGGACTATTCCGGCTACAAGGGCATCGCCACTTCCATCGGCCATGCACCCGTGGCTGCCCTGGCTAATCCTGAAGCCGGATCCCGACTGGCCATTGCTGAATCCCTGACCAACCTGCTCTTCGCTCCGCTGACAGGTGGGCTGAAGGCTGTATCTCTGAGTGCCAACTGGATGTGGCCGGCAAAAAACCCTGGAGAAAATGACCGCCTGTACCGGGCAGTAGCCGCAGCCAGCGATTTTGCCATCCAACTGGGTATCAACATTCCAACCGGTAAGGACTCCCTTTCCATGACCCAAAAATACCCGGATGGGAAAACAGTATATTCGCCCGGCACAGTGATTATTTCTACAGTAGGGGAATGTGAGGACATCCGCAAAATCCTGTCTCCTACCATCAAGCCGGAAACCGGTTCCAGGCTGATTTACATCGACTTTTCCAGCGATGAAGCCAAATTGGGAGGCAGTTCTTTTGCGCAGATCCTGAATAAAATAGGCAATGAAACGCCTGATATCAAGAATGAACATTACTTCGCCTCAGCCTTTGAAACCGTACAGGAACTCATCCGAAAGGGTAAGGTCCTGGCCGGACATGATATTTCATCCGGAGGGCTGGTCACTACCCTTTTGGAAATGTGTTTCCCCAATGAAAATACCGGCTTGACCATCCACCTGGAAAACCTCAGGGAAAAGGATCCGGTAAAAGCTTTGTTTGCAGAAAACCCAGGTGTGGTGCTTCAGGTAGCATCCTCATCGGAAGCTGAAAATTACCTGAAAGAAAAGGGTATCGCTTACACAGCCATTGCAAGCATTCAAACTTCCGCTCGGGTGGAAATTCCTGCCATAAAGAAAAGTTGGGACCTTCCCACCCTACGGGATACCTGGTACCGTTCTTCTTTTTTGCTGGATCAGCAACAATCAGGAAAGAAACTGGCTGGAGAGCGATTTGATTATTACAAAAAGCAACCCCTTGCGTACACATTCCCGGAAAACTGGCAGGGAACCTACCAGTCTCTGGGCTTGGACCCGCTTAGAAAAAACCCAACCGGCACCAAGGCAGCCATCATCAGGGAAAAAGGGGTGAATGGAGACCGGGAAATGGCTTATGCCCTCTGGCTGGCCGGCTTTGATGTCAAGGATGTGCACATGACCGACCTGATAACCGGAAGAGAAAACCTGCAGGATGTCAACATGATCGTGTTTGTTGGAGGATTTTCCAATTCTGACGTGCTGGGATCAGCAAAGGGCTGGGCGGGTGCATTCCTGTACAATGAAAAAGCCAAAAAAGCATTGGATGATTTTTATGCCCGAAAAGACACCCTTAGCCTGGGGGTTTGCAATGGCTGTCAACTGATGGTGGCATTGGATCTGGTGAATCCGGAACACGCACAAAAGACCAAAATGCTGCATAATGACAGCTATAAGTTTGAGTCAGCTTTTGTGAATGTGAGCATTCCTAAAAATAAATCCGTCATGCTGGGCTCCTTATCCGGCCTCCGTCTGGGGGTCTGGGTAGCCCACGGAGAAGGAAAATTTCACCTGCCTCAGGACAAATCTTCCTATCACATGGGCATGAACTACAGCTACACCAGCTATCCTGGCAATCCCAATGGCTCTGATCATGCAGTAGCGGGATTGGTTTCCGAAAACGGCAGACACCTGGCGATCATGCCCCATATCGAGCGGTCTCTTGCCCCCTGGAACTGGCCCTATTATCCGGAAGAATATTTATCCGGAGAGGTTAGCCCCTGGCTTTTGGTTTTTATCAATGCCAGGAATTGGGTGGAACTACACCGGCATTAATTTCCGAAACTATTTAGCCGCCGCCAGGACAGCCCATTCATAGCGCTACTGGCGGCTTTTTTTTGAATGAATAGGGCCGTGGAGCCAACCAGGGTACACTTGCAATCATCTCTGGACCCAGTATTTTTTATCTGTTTATAATTGTCTTTTATGCTCAGGTGCCTGCCTGGTCGGCAAACAGGGAATCTCCCCTGGATAATATTCATCTCACGGCATGACGTTTTCGCCATGCCTGTCTGCCTTGGGCAGGGTCGATTTCATCCTGATAGATAGTAATTATCCATGGCGTACGGTCAGCCTGTTTAAACCTAAAAGCTGAATTTATATCCCACTAACGGAACTAATATGTTTCTACATTAGTTGTTATTACATTAATTTTAGATCATTTAAAGCAAAAGGATACAAACAGCTTTTAAGTTTATTTGTTTACAGTATAAACCAACTAAATCATGCAAAATCAACCACTATTAGAAAAATTAAAAATGGGTGACCTGGAGCTCAACAATAGGGTAGTGATGGCTCCCATGACCCGAAGCAGGGCAGATAATCCAGAAAATGCACCAACCGAACTGCAGGTAACCTATTATACCCAGCGGGCGGGGGCAGGTCTCCTTATAACGGAGGGCTCCCAAATATCGAAAAAAGCTGTAGGCTACATCAATACTCCGGGCATACATTCCGCTGCCCAGGTAGAAGGTTGGAAAAAGGTAACCTCAGCCGTACATGAAAAGGGGAGTAAAATTTTCATTCAGCTTTGGCATGTAGGTAGGATTTCCCATCCGGATTTTCATGATGGAGCATTGCCACTTGCGCCATCAGCGATAAATCCCAAGGCAAAGGCCTTTACCCCTAAAGGATTTAAAGAGACGGTCACGCCTAAGGAAATGAGCCTTGAAGAAATCAAGGAAACCATTCAGGATTTCAGAATGGCTGCAAAAAATGCCTGGACTGCAGGTTTTGACGGTGTAGAAATTCATTCCTCCAATGGATACCTTTTGCACCAGTTCTTTAATCGCACCTCCAATGTGAGAATGGATGAATACGGAGGCAGCATCGCCAACCGGACCAAAATCCTTTTTGAAATCATTGATGCCATCCGGGAGGAAATTCCGGAAAATCGCATCGGGTTGAGGTTAAATCCCTCCCTTCATGGTTTATTTGGCATGACCATGGATGAGGAGACCATTCCTACTTTCGATCATATCATTGAAAAACTGAACAACTACGATCTGGCATACCTGCATCTTTCAGAACCGTTCACTGATGTTTCTGACATTCCTTACGCAGAAACAAATATTGCCGAAAGGTACAGGCCCATGTACAAGGGCACCATCATCATCAATGGGGGATTTGATCAGGAAAAGGGCAACCAATTTATCAGCGAAGGATTGGCGGATGCAGTAGCCTATGGCAAACCTTTTATTTCCAATCCGGATTTGGTAGCGCGGTTCAAGCTGGAAGCTCCTCTGGCAGAATGGGATCAGGACACCTTTTACACCCCAGGTCCTAAAGGATACATTGATTATCCCCCAATGGAAGTAGCTGCCAATAGTTAAAATTCAGCTTTGAAAAATATAAGGAGCCATCCCATTCCGGGGGTGGCTTTTATATTTTTCCCCATCTTGCCCCAATAGTAATGTCTTTTTAAGGTTCCCCCTGCACTCGCAGGAACCAAAAAAAGGGACCTGTAGTTTTAAGTACCTATGCCGACAAATACCCCATTTTCCATACTTGATTTAGCCATTTTAAGAAAAGGCCATGATGCCGCAGATGCTTACAAAAGGAGCCTGGATTTGGCCAGGCATGCCGAAAAATGGGGCTACCACCGGTTCTGGCTCGCAGAGCACCACAACATGCCCCATGTGGGGAGTTCTTCTCCTACTGTCTTAATGGGATACATAGCGCAGGGAACAAGCAGCATCAGGGTAGGTTCAGGAGGTATCATGCTGCCCAACCACAGCCCTTTGATGGTGGCAGAACAAATCGGAACCCTGGCCACCCTTTATCCCGAACGGATAGACCTGGGCTTGGGAAGGGCACCTGGAACGGACCAGAAAACGGCTGCCGTCCTGCGCCGCAGAAGAATGGAATCTGTCCAGGAATTTCCTCAGGATCTGGAGGAATTGCAAGAATTTTTTTCTGACGAAAACCTGGATGCATCGGTCAGGGCCTTTCCGGCAGAGGGCTTAACCGTACCCATTTACTTGTTGGGATCCAGCATGGACAGTGCTTACCTGGCAGCATCCAAAGGCCTGCCCTATGTTTTTGCCAGTCACTTTGCGCCAAATTATTTTCAGCAGGCAACATCCTACTACCGAAACCACTTTCAGGCCTCCGGCCATGGCGCCAGGCCATACCTGATGGCCTGTGTCAACGTGATTGCAGCCGATACCGATGAAGAAGCCCATTACCTTGCCACCTCCTTTTACCAAATGGCATTGGGTATTATCCGTGGCCGCTCCTATCCCCTTCCGGCACCTGTAGAAGATATGGATCAAATCTGGTCCATGCAGGAAGCTGCTGCCTTACAGCACATGATGCAATATACTTTCATTGGAAGTAAGGATACCATCCAGTCAGGATTGGAAAGTTTTGTACACCAACATCAAATTGACGAGTTGATGATTACCACGAATCTGTACGACCATGAAAAGAGATTGCATTCTTTTGAACTGACTGCAGCTGCCATCCAATCCTTTTGGAGTGGACCTGTGCAGGCGGATCATGCCTGAGAAAAGCACTTAGTTCAGGTTGGGATTTTGAGGAACTTTACATCCACTGCTTGTTTTTGAGGCAAAAAGCAGGGCTTGTATCAATAAACCGATGATGATCAGCACCACCATCTCAAATTGCAAGATGATACTGCCATGGGAAAAAATCTGATCTGTCTCCGTCTTAATTTTGTCCGCTTCATGCAATTGGATTTGAGAAAGGGAATGCAGGTCCAGCAAGGCAGATCGAATCATGGGAGCTTCGCTTTCCAAATCCCCTGCTTTTAAGCGGAGGTTCATTTCATCGGTGAGCCCGGTAAAGTGAACAAAATGCCTGGCTTCTTCATCCGTCAGCCGGGTGGCTTCATACAAATGATTCAGGGTATCAATTTCATTCAGGATATGGTTGGCAATCTCCTGTTTTTCCGAAAAGGATTTCTCCGGATCATTGATCGCATCGTTCATGTCGTGGAGTTTTTCTGAAAAATCCAAAATATAGCTTTCTGCAATCAGTCTGTCCCTGTAAATGGCCTCAAAGGCAGATTCCAAATTCCCTATCTGCTTTCGCTGATTGATATTGACCAGTAAAACAACCACAATTACCCCAAATAACAGGCTTGCAGCTGTTATTTTATTCTTTACACTGTATGTCCACCTCATAAAATAAAACCCGAAGCTTTTCCCGGGCAATCCTTTTCGAAAATTTTAACCAACCCAAATTTAAGCGGAAATCCCGAAAAACAAACAGGAATAAACAAAGAGTTTAACCACACTTATCACAACCACATCCATTTTGGCTTTTGGCTGGTTTTTTAAACCAGGTCCGGTAAACCCAAAAGGAAATGACTCCAACAAACAAAACCGCTACGATGATTTCCTGCCACATGATTAACTCCAGATTTGATAGGTTAGCAATGCTCCCAGATAGGCCACAATCGTCATACCAATGGTCTGCAATACCGGCCACTTCCAACTTTTGGTCTCTCTGTAAACCACTGCCACAGTACTCATACACTGCATGGCCAGTGCATAAAAAACCATCAGGGAAAAGCCTGTGGCCTGGGTAAATACCTTCTCTCCGGTATCTGGGTGAACCTGCTTTTCCAGTTTTTCCCTGATCGTCAACTCATCCTCCACATCTCCGCCTACACTGTAAATGGTGGCTACCGTGGCCACAAAAACCTCTCTTGCTGCAAAAGATGTCAACAGGGCTATACCTATTTTCCAGTCGTATCCCAACGGCCTGATGGCCGGTTCTATTGCTTTACCTAAAATCCCGATATAAGAAGCTTCGAGTTTTTTAGAAGCAAATTCATTGTTCAATTCATACCTTTGTTCCTCTAGTACCGTTTCCAGCATGGCTTCCTGCTCGGCTTCAATGGCTTCCATTTCTCCTGAAGGTCCATAACTGGCCAGTACCCAAAGCACGATAGAAATGGCCAGGATTACCTTTCCGGCCTCCAGTACAAAAATTTTGGATTTGTTAAACATGGTCAGTAATACCGTCTGCCAGCGGGGCATTCGGTAGATGGGCAATTCCGTCATCAGGAAACTCCTTTCCTTTGATTTCAGTACAAACTTTAACGCAAAAGCCCCCAAAAGGGTAAACAGGGTGCCTATCAGGTACATCACCAGGAGCGCTAACGCCTGCAGGTTGACCCCCAGCCAGGCTTCATCAGGTACTGTAAGCCCAATCAAAATGATATAAACCGGAAGTCTCGCAGAGCAGCTCATCCAGGGCGTCACGAGTATGGTAATCAACCTTTCTTTGGTATTGCTGATATTTCTGGTGGCCATGATCCCGGGAATGGCGCAGGCCATACCTGAAATGAGTGGCACAATGCTCTTTCCATGCAATCCAAACGGCCGCATGAGCCGGTCCATTAAAAAAACCACCCTCGAAAAGTATCCCGTATCTTCCAGAAAAGCCAGGAATCCAAACAATAGTGCAATCTGGGGAATAAATATCACCACACCTCCAATGCCGGTGATGATGCCCTCTGAAAGCAGGTCGGTCAAAACCCCGGGAGGTAGGGTTTCTGCCACCCATCCGCTGAGCGCAGCGAAGGCTCCATCAATCAAATCCATAGGTGCTTCTGCCCAGGCAAATATCGCCTGAAATATCAGAAGCATGATGGCTAAAAAAGTAACATAACCCCAAACGGGATGCATGAAAATTCCATCCAAAGCAGCATGTAGCTTCTTCGGTTTTCCGCTTCCGGAAGACTGGGTTTTGAGCAAGATAGATTTTATCCGCTCATACCTTTGGTTGGTTTCCCTCGCTTGCTGGACCTGACTGTCGAAATCATGTACTTGCGACCTCTGCTCCAGCCAGTTTTTCATTTCCGGATCCAGCATGGGATCAAATTCCGCAAAGACCAGCTGCTGAAAAGCCTGATAGGGAGTTTCAAAACCAAACTTCAATCTCACTTCGTCCAGTAATTCGGCGAAGCCACACTCACAAAAGGTTTTTCCAACTGCGAAATCATCATTGGATAAAAGGTCCCTGACCGCCTCCAGCCCATGATTGTTTCTGGCATCTGTCATCACCAAGGGAACACCCAATTCCTGATAAAGCGCAAAAGTCTGGATAGAAAGGCCCCGCTTTTCGGCTAGGTCTTTCATGTTAACCACAAATGCCATGGGTATGCCCAAATCCATGACCTGCGTACCCAGCAAAAGGCTTCGCTCCAGGTTACAAGCATCCAGCACCACCATTACCGCATCCGGTTTATCCAACCCGATTCCGTTCAATACCTTGTGTGCGATGATCTCATCCTCTGATTTGGGATAGAGGCTATAGGTGCCAGGCAAATCTATTAACTCAAAACTTTTATCCCCGATATTAAAATAGCCAAGCATCTTGTCGACTGTCATCCCGGGATAATTGCCTATTTTCTGGTGGAGACCTGTCAGCTGGTTAAAAATACTTGATTTCCCTACATTGGGATTTCCTATAATGGCAATGCTTTTTACAGCTTTTTTCTCTGTTACTTCCATGAATTAGGCTACTTTTATCTGGATGAGCTCGGCTTCTTCAATCCTTAGGGCAAGGATATTCCCTTCGATCAAAAACGCCATAGGACCCTTAAACGGCGCTTTCTGAAGTAAACTGATACTTTTACCGGGCATTACTCCCATTTCCATCATCCTTACCATCAGGGGCGAAGTGGATATCTTTTCTATTTCGTAGATTTGATTGATTTTTAGTCCGGCTGCAGTCATGAGCAATTTGAATTTAAGACCAATTCCGTTGAGATGATTTGGAAAGGCAATTTTAATATAATTTTTGCGGAATTGTAAGAAATTTGACCTTTATTTAGATTGAATAAATTATAAGTGTGGCACCTTGGACTAATCCTGTCAAAAATCTGGTCCTCCTATAGGCCAACATGAAAAAACCAAAAATTTTAAGTTCAAAAAAACCAAATACTGACATTTTTCGGGCTAAGCAGGCCCTTCCGTAATAATTATCACATTTTTAACAGACAGGAATGCTTAAACTTGTAACATGTTTGGGTGATCATCGTGATCGATCACCTATTTGGACAATGAATTAACCATAAAATAAAAAAATAGCGATGTTTTTCGAATTAGTATATGACAAAAGTCTGGCACAAGCCAGTTATGTGATCGGATGTCAGGCAGGTGGCGTAGCCGCTGTAATTGACCCTAAAAGGGATGTGGATACCTATCTGGAGATAGCCAAAGCCAACAATATGAAAATTACCCATATTCTGGAAACGCACATCCATGCAGATTTCCTGAGTGGATCCAGGGAATTGGCAGCATTGACCGGCGCAGAAATGTACCTTTCCGATATGGGAGATAAGGATTGGAAATACGAATTCCCCCATAACAAACTAAAGCATGGGGATCATGTCAAACTGGGTAACCTTAACTTTGAGGTCTTGCATACCCCAGGCCATACTCCGGAAAGTATCAGCTTTCTGCTAACCGACAAACCAGCCAGCCAGGAACCCGTAATGTTATTCACCGGAGATTTTGTTTTCGTAGGAGATGTGGGTAGGCCAGATTTGCTGGAACAGGCAGCCGGTCTGAAAGGCACACAGGATATCGGTGCGGCACAGATGTTTGATTCCCTGCAAACATTCAATAAGCTGCAGGATTTCATTCAGGTTTGGCCTGGCCATGGGGCAGGTTCAGCCTGCGGTAAATCCCTGGGGGCAGTACCCCTGTCCACAGTAGGCTACGAAAAAATCCGCAACTGGGCAATGCAAATGCTCGATGATAAGGCAGCTTTTCGTCAAGAGCTTCTGGCCGACCAACCGGAACCGCCCCGGTATTTTGCCATGATGAAAAAGCTTAACAAAATTGACCGTAAGCTGTTGACGGAAGTCCCGGAAATTCAAAACCTGTCTCAGGAGGCATTTGAAAAGGCCAAAAAAGAAGGTTTAAAAATCATAGATGTACGCACACCGGAGGCTTTCTCCAAAGGTTTCCTTCAGGGATCGCTGAATATCCCGAATACCAACACCTTTTCTACCTGGATGGGATGGTACATGGATTATGAGGAATCTTTTGTACTGATCGCAGAAGAGGAAGATGTGGAAGATCTGACCCGTAAACTGATGCGAATCGGATTGGATAATATTCATGGCTTCATTACTCCCGGTCAATTGGCCGACTTTGAAGGAAAGAACCTGGAAAGTTACCAGGCCATCGATAAAAAAGAAGTGAAAGGCAAATTAGAAGGTGGCAATGTGCAGGTAGTAGATGTACGGGGAGCATCTGAATTCAAAAAAGGTCATATCGAAGGGGCAGAAAATCTCTTCGTTGGAAAATTGGATCGAAACCTGGATAAAGTCTCCAAAGACAAACCGGTAATCGTCCATTGTCAAAGTGGTGGCCGTGCGGCCATTGCTTACTCCCTGCTAAGGGCCAATGGCTTTGACAATGTAGTCAATTATGCCGGAGGCTGGGAGGACTGGAGCAAATCCTAACGGCAGCATGTTTTAAAAAACGGGACAGTTTCAGGCTGTCCCGTTTTTTTATGCCTTTATTCTGTTAATTCAGAAGCCCCTGATACCTTAAGCATTTGCATTGGGTATTTCTATTCATGCAGGTAGCTATCCGGCGGGTGCATTTGGTCAAGGTGCCTTACATAAACAAGTTCTACCCGTTAATTTGAAGAAGAACCCCGTATGGAATCAGCGGTTGCAAGTTCCAGGGGGACAAACTTATGGGTAATGCTGTCAGTTGAAACCTGCTAAACCAGTTTGCTGTCGGCCTTTTTTGTTTGACCGGTTTATTGTAAATTTACCGCATGAATGTAACTGTCATGCTACAATACACTTTTTAAATTCCCCTCCTGGGACATGCGCTATTTTAAATACATAGCGTACTTCTTCTTTTAATCCATTACTTCATTGCCTTTAATCAGGCAGGTATTGCTGCGGATGTGCTTGAAGCCAACCCATAAAATCATGTCAATATTACTTAGTAAACAAGAAATCACCCAATTTATCCAAGATGGTTTTGTGCGCATAGACAAAGCTTTTTCCCGACATATTGCCGATAAGGCCCTGGACATTCTATGGAAAGACCTTCCGTGTGACAGGTCAGATCCAAAATCCTGGACGGAACCCCTTATTCGTCTGGGAATGTACAGCCAAAAGCCCTTTATTGAATCCGTGAACTCGCCAAGATTGTATGCCATTTTTGATCAATTGATTGGAGAAGGCAAATGGATTCCTTGTAAAAGTGTAGGCACATTTCCGGTTCGTTTTCCATCTGATCAGCAAGCACCTGATACAGGTAAGCATGTAGATGCAAGCTTTCCAGGCAATGACCCAAACAATTTTCTGGAATGGCGTATCAATGTGAAATCTAAAGGGAGGGCCTTATTGATGCTGCTCCTGTATTCCGATGTGAACGAAAACGACGCTCCTACGATCATTTTTAAAGGGTCTCACCTGGACGTTGCAAAATTATTGTCTGCCAAAGGGGATTTAGGTCTTTCCTTTATGGAACTGTCAAGTCAAATAAATGGGCTGCCGAAACGGGAGGAAGTCTATGCTACAGGTAAAGCTGGAACGATTTACCTGTGCCACCCTTTTCTGGTTCATGCAGCCCAGGCCCACAAAGGACAGGCCCCCAGATTTATGGCCCAACCGCCCTTGATGTTAAAAGGTGACTTGTCTGTCATGGAAACCGCTGGCGACTATTCTCCCGTAGAAGCGGCTATTCGGTTGGGTATGGGTAAGGAATCAAAATCAAATAATTAGTGGAAGTCTTCTTTTGGCAAATCCCGGCGTTTTTCCCTATGCCCATTACCAACCCTTATTGAAAAAATAAGCAAAATAACTTCTATATTTACCCTTGATGAAAGCTGCATTGGAAAAACTAAACCAGGAGCTGGGAGAGTTGGAGGAAAACCTGATTCAGGCCACTCAACACCGTCAGATCTACCTGAAATCCCTCCCGAAAGCACAAGGGGTGTCGGCCGAAAACCTGATACAGTACCTGTACTTCCGAAGCGAGGACCGGAAGGCCTTGCAGGAAAAACTGCACCTGTATGGCCTCTCTGCCTTGTCCAATTCGGAAAACCACATCCACCGGCAAATTCAGACCATTCGGGAAAGACTGGGTCAGGCCTACGAAAAGGATCAACTCAACCCCTGTACTTATACCTATAGCCAGGAAAAAATAAAGGAAAACAGCCGCCTGCTATTTGGGAAGCCTGACAAAGCTGGCCTGCCTGTACTAATGGTTACTTTTGACAGGGCCTTTGCAACTGACCCCAACCTGATTGAAAACCTGTTGCTTCATGGCATGAATGTCGCCAGGATAAACTGCGCCCACGATGATGAAAATGTCTGGAAATCCATGATCGATCAAATCCGGAAAGCAGAGACAAAAACCGGCAAGAGTTGTAAAATCCACATGGACCTGGCAGGGCCGAAAATCAGAACCGTATTGCTTGGAAAAGGGAAAAAGAAAGGCAATGTGAAGGTTGTGGTTGGAGATACCATCTGGCTATCGGAAACCATGGACCATTTTACGGATGAGCAGATCGTATTGCACCCAAACGAAAAAGGCATTATCTCCTCATTGGCACCCGGACACCGTGTCCTCATTGATGACGGTGAAATCGGTGGCAGGGTCAGCGAAACGGGACCCGGAAGGGCGGCGGTTACCATAGACCGGGTTTCCTCCAAAAAAGGCCGGATCAAATCTGAGAAAGGAATTAATTTTCCGGACACTGGCCTGGACATTCCGTCCCTGACAGCTTATGACAAGACTTGTCTGCCCTTTATTTGCCACCATGCAGACATTCTTGGATATTCCTTTGTAAAAAACCCGGGAGATATCCAAAATCTGCGGGAAGCGTTGCAGAAAATTGGTGGTCCCTTCCCTTCTCTTGTTTACAAAATTGAAACTCCTGATTCGGTAAGCAATTTACCGGAATTGCTCCTGGAAGGCATGAAAAACCCACCATTTGGAATCATGATAGCAAGGGGAGATCTGGCAGTAGAAATTGGTTTTGAACGGTTGGGGGAAATTCAGGAAGAAATACTATGGATATGCGAGGCAGCACATGTACCTGTGGTATGGGCCACACAGGTTCTGGAAAACCTCCAAAAATCCGGGATGCCCACCCGGTCAGAAATAACAGATGCCATCCAGGCCTCCCTGGCCGAGTGCATCATGATCAACAAGGGAGAACACACCATATCCGTCCTGGAAAGCCTCAAAGAAATCATGCTACGAACCAGTGGCAGTCGAAATAAAAAAAGATTTACCCTTGGCTCCCTGTCCATGGCCCAGACATTCATTCAATCATCCTAGTCGTCTCTACATAGCTTTCAATGTTGCTTCATGTATTGCTCCATCAATTGAAAATAGGCTTTTTGGGCTTCTTTTTTCTGTTTATTTCTGGCAGGATCCAGACCTAAAACCTTGGCACGGACATTGGCTCTCAGACATTTGAAATAAGTGAAAATTGCCTCATCCTTGTCTGGCTCAAATACCGGAATACTCTTGAGATAGGTTTCCAGAAAATAAGTTGCCCAGTGCTCCTTGCCAAAACGCTCCAAATCCATGCAAATAAAAGCCACTTCATACAAAAAATCTATGGTCCGTATCCTTTTGCTGAACTCTATACAGTCAAAAATTACCGGGGGATCGGTCAGAAAGACATTACCTGTATGTAAATCCCCGTGCAGATCCCTCACCCAACCCAGCCGGGCTCTTTCTTTAAATCGCTGCTCGTGTTTTTCCAAAAAGCCATCGCTCCATTGGACAGCCTTCTGAAGAAATTTTGCCTGTTCGGAACTATACCTAAACTCCGGGCCGATGATATCATTAAAAAGGACTTTCGCTTCATTCACATCGAAAGTGGATTCCTCTACCGGCTGCCTGCGATGAAAAAAGGCTACTTTTTTAGCGAGTTTAGCTATCAGTAGGTCAGAGCCTTGACCCATTTGCAGCATCTTATCCATTCGAAATTCTTCCGGGATACGCTTCATCAGCACGGCATAATCGTAAACCGTACCCTTTTTGCCATCCAATACCCAACTTCCTTCATGCCAGGTAACCGGACAGCTCCGGATATAAATGGACGAAAAACGACCATTCAATTGAATTTCTTTTTCGCAAAAATGCGCTCTTGATTCAAGTGTAGAATAGTCCAGAAAAGAAAGCTTGACCGGCTTCTTGATTTTAAAGACCCACTTTTGACTTATGATAAGCCAGGAAATGTGGGTTTCGAGGACCTGCCCATTTACTTTGCGGCCCAAATACAATCCTTCTGAGGCCAGTTTTTGAATATCTTTAGCCTTCATGGTATCGTTTCAAATATTTAAGTGCTTCTTGTATCATGCCTTCAATGCAGCCATCCTCAGATTGAATAGGCAAGTAATCTCCCTCGAGCGGATCAAAGTCAGCTTTCAATTTCTGGTAAACCAAAAGATCCGCATCACTCATTTCCCTTTCCGATGACAATCGCTTTTTTATCAGATTTTCATCTGCCCACACCCGGATACCAGCCCAGAGATGGCCTTTCCTGCTGGCCAGTTGCTGAAAATCGATCCGGTTTTTCTGTCTTTGAAAAGTGGCGTCCACCAGAACCGATACTCCCTGGCCCAACCTTTCTTCAGACCTGGCAGCCATGGCGGCGTAAACTTTTTGGCGGTCTTCCTCACTGTATTTGCCCCTTACACCCATTTCTATTCTTACCTGATCGCTGTTTAGATAGGTCATGCCGGTAACAGCAGCCAACCTTTTGGCAAAAAAACTTTTCCCTGATCCGGGTAAACCCATTACCAATACCAACATAATACAACTATATTTTTCAGATAGAAACCATGGGTCTGATGGAAATCATCCGCCGCACCTATTTAATCATTTGCAAAACCTCTGTCCAGGTATCAGTGGCCACCGGTACGCCTAAAGCCAGGTTTTCCTTTCTTCTTTGAAAAGATTTTTCTCCCGGATAGCTTACTTCCATGCCCTCAAACACATTTGAAGCCTTTAAATCATCCAATACCGCATCTACCTTGTTTTTTAATTCCAGGGGGTCAATTCCCAACTTTTCCATATGAAAACATAAAAAAAACTGAGAGATTCCATATTCTTCTCCCTGTTGGCCTATATCCCGGGTAGTCTTTCCATCAGATAAGCCAGCAGCCATTAAATCCAACATCAAAGACAAGCCTGCCCCTTTCCATAACCCAATGGGTAAAGCAAGCTGCTTTTCCAGTACATAAAGGGGGTCTTTAGTAAGGGCTCCCTTGCTGTCAAAGCCCGCCGGATGCGGCATTGATTTTTCTTCCTTCCCGAAAATACTCATTTTCCCATAGGAATACTGGGTCATGGCCATGTCCAACACGACAGCTTCATCCCCATAAGGAACAGCCATTACCAACGGATTGTTACCTAATTTTGGTTCCCTACCCCCCCAGGCAGGCATATTGGGAATGGTATTGGTAAAGCAAATGCCTATGCAACCTGATTCCACTGCCTGCCAGCCATAATTCCCTGCTCTCATCCAATGGTTGGTATTGTTCATGGCCACTGATCCCAAGCCATTTTCTGCAGCCATGGTGATCGCCCTTTCCATGGCAAAATGGGCATTGTACATGCCAGGTCCAAGTCTTCCGTCCCAACGCTCCATCACGGGCAAGGAAAACTCCTTGACAGGAATGGCATCGGCCTTCACATGCCCTTTGGCCACCTGCTCGAGAAAAGACGGAAAGCGGTTCAGGCCATGAGATGCCACCCCATCCAAACTGGCTTTGGCAAAGAGGGAAGCACAGACAGTGGCTTTTTCAGCATCAAATCCTGATTTTGTCAAAATTTCCTCCAATGTAGCGACCAATTGCCTGTACGGGATGCGAATACTATTTTCCATTTTTCTAGGGATACATGTTAAAAACTCAAGTTACTAATTAAATGATTTTTTTTAGCTCAAAAAAGATTTCAGGTCAATCAATCCCAACCTTTGCCATTACGTAGTAAAACCAACCTTCTTTCGCCTGGGAAATGGTAAAGCCTGGCAGGAGGTTAACAAAATTCATTTCCGACATGCTTCTCAGCCATGGCTGCCTGCTCAGTTTTATGGCAAGTTATATTGGTCTTAGGATGGCTTTCTTTACTTTTACATTCTAGATTACCATTGAATCAAAAACATGAAATCAATCAGTTGTGAGCAACCAGGCTCCCTAATACATCAAAATATCAGTATCCCTCCATTAAAACCGGGAGAGGTACAAATAAGGATCCGGCAAATCGGGGTATGTGGAACAGATTTACATGCATTTGCAGGAAACCAGGCTTTTTTTACCTATCCCCGCATCTTGGGGCATGAAATTGCCGCAACCGTCAGCCAGGCCAATGGGTCTCCTTTTCAGCCGGGAGACCCGGTAGTCGTGATTCCCTACCTCCACTGCGGAAAATGTAGTGCCTGCCAATCCGGGAAAACAAATTGTTGTTCAAACCTAAAGGTTTTGGGAGTACATACCGATGGTGCCATGCAGGAATACATGTCCCTGTCCGGAGACCTTTTGCTTGCTTGTCCCCAACTGAACTGGGAGGAAATGGCCATGGTGGAACCCCTCTCCGTTGCTGCACATGCGGTCAAGAGAGCTGGCATTCAGACCGGTGATGAGGTATTGGTCATGGGTTGTGGCCCCATCGGATTGGCCATTATGGTATTTGCCCACCTTGCCGGAGCCAGGGTCACAGCCCTCGACACCAATAGGAATCGCCTTCAATTGGCAAAAGACTATTTTTTTGCCGGGACAACCATTGATGCAAAGCAGATGGAATCAGCCCCGGAGAAAAAAACCAAGTTTTCGAGCGCTTTCCAGGTTGTCTTTGATGCTACCGGAAACAAACAAGCCATGGAATCCGGGCCTTATTTTGCAGGGCATGGAGGAAGTTTTATTCTGGTAGGGCTTTACAAGGATCAGTTGTGTTTCCACCACCCTTCTATTCACGCAAAGGAACTGAGCTTGCTTTGCAGCAGAAATGCGACCAAGTCCGATTTTCTTGAGGTAATTAAAGTTTTATCGCAGAAAAAATTCCCTACCGAAAAGTACCATACCCATGATGTACCATTTGATGAGGTACCGGAGCGGTTTTCCCAACTCACTGACCCATCCATGCAGGTGATCAAAGCCATGATAACCTTTTAATTACCAACCATTAATAAAACCTTTATGCCGATTATGGATAGGTTTTTGTGATTCAGTTTGAAAATTTCCAGATTGAATGCTGATTTGATTCGATTATGAATAAATTATTGCTGTTGTTACTCACTATTTTAGGATTGGTAACTTCCCCATCCATTACACATGGGCAAGTTCAGGGAGACTATGAAGTATTGAAAACCAACCGGGCCTTTGTGGTCAAAATGAAAGGTAAAGATTATACGCAAATAGATACCGAAAGACTTAGCCTGGATTGTTCTTCCATAGCTTTGAGTAAAGAATTGAATTTCGACCTTATCGCCCCCTATTTTGATGAGGATACCAAAAACCTGTTTCGCAACATAAAAATCCAGAGCAGGGTTTACATTGATATTCGGGGAGATGTGCAAGACCTATACTTCATCTGTGAGAGTGATCCGGAGAGGCATGCCATTGATTTCGGAAAACTAGAAAAAGTCCTCAGAAGAAAAATGAGGGTGGAAAAAAACACAGATTGCCTGTCAAAGTTTGAAGACAAGTTGATGAGCTGGTATATCCCCCTTTACTCCTATTGATGCTTTTGAGTGGTTTTATATGTTCTGCCAGAGGGACCTGGAGTAGAAAGCTTTAGTCTGGTCGGTAATTTACCAGCCTCGGTTAGCAGATCCCTGCTGCTTGCAAAACCGGGATTTTTTTTCAAAAGCAGTCCTTAGGATTCATTCAAATAAAAATACGGGTTTTTCAATAACAGCAGCTGTATCCAACAGGTTTTTCGATTACTGAAAAGGCTAAAGATTCAAGCCCAAAGGATGATTCAGGCAATTCAATGAAAAAAGCCCGGAGAAACTTCCGGGCTTTATTTTATTGTAATAGAAATAATGGTCTTTACTTAAGGAAAAGCATTTCCCTGTACTTAACCAATGGCCAGTACTCGTCATCAACAAGCAATTCCATTTTATCTACTGCATACCTGATTTTATCAAAATAGGCATCTTTTACTTCAGAACTGTACAACTTGGCTTTTTCAGTTATATCCTCCACCTTATTGACCCGCTTACGGGCTTCAATCATGTTACTAACATTTGATTTAAGGGATTCGATATGCTTTGAAATTTCCTCTATGGTTTCAATTGCTGCCCTGTGATCAAGCCCCAGTCCTTTCAGACCATTGGCATTGACAATGAGCTTGTTCTGATAGCGGATGGCTGTTGGAATGATGTGGTTCAAGGCAAGATCTCCCATAACCCTGGATTCAATCTGGACTCTCATGATATAGTTTTCCAGTCTGATTTCATGGCGGGCATGGAGTTCTTTTTCATTCAACACATTGTGCCGCTTGTACAAGTCAGCCACCTGCTTGGACAACAATACGTCCAGTGCTTCTGCTGTACTTTTAAGGTTGGAAAGTCCTCTCTTTTCGGCTTCTTTTTCCCACTCCTCAGAGTAGCCGTCTCCTTCAAACCTGACCTTCTTGCTTTCCTTAATGTATTTCCTCAATACATTAACAATAGCAATCTTCTTCTCTTTACCTGCTTCGATCTCCTTGTCGATGTCTTTTTTAAGTTCCTTTAAAACATCGGCTACAATTACATTCAGGGCTGTCATGGGACCGGCTGGATTGGCGCTGGAACCTACTGCCCTAAACTCAAACTTGTTTCCGGTGAAGGCAAATGGAGAAGTCCTGTTACGATCGGTATTGTCCAATATGATTTCAGGAATTTTAGAAATTCCAAGTTTCATATACATATTGTCACCTTTTTCAATTTTGATGTTGCCGTTTTTCTCCAGCTCGTCCAAAATTCCAGTAAGGGTAGATCCCAGGAAGACTGATATGATGGCAGGAGGTGCCTCATTGGCGCCTAACCTGAAATCGTTACCTGCAGAAGCAATACTGGCTCTCAACAAGTCTGCGTTTTTGTAAACCGCTTTCAGGGTGGCTACCAGAAAACAAAGGAATTGAAGGTTTTCTCTGGCTGAATTGCTGGGTTGGAAAAGATTGACACCCGTATCGGTAATCAGGGACCAGTTGTTGTGCTTACCACTACCATTCAAGCCTGCAAAGGGCTTTTCGTGAAACAATACCTTCAGCCCGTGTTTTTCGGCCACTTTTTCCATCACATCCATCAACAAGAGGTTGTGATCGGTGGCTTTGTTGATGTCTTCAAAGAGGGGTGCTACCTCAAACTGACCAGGAGCCACTTCGTTGTGACGGGTAGAAACAGGAATCCCCAATTTGAGTGCTTCTATTTCAAAGTCCTTCATGTACTCCTTTACTCTGGAAGGAATGGAGCCAAAATAATGGTCGTCCAATTGCTGACCTCTGGCCGGATTGTGGCCGAAAACCGTTCTCCCTGCCATGACCAGATCCGGGCGAGTAGCGTACAAGGCCCTGTCTATGACAAAATACTCCTGCTCTACTCCCAGAGAAGGGTTCACTTTCTTTACATTCCGATCGAAATACTGGCAAATTTCAACTGCAGCATTGTTGATGGCTTCAGTTGATCTGATGAGTGGGGTTTTGAAATCCAGGGCTTCCCCTGTGAAAGAAACAAAAATGGTTGGAATGCAAAGGGTCTGATTGAAAATAAAGATGGGTGAACTGGGATCCCATGCGGTATATCCCCGGGCTTCAAAAGTGGTTCTTATTCCACCACTGGGGAAAGATGAAGCGTCAGGTTCCTGTTGAACCAGGGCACTTCCCTTGAATTTCTCCATGCCTGACATGGCATCGAAGAAAGTATCGTGCTTTTCTGCAGTGGATCCGGTCAAAGGCTGAAACCAGTGGGTGTAATGAGTAGCCCCTTTACCTAGCGCCCAGCTCTTTACAGCCGTTGCTACCTCATCTGCGGTGGACATATCAATTTTTGTCCCCTTTTCGATAGCTGTACTGACCTTTTTGAAAACAGGAGTCGCAAGGGTTTCCTGCATTTCTTTCAAGCCAAAAACCTGCGATCCAAAATAATCGGAAATTTTTAAAGAGGGCGCAACGGCTGAAACCTGTGGTCTGCCCTGAACCTTCATTAATGCTTTTTGTCTTAATGTTGCCATTGTTTTAGTTTATGGTTTAAAAACTAATTACAAAAATAGAAAAATAAATGAGTCTTTAACAAAAATGGTGAAAAATAGGGGCCAATCTGCTTAAAATTACACATTTGACAACAAGTAAAGCAGAAATATCCATCAAATGGAGAGAGAAAACCGGTTTTGATATGAAATTTTACAAAAATGGAAAACTCACTGATATTCCTTACCTTTGCCCTACAAAATTAAATGGCTTGAAGTTTGAAAAAGGTAGCATTTTATACGCTGGGTTGTAAGCTAAACTATGCCGAAACCTCCACTATCAGCAGGATGTTCGAAAATAAAGGGTATGAAAAAGTAGGTTTTGAGGATAAACCGGACATTTTCATTATCAACACCTGCTCGGTCACCGAAAATGCGGATAAAAAATGTAAAAAAATCGTCCGGGAAGCCAAAAAAATCTCTCCTGATGGGTTTGTTGCTATAATTGGTTGCTATGCCCAGCTAAAACCCCGGGAAATTTCTGAGATCGCAGGGGTGGATGCTGTGTTGGGTGCTGCGGAAAAATTCAGACTTATCGAATTATTGGATGGTTTTGCTGCTAATCAGGAAGCCAAAGTGTATGCCTCTGAAATCAAGGAGGCAAAGGATTTCAACCATGCTTTTAGCCTGCATGACCGAACCCGGACTTTTTTGAAAGTACAGGATGGCTGCAATTATGGCTGTGCTTTCTGCACCATCCCCCTTGCCCGGGGGAAAAGCAGAAGTGATACCATCGAAAACATTCTTGGCACCGCAAAAGAAATCGCCCAAACGGATGTCAAAGAGGTGGTGCTTACCGGCGTAAATATTGGTGATTTTGGAATAGAGAATGGCAAAAGGAAGGAAAGCTTTCTGGATTTGATCCGGGCCCTGGACCAGGTAGAAGGAATTGACAGGTTCCGGATTTCATCTATTGAGCCCAATCTCCTGACCAACGAAGCCATTCAGTTTGTTTCCGATTCCAGGCACTTTGTCCCCCATTTTCATATCCCATTGCAATCGGGGAGCAATACCCTGCTGAGGAAGATGGGTAGAAGGTACTTGCGTGAATTGTATGAGGACCGGGTATACAAAATCAAAAGCCTGATGCCGCATTGCTGTATCGGGACAGATGTGATTGTGGGCTTTCCAGGAGAAACTGAGGCCTTGTTTCTGGAAACCTACAACTTCCTGAAAGAATTACCTGTTTCCTACCTGCACGTTTTCACCTATTCAGAAAGAGCCAATACCCGGGCAGCGGAAATGGAGGATGTTGTCCCCATGAAAATCAGAAACAAACGGTCGAAAATGCTACGGATTCTTTCTGAAAAGAAAAGGAGGGCTTTTTACGAAGAAAATTTAGGCAAAACTTTCCAGGTGCTTTTTGAAGAGGATATCGAAGAGGGTAAAATGCACGGTTTTACTGAAAATTATATCAGGATCAGTGCCAAATATGATCCGCTTCTGATCAACGAAATAAAGGAAGTCACTTTAGCTGACATCAATGAAAAAGGAACGGTAGAAGTTTTTGAACCCGAAAATGGCTTGATGGCCCACGGATAGGGGGAATTTATTTCTATTTTTACCGTTGGTATTTTTTTTAAAGTATTTTATCCCTTTTCCCATGCTGGTTTCATGAGGATAACTTAAATTAACCACATGATATCCCTGATCAAAAATTGTTTGATGCCTGTTATTTCATGCAAGGCAATTTTAGCCTGTATGGTTTGCTTTGCCAATTTTACCTTATGCTTTTCACAAACGGTTACTGCTGAGCCAAAAGACCCTTTTCAACCTGTCCTGTTGTCGGAAGACGGCAGCTGGTGTTGGTTTCAGGATAAGCGGGCCCTATTGATAGCAGACAAGGTATTTTTTACCGGAGTCACTGCTGCAGGTTACAATACCGTTAGTGAATGGAATCTGGAAGACAACCAAACCTCTACCAAGGTACTGACCGAAGGCACACTGCCCCCAGATGACCACAATGTAGGTGCCCTTATGCTCAGGCCCGATGGTAAATTACTCACCGTATATGCCGGACACAGTATAGACAGCCTGGTAAGATACAGAAGCACCAGTTCCGGGTTGAATATCGATAATTGGCAGGAAGAATCGGTATTTGAAACCA
>Ga0076930_100673_pt1 | contig 27474 bp, 22 predicted proteins | sample HotLakConsoUCCRE_FD_71149 | JGI IMG/M metagenome (GOLD analysis project Ga0076930, IMG submission 71149) | Hypersaline microbial mat communities from Hot Lake, Washington, USA - Hot Lake Consortium UCC-RE (version 3) (version 3) ...
CAGCCTGCCTACGTCACGCGGCAAATCCATCTGCTGCGTGACGTAGCGCGGACGTCCTTGGCGGCGCCCGGCTCGGAAGACAGATGCAGCGTCGCGGCGTCGAGCGCCGCGGCGCTGCTTTTGCGTTCTTATCGGTATCCAGCAAGCCGGTAGCGTGAAGTTTGTCGATGGTCCCTGCTTGCTGATCCATGTGGCCAGCAGCCGGGCATGACGGCACGCACGGTCAAGGCAGATTCAACTTCCAATCCCTCCCACGGCTTGAAAGGTTACTTGAGGTCTTCTGGCCCAAGTGCCCTTTCCAGACGCGGCCATCAGCCTTCAATTCTGCGCCCCTGGGGCAGGAATCCTGGCCAAACGGTCCTGCCCCTTGTTGCGCCGGCTCGACAGTAAGGCCCGGACGTTGAGTTCTTCTCCCGAAATCGGAACGTGAGCTCCCAGTTCGTTTTCAGATCGACGACGCCGCCCATGTCGCTGATGCCTTGTCGCGCGCCCACGTGGTGAGCAGAACCTTGGAATCTCAAGCGGCGGCCATGACAGATGGACCTGACAAGACAAGCAGCCCAGGCACGTTGCCCATGGGCAGCTGCCGTCCCGGCCTGCGCGAAAACCGAATCCGGGCAGCGGCCCGAAAGACAGCGTTTCGTCAGGCAGCGTTTGGCAACCACCGGCAACAAAAAGGCCCCGCTTTCGCGGGGCCTCGAAGTTGTCAGTGCAGTACCTTCTTACCGGGTGTTCTGCAGACGCTGTTCGTCACGCTGTTCGGCATAGGTCAGCGCATCATACTCCGGGTGATCGTCGATCTGCTCCTCGGTATAGGGGGTATAGACATACCAGGAGTCCTCGGCATCCTGCATGATCTCGACATTGTCGAAACCAATGGCAACTTCCTTGGAGCCAATGCCGAGGAACCCGCCGGCATCAACCAGGAGCGCATCGATTTCGCCTTCTGGCGAAAGAATGACATCGCTCACGTTGCCGATGTGTTCGTCGTTGGCGCCGTAGATTTCGGATTCCAGGAGATCGTCGGCGCTCATGCGCTCAACGTCGGCTTCGCGCATGCCCTCGCGCTGGTTCATCGCTCCAGTCATCGTATCGTCTGTCTGGGCCTGATCGGCTGCAGACGCCTGATCACCGTCGTCGCCTTCGTACTGAACGTTGGCTTCGTTGTTGGCATTGTAGCGGACCTCGGGTTCGCCACCGCCCTCGAATTCAACGTTGGGCTCGGCGGCCTCGTAGCTGACCCGCGGCTCGGCCTGGCTCACATTGATGTCGGCCTGCTGGTCTCCAGCCTCCTGGCGCACGACGGCCTGATCCTGCTCGACCTCGACCTCTGCCTGATCGCGCTCCTCGACAGCGACGTCGGGTTCTTCCATCTCGACCCGCACCTGCGGCTGGGCCTGATCGACCTCGACTTCAGGCTGACGCTGCGAAACGTCGACTTCCGGGTCAGCCGTGCTCACAGCAACCTCCGGGTCCGGCATGCGGACGATGATTTCAGGCTCGGGCTGATCGATCGTGACCACGGGCCTGGGCATCTCGACAGTGACCGTAGGCTGCGCCTGCTGAACGATGATCTCTGGCTGCGGCTGATTTACGTCAACCTGCGGCTGCGGCTGCGAGACGGCGACCTCGGGCGCCTGCTGCTCGACCGATACCTGCGGCTCGGGCTGGCTCACGATGATCTGGCTGCTGGACGCCTGCTGCTCGGCCGAAAAGCGCTCGTCATCGACCTGTTCGCCGCGGGCCTGCCGTTCCAGCTGTTCGGAAGCTTCGCGTGCCTGCTCGACATAGGGCTGGCAGTCGCGGTCATTGCCACGTGCGATGACCTCTCCGGCCTCGTCGATCCATTCGGCAGTGAAGTTGTCTTCATTGTCCCGCGCGAGTGTCTCCAACGCCTCGCAGCCGGCCTGAGCACGATCCTGAGTCTCAGCATCTGTCTGCGCAAGCGCGACGGTGGATACGGTGCTGGCCAGAACAGATGCGGCTAGCAGAAGGGGTAGTTTGGTATTCATCTTATTCTCCTCGTTCTTCGTTGCTGTATGAGGCGGCGCTCTCGCACGATGGCTTCCTCCTTGACGCTACCGAAGGCGTAGTGGCCGACCTGCCCAACCAATCCCGAGCAACGGCATCTGTTCCGAAAAAGTTATAATCCGTGAGGAAGAGACGTCCGGTTCGCCAGGTTCTTTTGGCACGAGGGGTGCTCGGTGGCGCCAGGCATGATTCAGCATCAAGGGCGTTTGCTCGTCTGCGCGTTCGGCAGTGGAAAAAGCTGCTGCAATGATATTGCTGCCACCTCAATCGATATATCCGCTAGTAACTCATCGTTACATATCAGTCATTGATCGAACGGGCATGATCAATATGTTGGTGGAAGGCCACCGTGGCCGTCGATGAATTGAAAGAAGAAGGAGACTCGACATGGCGATTAAAAAGGTTATTGCCGCCAGCCTCGCAGGATTCGGATTTCTTGCTTTGGCAGCCTGCACCGAGGGAGACCCCAACGCAGCACCTCCGCCAGACCAGCCGACAACGACTCAGCCCCCGGCGCAGCCGGTTGACTAGCTGATTGGCTATCGACGGTTTCTGAGAGCTTTGGCGAGGGGAGTCGGATGAATACGGCTCCTCTCGCGCCATCAACCACATAGGCCAACGACAGCGCCGTTGCGCGCTAGGGGGGCTACAATTCAATGAGGATTACTGATGCTTTCTACAAGACGCAGTCTCGTAGCTGCCGCCGTTCTGGGCATTGCTGGCGCATTCTCCGTTAATGGCGCCGCCGCTCAGGACGCTGAGCCGCCGGCAGCAATGGAAGCGCCTGCCACAACTTTTGACGAGAGCAAGCTGCGATCGTTCGTCGTCGCGTTTCTTCAGGTCAACGAGATCAATCGGACTTACCTGCCGCAGATGCAGGAGGCTGATAGCACCGAGGAGCAGCAGCAGATCCAGCAGCAGGCCACGCAGGAGATGGTGATGGCTGTGGAGAACGCCGAGGGAATCGATGTTGACGAATATAACGCGATTACCGAGTCCGCTCAGGCAAATCCCGAACTGGCATCGCAGCTCAACCAGATGATCCAGCAGGCAGCTAGCGAGTAGCGTCCTTTCCCAGTATGAATCAGCGTTAGCGGCTCGACTGAAAAGTCGGGCCGCTATTCATTGTGGGCTGTCGTCCAGGACGAATATGAGGACATCGTCGCCATCGAATTCCATTGCGATGACGTCGCTGAGCAGGATGCGGCGTGAATTCACGGCGTGATAGAACATTGCGCTGCCCTCGATCGCCACGCGCAGATCGTTTATCTCAAGTTGCTTGGCTTCCATCGATTCTGCCACGGCATTAGCACTAGCTGTATCGTCAGCCAGCACCGTAACGATTCCCACATCGCCCAGGTTGAAGCGCCGCCGTACCTCTTGGGTATTGGCGGTAACATTGGCGATCGCCGCGACCAGGCGGTCGCCCACTTCCTCGATCGACACCTCTTGAGTTTGCACGTCCGAACCGATGATGGTCTGGATGGCCGTGTCGCTGTCCAGCCCCTGTGCCATGGCAGGCACGCTTGAGCCTCCGCCGATCAGCAGGACAGCAGCCAATGCCGACCGCCGGCCATACTCTCTTGTCTTCGTGGTAATCATCTCTCGCTCCTTGGAGAGCTCGCAAGGCGAGCGCGGCTTCGGGACGCGCCTTCTCCTTCGGGAATCGACAGGCGCTTTCATCGATCGATAGTACATGCCGAGTATGGCGCTGAGAAGGAATTGAGCCGATGGACGGCCACAGATGATGCCCGATCCGGAGGATTACGAATCTCGTCGATGCGATGCCGAAGAGCCGTGAAGTCCACCGAAGGCGAAAGCCACCGCTTGGGACCGGAAGCCAAGGTCATGCGACTGCACGGTCCTGCTACAGGATATGCTCCCGAACTGGTTCGAGGAGGGTTGCCCGATCTGCTATCCAGCAGGAATACAGAGCCCTACATCTTCCAGAAGCGCGGCATCAGCACTGGAACGAAGGCCGGCTGAACCGACCTTCTCAGAGGCTTGTCCTTCCGCCCCATATTCCCAGTCAGATGGCAATTCGGTCGATGTGACCTAATCATCAAGAATGAATGTGACCGCCAGATTGACGCGGTAGGTAGCAACCTCGCCATTCTCGACGCTCACGTGCTGTTCTTTTACCCAGGCGCTCTTGATGTTTCGAACAGTCTTTGACGCTCGCTGGATGCCCTCCTTGACGGCATCGTCAAAGCTGTTCGGAGAAGTAGCCGAAATCTCGGTAACTCGTGCAACGGTCATCTTTGCCTCCATTGTGGACCTAACGCCAACGTGGGTTGAACCCGGAAGTTCCGATCGAGGCACTGAACATCGTGCATGCGCTTCGATGAAAAAGTTCCTGTCGGCGGCGCGATCACTCGAACCGCGCTGAGGGCGCTGCCGGACGTCGCAATCGCCAATGGAGCGCCCTTGATCTTGCCGCCGTCTCCCGGCCTGATGACGTGACGCGAATAGCCACCTTGAGTTCCGCTCCACCTCTCGGCGATCCGCCGTCATCTCGGCGGGAATGCCGCTGTGCGCACAGGCCGTCGTCCCGCCGTCTCGTGAAGGACCGCTGTCGGCGGTTTTGAGCTCCGCCAGGGCGGATCTCATGGACATCGCGGCGACATCCATGGCAATGTGTCGTATGAAATGTACACTTTCGCGGTCCGGGAGCCGCCCGGGCAGGCCCCACCGGTTGGACCCGTCGGCGCCTTGTCGGGCCTCGTGACCGAGCGCCACCCGCCTGGCGCCTACACATTGGGCGTCATGAAGATGGAAGTCGAAGGCCGCGACTCCGAGCGGTTCGACACGATCGTGGCGCGCGCCGTCGCCACGCTCGACGAGACTTTCGCGCGGGAGCCGCGCCTGCGCACGTTCGCCTTCTCAGGCGCGCATCTGACGCCGGGGAGGGGCAACTACGCGCCGCTCGAATTCCTCGAGATGGGGCTCGCCGAGAAGCTGGAGCGCAACCTGCCGTTCCTGTTGATCGTGACAGAGGTCGACCTGTCATCGTCGTCGCTGGCCTATACGCTGGCGCTGCCGAGCCAGCTGACCAACATTGCGGTCGTGTCCACCCAGCGGCTGGATCCGGGGTTCTGGGGCGACGCGCCCGACTTCGAGCGCACGGCCAGGCGGCTGGCGTCGCTGATGCTGCATTGCTTCGGCCACCTGAACGCGCTGCCCCACGCGAACGAGCCCACGAACGTGATGTATGCGCTCGAGGGGGTGCCGGACCTCGACGGCATGACGCTGCTCGACGCCGACCAGCTTGCGCAAATCTCCCGTACTTTGCCGCGTGAAGCGCGTGGGCGGTCGACCCGTGAGGGCAAGCCGGGATTCGTGCTGCGGATGCTGTTGGAGAACACCGGCGCCATCGCGCAGGCGATCGTGCGCGCCAATCCGTTCCGACTGTTGACCATGATGCCGACTATGCTGGCGGCAGCGATGTCAGTGATCGTCGTGTTGCTCTTCAGTGCGGAGACCTGGGACGTTGCGTCCGCCGTGTCGGTGCCGCAGATCGCGACGTTCTCGCTCATGTGCCTCGCCTCGGCCGCGTTCGTGCTCTACCGCACCTTCGCGTTCGACACGCTGCTGAGCCGCGATCGGCGGATCACGGAGTCCGGCATCGTGACGATGGCGGCAACGATCCTGTGCCTGGTCCTCACGCTGCTGCTGATGCTCGTCCTGTTCGGCGGTCTGATGTACCTCGTCATCCTCACCGTCTTCCCCGAGCGGCTAATGGAGAGCTGGCCTGGCACCGGTGGTGCGACGACGGGAGTGGACCACTTGAAGCTGAGCCTGTTCCTGGCTGCAATGGGCGTCCTCGCCGGCTCGCTCGGCGGACGCTCCGACAGCCGCGACCTCGTCCGCGGCGTCCTGTTCATCACGGAGGAGACCTGAACCGCGTCGCACGTCCCGCCGAGGGGCCGGCGCGGATCGCCGACCTCCGCGAGGGAGGGGACCCGCAAACCATAACCTGCCGGCCGAATGGAACCATTGATAGCAGGGTGAGTTCAAGGTCCTTCCACCTTGTGCGTCAGGGGCGTCAATTCAGAAGTGGGAGCCGGTAGCGTTACCGCCGCAGATCGACAGACGGAGGCGCGATCCATCAGCCCACATCGTGTTGATGGCATGCATCGAGCCAAGCCCCATACGTGTCCAACCGGAATTGCCGGGAACACCACCTGAGAGGATCGAATCATGACCGTCGTGCTTGCCACCGTATGCCAGGATGGAGTCGTGCTCGGCTCTGACTCGCAGATCACCGACAAGGGGCGAGGCATGACATATCCGGCCGAGAAGCTGCACCCCTTGGGCGAGTTGGCGGCCTGGGGCGGCAGTGGCGCGCGATCGGTGCTGCACGACGTCGAAAACTGCTTCAACGAGCACAGCGCGGCCATTCTGGAGGCACCCGACATCGGGCGCGCGCTGCAGGAACAGGTCCTCCCGATCCTGCGCCATCACTACGACACGTTCATCTCCGACGTGCCGGGCGAGGAAGGTGGTGGATCGCCATCTGCCTACGTGATGGCGGCGGGGTGGCGCGACGGAAAGCCGTGGATTGTCGAGATAACGCCCTCTGGCATGATCGGGCACTACGGCGATCTCGGTTTTCATGCGATCGGCAGCGGCGCGGCCATGGCGCAGCAAGCCGGCTCGCTCCTGTCTCACTTCCACTTGACCGAGCGGTCGCTGCGCTTCGGTTGCGCGGCCGTCCTGCGAGTCCTGCAGGCGCTCGACCTCACCTCTTCCAGCGTCGGTGAGCCATTCAGTCTGTGTCGTATCGACAAGGACGGCGCCCACCACCTCAGCGACAAGGAAATCGAGCAGGTGAGCAAGGACGTGCGCAAATGGGAGAAGGCCGAACAGGCCGCAATCGCCGGCATATTCGAGTGACCTGCTTCGAGCGTCCGTTTGAACGGCCGAGACGAAGGCGCGAGATCAATGTTCCTTATTGTCCTCCGGCACATTCGGGCGCCGGGGACGACCCTCGCAGCCGCCAGCTTCAATTGCCGGCGATCATGAGCCGGCTCGACAATCTGCTCACGTTCGCGGCACTCGAGGAATCGGTCGCCGAGCACCGCAGCAGCGGCGTGATACGGCGGACGGCGACGCGGCGGTTCTTACGCCCGGTGCGTCGAATCGCGTGCTGAAGCACCTGCTGCACGCAGCGTCCGCTCCAAGGAGCGGAAAGGATCATTCAACGCTCGGCGTGCGAAGGGCCGTGCTGGAGTGAGCATGACGGGCGTACCAGGAGTGGCCAGAATGGCCCGCGACCGTTATGACCGTCGCATCCTCGTCGCCAATCCCGAGCGGAGAATAGCGAAACATGGCTGTCGTCCCGACCAGGCTGCCGAGCCTGGAATTTCACTTCGATTTCATCTCGCCTTTCGGCTATTTCGCCAGCCTGCGCATTGACGAGATCGCGGCTCGGCACGGGCGCGAGGCCGAATGGCAATCGATGCTGGTCGGCGTCAGCGTGTTGAAAGTGATGGGGCTGAAGCCCATTCCCGAAACGCCGCTCAAAGGCGAGTATGCGCGACGGGATGCCGAGCGCTACTGCCGCCGCCACGCAATCACGCTGGCACGCGAATTCGGTACAAAGCCCGCCAACCCGCTGCCCGCCGGCCGTTCCTTCCACTGGGCCAGACGATACAGTCCCGAACGCGCCAAGCCGCTGGCACAGGCGATCTTTGCCGCCTACTGGACGGAGGGGAGGGACATCGGCGATCTGGGCACGGTGCTGGACATCGCCGAACAGTCGGGACTTGATCGTTCCGCGCTGGCCGACGCCCACGCCAGCGGCGAGGCCTCGGACCTGCTCAAGGCGGCCGTCGACCGGTCGCTTGGGAAGGGTGTGTTCGGCTCGCCTTTCTTCATCGTCGACGGCGAGCCGTTTTTCGGTGTCGAGAAAATGGAGTTGATGGAGGAGTGGCTGGCGACCGGCGGCTGGTAAGGCCGCCCCTTTACGGCGCGACGAAGTCGAAGGGAAAGGAAAGCCGCGACATGTGCTCGCTGACGATGCGGCGGCTGCGCTCCTCGTCGTCGGGCGCAAGGGCGATCTCCACCCGGCGCAGGCCCAGCTCCTCCTGGCAGGCAACGCCGAGCAGGCTGCCGTCGGGAAGAAGTTCTCCCAGTTGCTGCTTCAGCGCATGTTCGACCGCAAGGCGCCGCAAGGCCGGCTTGAAAACCTTGCCCGTGGTCGTCAGCGGAATGTCGTCCAGCAGATACAGATGCTTGGGCACGGCCGCCGGTTCCGGAATGTGCCCGCGCACGCTTTCGAGGACCTTCCAGGGATCGCCGGCGCTCGATGCCTTGAGCTTCAGGAAGGCGACCGGCAGCTCTCCCGCATAGGGGTCGGGCTGGCCGACCGCGGCACACAGTTCGACGTCGGGATGCCGCATCAGCGCTTCCTCGATCACCAGCGGATCGATGTTGTGACCGCCGCGGATGATGACGTCCTTCGAGCGTCCCAGCACGACGACCTGGCCATCCGGGTCGATCCGGCCCGTATCCCCGGTCGCAAGCCAGCCGCCCGCCAACTGCACGGACGCCGAAAGCCTCTCGTCGCTATATCCAGGGCTCACATTTGCGCCGCGGATGGCCAGCAACCCGTGCGCACCGCGCTCCAAGGGGCGATCGGGGTCGGGACGGCCCTCGCCATCGGCCGCAAAGACGGCGATCTCGCTGAAGGGAATCCGCCAGCCCGACGATCCCTGCCGACGCGCGGCATGTCGCGGCACCACCGAGATCATGCCGGCCGCCTCGGTCATGCCGTAGATGCTGCGCACGGGGATGGCGAAGCGTTCCTCGAATGCGGAGGCCAGCCCCGCCGGCATCGGCGAGCCGCCGCCAAACAGGGCCTTGATGCCGGATATGTCGACACCATCGGCCGGACGGCTGAGCAGCGTGGAAACGAAGGTAGGACCGCCGGAGAGCAGCGTCACGCCGTGGCGCTCGACGACCTGCCAGTAGTCGCGCACGAAGGGCTTGCTGCGCATCCCGAGCCGGGAGGGAATCAACGTGGCGGCGCCGGCGGCGATGGCGCTGCCCGCGAGCACAAACGCGCCGGCGACATGAAACAGCGGGAAGCCGTTCACCACGACATCATCCGGGCCGATGTCGTAGAACATGCCGCCGAACCACGACACATGGACCTCGTTGGCGTGCGTGTGGCGGACAAGCTTCGGCAGTCCCGTGGTCCCGCCGGTATGGAAGAACGCGGCAATGTCGTCGCGGCCAATGCCGGGCTCGAAGGTAAGCTCGGCCGGCTGACCCGCAATTGCGGCGGCGTAGTCCGGGATTCCTGAATCTTCCGGCGCACCGACGGCAATGAGATGCTTCAGGCTCGCCGACCGGTCGCGGATTTCGAGGATTTTGCTCCAGATGTCGATTTCCGGGTCCGGACCAAGTGCCACCAGCACCTTGGCGCCCGAATGGTCGATGAGTTCGGCCGCGTGCTCGGCCGACAACATGTAGTTGATCGGGCACACGCGGCCAGCCGCCTGGGCCCCGAAGAAGGCACTCATCGTCTCCGGCATGGTCGGCAGCAGCAGCGCGACCGTATCCTCCCGCCCGACCCCCAGGCTGCGAAAGAGATTTGCCGCGCGGTTGACCGAGGCCAGCAGCGTCTCGAAATCGATGATCGTTGGCGTGTCGTCGACGGCGCCGGTCGGCAGGTAGATCAGCGCGGGGCGACCGCCATGCAGACGGGCCGTCCGAAACAGCAATTCATGCGTCGATCGGACGGGGACCACGGCCTCGAGGCCACGCTGTTCCAGTTCCTCGATATCGGCCAGGGTGTGGATCGCGCGCCGATGCCCGCCATCTCGGGCGGGACGGGCATGGATCTCGGGCATGGACGAATTCATGGCGGGCTGGGGGTCCCTCTAAAGGCTTCCCGGCAATCATATTCCCCACCCGTCCCTTGACTAGCCAGCAAGACCGAACCCAAAGTTCCGTTCATGGAACACCCGATAGGCCCGAAACAGGATATTCGCGTATGCCGCGACGCATCGATCTCAACGCACTGATCCTGTTTCATGACGTCGTCCAGGCGCGCAGCATCAACAAGGCGGCCATCGCGCTCGACATGCCCAAATCGACCATCAGCCGGCGGCTTCGGCTGCTGGAGGAACAGCTGGGCTCCACGCTGCTGAAGCGAGGATCGCGGGCGCTCGGGCTGACCGAAAGCGGCCAGGCGCTCTACAGGCGATGCGAACACATCATTGCCGAACTGGAACAGGCCAACCTTCAGACGGCCGAGATGCAAGACGAGATGGCCGGTGTCCTGCGCGTCAGCATGCCGGTCTTCTTCATCGGCTGGGTCAGCGAGGCGATTGCCCAATTCGCCAAGCAACACCCTGCGCTGCGGTTGGAAATCGAGGCTCACAACCGTCATGTCGACGTCGCCGAGGAACCCTTCGACGTCGTCATCCATTTCGGAAACGCGCCCGAAACCTATCATCCATCGCGAAAACTGGCCGAATTGCCGCGCAGCTTCTTTGCAACCCCGGCCTATCTTGCCGAGCGCGGCACGCCCAGCACCTATGCGGAACTTGCCGGTCACGATCTGATCCAGCACCAGTATCAGGTGCGTGACAAGGTATTCCCGCTGATTGAGGGCACGGACGGCACCTCCTTGCCGCCGACAGCGCGCGCCGTGGTCAACCATGCGGTGCTGGTTCGAGAACTCGTACTTGGCGATCTCGGAATAGGCCTGATGCCTGACATACTTTGTCGGCAGGACGTCGCAGAAGGGCAGCTGGTGCGTATTCCGCTGGACTGGCAGAGCCCACCGCTTTCGGCGTCGGCGACCTATCTCGCGCGGCGCTATGCCCCTGCCAAGATGCGGGCCTTTCTCGACTCCATCGCAGCCTATCTGCAAAGCCACGCGTGAATCGCGTCTGTTCCATCAGTAGAACACGCTGTTCATGACGGTTCCCCTACCGCGCGGCCAGTCCCGGCGGTAATGTCGCATCGTCGCGGCCGTTCTCGAGGGCCAGACGAACAAGAATGGCCCACGGAGGACATCAAACGATGTGTCGGGCCAAAAGGAGGAATCATGAAATCGGCAGCTATCTTGCTTGCAGGCTTGCTCTTGGCGGCTCCCACGCAGGTACTCGCGCAGACGGTTACCGTCGGCACCGCTACCCCTGGTTCGCTTTTCCACTCGGCCGGAACGGCCGTGGCGAGCGTGATCAATGAAAAGGCCGGCATGCGCGCCATGCTTCAGCCCTTTGCCAGCGCAAATGTCTACATACCCGCCGTCAACGAAGGCGACATCGACCTCGGGGTTGGCACCGCGCATGAGGTCGGCGCGGCGCTGGTCGGCCTCGAGCACTTCGAAGGTCGCCCCCAGGAGGGGCTTCGTGCGGTTGGAACGATGTTCCCGCTGCGCTTCGGCATCTTCGTGCGGGCCGATTCCGATATCGAGACCCTCGCCGATCTGCGCGGACGTACACTGCCCGGCGGCTACAGCAGCCAGCAGATCGCGGCAACCATGATGGATGCGATCTACGCCTCGGCCGACATGACCGTGGACGACGTCGAGACCGTTACAGTGGCGAACACCGTGGCGGGCGCCGACGATTTCGCAACAGGCCGCGTCGATGCCTTCTTCTTCGCCCTGGGTGCTGCCAAGGTGAGTGAAGTCGATGCAGCCGTCGGTGGCCTGCGCGTCCTGCCCTTCCAGAATACGGAGGAAGAGCTCGAAGCCGTCCGCCAGTTCCTGCCGCAGGCCTATTTCCGCCAGGAGCAGCCGGGCCCTGCAAATCCCGGCGTCGACGAACCGATGATGGCACTCGCCATCGATGCCGTGGCCTTCGCAAGCGCCTCGACCAGCGACGACACGATCTATGCCGTCACCAAGGCGCTGCACGAGAACAAGGACGCGCTGGTCGCCAGTTTCCCCGCTTTCAGGGGATTTGAGCCGGACACCATGGCTCGGCCGCTCGATCCCATCGAGTACCATCCCGGCGCCCTGAGGTACTTCGAGGAAATCGGCATCGCCACCGGCGAATAGACCCCAGCCACAGGCATAAGAGCGCGCATCATGTCCGATAGTGACTTCTCGGCAGCCAACAGTTCGTCTCCCGAGACTCCTGGGACAGTGGGCTGGCTAAAGATCGCGCTCGCTTCGGCAATCACAATCGCCGCCCTCATGTGGGGCGGCGATATCTTCCGGCGGGTCGGGATCAACATTCTGACCCAGCAATTCGTGGCCGGAATGTTGGCGGTCAGCTTGGCCCTGGCCTTTCTGCATCTGCCAGCACGTCGCGATAGCCAGCGCCTGCACGTTCCCTGGTACGACTGGCTGTTTGCGCTGGCCGGCCTGGCTTCGGGAATGTACCTCGCCGTCAACATCCCCACCCTCGTCGATCTCATCCTGATGCGCCCCCGCGGCGGCGTGATCGCCGGCGGGGTGATGATCCTGCTCAGTATCGAAGCCTTGCGCAGGTCGAGCGGCTGGTCGCTGCCGATCATCATCATCCTGTTCCTTCTCTATGGCCTCTACGGACATCTCGCGCCGGCGCCGCTCGATGGACGCTCGTCGGACGTCCAGCGGCTTGCCGCCTATCTGGCCATCGACGTCAACGGCATGCTCGGCACGCCGATCATCGTCGCGTGTACCGTCATCGTCGCCTTCCTCCTTTTCGGAAGCCTGCTGATGGCCACCGGCGGCGCGGCCTTCCTGTCGGACCTGTCGCTTGCCCTGATGGGGAGGTTCCGCGGCGGCCCCGCCAAGATCGCGGTGATGGCCTCGCTGCTTTTCGGCTCGATCTCCGGCAGCGCGGTGGCCAATGTGGTGGCGTCGGGCGTCATCACGATACCCATGATGAAGCGGGCCGGCTATTCGCCCGCCCGCGCCGGCGCGATCGAGGCGGTGGCCTCGACCGGCGGGCAACTGATGCCGCCCGTTATGGGGGCGTCGGCGTTCCTGATCGCGGAGTTCCTTCAGATTCCCTTTTCCGAGGTGCTGCTGGCAGCGCTCGTTCCCGCCATCCTCTACTATCTCGCACTCTTCATTCAGGTCGACCTCGAAGCCGGAAAGGCGGCCATCGCGGCGATCCCACGTTCCGAAATACCGAAAGCGCTTTCCGTCCTGAAGGCCGGATGGCACTTCTTCCTGCCCTTCGTGGTGATGATCTACGCGCTGTTCTCGCTCAACTGGCAGCCGCAGATGGCGGTTGTGGCCGCCATCTTAACGCTGATCGTGCTGTCGGTCGTGTTCGGCTACAAGGGCAAGCGGCCGTCCCTCGGCGCCATGCTGCAGAGCGTGCACCGGACGGGGCTGAGCGCGGTGGACATCATCGTCATCTGCGCCGGTGCCGGCGTGGTCATCGGCGTCCTGTCGATCTCCGGTCTCGGCTTCAGCCTGACGCTGACCCTGGTTCAGATCGGACGCGGGAACCTGCTGCTGCTCCTGCTGATCTCGGCGGTTGTCTGCATCATCCTCGGCATGGGGCTGCCGACCGTCGGCGTCTATGTGCTGCTGGCCGCGCTCGTGGCGCCCGCCATCATCGAACTCGGGGTGACGCCGATCGCGGCCCACCTCTACGTGATGTATTTCGGGCTCCTCTCCTTCGTCACGCCGCCGGTGGCCGTGGCGGCCTTCGCGGCGGCCTCGATTGCCAAGGCCGATCCGCTGGCAACGGCCGTGGAATCGATGCGATTTGGCTGGACGGCCTATATCGTGCCCTTCCTCTTCGTGTTCTCGCCGGCCCTGGTCATGCAGGGCGAGGCCGGCGAGATCGCCATGGCGGTCTCAACGGCAGTGTTCGGCGTCTTCCTGGGATCGGTGGGGATCGTCGGATTCATGACGAGACGTCTGGGCATCGTCCACCGCATCGCCTTCCTCGGCGCCGGCATGATGGCGCTGATTCCGGCGGGGGCGTTTGCCGGAGCGGGCTACACGGACCTGGCGGGCGTGGCCGTCGGCGTGGTGCTCGTCGCCTACGAGCTGTGGTCGGGCATGAAGCGACGCGCGGGCAAGGAATTGACCAGCTAGGCGTCGACTTGCGAGCACGAAGCAGGATGTGGGTGCTGCAGGCCTCACTCCTGCTGCCGGGCGGCCCCGCCAAATTCTGCTGCGGGTTCCTAAGTCGAGGGCTGTCGAGTCACTTGGCAGTATGCGACGCACCGGAGATCGCGGCCTCAATGCGCACGCGAGCGCCTTCCGGCGGGTAGCTCACCTCCACCGTGCCGCCGAGCTGTCCGGCCAGGAGGCGCTCCAGCAGGGTTGAGCCGAAACCGCGGCGGGTCGGCGGGGCCACTGGAGGGCCGTTGCTCTCGATCCACTGCAGATGAAGCTGCCTTCCGCCTTCCGTGCGCTCCGTTAGCCAGCTGACGGTAAGCCGGCCTTCCGGGATCGACAGAGCACCGTACTTCACCGCGTTCGTGGTCAGCTCATGCACCGCCATGGCAATCGGCACGGCGACGTCGACGGGGAGGTGGAAGACCGAGCCATCTAGCGTCACCCGCCCACCGTCATCGTAAGGTTCGAGCTCTGCGCGGATGATCTTCTGGAGATCGGCGCCAGCCCATTCATTGTCGGTCAGAAGCGTATGGCTGCGGGCAAGGGAGGAAAGCCGGCCCGTCATGCCCTTCTGAAAGTCTTCCAGGCTGTCGGATGACCTGAGGGTGAAGTTCATGACCGACTGGACCGTGGTCAGGGTGTTCTTCACCCGGTGGTGCAACTCGCCGATCAGCAGCGCCTGCCGCTCCTTGGCCGCCTTCTCGCCGGAAATGTCCCGCACCTCGATGATGGTGCCGATTGTCCTGGCTGTCTCGTCCCGGATCGGGCTGGCGGTGAAGGCGATGGGATAGAAGCTGCAATCCTTGTGGACGAACACTTCCTCGCCCTGCATGTTGTTGTTCTCGGGAAAGGCCCGGTCGATGGCGCATTCCTCGATCGGGAACGGGCGACCGTCGGGATAGCTGTGGTGCACGACATCGTGCAGCGGCCGGCCCCGTATCTCGTCCAGCGTGTAGCCGGTCAACGCCTCGGCGGCGGGGTTCATGTAGATGCAGTGCTGGCGCTCATCCATGACGAAGATGGAAACGGAAGCGTTGTTGAGCACCGCGTTGAGCTGCCGCGTCGTCTCGCGCAGACGCTCCTCGGTGTGCTTTCGGTCGGTGATGTCGAGCACGAATTCAAAGCCCGTGCCGTCGGGAAGCAGCTTGGCGGCAAACAGGGCCCACCAGCGCGAGCCGTCTTTTCGGAAATACTGCTTCTCGTAAGGAGTCGTCTGGCGCATTTCCTTCAGTTCGGCGAAGGCGCGCTCGGAATCCTGCATCCATTCCGACGGGGTGAGGTCCTGCCAGGTGAGATGCCCCGCCTCCAGATCCTCCCGGCTGTAGCCGCCCATTCGCAGAAACGCGTCGTTGGCGTCGGTCAGTGTTCCTGCCATATCGAAATAGATCGCGCCGACCGTGCCGATCTCCAGCGCGGTGCGGAACCTCGCCTCGCTGACGCGCAGCGCCTCCTCGGCACGGGCCCGCTCGACCGCTGCCCAGGTCCGCTCGGCGACCGCGCGCACCAGCGCCACCTCCTCTTCGCGCCAGCGGCGCGGCGCGGCGTCATGGACAAAGAGCAGGGCGATCAGCCTCTCGGTCTTGACCAGGGGCACGGCGAGCTGGGCGCCGATGCCGAGCGCACGATGCGCGGCAGCCGCCGGTTTGCCGGCGGTGCGGGGATCGGTGTCGAAATCGTTCACCACGACGGGCCGGCCCGCGCGATAGGATGCCATGAATTCCGCGCTGTAGCTCTCCAGATGGTGTCGTCCGGCTACGCTCGTCACGCCGCCGGCGCGCCAGTCATCGACGATGTTGATGTGCACGCCGTCGCTCTCCACCTCGGAATAGCCGACGCGGATTGCGCCGAGGTGGCGGCCCAAGAGCCCGGCGGCAGCCATCATGACCTCGCGCGGCGCGGCGATCTCGCGCAGGCAGTCGCTGAAGTCGAGCAGGAACTGAGCCGCAACGGCTGCAGGTTTTGACTGCCCGGGTTCGGCTGTCTCCGTCTCCCCGTTCATTCGGGAACCTCCAGAGTCTTTGGAGCCCGCCAAAAGCAGAGGAACCGTTGGCTGGCTGAAACCTGGCCGATCATGCCGATCAACTGCTCTAGCCACGCATCGCCCCGGCGAAGTCCCAGACGAAGGGGAAAATGGGTCCGCACCGCCATCTGCCTCTCCAAGGATTGTGACAACTACTAAGGCGTTGCATTGTCCCCACAAAACCGCCCAGGATTACGTGGGAAGCAGGACACTAACAGCACAAAACCCGAAACTGAAGCAGGATTCCACGGATGTCGCCGCCCCGACTGATTGACCCCAGTAGTGAACTGGCCTTTTCAAGGGCCAGAGTGCGATTACCCGATCGTGCGTTGCGACAGCTTTCGGGATTTAGCATCGAGCGTGTCCGGCTTCCTGACGAGGAGTTCGAATATAGATTACTGGGCGATAACCACTTCCTCGCCCTGCACGACATCAAACTGCAAGACGGGGAGATCCAGCTGGCCGATCAAACGCGCTCCCAGGCCCGCTCCCTCATTGACAGACTGACGTTCGTTCCTTCGGGATGTCAGGTGACCGGCTGGTCCAAGCCGAAGAAGCGCAACAACAGCTACACGGCTCTGTTTTTCGATGCTCCAGCACTGGTCGAGGAGTTCCGTGACAGCTTTGCAGCGAGGGCAACGCCACCGTTCCTCTACCTCTACAATGCGTCGCTGAAGACGACGCTCGAAAAGTTGACGTGTGCCGTCACTGCCGCGAGGGGTTCCGCATACATAGAATCCCTGTGTCTTGTTGCCGTCGGCGAATTGCTGCAGATTCGCGCGACCGGTTCAGGCCAGAAACTCAGCGAGCATCAACTTGACCGCCTGCTCGAATTCGTCGAGGCGCATCTGGCAAGCGACATCTCCGTCGAGGATATGGCGAAGGTCTTGGGCTTAAGCCGGTTCCATTTTTCCAGGGTATTCAAGGCAACGACCTCGCAATCGCCCTATCAGTTTTTGCTGGATCGGCGGATTCAGCGGTCCAAGCTGCTGTTGAGATCGTCCAGCCTGTCGGTCGCGGATATAGCCATGGAATGCGGATTCCGCGGCGTGCCGCAGTTCCAGGAGGCGTTTCGGCGCATCGTCGGCACCGGACCAATCGGGTTTCGAGCCGAAAGCGGGTAGCACTTGGATCGACGCATTTTCAATTGATCCACCCAAACAAGACGCGCACCGTCAGATCATGCAACAGGGCGTTCGCTATCGGGCGGCGGAAAGAACTGGGAGCATTGAAGCCAAAGCTCGTGGAGTGAACCGCGCCGGGTTTGCCGGGCTCCAAACCTTGAGAAGGGGGAGCCATCATCACGCGACCGATTTGAAGAAAGTGCACCGGCAACGGGGTGGCGTCTTTCTCTGCGCAGAGCGAACCTTTGGCCAGCCTAACGCAATGGCGCTTTTCGGTAACTGCTTGATTTTGTTGGTAGCGGAGGAGGGACTTGAACCCCCGACACGCGGATTATGATTCCGCTGCTCTAACCAGCTGAGCTACTCCGCCCCCTTGGACCCCGGCCTGTCGAGGCGCGGCGGGCTGTCGCGAGGACGGGCGGATATAAGGGGGGCGTGTCGGGCGTGTCAAGCGCGGGAAGCCACTCTTTGCCGGTCGCTTGCACTGTCTTGAGAGGGCGGCCCGAGTCAGCCGGCCGGACGCTGCGGCTCTTCCTCGCCATCCTGCGGCGAACCGAGCGTATCGGCCATCACGGCGCCGCGCCGGCCCATCGGCTGCGCCTTGCCCGTCGTCGTGTCGATGGCGGTCTGATGCTCGATCTCGGCGTTGAGCTGCGCACCGACCAGAAGGACGATCACCGATATCCACGTCCACATCATGAAGCCGATGGCGGCACCGAGCGAGCCATAGGTGGCGTTGTAGTCGGCGAAACCCTGCAGATAGAAGGAAAAGCCGGCGGACGCGATCAGCCAGAAGATGCAGGCAAGCATGCTGCCCCAACTGATCCAGCGCCAGTTGGCGCGTGCGCGGCTGGGGCCGAAGCGGTAGAGGATCGCGATGGCGAGGCCGGCGACCAGCAGAAGCAAAGGCCAGCGCGCATAACGCAGCAGGAGGTCGGTAAACTCATCGACCGGCAGCAGGGCCAGCAGCGCCGGCAGGATGCCGACCACGGCGATCAGCAGCGTGGCCAGCAGCATGAAGCCGATGGTGAACACGAAGGAGAGCAGGTTGAGGCTGACGAAGGAGCGCTTCTCGCGCTCGCGATAGGCGATGTTGAGCGCCTCGAACAGCGTCTTCACGCCATTATTCGCGCTCCAGAAGGCGATGGCGAAGGAAATCAGGAAGCTTATGCCAAGCGAGTCAGGCCGGCCGCCGGCGAACTCCATCAGCTGCCCCTCGATCATCTCCAGTGCGCCCTGGGGCAGGATGCCCCGCATGACGGAGAGATGCTCGGCAATGGTGGTGGGGTCGGCGAAGAAGCCGTAGACCGACACGAAGGCGGCAAGTGCCGGAAACAGCGACAGCAGCAGATAGAAGGTCGCACCCGCCGCGATCAGCATCACGCGGTCTTCGCTGAAGCGCGCGACGATGCGCCAGAACACGTCCAGCCAGCCGCGCTTGGGGATGTGCGAGGGCCACTCGGCGCCGCGCCCACGAATGTCGTGATATTCTTCCGTCATGCCGGCCCCTTCATCCTTCATGACCAGAACAACAGCCAGAGACGCCGGCGGTTCCAGAACCCGGCGACCAGGCGTGTCGCGCGGGGGCCTGGAAACCGGCCGAGGTCGGATGACGATCCGGTGAAGCCCTGAGTGGCGGCGCGGCCGCTCAGGCTTCCTTGCAGCAGGCGCAGCCCGGCGCCTTTTCGAGCAGCAGTCTTTCGACTTCGCCATCGACTTCATGGAAGAAGGCGCCGACCGCCTCGTCCTGTTCGTGCTCGCTCAGGCCGAGCGCCGCCAGACGGGCAAACATGGCGTCGGCCACCCGCGCGCATTCGCGATCGGCGGCGGCCTGGGTGCGCTTGCGCGCCAGCCGCCGGGCGAGATCGTCGATCTCCCGCGACTGCCTGGAGGGCGGGAACAGGACGACCGCGCCTTGCGGTTCCGTGGTGATACGCGACTGGCTTTGCAACATGTGAACCCCGACTGTCCCCAAATTCGAAGGCCGACCGCTGATCATCGCACAAACCCCTCGTTTGGGCGAATCAGCCGTCGGGCTTGAGTCACAATCGGCTCCACCCGTTTACGAGACGTTACCCGGGCTCGGCCGGGGGCTCATCGCGTGCGGCCGCCGACGCACGCATGCGGCCAATATGGGCGAGAAGCGCCGCGCCATCGGTCACGGCGATGAAGCCTTTCGGCGCGCCCGGCTCCTCCGGCTTTGGGCGCACGCCGCGCGATGTGCCCTCGGCAATGAAGAGGATGGTGGTTGTGCCGTTGCCGTGCATGCGGGTTACCGGTCGGCTGACAAAGCGCGAGGGTGCCGCATCCTCGATCCGCGAATGTTCGCCGCCGACCAGGATGACGGCCCGCCGGTCGGTGAGACCGTAGGTCACGAGCTTCGCCTCAGGCCATCGGCGCATCGGGCCCATCGCCAGAATGCCGGTCACGACGAGCGTCGGCACGGCGAGCATCAGCACGAGATAGGGGCCGAGTTCGAGCACGAAAATCCTGGCCAGGATGAATGCCACGAGCGCCCACCAGGCGAGGAGGCAGACGATGACGAGGGGCAGCGCCGTCTTCGTCAGGCCGAAACCGAAAAACGCGTAGCGCAACGGGTCCGGCGAACCGGCCCACAACAGTCTTTCCTCGCTCGCCAGATGACTGCCCAGTTCCCGGGCCGCGCGCTTGTCCATGGACGGCCTTATAGCGGCGCCCGGCGACCCGGATCAATGAGAGGTTGAACGCGGCATCTGGCGCGTGGCGCCGGCCCGGCGAATTGGCTACCATCCGCGCGACTGAAAATTGAGGACGTACCCGCCATGAAGGACCACCTTGGGCTTGAGCTGACCGGTGCCGACGGCACGGCGTTGCCGCCCTATCAGCGCGCGTTGGCGGGCCTGCAGTGTTTTGCCGGCGATCCCGTGTCGGCCGTGGAAGAGGCGATCGCCGCGCGGCCGGATTTTGTCATGGCGCATGTCCTGAAAGGCTATCTCTACGCGCTGTCGACCGAAGCCTCGGCCGCCGCCATCGCCCGCCAGACGGCCGCCGCCGCTTCCCTGCTGCCCGCCACGACGCGCGAGGCGCGGCATGTCGCAGCGCTTGCCGCGCTGAGCAACGGCCAGTGGCACGCGGCGGGACGGATGCTGTCCGACCTGACGGCCGAGTTTCCGCGCGACGCGCTGGCGCTGCAGGCCGGCCACCAGATCGACTTCTTCACCGGCAATGCCCCGATGCTGCGCGGCCGCATCGAGGCCGCGCTGCCGGCCTGGGACGACACCATGCCCGGCTATCACGCCATTCTCGGCATGCATGCCTTCGGGCTGGAGGAAAACGGTCATTACGCGCAAGCCGAATCTTCCGGCAGGCGGGCGGTGGAGCTGGAGCCGCGCGACGGCTGGGCCCATCATGCGGTCGCCCATGTGATGGAGATGCAGTGCCGCCAGCGCGACGGCATCGCCTGGATGCGCGACAATGTCGACAACTGGTCGAAGGACAGTTTTCTAAAGGTCCACAATTGGTGGCACCTGGCGCTCTACCACTACGAGCTCGGCGAGGCCGCCGAGGTGCTCGCGCTTTATGACGGGCCGATCTATGGCAGCCGCTCCACCCTGGCGCTCAACATGGTGGACGCGTCGGCGATCCTGTGGCGGCTGCATCTCGGCGGCGTCGATGCCGGTCACCGGTGGCAGGGCCTTGCCGACAACTGGCAGGCGGCCAGTCCCGGCGGCCACTACGCCTTCAACGACGTCCATGCGGCGATGGCCTTTGTCGGAGCCGTCCGCTGGCGCGCACTCGACGCGCTGCTGGATGCCCAGCAATCAGCGATTGCCGGCGCGGGCGACAATGTGGCGTTTACGCGCGACATCGGGCGCCCGGCGACACTCGCCATCGCCGCCTTCGGTCGCGGCGATTATGGTGCGGCGGTGCGCCACCTCCTGCCGATCCGGGCCATCGCCAGCCGTTTCGGCGGGAGCCATGCCCAGCGCGACGTGCTGGAACTGACGCTGATCCAGGCGGCGATCAGGGCCGGCGCCCGCGACCTCGCCCGGCAATTGACGAGCGAGCGCCAGGCGGAGCGCGCCCACAGCCCGCTGACCGGGCTCTTCGCCGATCGGGCAGCTTACCTCGCTGAGACTTGAAATCCGCGCCCGATCCGATTTATTGCGAGATGCGAAAAAATTCGGATGGCAGGGTGAGCGGTTTCTGCTAATCCTGCCCCAGGCACGCTCGAAAGCGCGGCCCGTGGGAGGAAACCATGTATCTCGGTCTCGATCTCGGCACGTCCGGGGTCAAAGCGCTGTTGATCGACGTCGATCAGAAGATCGTCGGCTCGGCCACCGGCCATCTGGAGGTCTCGCGCCCGGCGCCCGGCTGGTCGGAGCAGGACCCGGCCGACTGGATCCGCGCCACGCAGGAAGCCCTCGATGCGCTCAAGGCCAGCCGTGGCGCGGCACTCGCCGCCGTCCGCGGCATCGGCCTGTCCGGCCAGATGCACGGCGCCACCCTCCTGGACGCTTCCGACCAGGTTCTGCGGCCCTGCATCCTGTGGAACGACACGCGCAGCCATGTCGAGGCCGCCGCGCTCGACGCCGATCTGCTGTTCCGAAAAGTCACCGGCAACATCGTCTTCCCGGGCTTCACGGCGCCCAAGCTCGCCTGGGTGAAAAACAACGAGCCCGACATCTTCGCGCGCCTGGCCAAGGTGCTTCTGCCGAAGGATTACCTTCGCCTCTGGCTGACCGGCGAGCACATGTCGGAAATGTCGGATTCGGCCGGCACCGCCTGGCTCGACGTCGAAAAACGCGCCTGGTCGCCCGAGCTCCTGGCCGCGACCGATCTCGACGAGAGCCACATGCCGCGCCTGGTCGAGGGCACCGCGCCCGGCGGCCGCCTGCGCGGCGAACTGGCCGCCCGCTGGGGCATGACAGGTGCGCCTGTGGTTGCCGGCGGGGCAGGGGACAATGCGGCCTCTGCCTGCGGCATGGGAACGGTCGCGCCCGGCCGCGCCTTCGTTTCGCTCGGCACGTCGGGCGTGCTGTTTGCCGCCAATGCCAGCTATCTGCCGAACCCGGAAAGTGCCGTCCACACTTTCTGCCATGCTTTGCCCGACACCTGGCATCAGATGGGCGTCATCCTGTCGGCCACCGATTGCCTGAACTGGCTCGAAGGCGTCACCGGCACGGTCGCCGGCGACCTCACCGGCGCGCTGGGCGACGAGTTGCGCGCGCCCACCGGCGTCACCTTCCTGCCCTATCTGTCGGGCGAGCGCACGCCGCACAATGACGCCACCATCCGCGGCGCCTTCATCGGCCTTGCCCACCAGTCGGACCGCACGGTGCTCACCCAGGCCGTGCTCGAAGGCGTGGCCTTTGCGCTGCGCGACAATCTGGAGGCGCTGAAGGCCGCGGGCACCACGCTTCACCGCGTGACGGCTGCCGGCGGCGGGTCGCGCTCCACCTACTGGCTGAAGGCCATCGCCACGGCGCTGAACATCATTGTCGACGTGCCGGCCGATGGCGAATTCGGCGCGGCCTTCGGCGCCGCCCGCCTCGGCCTGATCGCGGCGGAGGCTGCCGATCCGATCGTTATCTGCACCCCGCCGGCCACCGCTTTTTCCATCGAGCCCGACCGCCATCTGGTCGGCGCCTTCAACGACAATTATGCGCGTTTCCGCGCGCTCTATCCAGCCATCAAGGGAGTTTCATCGTGAGCACCGGCTATTTCGGCGACATCCGCCCCATCACCTATGAAGGACCCCAGAGCGACAAGGATCTGGCCTTCCGCCATTACGACCCCGACGAGATGGTGCTGGGCAAGCGCATGGAGGACCACTTGCGTTTTGCCGTGGCCTATTGGCATTCCTTTACCTGGCCCGGCGGCGACCCGTTCGGTGGCCAGACCTTCGAGCGTCCCTGGTTCCCCCAGGCCGGCGCCGTCGACACGATGGATCTGGCGCGCCAGAAGGCCGACGTTGCCTTCGAGATGTTCTCGCTGCTCGGCGTGCCCTATTTCTGCTTCCACGATGCCGACGTGCGCCCCGAAGGCGCGACGCTGGCCGAGAGCGTCTCGCGGCTCGACGAGATCGGCGACTATTTCGCCGAAAAGATGAGCGACACGGGCATCAAGCTGCTCTGGGGCACGGCCAACCTCTTCTCCAACCGCCGCTACATGGCGGGTGCCGCCACCAATCCCGATCCGGAAATCTTCGCCTATGCGGCGGCCACGGTGAAATCCTGCATCGACGTCACCAAGCGCCTCGGCGGCGAGAACTACGTGCTGTGGGGCGGCCGCGAGGGCTACGAGACGCTGCTCAACACCGACATGGGCCGCGAGCTCGACCAGATGGGCCGCTTCCTCTCGATGGTCGTCGACTACAAGCACAGAATAGGCTTCAAGGGCACGATCCTGCTGGAGCCGAAACCGCAGGAGCCGACAAAACACCAGTATGATTACGACGTCGCCACGGTCTACGGCTTCCTCAAGCGCTACGGGCTCGAGGACGAGGTCAAGGTCAACATCGAGCAGGGCCACGCGATTCTCGCCGGCCATTCCTTCGAGCACGAGCTGGCACTGGCCAACGCGCTCGGCATCCTCGGCTCCATCGACATGAACCGCAACGACTACCAGTCGGGCTGGGACACCGACCAGTTTCCCAACAACGTGCCGGAAATGGCGCTGGCCTACTACCAGATCCTGCTCGGCGGCGGCTTCACCACCGGCGGCACCAATTTCGACGCCAAGCTGCGCCGCCAGTCGCTCGACCCGGCCGATCTCCTGCACGCCCATATCGGCGGCATGGACTGCTGCGCCCGCGGCCTGAAGGCAGCAGCCAGGATGATCGAGGACAAGGCGCTCTCGAAGCCCTTGGCCGACCGCTACGCCGGCTGGAACGCCGCTGAGCCGCAGGCCATGCTCAGGGGCGACCGCACGCTCGACCAGATCGCCGAACGCGTGGCCAAGGACGGCATCGAGCCGCAGCCGGTGTCAGGCAGGCAGGAGTGGCTGGAGAATGTGGTGAACAGGTACGTTTGAGGGGGTGGGTGAGGGATCGGCGTTGGCGCGGGGGCGGCATTGTGGTGCTTTCCGGTCCGTCCGCTGTCCGACTGGCACCTGAGCAAAGCGGCCGTTCTGTTGATCTTCGACTTGGGGCCGGTATCGGACGTTGCCAAGGACAAAGGGGCCGGCCGCCTTCTTTGACTATTTGAGAGCGGAATTGATGGCTGCAATCAGCTTGGTCCACGACTCTCGCTCGGTCAGGCTGAGATCATCAGCTGTATGATCTCGGGTCCAGCGGACGTAGGCCTTTGCAAGTTTGTACTTCGAGAAATTCGCGCCTCCCTTTCTGGTTAGGACATCAACCAGGGGCTTATCCGGCGTTGCTGCAACTTCCGCCGTGACATCGATACCCAGCTCTTTCGCGGCAAGCGGAACAAGCACATCGCGGAGCAAATCTTCAATTTCTGCCATCGGACGGGGCGGGGCGGTAAAGTCCATCGTCCGGAGAATGCGTTTCGCGCCGAGGCGATGTACAAGCACCTCTTGTGTTGCTGCTTGGTCGCCGGCGTTGTCTGAGTCGAGGAGCGCGGCAACTTTCAGGTTGTGTGCGATTAAAATGGTCGCGAAATAGACAACCTTGCTGGCCGCATTGGCTGATATCAGGGCGATCTTATCATTTAGGTCGGCTACACCTCCGAGCCGCAGCAGCTCTGACGTGGCCTCCAGGTACCAAAAGTCGGTGAGACCTTCGAGTATAAGATTGCGCTGCTGCGCAAACAGGCTTTGCGCGAGATCGTAGCCCAACGCCTCCTGAAGGGGCAGCAAGGCAGCAGGGTCCGCTGCAGTGACCGTTGTATGCACCTTCGTGCCCACTTTCCGATCCGCCATTTCGACGACCCGCACCAGGTCGAGCTCATTTGGTCCGACAAGAAATGGCGAATGCGTCGTGTAAACGGTCTGGTTGGATTCAGAAAGCATTGAAATGGTGGTCCGGAAGTCACGCTGTTTGAGTGCGTGCAGACTCATTCCCGGCTCGTCGAGGAGCAGGATGGCATTGGAATGCTTATCTTCCGTCTCGGAGAAGAACACGACGAAGAACGATACCAGCCATTGGAAACCCTCCGAACGCTGATCAAGTTCAATCTCCACACCCAAGCCGTCCTCTACGACGACCTTGAGGTACTGGCCGTCGGCCGTGATTCTGAGTCGGCTGGCTTCTGCCCGTTCAGGGTTGGGATTCCAAACCTTGACGATCTGGTCAGTCAGACGAACGCTTGCAGCGTTCAGCTGGTACGAGCGATTGTCCAACTGGTCCCTGTACTTTTTCTGCGCCTCCACATCCGTGGCCGCAGGTTCGGCCGCTTTGCCTAAGTTTGAGAGCTCGCGCGCGGTAAAGCCAAGAAGCTTGAGGAGACACTGATTCCCGTAGTCGTACTGCGCATCGTCCAACAGCTTCTGTTCTACACGAGTTGCCAGGTGATCGAGGTGAATGAGCGGACGCACACGAAAGTAGTTGCTAAACAGGACGAATACCGGAAGCCTATTCCGCAACAGATTCAGTGCTGCTTCCATACGACCCGCATACTTGCAGCGAGCAATGAGCTTGCTATATCGCTCCTCCTCCTTCTCATTGGTTTCATCGACTAGGGGATAGGATTTCTCCAGCCAGCTAATCAAGCCCGTGGCGAGATCGCCCTGGACGTAGTAATTGCCGTCCTTAAATTTTGCCAGGATGTTTTCTAGATCTTTGCTGGGCAGAACTTCTCCGTCTTTTTGCCTACTATCCACATGGGCGGCGAAACGCAGCAAATCCTTGTTCAACTCCTCTGTGGTGCCTTTTTCCGGAACACCCACGAGTCTTTGCCACGACGAGTTGTCGAGGCGTCGCCCAAACACGTAGGTTGCGGACTGAAACTCCTTCTCGATCGCGTTCTTGTCTTCGTCCTCAAGTTCGAAGTGGGCTACGACTACATCGATTTCCTCAGGCTTCGCACGCTTCGTGGTGATGTCATTGTAACTGCCCCGCGGATAATCGCGGAGAGCGTCAAAGCCGTCCAATGCTGCAGGCGCGTTGATCTGCTGCAGGGCCCTAAGGAAAGCTGACTTACCAGCTTCATTTGGACCGACAAGGATTGTCTTGTTAGGTTCAAAATCAGTCCAGCCAGAATCTTTCACACTTCGATAGTTTGTGACCTTCGCCCTTTTCAATCTCATCGTCGACTCCCCCCAACCCTTATATCTCCGTTGAATCCTTAGACGACTGCGTTATCAAAGAAAATGGCGCGGCCTAGAAAAGCGGCTATTTCACTGGTTGAACGGCTGTTCGGAGTGACGAAGAGCGTGTCACAATCTCCATATGGCTAGCCGCTAATTATGAGAAGCATTGCTGAACTCACCAAGATAGAAAAGGGGCCGAAATCTGCTTGATCAGCCATTTTCTTGATCAGTCGAATATTGGGACATGTCGAATTTTATACTATCTGCATATTGATGCGCACGTGCGGCATCGGCTTCTGGAAGCGCGTAATTTTTATAATGCACCGTCTCTCCATCCCGAAAGAACACACCCTCATGCAAATCCGCGAGGTTGGTCCGGATGGGAATCTCTCCACTTTCGCTTTTGATCGTCGCCCCGTCGTCACGCAGGAACAGCGTATTGTTCCCCCCGTGCCTTGGCGGCGTCACGTCGATAAGCAAGCCTTCCTTTGTCTCCCAAACACTGTGATGTTCCGCCATCATGAGGGGGTGGGATTCCCCAGTGTTGTGATCCGTGTCGATCATTCTCCAGAAAGACCAACCGTGCACACGCCTGCCGCCCTTTTTCAAAGCAATGTCTTTGGAGGATATATGGCAGAATGCGGGGCCGTAGCCGTGATCTTGATAGGTTAGGAGGGTTGGGACGCCCGATAGACCATTTAGTTGGCATAGCTGCGAAACATCCTCATCTGTTGGACTAGGCAATTCCCATCTCGTCAAAGCCACTTGTATGCCCCCTACCTGCGTATTTCTGGCTCCCACGCAGAAATAAATTCCTGCATAAATGTCCAGGTGGGTCAATTCTCGACCTTATCTTTCGCAGGCTAAACGGCTGCAGTTGTTATGCGAGACGAGAAGCGGTCAGGCGCTCTCTGCTCCAGCCACACCGACAGTTGGGCATTCAGGAACGGGCTTTCGGGAAAAGTCAGTGACCTTGGAACGGCAGAGATAAGGTCGGAAGCGGAAACTGCGTCAACGCCCTCTGATGTCTATTCGACAGAGCTTCCGCCCCCCCCCCCCCCCCCCCC
>Ga0076930_100676_pt1 | contig 27393 bp, 21 predicted proteins | sample HotLakConsoUCCRE_FD_71149 | JGI IMG/M metagenome (GOLD analysis project Ga0076930, IMG submission 71149) | Hypersaline microbial mat communities from Hot Lake, Washington, USA - Hot Lake Consortium UCC-RE (version 3) (version 3) ...
ATCCCCGCTTCCGGGAGCTTCTGCGCCTTCCCCCGGGAGAGGCCATCCCCCCCTGGAGCTCCATCTTCGTGGATCCCGGGGAGCAGGAGGCGCTGGCCCACGTGGCCGGCGGCGGCGGCGAGGTCTCGAACATCTCCTGGAGCTGGCGGGATACCCAGGGAGCCACCCACGTGGTACGGGCGTCGGTGGTCTCGCTTCCCCACGGAACCCTCGACTCGGGAGCGGTGCTCCTGGTGGAGGACGTGAGCGAACAGCGGGCGCTGGAGGCCCAGTTGCTCAGGGCCCAGAAGATGGAGGTGGTGGGTCAGTTGGCCGGGGGAATCGCCCATGACTTCAACAACCTCCTCACCGTGGTCCGGGCCAACGTGGCCGTCCTGGGTGGGGTCACCGGCTCGCCGGAACTGGGGGCCATCGACGATGCGGCGGCCCGGGGAGGGCGACTTGTACGCCGACTCATGACCATCAGCCGCAACGATGTGCTGGCGGCCACCCCCCAGCCGCTGGGACCCATCCTCTTCGAAACCGTGGCCATGGTGCGCCGCGTGCTTCCCGCCCGGATCCGGGTGGAGGCCCCGGTGGAGGTGCCTCCGGTGACGGTGCGCATCGATCAGGACGCGGTGCAGCAGGCCCTCCTGAACCTGGCGCTCAATGCCCGGGACGCCATCGCCGGGGAGGGGACCATCCGCTTCCAGACCCGGGAGGAGACGGACCCCGAGGGCGTCCGGATGCTGCGGGTGGCGGTGTCGGACAACGGGATCGGGATGCCTCCGGAGGTTCTGAACCGGGCCACCGAGCCCTTCTTCACCACCAAGGGGCCCGATTCCGGCACCGGCCTTGGGCTGTCCATGGTGTACTCCATCATGCAGCGGCTGGGAGGGAGACTGGAGATCCGGAGTTCTCCGGGACGGGGCACCCGGGTGGACCTCTGGTTCCCCCTCTCGGGTGAGCCGGCGGCCCCCTCTCCCGTCCTTCCGGCCGACCCGGCGCTGGACCGGTCAGCGGGGGCACGGATCCTCCTGGTGGAGGACGAGCACGCGGTGCGGATGGCCACTGAACGCACCCTGGTGCGGCTGGGATACACGGTGACCAGTGTCGCCAGCGCCAGGGCGGCTCTCCAGGCGCTGGAGGAGGACCCGGCGCTGGAGCTGGTGGTGACGGATGTGATGATGCCCGGGGGAACCGGGATCGACCTACTCCGGGAGGCCCGGAAGCGGGGTGTGGATCTCCCCTTCCTCTTCGTGTCCGGCTATGCCATGGAGAGCCTGGAGGGGATCCTGGAGAGCGACTCCTCCACCGCCATGCTCACCAAGCCCTGGACCGTGGAGGAGCTGCGGGACGGGGTGCGCTCCATGACGCGGCAAGCGGAGGGTCGAGGGGGGAGCCGGCTCTAGGGGCCATCGGACCCGCTCCGGCTTCCGGGGATCGGCATGGCGCGGGATACAGTCGGAGTCGTCCCCCGCCGCCGCGCCCGCGGGGGCTAGGCCTCGTCCAGGAAGAGATGGGCGATGAACTCCCCATCCCCCCGGGTGAGCTCCAGCGGTTCGATCATGGTGAGGAACTCCCGCTCCGTCATGATCCCGCTCATGCTCCGGAGCGCCAGTACATACTCCTCCACCGGCCCGTTGAAGGCCTGGTACCCACAGCAACTGTAGACGCACCCTGCGTCGTGCAGTCGGTGGGCCAGCCGTGCCACCAGGGGGAGTGCCTGCGCGGCAGCCCGGGGGCCCAGCTCCGCCAGCGTCACCAGCGCCGTCCGCTCCACTGCAATGGTATCCGAACGGGTGCAGTCCGCGATGAGCCGCACCGCCCGGTCACTGATGGGGTCCAGCCTGGCCAGGTGTCTCAGCGCTCCGCACACCACCAGGTGGTCCGGGCTGGAGAGAAACGCCAGCAGGGCGGCTTCGTCTTCCAAGACACCTCCTGGGTCGATTCCGGTTGGGGGACGGGAGCGGACGGGGCCAAGGGTGCGGCGTGGATCCACTCCTGTCAACGACGTCGAACCCGCCCGGCTTCAGGAATCGTACCAGCAGCCGATCCTCGTGGGGAAACGGTGAAGTCCACCTCCCCCGGGAGCCACAGATGAGCAGCATCCTGAGCCAGCTCCAGATCGCAGCCCTCCTCAGCACCATCGCCACACTCACGGCCGTCCTCTCCGGGGGAGCGGAGGCAGCGGGAGCCCGGAGCCAGTTGGTGCGGATCAGGGGCGAGCAGTAGGAGGAGCACCACCCTTCCGGAAGAGCACCACCGTGGGGCCCACCACCTCCAGCTCCCAGGCGTGCCGCACCGCGATCCACTCCAGGGAACGGAGTGAGAAGAAGGCTACATGGGTGGGGTCCCGGACGTACCACCAGGTGGCGAAATCCACATCCCCATGCAGGATGCCGGTCATCACTGCAAGGATCCCCCCGGGGCGCAGCAACCCATCCAGCCGCTGGAACTCCTCTCCCGGGCGGTGGAAGTGCTCCACCGTCTCGGTGCAGGTGACAAAGTCGTAGCGCTCCTCCAGCGCCTGTGGCTCGGGGGCGAAGAAGGGATCCCAGCTCCGGGTGGGAAAGCCCCGCTCCGTCAGCATGAGGGAGAGGGTGGGGCCAGGCCCTGATCCGTAGTCCAGACCCCGTGCGCCGGGGGGGAGTCGGGCGGCCAGGGGGGCCGCCAGACGGTCCAGGAAGTCCCGATATCCCCGGTCCTCCGGGTCGTTCTTGTGGGTGACGTAGCGGGCCTTCTCCGCAGCGGCGTCCGGTCGGTCTGCCGGGTCCATGAATACCAGTTGGCAGGTGGCGCACCGGTGGTAGCGACGCCCTTCCCGGCCGGCGAAGGGGGCGGCAGGGGAGGTCCCGCAGAGGGGGCAGCTCCGGGCGGAGGGGGGGGCGGGGGGCTCCGGTGGGAGCATGGTCACAGGCTGGCCCTTGAGGGGTGGGGGGAGGCGGGGGGGACCCGGAGTCGATGCCAGAGGAGAATGTCTGGATCTCCCTGTCCGCGCCACGGCGGGGTGACGAACGGATCACCCAGTTGAGCCCCCACCTCCCCACCCTGCTACCTTGCGGTCATCCTCCGGCAGGGGCGGCCCCGGACGTCGCCACGGCCCCACATCCGACCGACCCATCCTGGACGGCGTCATGCCCCTCTGGTCCCTGGTCCTCATCGGCTTCCTGCTGGCGGTGGTGGTCTACGACCTCACCCAGACCCGACACGCCATCCTGCGGAACTTTCCCATCATCGGGCACTTCCGGTACCTCCTGGAGGCCGTGGGACCCGAGCTCCGGCAGTACATCGTCACCGGGAACGACGAGGAGCGCCCCTTCTCCCGGGACCAGCGGAGCTGGGTCTACGCGTCAGCCAAGCAGCAGAACAACTATGCCGGCTTCGGCACGGACAACGATGTGGAGGGGATGGCCAACTACCTCATCGTGAAGCACGACACCCTGGGTCGTCTGGACACCCACCATGACACCGTGAACGACCCCTACTACCGTCTCCCCTCCGCCAAGATCCTGGGGGGGCCGCGGGGGCGGCGGGAGGCCTTCCGCCCCACCTCGGTGGTGAACATCAGCGCCATGAGCTTCGGATCCCTCTCCGGAGCGGCGGTGGAGGCGCTGAACCGGGGGGCGGCGCTGTGTGGCTGCCTCCAGAACACCGGGGAAGGGGGAATCTCCCCCCACCACCTGAAGGGAGGCGAACTCATCTGGCAGCTGGGGACCGGATACTTCGGCTGCCGGCGACCGGACGGGGGGTTCGATCGAGCGGAGTTCCTCCGGAAGCTGGAGGCCCACCCGGTGAGGGCGGTGGAGATCAAGCTCAGCCAGGGTGCCAAGCCGGGGCTGGGAGGCGTGCTCCCCGGGAAGAAGGTCACCCCGGAGATCGCCGCCATCCGGGGGGTGCCGGTTGGGCAGACGGTGGTGAGTCCCTCCGGCCACACGGCCTTCCGGAGTGTGGACCAGATGCTGGACTTCGTGGAGGGGCTGGCCCAGGCGGGAGGGCGCCCGGTGGGGATCAAGTCCGCGGTGGGGGGGCTGGACTTCTGGCGGGAACTGGCCGAACGGATGGCTACCGAGGACCGGGGGGTGGACTTCATCAACATCGACGGCGGCGAGGGGGGCACCGGGGCCGCCCCCCCGGCCTTTGCCGACCATGTGTCCCTCCCCTTCAAGATCGGCTTCAGCCGGGTCTATCGGATCTTCGCTGAGCGGGGGGTGCACCAGAAGGTCACCTGGATCGGCGCCGGAAAGCTCGGCTTCCCGGAGACCGCCCTGGTGGCCTTCTGCCTGGGGGCCGACATGGTGAATGTGGGGCGGGAGGCCATGATGGCCATCGGGTGCATCCAGGCCCAGCGGTGCCACACGGATCATTGCCCCACAGGCGTGGCCACCCAGAACCGCTGGCTGGAGCGGGGGCTGGACCCCACTGACAAGTCGGTGCGGCTGGCCTGGTACGTGGCGAATCTCCGGAAGGAGTTGATCCGCCTCTCCCACGCCTGCGGAGTGGATCACCCGGCGCTGCTGGACAGCGACCACATGGAGATGCTGGATACGTCCTTCGGGAGCCGGCCCCTCCGGGAGGTATTCGGCTACCAGGCGGGGTGGGAGTTCCCCTCCGACGAGGATGTGGCGGCCATCCGGGCCTTCATGGGCTATGGCGACCAGGGGCAGCCGGAGCACAGGGCGGAGGCGTGAGGCCGGGGGGGCGATCCCCTCACGTTTCACGAGGCGCCTTCGGGGCGGTCGGTGGTGCATCCCGCCGGGAGTGGCCATCATGGGGGGTCCCCTGCACCATCCGCCTCCCCCGAAGAGAGACAGGCCCCCATGTCGAGCTTCCACATCCCCGTCCGACTCTACATGACCTCTCCCGTGGCAACCGTGGGCCCGGCCCACCCGCTCCAGGAGGCCCACCGGAGGATGGTGGAGTCCCGGGTCTCCTCGCTGGCGGTGGTGGAGGACGGGGCTCCGGTAGGGGTCATCTCCCGCACCGACCTGCTCCGGGCGGGGCATCGGGGAACCGGATCCACGCCGGAGGCCGCCTCGCTGATCCTTCCGGATCGCCCCGTCTCGGATGAGATGACGGCGGAGGTGGTGACGGTGGGTCCCGACGCGCACCTGTCGGAGGCTGCAGCGGCGATGGTGGGGGCCCGGGTCCACCGGGTCTACGTGGTGGACGGAGGCGCCATCGCGGGTGTGGTGAGCACCCGGGATCTGATGCGGGCGCTGGAGGAGAAGCGGACGGGGCAGAAGGTGGAGGAGTTCATGGTGTCCCCCGTGTTCACCATTCGCGATGAGGAGCCCGTGGGGGAAGCGGTGGACCGCCTGGATCGGGCCCACATCAGCGGCATCATCGTGGTGGAGGATGGGTGGCCGGTGGGCGTCTTCGGCATGGCAGAGGCGCTGGATGCCCAGCACCTCCCCCGCTCCACACCCGTGGGGGACGCCATGAACCCCCGGATCCTGGTGCTCCCCTCCACCACCTCCCTGCACCGGGCCGCCGCCCAGGCCCACGCCCTGGGGGTCCGGCGGGTGGTGATCCAGGATGGCACCGAGGTGAAGGGGATCCTGTCAGGGCTGGACTTCGCCCGGGCGGTGGCGTAACCCGGTGACCCCGGCTCCCTTCCGGTGGGCCACCTCCCTCTGGAGTTCCTCCAGCAGGGCGGGCATCGCCTCGGGATCGATGCGGTAGGCCATGAGATCCAGGCGGTGCACCCCCTCCCGGGTCCGGACCTCCACCCGGAAGGTCTGGTTCGCCCGGTCCGGAAGTCCCCGTTCCACGGCCTCGATGTCCCGGAAGTAGATCCTCTCTCCGCCGAAGGCCATGAGTTCCGGAGTGATCTTCAGCGACCCCCCCGCCTTCGCCACCCGGTACACCAGCACCCCGATGGCCAACACCATCGCCAGGCCGGCCGGTAGCGAGAGGAACCGGGCCGGCCCTCCCACCACCAGCGCCACCACTGTGAGGACCCCCAGCCACACCAGGAGCGCCACGCTCAGGATGAGGCTCGTCCTCGACAGGCCCCGGCCGGGGTAGCTCTGCGACTGCATCGGCATCTCTCCTGGGCAACAGGTCCGGGACATTTCGACCGGGAATTGCTCCCACCGGCCTGCCCTGCGCAAGGACCGCTTCCGGAATGTCACCGAGTCCCCGGCGATCACGCGGCCGCCGAATGCCGGCACCAGCTTCTCCCAGGAACTCAGCGGCCCCAGCACCCACCTCTACCTCTGGGACCGGGAGGCCGGGCTGCTCGGGGCCGGGCCGTGCTCATCGACGCCGACCGAAGCCCGAGGCCCTTCGAGGGCGAGGGGCCAGTCTCCCGGCGAGCACCGGCCCGGGCTCGACGGATTGGCCCGGTGCCTGTGCATCTCACAAGATTATGACGTTTCAAACATTTTATTGACAGACAGCGAAGCAACGCGTATCGAAGCGAATCATGGCGACTCCCCAGGCGCCTCGATTCGACGGAGATCCGAGGTGATCCGGGGACTCTCACACCCAGAAGGGTGCAAGGAGGTCCGGCTATGTCGAGATCACATGTGTGTGAAACCCGGCGAACCCTTCGGTCCTGGTGCGCAGCCGCCGTCGCCCTGGTGGCGATGGTCGCAGCCCTGCCCGCGCAGGCGACGGCCCAGGGGACCATCACGGGGACGGCCACCGAAGTGGGAACCATGCGGCCGCTGGCCAGCGCCCAGGTCTACATCGAGGGCACCACCATCGGCACGCTCTCGAACGCACGAGGGCAATTCCTCATCCCCAACGCCCCGGCGGGACAGGTCACGCTCCGGGCCGAGCTCATCGGTTACATGGCGCAGAGCCAGACCGTGACGGTGGTGGCGGGCCAGGCGGTCACCGTGGACTTCCAGTTCCGGCAGAGCGCACTGGCCCTCGACCAGATCGTTGTCACGGGGGCCGGTGCCGGCACCGAGCGGAGGCGACTGGGAAACACGATCGCCACCGTGGACATGACGGAGCTCAGCACGGCTCCCGTCATGAGCATGTCGGAGGTCCTCACCGGTCGTGAGGCCGGCGTGGTGGGCCTCTCCGGAGGCGGTGTCGCCGGTCAGGGCTCCCGCATCCGGATCCGGGGCTCGGCCTCCCTCTCCCAGTCCAACGAGCCGGTCATCTACGTGGACGGTGTGCGGGTGGACAATGCCCAGGGCTTCGGACCGGGGCTCGGCGCTCCAGGTGGATCGCCGTCCCGGCTGGACGACATCAACCCCGAATCCATCGAGCGGATCGAGATCCTGAAGGGGGCCGCCGCCGCCACCCTCTATGGCACGCAGGCGTCCAACGGGGTGATCCAGATCTTCACCAAGCGGGGCCAGTCGGGGGCACCCCGCTATGATGTCAGCGTCGAGCAGGGATTCAGCCAGTTCCCCCTGGGACGGATGAAGGACCACGCCGGATTCGTGCGGGCCCAGGGACCCACCGGCACCACCGACGTGGGGGTCACCGGGGTGCAGGAGCGCTGGGGGCTGAGCGTCCAGCCGTACGAGGTCTTCGAGGTGGACATGATCGGGCCACACTTCGGCACAGGGAGGAACCAGACCTACTCGGCCTCCATGACCGGCGGCACCCAGGCGGTGACGTACTACGTGTCCGGGCGCTACTCCGGTGACGACGGGCCCTACGACGGGGGGCAGTTCGCCGGCCCGGGGATGCGGGTCTCGAACGACAAGAGTGAACGAATGCAGTTCAACGCCAACGTGGAGCTCTTCCCCCGGGACGACCTCCGGGTCAGGGTCTCGTCGAACTTCACGGAGATGAACCACGAGGTTCCGGACACCAACAACAACATCTTCGGTGTCCTCTCCAGCATCATCAACAGTCGCCCCGAGCGGGCGCGGGAGGGGAACCTCTTCGGTTCGCCGGCCTTCGCCACCACCCGGGAGAACTGGCACCGGCTGAGGGATCAGCAGGTGCAGCGGTTCGGGGGGGCGTTCACCACCATCTGGCAGGCCACGGACAACGTGTCCTTCGACGCCACCGTGGGGCTGGACCTGGTGAACCAGCGGGGTGTGCGCTTCATCCCCTTCGGATGGAATGTGGATGGATTCACCGGCTCCAACGTCACCGGCTCCCGGCAGGTGGGGGACCGGAACCATCGGGAAGTCACCGTCGACCTGAAGGCGAACTGGAGCACCCGCTTCTCGGACGACATCACCGCCGAGTTCCTCGTGGGGGGACAGGGCTTCCTGACCCGCACCCTGGCGCAGTCGGCGAACGTCAACGACTTCCCGGCAGGGGGTCTGGATGTGGCGGGAGCCGCCGCGAACCGGACGGTGGGGGAGTCCTTCCTGGAGGAAGCCAACGTCGGCGTTCTGGGGCAGGTGCAGTTCGGCTTCCGGGACTATGCGTTCCTCACCACGGGCGCCCGGTACGACGAGCACTCCGCCTTCGGTGAGACCGCCGGCGGAGCCCTGTATCCGAAGGTCAGCGGATCCGTCATCCCGAGTCAGCTTCCCGGGTGGAATTCGGAGCTGCTCTCTACCTTCCGGGTCCGGGCTGCGCTGGGAACCTCCGGCCTGCAGCCCGGGGCCTTCGATCAGTTCACCACCTTCGCTCCGCTGGCCTCCACGGCGGGGCCCGGCGTGCGTCCTGCGAACCTGGGGAACCCGGAGTTGAAGCCCGAGACCTCCCTGGAGTGGGAGATGGGGGCGGAGTTCGGTCTCTTCCAGGACCGGGCCTCCATCGAGTTCACCTACTGGAACCGCACAGTGTCCGACGTGCTGGTGGACCGGCAGTTCGCGCCGTCCGGGGGCTTCCAGCAGCGCCAGCTCGACAATATCGGTGAGCTGAAGTCGTGGGGGACCGAGATCGCCCTCAACGTCCTGGCCGTGGCGACGCCCAACTTCTCGGCCGATCTGTTTGCCAACGCCTCCTTCCTCCGGGAAGAGATCACGGATCTGGGGGGCGCTCCGCCGCTGAAGGTGGGCGGTTCCTACCCCCGGTACCGGCAGTTCACCCGGGAGGGGTACCACCCCGGTGCCTTCTTCGGGCCGCTGCTGGACGAGAGTGCCGAGACCCAGGTGCACCTGGGAGACTGCGTTCCGCTGACCCGGGCCCAGCTTGCCGAGCACGTCTCCGTCCCCCGGGACCCGGGGACCATGCAGCCGTTCGTGCAGAGCTGCGGCACACCCGAGAGCCTGGAGAACTACCTGGGGAAGCCGGTTCCCGACTGGCAGGGGGCCTTCGGAACAAACCTCACCTTCTTCAGCAATCTGAGCCTCAACACCCTCTTCGAGTACCGGTTCGGGAACTTCCAGATCCACGATCTGGACGGAGCCTTCCGGCGCTCCCACCCCCTCATCGGGCGCAACATCCGGGAAACGGCGGAGGTCCATGCCATCCTGGAGAACCCATCCAGCACCACCGAGCAACGTGTCGCGGCAGCGGAGAAGTGGGTGCGGGAGCTGGCCGCCCTCTCCCCATACGACGGGCTGAACGAGATCCACGACGCCGACTGGCTCCGCCTCCGGGAGGTGAGCCTCACCTACCGCACGCCGGTGGAGTGGGCCGAGAGGGTGGGGGCCTCCAGCCTCTCCCTGACCGCCTCCGCCCGGAATCTGGCCCTCTGGACGAAGTTCCCCGGCACCGATCCCGAGATCGATACCGACACCGGGGACGGCGACGGTGGCCTCACCAGCAACTTCAACGTCGGCACCGTGGGGTGGGGGGTTCCCCTTCCCAGGCGCATCTCGTTCATGATTCGGGCCGGCTTCTGATGCCCCCGACGAACCGCGACCTTCGATCTCCAACGAGGAGCCTCATCATGAGAACGGATGAGCAGCGGGCCCGGAGGGTGGACCACTCCAGGGGCTCTGGAAGAGTGAACCGACTTCACCCGGCAGCTCTGGGCATGCTGTTCCTGGGTTTCCTGACCCTGACGGCATGCGAGAACCTGTTGGACGTGGAGAACCCCAACTCCCTGGTGCAGGACGACCTGCAGGTACCGACTGCGGCCGCCGCCCTGGCCAACGGATCGCTGGCCACCACCCAGTTGGGGGTCGCCGAGGCTGTGATGCTGCACTCCGCAGCCTCCGATGAACTGAAGTTCACAGGGTCCAGGGATGCCTGGATCCAGATGACGGACGGAGATCTCCGGGACCCGGCGAATGAGTTCTCCGATGCGGCATGGGGGCCGGTGAGCGAGGGCCGGTGGATGGCCGACGAAGCCGTACGGCTCCTCTCCGAGTTCGACGCAGAGGGGCTCCTGACCAACCGGGACCTGTTGGCCGGGGTCCACCTCTATTCCGCCATCATGCGGACCTATATCGCCGACATGTGGGAGGACTTCGCCTTCTCGGACCGGCAGCAGGCTGCGCCGCCGGTGGGTGAGGCCAACATGCTCGGGCTCTACGATGACGCCGTCACGTCACTGGGCTCGGCCCTCGCCATTGTCCGGGGCACCGGAAACACGGCCCTGGAACAGAACATCATCGCGCAGAGAGCCCGGACCCGGCATGCACGGGCCATCCGGGCCAAGCTCACCCCCGCCGGATCCACCCCGGCGGAGCCCCTGGTCAACGATGCAGCGGCCAACGCCGATGCCCTGGAGGCCCTGGCCATGGGCGCCGACAACTGGCAGTTCCGCTTCGTCTACTCGTCGAACACGGTGGCCAATACGTGGGGGGGGTTCGTGAACGAGCGGTTGGAGCTCCGCCCGTCGGACTCCTACGTCGTCCCCACCGAGAATGACAAGCAGGTGGCCAGCATCCGGCTGGAGGATCCCATCGACGGGATTCCGGATCCGGCACTGACGGCGATCATCAATGAAGCCACCACCGCCCGGAACTGGCCACCCATCACCATCGTGTCGGCCCGGGAGCTCCTGCTGATCCTGGCAGAGGCCGAGCTTCTGGCCAACGGGGACACCCCGGTCTTCCGGGACTACATCAACCGGGTGCGGGGGGTGGACGGCGTGAGCGAGTACACCGGTCAGATTCCGGCGATGGACATCCTGCAGCACCAGAGGATGGCCGGACTCTACCTCACCGGCCGCCGGCTGGCCGACCATTACCGGTTCGGGACCCAATCCCCGCTCTGGATCCCCGCGGGGGCGGCTGCAACCCGCCCAGGGACACTCTTTCCCATCGCCCAGATCGAGCGGACCTCCAACTGCCATATCGTGGGATCAGGGTGCTGAACCGCGTCTTCTCCTCTTTCCTGGTGACCAGCCCGGTCCGCTGGACCGGGCTGGTCCTGCTCCTCCTCTTTCCCCTCTCGGGGTGCTATTCGTACGTCCCCGTGCTAGGCGACGGGCTTGCCCCTGGGGACGATGTACGGCTGCGTCTCTCGGCTCCCACCGCGACCACCGTGTCGGAGCGGGTGGGGCGTCCCATCCGCAGTGTGGAGGGGCCGCTCCTGGCGTTCACCTCCGACTCCCTGCAGGTGGATGTGGGGTGGGGGGCCATCTATGCGGGGACCGTGTTCGAGGGGCGCAGGGACACCCTGCAGTTCCACCGGTCACAGGTCCTGGAGGTGGACCGCCGGGAGTTCTCCCGGGTCCGCACCGGACTCACGGCGGTGGCCCTCACCACCGGGGCGGTGGCGTTGATCCGGATGATCACCGGCGGGGGCCAGAGCCAGGGTCCACCGGATCCGGGTCCTCCCCCTCCGGTCATGTCGATTCCGTTCGGCCGATAGGGCCCACAGCGGGCCGGACGGAAGGGCAGGGCCTGCGGCGGGTCGGACGCTTCTGTCCGACCCGCCGCTTCCGCGTCGGACGACCCTACCGCGGCCCCACCTCCAAGGACAACCCGGGGCAGGCCGTCCCTTGCCCCCCACTCCCGCCCTGCACACAATGCCGGATCATTCCAGCCCGCCTCTCCCCGCACCCTGCATCCGTGACCCTGGACGCCGATTGGGATCGCGCCCTGGAGCGCACCATGTCCCGCTTCCGCCGAGAGCTGGAGGCGGTGGCGGCCAGCGTGCGTCTGGATGCCACCGAGCGGGAGGCGCTGATCCAGGAGGTGCGGATCCGTCTGTGGCGGGCGGCGGGGTCACCTGAGAATCTCGACGGGATCGGTTCGTCATTTGTTTACAGGGCCGCCCGGTGGGCCATGCTGGACCTGCTTCGCTCCCGCCGCCGCACCGAGGCCGACACGGAGGCCGCTCTCCGGGAAGGGCCCCGGACTCCCGCTGCGGACCGGAGCGACATTCTGGTCCAGCGGGGGGCGATCGCCGGGCTGCTGGAGCGGGCGGTTGAGGGGCTGTCCCCGGACCGCCGGACTGCGGTCTCCCTCTGGCTGTCCGGGTATTCCTGGAAGGAGGTGGCAGGGCTCACGGCGTGGAGCGAGACCCGAACCCGGAACCTCCTGTACCGGGGTCTGGACGACCTCCGGGGGGCGCTCCGGGGGATGGGGCTGGAACCGGGTGCCTCGAGGGAGAGGAGGGAGGAATGACGGACGAGGAATTGAGGGATCGCTGGATGGAGGAGAATGGGGCTCCCCCTTCCCATCGGGAGGGGTGTCCCTCGCCGGAGGTGCTCCTCGACCTGGCGGAGCGGGGCCTGGTGGCCGGCGACGGCGGGGAGGACCCGGACGCGGAGCGGACCGAAGTGCTCCTCCACCTGGCCCGCTGTTCCGCCTGCCGGGACGATGTGGCGGTGGCGGGGGCCTTGCTCCGGGCAGCCCGGGATGAGGAGGCCGGGGCTCCGTCCCGGGGTGGCGGCGCATCCGGCGGCCGTGGCAACGCCGTCGATTTCCCTCCAGGCGGACTGCGCCGTCGTCCCTCCCTGGCACTGGCGGCCTCGGTGCTCCTGGCGGTGGGGGTGGGGGGTGGGGTGCTGGTGCGGTGGGCAGCGACCGGAGGAGGGGAGCCCATCCTCCGGGGGGGTGCCGGCGACCTTCCCGCTGCCGTGGCCTCCTGTTCCCAGGTGGGCATCGTGGACCTGAGCTGGGCTCCCGTTCCAGGGGCGGAGCGCTACCGTGTGGAGATCTTCACCGACGTCGGCGACCTGGTGATGCAGGAGGAGCTGGAGGGCAACTCCATCCGGCTGGTGCTCCCGGAGGGGTCTTCGGCGGGGGGTGCGGCACTCCAGCAGATGGTGGAGGCGGAACTCCCGGGAGGAACTCGCCTCACCTCTCCGGCGACGCCCCTGCCGCCAGGGTGCCTTCCTCCACGCTGACCAGACGGGTGTCCGGCTCCCCGAAGAGCTGGAACGAGGCCCAATCCAGGGGAGGATGCCCGGCTGCGATCCGCTCCCGCTTCACCAGGGCCAGCGCTTCGTCCACCGGGAGCCCCCGGCCCAGGTGGTGGTAGAAGCGGCGCATCTGCTCCGCCGCCGCACGGTCCTCCACCGGCCATGCAGTGGCCACCACACTGGCGACCCCACTGGAGAGGAAGGCCCGGGCGGGGCCCCGCAGCCCTTCACCCTGCACCTCCCGACCCCCGGCCGTGCCACACGCGGACAGCACCACCAGAGCGAGGTCCAGGGGGACTTCCTCGATCCGGGAGAGCCTCAACTCCCCATCCGCGGTGTCTGTGGGACCCAACAGGATGGCACTCCGCCCGGGGATCTCCTCATCCACCACGGCGTGGGCCGCCACGTGGAGGGCCGAATACCCCCCCCTGGCCCCCTCCAGGAGGGCCGCCGGGGTCGCCCGCCTTCCAACCAGGCGCCTGGAGTCCGGGATGCTCGCCGCAACGCCCCGGGTCTCCCACCCGGCCCACCGGAGGCGGGGGAGGTGGGTCCATGGCTCCCGGGGGGCGGCCCGGGGCTGCGCAAGCGCCAGGACCCCGCCCCCGCCCGGCACCGGGCGCCAGGGATGGAGGCGGAGTTCAGTCAGGATCCCCGGTGAGGGAACGGAGCTCACAAGGAAGCGTTCCGCCACCGTCACGTCCCCTCCCCCCCGACGGATCCCCCCGCCGTTTGCGTGCGTCTCCCCCACCCCGCCGGCTCCGGGGAGGAGGAGCGCATCGAAGGGGAGGCGGTTCAACCCCTGGTCGGGGATCACCAGAAGACGGGTCACTCCGGCAAGGAGGGGTAGGGCCGGCCCCAGGAGCGAATCCCCCAGGCGGCGTCTCAGCGGCCCCGCCTCGTCCCCGGCCTGGAGTTGGGCATCCAGCCGGTGCAGGAGGGGGTCCAGGTCGTCCAGCCCCGGGAGGGTGTGGTGGGTGGTCTCCTCCGCAGTCAGCACGAAGAGGGAGGTGGGCTCTCCCCGGCGCCCCGTGACATAGAAGAGTACGGCCTGGTCCGGCGGGAGGAAGCGCTGAAGCTGGCTGGGCGAATGGTCGGCCACCGCCCGGACCCCCGGCTCCTGGGACCGCGCCACGGACCGCCCGGCATCCAGCGCCCGGGCACGGAAGCGATCCTGCTCCAGGGTCCAGGCCCGTAGCTCCGCCGCCATGGCAAAGGCCTCATCCACCATGCCGGCCCTTCCCAGCTGTTCCACCACCGTGGCCAGCCCCAGGTCCGGATCCAGGGGATCGGCCCCCGCCAGCCCCAGTGCGGCGGCCCGGAGATCGCCGGTGAGATCCTCCGTCCGGAGGGTTTCCCGGAAGGACGCCAGGAGGTCCAGCGCCTCACGGAGGTGGTGCCTCGCCGCTTCGGTCTCTCCCCGCCGGGCGGCCACCTCCGCCGTGCGGGCAGAGCGGACCCACCGGGCGAACAGGTTCGCCTCCCGGAAGGGGGGGGCCGTCTCCAGCAGGTGATGGGCCCGCTCCAGGTCGCCGGCGTCCAGCGCTGCAGCCACTGCCACCAGGAGGGGGATGGCCCCCACCTCCACGGGTTCCCGCGCCGCTCCGTTCGCATCCGTTCCCGTGCGCTCCAGGAGGAGATCCACGAGCCGACGGGCCTCTCCGTGGTCCCCTGCAGCCCGGAGGGCCCCGATCCTCTGGGCCAGGGATCGGAGGGGGAATCCGGAGTCCCCCAGCGCCACGAGCTCCGCCTCCGCCTGGTCCAGGATGGCCAGGGCCTCCTGGGGGCGACCCCTGCGGACCGCTTCGTCCGCCAGGAAGGTACGGACGTAGCCAATCCCCACCCGGTCACCCATGGCGGCCATGAGGGAGTCCGCCCGGGCCAGGGGCTCCTGGGCTGCAGCCGGGTCTCCCAGATCCAGGTGGATGGCGGCGAGTCCCAGGGTGGCCCACGCCGTCGCCGAACCGTTCCCGGCCTCCCGGGCCACGGTGGCGGCCTCCTCCAGCGCCGCCATGGCATCCAGGTATTGGGCGGCGGTTCGAAGCGTACTCCCCTTCCACTGGAGGGCGGCAGCCCGGCCCGCCGCATCCCCGCTGCGCTGCAGGGCGTCGGCGGCCCCCGTGAGGTGCAGAACGGCCCGGTCCGTGAAGCTCCGGGACCGGTTGCTCCAGTACTGTCCCAGGGCCATGAGGCACTGTCCCAGTACCCGGAGTTCCTCCTGGGTCCCCTCCCGCCGCCAGTCCTCCGGGGTGGGGCGCCCCAGGTGGTGGAGCCCCCTCTCGCCTGCCTCCAGCGCCTCCGGGCGTCCCACCACGTTCAGCACGGTGGCCCGCTGGCACTGGAGGGTGGCCTGGAGAACGGGCTCCGGAGGCGCCAGCTCCCCGGCGCGATCCAGCATGTCCAGGGCAGCCGCCAGTCCCTCCAGCCGGATCCGGGTTGCAGAGCGCCGGAGCAGGGCCTCTGCGGCCACCGAGGGGAGGCCCCCATCCAGCGCTGCCGTGGTGATCTCCTCCAGAGCACCGTCGGCCGCTTCCAGCGCACCGGCCAACTGGAGATCTGCCGCCCGCACCATCTCCTGGCGAAGGCAGGGCTCGGAGGCCAGGTCGCTGTGTGGCAGGCACACATCGCCGTCCACAGCGGTGGATCCCCCGGGCACCCCGCATGCGGAAGCTCCCAGGAGGACCGCCACGCCCCCCCCCAGGGTCACCCACCGCATGACCGACACCCTCCAACACCCGCGTTCCAGCATGGCGGCTTCCGTTCGTCCCGTTCATGACCAGGACCTGAGTCCACACCCCCGAGAGAATGGGGCGCTGATCCTACCGCTCTACACCTGCCGGCCGAAGCCAGGCGGCTGCGTCCTCTTCCCTCCAGGCGGTGGGCGGCCGGATTCCTCCATCTTCTCCTCCCCTCCTTCCTGGCGCCAGGCTGCAGCGAGGGGGGAACCCCCGCCACCCCGGACCCGGAGGTTCCCGGAGCTCCCGTCTCGTTGGGTGCCCTCCGGGTGGAGGTGCTGACTGTGGGGGGCCCTCTTCCCGACCGATTCTCGGTTCTGGTTGGGGAGACCCGGGAGCCCATCACCCCCTCAGGCTCGCACCGTCCAGGTGGTCCTGGAATCCCTTTCGGCAACACCCTGCTTCGTCCGCTGCGAGGGGGAGCGTGGGATCCTTCCGCGGCCCCAGGGAGCGGCCAGTGCGGCCACCATCGGTCCAGACGGAGGGGAGGTCACCGCCACCGGTCCGCGCCTTCCTCCGCCTCGCCGCCGACGACAGCTGGTCGGACGGCATACCGGAATCGACCTGGAAGTCCCCGATCTCACGGCGGAACACACCCGACTCCATCCCGTTGCAGGAGCGTGGCCGGATCGGCAACCCAGCCGTGAGGTACCAGGGCAGGATTGAGGGTGCCCGGTCCCGCGGATCCCCGCCGCCCTCGGGCCCCACCTCGACCCCAGCTTCACGGGTATCACCATGCGCTCCACCCCCTGGGGGCACCGCCCCCTCCTCCACGGCCTTGTCGTCACCCTTCTCTCCCTCCTCCCCCTGGTTGCACCGCCCGTGGCGGCCCAGCAGGCCCCCGGCCGGATCCAGGGGCAGGTGTCCGGAGAGATCTCCGGGCAATACCTCCAGGGAGCCTCCATCCGCCTCCTGGACACCGGCCGCTCTGCCGAAACGGATGGTCAGGGACGCTACCGTCTCCTGGACGTCCCCCCCGGCACCTACACCCTGAGCATCCGCTACCTGGGGCTGGATTCCGAGGAGCGGCAGGTGACGGTGGCCCCCGGCCAGACAGTGACGGTGGACTTCACCATGGAGAGCGACGTCTTCCAGCTCGGCGCCGTGTCCGTGGAGGTGCAGGTAGGGGGGCAGGCCGCCGCCCTCAACCAGCAGCGCACCGCCCCGAACATCCGGGACGTTGCCTCCCGTGACGCCCTGGCCCGGGTCCGGGACGGCCAGATCGGGGAGGCGGTGAACACCCTCCCAGGAGTGTACATGAACCTGGAGATCCTCTCCCCCACCCGCCCGGTGATCCGGGGGCTGGGAAACGCCTTCAACTCGGTGACGGTGGACGGGATCCGGCTGGGGGACCAGAGCGGGGGGCGGAGCACCCGGCTCCGCTACTACCCCGGCGAGATCGTGGGGCAGGTGGAAGTCATCAAGGCGGTGACTCCCGACATGGAGGGAGACGCCATCGGCGGGACGGTGAACCTGGTCTCCCGCCGGGCCATCGAGCAGACCCGCCGGGTCCTCAGCGTCGGCGGCGGCGGGAGCTACAACAACATCCAGGAGAACTTCAACCGGCAGCTCAACTTCACCTACGGGGACCGCTACCTGGAGGGGGGGCGTCTGGCCCTCTTCCTCACCGCGAATCTCTACGAGGTGAGCCAGGGATACCCACAGTTGAACACGGGTTACTCCGTAGATGATTCGGATCGCTACCGGATCACCAGCCTCACCGCGACCGAGCGGATCGAGAATCGCTCCCGCACCGTGAACTGGGGTCTCACCTCCGACTTCCGGGCGGCGGATCACACGCTTATCTCACTCCGGGGGAGCTACCTCCGGGATGCCCGGAGGCTCGAGGACTACCGGGCGGTCTACACGCTGGGGACGGTGCAGAGCTTCGACGAGGATCAGGGGATCTACCAGAACGGCCGGGTGGAGCTCCGCCGGCAGCTCCGCTACCCGGTGAGCGGCAGCACCGTACTGGGAGCCCAGATCCAGCACACCCTGGGGAGCACCAGCATCGACTACAGGGCCGCCTACTCCGAGGCCCGGAACTCGTACGACCGCACCTTCTTCCCCTTCGTCCGGGCCACCGGTGTGGACATGGCCTACGACCGCACGGAGCGCAACTTCCCCTCGGTGCGGATCACCAACGGCTTCGACCAGAACGACCCCTCCAACTACCAGCACCTCGAGGTTCAGAGGACCCAGGCCCCCTCGAAGGACTCGGAGGTCTCGGGGGACTTCAACCTCCGCAGGGACTTCTCGGCCTTCCAGGGCACCGCCTATCTGAAGACCGGGGGGCGGGCCAAGTTCCGGAGCTTCGAGATCGGGGATGATGACGCAGGCTACTACAACTACGCCGGAGATCTCCCGGCCTCGGCTTTCCTGGAGCGGATTCCCGGGGATGGTTTCATGCGGCAGTCCGGGGGGAGGATCCTCTTCCCGAACCTCAACCCCGGCATCGGCGAGAACAGCTACGAGAGCCTCTTCTTCCGGAACGGGGGGGCCTTCCGCCGGCAGGACAACCGATCCAACGTGCTCCTGGCCAACCGGAACACCACCTTCGAGGAGGACATCCTGGCCGCCTACGTCATGGGTGGGGCCCAGCTCGGGCGGATGGGTGTTCTCACCGGGGTGCGGGTGGAGCATACCGCGTTCGAGGGTCGGGCGAACCAGGTGGCCACCGAGGGGGGCGCGGTGATCTCCACCACCCCGGTCAACAACACCTCGACCTACACCAACGTCCTCCCCGGCATCCACCTCACCTGGAGCCAGACCGAGAACTTCCTCATCCGGGGGAGTGTGAATCGTACCCTGGCCCGCCCCAGCGGGCGGAGCATGCAGCCGGTCCGGACCATCAACGAGGATACCCAGCGGGTCCAGGACGGGAATCCCGACCTGGAGGTCACCACCTCCAACAATCTGGACCTGAGCCTGGAGTACTACATCCGCCCCCTGGGGCTGGCCTCGGTGGGGGTCTTCTACAAGGACATCGACGGCTTCTACAGCTCCCGGACGGAGGCCATCACCTCCGGGCCGCTGGCGGGCTATGACCTCACCACCCCCGCCATGGGGACCGGGGGGGAGATCTACGGGATCGAGGTGGGGTGGCAGCAGCGGCTGGAGTTCCTCCCCCACCCCTTCAGTGACCTGGGCATGAGCGTCAACGCCACCTTCGTGGAGGCGGACGGCCGCTACCCCAACCGCCCCGACGAGGTGCTCCCCTTCCCCAGCACGGCCAAGCGCCTCCTGAACACCAACCTCTACTACGCCCGGGGCGGGGTGGACGCCCGGATCCTGTACAACTGGCGGGACCGCTACCTCACCTCGGTGGGGGGGCGCCCGGCCCTGGACCGGTACGAGGATTCCCGGGGGACGCTGGACCTGCTCCTGTCGTACCGCTTCAACGACCGGCTCCGGGCGAACCTGGACTGGAAGAACATCACCGACACCCCCATCCGCACCTATCAGGGCTCCCGTGAGAATCCCCTGAGCCTCCGCTTCTTCGACTACGCCGTGATCTTCGGATTCACGGCCGACCTGTGAGGCCCACTCCCATGGATCCGATCACGGAACGAGGACGCGCGGCGCTCCTGGGCGCCCTCCTCTTCGCCGCATTCCTGGCGGCGGGGTGCGAACCCTCCGCCGCCGGGACCCCGGGGGGGGCTTCGGAAGGCTCCCCCGCCACCTCGGGAGGGACCGGGGCGTCGGCCCTGGGCCTTCCGGAAGAGGGCGAGATCACCATCGTCGCCATGCCCGACATCCAGTGGTACAGCCTCACGGAGGAGACGATCTCTGCGGATCGGGACGATCGCCTGGGGGAGTTCCTGGACCACTTCGACGAGCCGGGACAGGGACCGGAGACGCTGCGCCGGATGCACCGGTGGATCCTGGAGCACCGGGAGGAGCAGCGGCTCGTCTTCGTCTCGTTCCTTGGGGATCTGGTGGAACGGGGGCGGAACGAGAGCTCCCGGGGCCGGTGGGAGACCAGCCGGGCCAGCATCGACCTGCTCCATGGGGAGATCCCCTACGGCCTGGCGGTGGGAAACCATGACATGGTGACCTCCACCGGCGAGACGCCGCTCTTCGAGGAGTTCTTCGGGGAGGAGCGCTACCGGGGCTTCGACTGGTACCTGGAGTCGCACCGGAACAACGTGAACAGCGTCCAGCAGGTGGTGGTGGGGGCCGACTCCCTCCTCTTCCTCCACCTCACCTGCAACGCCCCCGACGATGACCTGGCCTGGGCCGACGGCGTCCTCCGGAGGCACCCCGGGCACCACACCTTTATCTCCACCCACATGCTCCTGGGCCCCGTGGGGCGGGACCAGGGCACCCCCGGCCGGGAGGAGGACAACACCCCCGTGGGGCTCATGGAGTGGACCAAGTGCCACGGGGAGGAGGGGAACCATGCCCGGGAGAGCTGGGACCGCCTCTTCTCCCGGCACCCCCAGGTGGTGGCGGTCCTGTCGGGGGACCAGAGCTACTATCAGGCCGCCCACCAGTCCATGGAGGGGGAGGCGGGGAACACCGTCCACCTTCTCATGAGCGACTACAAGCAGATCTCGAAGGAGGGGTACCTCCGGCTTCTCCGCTACCACCCTGGGACCGGAAGGATCAGGGTCATCACCTGGTCCCCCATCCTGGACCGGGCGCTGGACCGGACCCCCACCGTGCCGGATCCCCTGCTGCACAACTTCGAGCTTTCCCCGGCATCCCGAGCCACCGCCTCTCGCTGAGGGGCCCCGTTGGGCCGGGTGGGGCAGCCCCGGCGCCGGGCCCCCGGATTGCTCCGGCCCGGAGGCAGGGGGTGAAGCAAAGGCACGTGCCGGGGGGGAAGAGCCCCCCGGCACGTGCCTTGCGACTCCCTCTCCCCTGCCCCGGCTCCGGTGCCTGGACACCGGCAGGATGGGCAGGATCTACAACGAGAGTGTCAGATCCACCCCTCCCGCCAGCCGCCTGCCCGGGCCTCAGGTGCCCCCGCTCCGGGGGCGTCCGACTGGAACGGGAGATCTCCATGAAGATGTACAGGCGCTTCGCCGCCATGATCGCCACCTCCACCGTGGTCATGTTCGGGCTCATGTACCTGAACACGTACCAGTTCGACCACGCCACCTTCAGCGAGACCCGAGGCTGGATGGCGCTGCTGATGGGGGCCACCATGGCCATCATCATGCTCTCCTTCATGCTCCACATGATGGAGAACCGACGGGTGAACCTGGGGATCTACCTGGGAAGCATCGTGGTCTTCGCGGCATCCCTCTGGCTGGTACGGAGCCAGGCCACGGTGGACCAGGTCTCGTACATGAAGGCCATGATCCCCCACCACTCCATCGCGATCCTCACCAGCGAGCGGGCGGAGATCACCGATCCCCGGGTCCGGGAGCTGGCAGACGAGATCATCGAGGCGCAGCGCCGGGAGATCGAGGAGATGAAGGCGCTCATTGCGGAGCTGGAGGTCGGACGGGACTGACGGGTCCCGCCGACCAGTCGGCCCCCTGGATCCGGTCGTTCCGCACCAGGATCCGCCCATCGATCCGCAGCACCAGGGGCTCCCCTGAAATGGGGGCCGCGGCGGTGCCGGCCCGCTGGGCATGGATGTGGAGGTGGGGCTCGGAAGTGTTCCCGGAGTTTCCCACCTCTCCCAGGAGGGTGCCAAGTTCCACCCGCTCCCCGGCCGCGACCTCCACACTCCCCTCCCGGAGATGCGCCAGCAACAACACCACGTCGCCGCACTGGAGAAGGACGTGATTCCCCAGCATGTGCTCGCGGTCCATGACCGGCACCGGCATGTCCGGGAGGCCATTCTCCGTGGCGAGGACCCTCCCCCCGCAGGGTGCGTGGACAGGTACCCCGAAGATGGCGTAGCGGGCGGGGTCCTCGGGGCGCAAGCCCCGGGTGCGGAACCCCAGGGCGTCGATTCCCATGAGGTCCACCGCGTACGACTGCCCCCGCCAGTCGGCGAAACGGGGCACCGAGGTGTCCAGCGTCATCAAGTGGCCATTCGTCAGGGCCCGGAAACCGCCGTGGGCCACCAGGTAACGCCCGGGCCCCATTGGGTTGGGGATGTCCACCACCTGCACGGGAGGAAGGGTTCGGGCCCGCATGGTCGCCCCCACGGCGGCCCCTCCCAGGAGCGCCAGCGCCAGGGCCACCACCACCCCTGCCCACCCCGCAGCGCCCCGTGGGAACAGATGGACGGGGGCTTCCGGTGCCACCCGGGTGCGCAGAACCAACCGTCGTCCCACCAGTGCGGCCCAGATCCCCCCCAGGAGCCAGGGAGTCCACCAGGGAGGGAGCGCCCAGAGCCCCACCCTGGCCAGGGCGAAGAGCGCCAGCCCCGTTCCCAGGACCTGCAGCCCGAATCCCAGACGGCTGGGGGCCGGCCGGAGACCCAGCCAGAGGAGGAGGAGGACCGGGATCAGGAGTTGGAGGAGGATCGTCCAGGTGGGCAAGGCAGGACTCCTTCGGGATGGCGGGAGGCGTTGAAGGCGCTGTCCCGCGACACATTTCGTACTACTGCACACCTCGGACCAGACAGGGCTGTCCCTTCCCTTCTTCCGGTGCGAGCTTTCCGGGAAGCACCATCAAGAGGGGGAGACAGGGCATGGACAGGAGAATCACGATGGGCCGCTGGGTGGCAGTCCTGCTGCTGGGGACCGTGGCCTGCACCGGGGGGAGTGAGGCTCCTCCTCCAGGGGAGCAGGCGGAGGGTGCAGCCGATGCTGCCCCACCCGCCCCGGCGGCCACCTCCGGCGGAGCGGAACCCCCCACGGCCTCCGGCAGCATGGCGTCGCACCAGCACAGGCCCGGGATGGTCCACGAGGCGGGGAGCCACGTGATGCCCTTCTCCCTGGAGGAAACGCTCCACGTGTTCGAGATGACCGTGGAGGGGGGGATCCAGGATGTGGTGGTGCGGGAGGGGGCCGGGCCGGGGCAGATCGACCTGATCCGGGAGCACCTCCGGGAGCAGGCGGAGCGCTTCGCCCGGGGGGACTTCGGGGACCCCGCATCGATCCACGGGGCGGACATGCCCGGGCTGACGGAGCTGGCCGCGGGGGCCGACCGACTGGAGGTGCTCTACTCGGATCTCCCCGACGGAGGGCGGATCAGCTACTCCGCCCCGGACCCGGTCCTGGTCACCGCCATCCATCGGTGGTTCGGGGCCCAGTTGTCGGACCACGGGACCGACGCCACATACCGGTAGCCCCGGGGGCCGTCCGGGCCGTTCGTCGGCTCCCCCGCCGCCAGGGGCTGCCGATCGCCTCCTGCGAGGACCGCCGATCGCGTGCTGCAGGGCCCGCCAATCACCCCATGCAGGGGCCGCCGATCACCCCGCCGCCAGCGCCCGGGCCTCGTCCTCGGTCATCATCGGGTTCTGGAATGAGATCCCCAGCGCCGCGGTCATGACCCCGAACAGCTCGGTATTGTCCACGATCCCCAGGTTGCCACTCCCCACGCCCGCCCCGTAGAGGGCCATGGGAACGAACCCCGCCGTGTGGTTCGCCGTGGCGAAGTTCAGTCCGGGGCGGTCGGGCTCCCCGGTGTGGCTCTCCGAGAGGAGGGCGGCCATCTGGATGTTCCGGGCGCCGCCATGGGCGTTCCGGTGCCCCCACCGCATCCCCGCCGGAGAGAAGCCCGCCAGCACGCTGGAGAGCTGCCAGGCCTGCTCGTCGGCCACCTCCATTCCCAGGTACTGTCGGGCCACCTCCTGGATCTCCACAGGAGACGGGCGCCGGGGCAACTCCTCCCGGAGGATCCACTCGTACGAAGAGCGGAGGTTTCCCAGGGTGAGGAGCCCGGGGTCCGTATTCCGGTAGCCGGTGCCCCATCCGTAGGCCACACCTCCGCCGGTGTCATGGTCGCAGGCGAAGACCAGGAGGGTGTCGTCCCGGGCATCCACGAAATCCAGGAGGACCCCCAGCGCCTCGTCCGCCGCCATCCAGTCCCACACCAGCCCGCCGGGGTCGTTGTTGTGGTTGGCGTGATCCGGGCGCCCGGCTTCCACCTGGAGCACGAAGCCCCGCTCCGCATCCGCCAGACGGAGGAGCGCCGCCTGAACCAGGGTGGCCAGCGAGGGGGCGGGGTGCCCCTGATACCGGCGATCCACCTCGTAGGGGAGGTGCTGGAGCCCGGGGGTGAAGGTCCCCAGGATGCGGGAGCTGGTGGCGGCCTCCAGTGCTTCGGCCGTGTGCACCACCTCGTACCCGGCGGCCCGGAACTCCCCGGCGACGTCCCGCCGGTCGAAGCGGGCGGCAGGGTCGAAGGGGCCCTGCCCACCACCCAGGAGGATATCCGTGCCCGAAGCCAGGTACTGCTCCGCAATGACGTCCTCCATGTCCCGATGCTCCACCTTCACGGCCCACGCCGCCGGGGTGGCATGGGTGATCCGGGCGCTGGAGACCAGGCCGGTGGCCATCCCCCGCTCCCGGGCCAGGTCGAAGAGGGTCGTGAGGGGACGTCCATCCGGATACATGGAGAGCTGTCCGTTGACGATCTTCCGCCCGGTGGCCCACACCGCGGAGCCGGCAGCGGAGTCCGTCACCCAGGAGGTCAGGCTGGAAGGAACCATGGTGCCAGCCTGCCCCCCCCGGAACAGGTCGTGGAAGCGCAGGGAGCGCCCCACCACCCGCCGGGCGAAGAAGTCGGCGATGGCCAGGTCCTCGTACCCGGTCCCGTCATAGGCCAGGAAGATCACGTTCCGGACCTGGCGCCCGCCCCCGGGGACATCCCCCAGGGCCACCCTCGCCGCCAGCTCCCCGGGGCGACCCAGCCCCAGCGCAGAGGCCAGTCCAGCCACGGCGCCGTGCTTCAGTAGATCCCTTCGATCCATCGTCTCCACCCTCCCCCAAGATGGCTCCCATGCAGTTCCGGAGATTCATGAACCTGCAGTCTGCGAGCCCTCCCGCATACCCCTATGGCTCCCGATCCGGTAACGAACCGGTCAATCCCGTCGCTCGCCTTGAGGAGTTCACCGGAATCATCTATCGTCCATCGTCGATCTACGATCAATAGGACCCCGTGAGGCCTCCGCCATGGCCCGTCCCTCCAACACGATCCCCCCCCTGGTCCGCACCGCCGGCGTCCCGGATCTGCACCCGGGGTTGGAGCTGGACGCCGCAGCCCGGGTGGCCCGGGCCCTTTCCCATCCCGTGCGGCTGCGCATCCTCCAGATCCTGGGGGGACGGGGCACCTGCTGGTGCGGAGACCTCTGCGCCGAGTTCTCCCTGGCCCAATCCACCATCTCCCAGCACCTGAAGATCCTCCGGGAGGCCGGCCTTGTCCGGGCCACCCCCTGCGGGACCTCGGTCGGGTATTGCCGGAACGAAGATCAACTCGCCCGCTACATCCATTGGATCACCACTCTCGCAGACGCCCCTTGAATCTTCCATCCAGTAGCGGCAGACGGCTGGGCCCCCGGGATCTGGTGACCGATGCCACCCGGCACCTGTTCCTCACCGGCAAGGGAGGGGTGGGAAAGACCTCCCACGCCTGCGCCCTGGCGGTGGGGCTGGCCGATGCGGGGCGCACCGTTCTCCTGGTGAGCACCGATCCGGCGTCGAACCTGAGCGACGTGCTGGGTGTGGCGGTGGGGCCGGTCCCAGTGGAGGTCCCCGGGGTCCCGGGGCTCCGGGCGGTGAATGTGGACCCGGAGGCCGCCACCCGGACCTACCGGGAAGCCGCCCTTGAACCCCTCAGGGAGATCCTCCCAACATCGGAACTTCGGCGGGTGGAGGAGCAGCTTTCCGGTGCCTGCACCACCGAGATCGCCACCTTCGACGCCTTCACCGCCCTCCTGGCGGACCCCACCCGCTCCGGCGACGTGGACCATGTGGTCTTCGACACGGCTCCCACGGGACACACCCTCCGGCTGCTGCAGCTCCCCGCCGCCTGGACGGGGTTCCTGGACCGGAACCAGGGGGATGCCAGTTGCCTGGGCCCGGCCGCCGGCCACGAAGGGCAGCGGAGGCAGTTCGAGGCCGCCCTGAACACGCTTCGGGACCCGGCCCGGACCACCCTGTACCTTGTGGCGCGGCCGGACGCCACCTCCTTGAAGGAGGCGGCCCGCACCGGGGGCGAACTGGCCGGCCTGGGGATCACCCACCAGCGGCTCATCCTCAACGGGGTCTTCCGGGCGCTGGACCCCACGGATCCCCTGGCCGCCTCCCTCCAGGGGGAGGGGGAAGCCGCACTGGAGGAGCTCCCGGCGGAGCTGGCTTCCCTTCCCCGCTTCGAGGCACCGCTGCACCCCCGGAACCTGGTGGGGCTGGAGGCCCTTCGAGGACTCCACGGGGAGGCAGCCATGGGGTGGGATCCGGCGATCGAGGAGCCCCTGGAGGAGGCCCCCGGCTTCGGGAGCCTGTTGGACGATCTGGCTGAACAGCCTTCCGGACTGGTCCTGGTCATGGGGAAGGGGGGGGTGGGCAAGACCACCCTGGCCGCGGCGGTGGCCGTGGGACTGGCCCAGCGGGGGCACCGGGTGCACCTGGCGACCACAGATCCTGCCGCCCATCTGGACTCCACCCTCCCGGAGGCCGTGGAGGGGATCGAGGTGAGCCGGATCGATCCGGCTGAGGAGAGCCGGAAGTACCGGGAACGGGTCCTGGCAAACCGGGGCCGGCGACTGGACGAGGCAGGCCGTGCCCTCCTCCGGGAGGACCTGGAGTCCCCCTGCACGGAGGAGGTGGCCGTCTTCCACGCCTTCTCGGGGCTGGTGAACGAGGCCCGGCGGCGCTGGGTGGTGCTGGACACCGCTCCTACCGGGCACTCCCTCCTCCTCCTGGACACCGCCGGGGCCTACCACCGGGAGGTCCTCCGGAACGCCACCATGGCCCCCGACCGGATCACCACCCCCCTGATGCGTCTCCAGGATCCATCCCTCACCCACATCCTCATCGCCACCCTGGCGGAGACCACCCCTGTGGAGGAGGCCCGCATGCTCCAGGACGACCTCCGGCGAGCCGGGATCGAGCCCTGGGCCTGGGTGGTGAACCGGAGCCTGGCGGCCGCGTCGCCTTCGGACCCCCTCCTGGCCCATCGCGCGACGCAGGAGGTGCCCCTCATCCGCCGGGTCCGGGACGAACTGGCACAGCGGGTGGCGGTGGTGCCGTGGCTTGCGGAGCCCCCGGTGGGTGCGGCGGCCCTCCGTTCCCTTGCCGGCGGGGATCCGCCGGGTTCACCCTCCCCGTCCCACACCCCCAGCTCCGGATCCAATCCATGAGTGCACCTCCCCCCACCGCCGCCCACGAGGTCCACCCCCAGGCCGTCGACACCCACGAGCTGGGGGTCTTCGGCCGCTACCTCACCCTCTGGGTAGCGCTCTGCATCGGGGCGGGGGTGGCCATCGGCCAGTTTCTCCCGGTGGTGCCAGAGGTGCTCTCCCGGTACACCTGGGCCCAGGTGAACATCCCGGTGGCCCTTCTCATCTGGCTCATGATCTATCCCATGATGGTGCAGGTGGACTTCGCCAGCATCCTCAAGGTGCGAGAGCAGCCCCGTGGGATCACCATCACCCTGGTGTTCAACTGGCTGATCAAGCCCTTCACCATG
>Ga0076930_100677_pt1 | contig 27377 bp, 27 predicted proteins | sample HotLakConsoUCCRE_FD_71149 | JGI IMG/M metagenome (GOLD analysis project Ga0076930, IMG submission 71149) | Hypersaline microbial mat communities from Hot Lake, Washington, USA - Hot Lake Consortium UCC-RE (version 3) (version 3) ...
CATGCAGAGCTGGCCGGTTCTGCGAGGCCCTGCCGGTGCTGTTTTGTGACGGATGACAGGCGATACGTCATGCGGCCTGCTCCCTCGGTGGGGCCCGCGACATCGGTGTCTGACCGCGGCGGAATATCTCGACGATGCGCATGGCGCCGCCGCAACAGGGACATGGCTCGCGCAGGGTGAGTGGGACGATCTCGGTCCGTGGTTCCGGCACGGCGACCTGTTCAGGCTGCTGGACGCCGACCAAGGCGCGGATCTTCGTGATGTTGGTCTTGCGAGCCGAGCTGGCCAGCAGGCCGTAATGCCGGATGCGGTGGAAGCCATCGGGCAGGACGTGGATCAGGAAGCGACGGATGAACTCGGGCGTGGCCAGCCGCATGACCTTTTGCCGGTCGCCGGATTTGATCCGGTAGTCCTTCCAGCGGAACGCGACGGTATGGGCATCGGCGCTGACCAGGCGCGCGTTGGAAATGGCGACGCGGTGCGTGTAGCGGCTGAGATAGGCCAGCACGGCCTCCGGTCCTCCGAAGGGCGGCTTGGCATAGACCACCCAGTCGGATTTGCAGAACGGGGCGAGCCAGGCGCTGAAGGTGTCCGCGTTGGCCAGCCCGGCCAGATCGGCGAAGAAGGCCAGCTGACCGGCCCGGTGCAGCTCCGTCAGGCCTTCCAGAAAGAGGCGTCGGAACAGCCGCGACAGGACCCGCACATGCACGAAGAACCCGGGCCGGCAGCGGACCCACCTCGTGCCGTCGGGCGACAGGCCGCCGCCCGGCACGATCATGTGGATGTGGGGATGATGCGTCAGCGCGGAGCCCCAGGTGTGCAGCACGCTGGTCATGCCGACCCGCGCACCCATTCGCTTGGGGTCGGCCGCGATGGTCATCACCGTTTCCGCCGATGCCTTGAACAACAGACTGTAGACCGCCCGCTTGTTCCAGTAGGCGATCCGGGCAATCTCGGCCGGCACGGTGAAGACGACGTGGAAGTACTCCACCGGCAGCAGGTCCTCGGCGCGCGACGCCATCCAGTCCCGCGCCGCCGGTCCCTGGCACTTCGGGCAATGCCGGTTCTTGCAGGAGTTGTAGGCGATATGGTGGTGGCCGCACTTGGCACAGCCCGCCACATGCCCGCCGAGCGCCTCGGTCCGGCAGGCCTCGATTGCCGACATGACCTTGAGCTGCGAGAGGCTGACATGCCCGGCATTGGCCTGCCGCCACGCAGGACCATGCGCGCGGAAGATGTCAGCGATCTCCAGCCTTGGCCGGGACACCCCGGCGCCCGGTCACTCCAGGCTTCGCTTCACGGTCTGGTCCTGCAACCTTGTCAGCATCTCGTAGGGGTTGACGGTGTCGCGGATCGTCTTGGTGGCAACGTGGGTGTATCGCGCGGTGGTCGTCAGCTTGGCGTGGCCGAGCAGCACCTGGATCACCCGCACGTCGGTGTTCGCCTCCAGAAGGTGGGTGGCGAAGCTGTGCCGCAACGTGTGCAAGGTGGCGGGCTTCCTGACCCCGGCCATGTGCTTGGCCGATGTGAAGGCGCGGTTCAGCTGCCGCGGTGAGATCGGGTTGATCTTCGGCTTGCCAGGAAACAGCCATCCTTCGGGACGCGCCTCGCGCCACCAGGCACGCAGCAACTCCAGCAATCCGGGGGACAGCATGACCTTGCGGTCCTTCTGGCCCTTGCCCTGCTCGACGTGGATCAGCATCCGGTCGCTGTCGATGTCGCCGATCTTGAGGTTGCAGACCTCGGCGGCCCGGAGCCCTGCGCCATACGAAATGCTGAGCGCAGCGCGATACTTCAGCCCCGGCCCCGGCGCCGCCATCAGGATGTCGGACACCTCCTCGACGCTGAAGACTACCGGCAGCTTCCGTGGTTCGGTGCGGAATTGCATGTAGCGCTTCATCTCCTCCCGCCCGCAGGTCATGCCGAAGAAAAACCGCAGTGCCACGATCCGCACGTTGAACGTCGATGGCGTCACTCCGGTGTCGGTCATGTGGAGCTGATAGGCGCGCAGATCCTCCGGCGTCGCCGTGTCTGGTGATCGCCCGAGAAAGGCCGCGAAATCCTTGATCGCCCGGATGTGCGACTTCTGTGCCTTGTCGCCCATCCCGCGGATGCGCATGTCTTCGATCATACGCTGACGCAGCGGGCTTACTCTCTCCTCTGTCATGGGAACCTCCTGTCTGATGATTGAGAGGTCCCAATCGTCAGGCAGGATCGTCCATTCCCAAATGCACGACGGTCAGATCAGTCCCGAACGTAAGCCACGGGCGCCAATGCCGCGCGAGCGGCTTCGTCCCAGGGCCGATCACGTCGATGCCTCCACCGGACAGCAAGGACGGAGTTCGGACCTTCGCTGCAGAATCGACGAGCGACTGCTTCGGCGAAATATCACGATGGCACTGCCGTGGCACCGGTCACAGCATACGGCCCTCCCGTGAGCTCCCTGGGCCGGTCTCGGCTGAACCCGGCATCTTGCAAACTCCGGGAGTCCGGTCACACGGGTTACGAGGCGGTGCGGTCGGCGGAGGAGACAGAGTAGCGCGTCCTTCGGTGGTCGGTCAGAATTGGCGCGGCGAAGAGGCCGCCGGTTCTGCCCGAGATGTGCGGCAATTCTCTCCTGAACAGGCGGGATGGTATGCCATCAGCAGGGCAAAGAAACACCGACAGGCCAGAACCAGTAGTTCTGGCGGAACTGGGCCATTCTGCGGAAGATGAAGTTGTGCATCGACCTCCGTCGGGATTCGACCGGGCAAGAGAGCGTCGTTGGGGAATGGCTTGGGAAAACCCGATCTCATGTAACCCGGTTCCGAGGAGTTGGCGAACGGAGTACAACTGGCCGTTACCGGCGGGCTTGCGTCTTCAACGCACGTCGCCGACGATGAGGTCGATCAGCGCGGTGCGCGCGCGCCATCGGCGGTCGGCCAGGAGGCCCGCGGCGTGAGGCAGGCAAGCTTCTGCGCGCGCCCCATGACGTTCTGGCTGGTGCTGCGATCGGTAGCAGGGCACTGACGTTACCTCGCAGTACCTCGCAGTGCCCGGCGGGCGACGTCATCGTCCGCCTCGTGCAATCTGCCCGGAGCCTGCGGAAACGACCCGGAAAGGAGCGCGGTTCGGCTTCGATGCCTATCACATACTGCTCGTCGCCCTCGGCGCGAGCCTTCTTCTGTCCTACAGACTTCCTCACCTCTTCACCCGCCGCCCACCCGCCGCGACAGCGCTCCTCATGGCCTGCGGAATGGTGGGTTCGCTGCTGTTTCCCGGCATTGTCTCGGGAATAGACCCGACGGTGAACCCGGTGATCTGGGAAGTCTCTGCCGAACTGGTGGTGATCGTCGTCCTGTTCGCGACGGGGCTTAGGATCGACGACCTCGGCGGACTCCGGCTCTGGTCGCCGACGATGAGGCTGCTCGCCATCACCATGCCGCTCACCATCACGGCCGTCGCCCTTCTCGGCTGGAGCATCGCGGGGATGACCGCGGGAGGCGCCATCCTCCTTGGAGCCGTGCTTGCGCCGACGGATCCGGTGCTGGCTGGGGATCTTCAGATCGGCCCCCCGCTCGAGGGCAAGGAGCACCCGGTCCGCTTCGCCCTGACCACCGAAGCCGGACTGAACGACGGGCTGGCGTTCCCCTTTGTCTACCTCGCGCTCCATGTCGCCGCCGAGGGCTCGAACCCTGCGCTCTGGCTTTCAGAGTGGCTCGCGTGGGACGTCGTCTATCGCATCTCGGTCGGGACCGTGCTCGGCATCGGCATCGGCTGGCTGCTCGGCCGGATCCTCGTCTCGGTCCCCGCCTGGAACTCCGCCTCCGCCACGGGTCCCGGTGTTCTCGCCCTGGCCGGCGTCTTCCTCGCCTACGGGTTGGTGGAGCTTGCCGAAGGATACGGCTTCATCGCCGCCTTCGTCGCGGGGGTGGCCTGCCGGCGGGTCGAGGCGCGGCACCGATTTCATCAGCAACTCCACGCCTTCGCCAACTCGATAGAGCACGCGATCACCGCGATCCTCCTCGTCCTCCTCGGCAGCGTCATGCCGACGCTCTGGCCGCATCTCGACTGGAGCCTCACCCTCATCGGCTTTGGTCTGATCCTGGTGATCCGCCCGGTCGCGGGCATGCTGGGGCTTCTCGGCAGCCCGTTGAGGCTGAGGGCGCGCGCGGTCGTGGCATTCTACGGAGTGCGGGGGATCGGGTCGCTCTACTACCTCGGATACGCCTCCACGCATGTCGATTTCATCGACGAGGAGCAGCTCTGGGCGGTTGTCGCCTTCACCATCTTCGCGTCGACCGTCATTCATGGCCTGACCGCGACCGTGACCGTCGAGGCACTGGATCGCGAGGCGTCCGATGGCAGGGGCTGACGGGAACCCATTGTCGCGTCGACCCTTTGGGCGTCGTCATTCCACGCGCGTGACGATGACGCGCACCTCGAGCTGCAGATGTCTGCCGCCGTCGTGCTCGAAGCTTCCGCTGACCGGCAGGGCCTGGGAGGGCGTGCGGGTCGTCGCCACGCGGATCAGGTTCCGGCTCGCAAAGATCCGGTTGGTGGGGTCGAACTCCACCCAGCCCGCGCCGGGAACGAAGATATCGGCCCAGGCATGCGTCGCACCACCACCCGTCATGTCCTCGCCCCCGTCAGGCTCGGATGCCTCGTCATGAAGGTATCCGGTGACGAAGCGCGCCGCGAAACCCAGGCACCGCGCGGCCTCCATGAACAGCAGCGCGAAGTCGCGGCAGGTCCCGCTGCCGAGCCGGATCGTCTCGCCCGGGCTCCGGACGCCTTCGGCTTCGCGGCGCGCATAGTCGAACGTCTCGTGGACGGCAGTCCCCAGCGCACCGAGAACCTGCAGACTGCTGCCCGAGGGGGAGGGAATGACTGTCGCCAGCCACCCGTACACCGCCTCGAGGTCCTGCGGATGCTGAGGGGCGAGGTAGGGCGCGAGGTCGAACCGTTCTTCGGTATCGTACCGCGCGGGAAAACTCCCCGCGTACCTCTCTATCCGGGCCAGTGGCTCGTCGAGGCCGTAGCGGCGCAGCAACAGCTCGCTCTCGATCGTCAGCTCGTCGGCTTCCTCATGGAACGAGAGCAGGGCGATCGAGTTGCCGAACGTGTCGAATGCCCAGTGCACATCCGCTCGCGGAGAAACCGACAGGCTGGACTCGAGGATCCGCATGTCGTGCCCGTCGCGCGGCCGGATCATCAGGCGATGTTCGCCGAATGTCACCGGGCGATCGTAGGTGTATCGCGTCCGATGCATGATGCGGAGGGTTCGGATTGGAACATCCTTCGGGGCTCTATGTGCGGATGACGGAAATTCTGCGGCATCGCACTGCCATGGTTAGGTGCGCGGCGCGCCGGTAACCATATGTAAGGTCGGAAGGGGCGGCAATGTTCATTCGCATCGGATACGAGATCGTCATCGAGAGCAAGGCGGACACGGTCCTCATCCTTGCTCTGTCGCCGCATTCCAGCTTCGGCGGCCGGATCATCGGCTCGGACGAGGTGCAGGCGGATCCCGCCCTGCCGCTGGAGACGTTCCTCGACAGCTTCGGCAACCGGCTCACGCGGCTGCGCGCGCCGGCGGGACGAACGAAGCTCTGGTCCGACTGCATCGTCGAGGTCGACGGTGCGCCCGATCCCTACGACTGGACCGCCGTGCAGCACGACGTCGGCGACCTCCCGCCCGAGACGCTGCAGTTCCTGACCGCCAGCCGATATTGCGATTCCGATCTGCTGGCGCCCGAGGCCCTGAGGCTGTTCGGCTCCACCGAACCGGGCTGGGCCCGGGTGCAGGCGATCTGCAATCACGTCCACAATCATCTGACCTTCGGCTACGGCTTCGGCCGACCGTCCAAGACCGCCAGCGACGCGCATCGCGAGAAGACCGGCGTCTGCCGGGACTTCGCCCATCTGGCGATCGCGTTCTGCCGGGCCATGAGCATCCCCGCGCGCTACGCCAGCGGCTATCTGGGCGACATCGGCGTGCCCCCGTCAGGACCCGGAGACTTCTGCGCCTGGTTCGAGGTGTATCTCGGCGGCCGCTGGTACACCTTCGATGCGAGGTACAATACGCCCCGGATCGGCCGGGTGCTGATGGTCCGTGGCCGGGACGCGGCCGACGGCGCGATGATCACGTCGTTCGGCGCCTACGACATGAAGGCGTTCCGGGTCTGGACGAACGAGGTCGACGACGAGCCCACTGCCAAAGACCTCACGAACATCTTGACCACTCCTCCCCAGGGGGAACCGCTGACACTCGCACCGACTGGTTGAGCTTCCTATCGGGGTCGGCACCTGTATCGGGTGTATGCACGGCAATTTGCATCTTGGGGCACCTCGGCCTGCGTACCCTGGTCTTGGTGGCCCTCCCAATACTTCTGCAGCAGGCCGACCCACTCCACCGCCGCAGCTACGAGCACCTCTTCCTGACCTAAGTTTGCTTGCCGCCTGCGCTTTGTGGTATGTTGCCGCCATTCGCCACAGGCACTTCCCCCGCACAATTGCCAGCGCTCGCCCCGAGATGAAGCGTGTCACCTCAGAATGGGGTGACACACGAGCTGCGAGGTCGCCGACCAACTGGGTGGTCGGCGCCCATGAAGGTGCAGTCGACGTCCCTCGTCGCGACCCAACACATCGCGACCATTTGGGGGTAGAATGAAGGAAAAGCGGCAGAAGCGGGTTTTGCATCTCGCCTGTGGAACTCCGCGACAACGGCGGGTTCGGGCGCTTCCCGCACGTCCCGCCGCCGTCGGAAGGACCGCTGGCGCAACCCGCCGGTCAATTCGGATTAGAAGGAGGTCTCATGAACGACGCGCTGATCTGGGTGGGGGTCGCTCTCTGCATTTCACAATCGGCCCTGTTCTCGGGGTCGAACATCGCCGTCTTCAGCCTCAGCCGTCTCCGGCTCGAGGCCGCCGCTGCGGCGGGCGACAAGAGCGCGTCAAGCGCCCTCGACCTCAGGCGCGATGCGAACTTCACGCTCGTCACCATCCTCATGGGCAATGTCGCCATCAACGTGCTGCTGACCATGCTTGCGGATTCCGTGTTGGCGGGCGTGCTGGCGTTTCTCTTCTCCACCGTCGTCATCACCGCTTTGGGCGAAATCGTGCCCCAGGCCTACTTTTCTCGCCACGCCCTGAAAGCGGTGTCACTCTTCGCCCCGGTCCTGCGGTTCTATCGCATCCTGCTCTGGCCCATCGCGAAGCCGACTGCGCTCCTGCTGGACGCCTGGGTGGGCACCGAAACCGTCCCCTGGTTCCGCGAACGTGAACTGCACAACATCCTGCGCTACCACGCCGACAATACCGGCAGCGAGGTCGGCCGTGTGGAAGCGATCGGGGCCACCAACTTCCTCGCGCTCGACGACCTCGTCGTGCAGGACCAAGGAAAGCCCCTCGATCCCGAAAGCGTCGTGCAGATGGACTTCGACTGGAACAACCCGGTCTTCCCGGCAATCGACCATGCCCGCGACGATCCCTTCCTTGACAAGCTGGCTTCATCCCGGAAGAAATGGATCGTTCTGACGGATGAGAAAGGTCAGCCACGCCTTCTGCTGAACGCGAACGCTTTTCTGCGGGACTTCCTGGTCCTCGGAAACGAGGTCGATCCTCGCGATTATTGCCATGGTCCGGCGGTCGTCACCAGACCGACCCATACCCTCGACAAGGCTCTTGGGATCCTTGCCATGCACCGCGAACGTGACGCCGGCCATGACGAAACCGTCATTCTCCTTTGGTCGCCAGAGGCGAAGCGGATGATCACCGGATCGGACGTCCTTAGATGTCTGCTGAGCGGGATGGACGAACAGAAGGGTGCCGGGCCGGAGGGCATCCACCGCTTGTCAGCGGGCACAGACACTCGTGCATGATCTTCGAGCCGTGACGTAATGGTGCTCTGTTCACAGACTTGGCCGGTGGTGGAATGGCAAGACCTCCCATTGTCTCTCGTCCACTGGCCGTTCTTCGGTGTCTCGGTGACACTCGACCCAAAACATAAGGCTGTGAGGCATTCACGCAGCGAACTCACAGTAACCGCCCGATCTGCAGGCGACTGCTGCAGCGCCAAAACCGCTCCCGAGATCGACCACCCCGCGCGCGTAATCCGCGACTGGAGGATGAATGCAGGGCGCGGCTTACCCCGATCCCAGAAGCAGCGTTTCCGTTCTGGTCGTCGAGGACAACTTCCTGATCGCCATGGATGTCGAGGCGATGCTGGAGCAGAACGGATACCGCGTCATCGGACCGGCGACCTACGTTTCGGCCGCCCTGCGCCTGCTCGATACCCTGACCCCCGACGTCGCGGTGCTTGACGTGAACCTGCGCGGGCAGTCCGTGACCCCCGTGGCCGAACGGCTTCGGGAGACCTCGGTGCCGTTCGTTCTCGCCTCGGCCTATGCCTTCCAGGACATCGACGGCAGCGACGCCCTGAAGGGGGCTGTCAACATCGGTAAGCCGATTACGGAAAAGCGACTGCTCGAAGCCCTGCAAGCGGCGATCGCAGCCGAATAGCACAACGATCTGCCGACCGGTCAAGTCAGGAGCCTATGGCGCCGGTGCCCCGTCGATCACGTCCGTGGCAGGTCAGGAAAAGCGCCATGCAGGCCCTCGGATCCACGACCGGTGCCCGCCTCGTCCACGTCGGTCGTCACGCCGGAGCCAAAGCCTCAGTGCGCGGGACTTTCAAGCGCCCGCGAAGGTCTTCTCGGCATTCTCGGCTTTCAGATCCCTCACCTATAGAGTTTTGCTCCTTCAGAAAGTGGCGGGTTTGACGGGCCGCGCGCAGCATGTCGGCTGGTCGCTGAACGGCGACACAGGGCCGAACGCGTGGATGATGTCGAGGTGCAGAGAGGGGCGGATTTTGTTGAAGCCGTCCGGTCACGTCCGGGCAGGTTTTGAACGATGGTTCATGATCGCACACGCGACAGGTACTACTTCAAGACTTAGCCATCGCCTCTGTCGTCTGCTCAGCCAGGGCCCCGGTCCTGTTCGGCGAGAATACGGGCCAGTTCGACACGCAGGGTCTCGGTCAGGATCGCGGTGATCCTCTCCGGTGCCATGGGTTGATTTGAAAGCTCGGCCATCACGTCCCTCTCCGCGGCGTGGCATGCGGCGACGAGACGGGCGGCCCGGCTCATCGCGTCGATCCGGAGAGGGGTTCGGAGCGACAGGCGCAGAAACGTGCGGCCGCATTTTTCGGCGATGACCTTTGGCAGACGCTTGCGGAAATAGTAGGTGCGGCCGCGACGGATCAGGTACGGGCCCGCCGCCGCGGGGCGGCGCCGCGCGGGGGCCTCGGAGCGGCGCGGACGCGCGCGCTGTATCCCACAATGTATCCCAGTTTCGTCGGACTGGGATACACGGGGTTCCGCAGGGCGTGCGGAGGCCCTGCTTTCCTGATGTTTCTGGATATTTCCGGAGGTCATTGGCTGTGCTGGCAGTTCCAGGCCATCCGGTCTGCGCCTCATTTTCCCTGCCAACAGGCAATTTACAGGGAATTTTGCGGTTTTGGGGCCGATTCCGCTCGCGGGAGCTCCAAATGCACCAAACATACCAGAGGTTTACGGGGCAAATTCCCTAATTTGCAGAACAAGGAAGTTTTCGCGCCCAACAGGGAACTTTTCCAGCAAATCAGGGAACCGAAGTAAGCGTCCATTTGCTACACACTTGGCTTCGTTGGCAGATTTCCGATCGTCTCGGTTTCATGGTTTTGAATCGAGAGGAGATTGAGATGTCGGAGGACCGGGACCGCCGGGCGCGGTATGGCGAAGCGTTCTGGCGGGCGCATCACGAAGCCTGGAAGCGCGTAAGTCACACCCTTGGTCACACCTTGTGTCACACCCTTGGTCACGTGACGTATCCCAGTTCGGGGGAGGCCGACGTGCCGGTTGTTCTGCCGGCGCGCGATGGTCACCGGCGCCGCTTCAGCGATGCGCAGCGCAGCCATATCTTGGCCGAAGCGGCCCGGCCCGGTGCCAGCGTTTCGGAGGTGGCGCGACGCTTCGGCATCGCTCGGCGCGTGCTCTGCCGCTGGAGGCAGGAGGAGGCGACGCAGTTCGTGGATGTCGAGATCGTCGACGGGGAGGTGGCGCCATGACCTTGCTGCCTGCAGGCGTCAAAGTGCATCTTGCGTTTGGCTACACCGACATGCGGAAGGGGATGGACGGTCTGGCGGTGCTCGTCCAGGAGGTCCTGCACCAGGACCCGTTCACCGGGCACCTCTTCGTGTTCCGGGGTCGCAAGGCCAATCTCATCAAGATCGTGTTCTGGGACGGCACCGGTCTGTGTCTGTTCACCAAGAGACTTGAGTATGGCGTGTTCGTCTGGCCAGCCAATGTCGAGCTGGGACGGACGCTTTCTCTGACCTCGGAGCAGCTCTCGCATCTTTTGGAAGGGATCGACTGGCGCGCGCCGGAACAACGCTGGCGGCCGGTTGCCGCTGGCTGAAGGATCTGCGGCGGATTGACTCGGGCCTGTGTTTGCAAGGCGGAAACGCCCTGAAGCATGGTATAATCGGCCATGTCCATCGACCTTGCCAGCCTGCCGGAAGACGTGGAAACGCTGCACGCGCTGATCGGCGATCTGGTGCGTGAGCGGGACAGCGCGAGGGTCGAGGCGGAAGCCGAGATTGCGCGGCTGAGAGGCATCCTGAAGACGCTGCAGCGGATGCAGTTCGGCCGTCGTTCGGAGCGGCTGGATCCGGATCAGCTGCAGCTCGGGCTCGAAGATGTGGCCGCCGACCTGGCGGAGCTGGAAGAGGCTGGCGCGCATGGTGCCAGCCGGAAGAGCGTTCGCTCGAACCGGAGCGATCAGCGTCCAGGCCTGCCGGAGCATTTGCCGCGCGAGGACCGTGTCGTTGATGTCGGTGCAGAGGCCTGTCCCTGCTGCGGCGGCGCGCTGCACCTGATCGGCGAGACGATCAGCGAGATGCTCGATCACGTGCCGGCGCAGCTGCGGGTGGTCCGGATCCGCCGACCGAAGTACGGCTGCCGGGCCTGCGGCACGATCCACCAGGCCCCGGCGCCGGAGCGCCCGATCGCGAAAGGGATGGCAACGCCGGCGCTGCTGGCGCAGGTGCTGATCAGCAAATATTGCGATCACCTTCCGCTCTACCGCCAGAGCCAGATCTTCGCCCGCCAGGGCGTCACGCTGAACCGCTCGACGCTGGCCAACTGGGTGGCGGGGGCCGCCTGGTGGCTCACGCCGATCCGGGACCGGATCGCCGATCATATCATGGCGGCCGGCAGGGTCTTCGCCGATGACACCGTGCTGCCGGTGCTCGATCCGGGGCGCGGGCGTACCCGTACCGGCCGGCTCTGGGTCTACGCCCGGGACGACCGTCCCTGGGGCGGAAACGATCCGCCGGCCGTTCTCTATCGCTACAGCCCGGATCGTCGGGCAGAACGTCCGGCCGCGCATCTGGAGACCTTCAACGGTATCCTGCAGGTCGACGGCTATCCCGGCTTCGAGCCGCTTGCCGCACGGCGCGACATCGATCTGGCTGCCTGCTGGGCGCACGCGCGACGCAAGTTTTACGACGTGCATCAGGCGACCGGCTCGCCGATCGCGCAGGAGGTCCTGCGCCGGATCGCAGCGCTCTACGCGATCGAGGCGGAGATCCGGGGCCGTTCCGCCGCCAGCCGAAAGGCCACGCGGGGCGCGCGATCCCGCCCGATCGTGGACGACTTGCAGCCCTGGCTCGAGCGGCAGTTGCCGCGCCTGCCACAGCGCAGCGGTCTCGCCGAGGCGATCCGCTACGTGCTCACCAGATGGCCGGCGCTCTGCCGGTTCCTCGAGGATGGTAGGATCGACCTCGACACCAACACCGTCGAACGCGCCATCCGCCCGGTCACGCTCGGTCGCAAGAACCACCTTTTCGCCGGCTCCGACGGTGGCGCCGACAGGTGGGCCACAATCAGCACGCTGATCGCCACGGCGAAACTCAATGACGTCGAACCTCAGGCCTGGCTGACAGACGTCCTTCACCGTCTCACCGACGGCCATCCGATCAAGCGCATCGACGAGCTCCTGCCGTGGAACTGGGCCACCGTCTGAACTCATTCTCCCTTCTCCTGTGTTTTCAATGGACGCTTACGAACCGAAGCAGGCATACAGGGAACGCGCAATGCAGCTTCCGCAGCTACCAAAAGATATCACGGTAAGGCGGCGAGGAAATCAGGGGGTCAAGGTCGACGCTCAGTCTGTGTTCTCCCATCCCTCAACGGAATTTGTTTTCGGGTCAAAGTGCCAGCGAAGCGGGTCAGCTGGCGCTGTGGCCTCTGCCCAGTTCCGCAGCAGAAACTTCTCTTTCGCTCGTGCGCGCATTCGATCGGCAATCGCCTGCGGGTCCCAGCCTTTCAGCACAGCAGTACGTAATCGCGCCTCTACGTCGATAAGGTCCGGATCTCCGGCGCGATCATTTAACTCGTCGGGGTCCGCTTCGATATCGAAGAGTTGCGGCGGTAAGCCTTCGTAATGGACATACTTCCATCGTCCCTCGCGGATCATGCGTTGCTGAGCTGCCCGACCGCCAGAATAGGGCTCGCCTTCGTCAACACAGTATTCACTGAAGATGCGGTCCTGCCATGGTGACTTCGGATCGCGGGCCAGCGGCAAAAGACTTCGTCCGTCGGAATTGGGCAGGGGCTTGCCGCCTCCGGCCTCGACTAGGGCGGCAGCAAGGTCGAGGAGGTCGACGCAACTGCTCCGCCGCCCGCCGGGCTCGAAAGCGCCCGGCCAGCGCATGACCAACGGAACCTTTACCGATTCCTCAAACATCGTGTGCTTCCACCAGAGGCCGCGCTCTCCAAGGTGGTCGCCATGATCCGACGCGTAAACTGTCAGCGTGTTTTCAGCGAGTCCGCTTTCTTTGAGCAGGTCGAGGATGCGGCCCAGCCAGAGATCGAGTCGGCGGACCAGTGCGTAGTACGCCGACCGCGCACGCTCCGATTCCGACGCAGAGACATCCAGCAGACCACGATTTTCCCGCCACCAGCCAAGCCAGGGATGGGGATCGTTCCGAGGCGGCAGTCTTGGCGGCGGAACGTTTGCGGCGAAGCGGTCGTAATCTTCTGACCGGGCGACATAGGGCGGGTGCGGCAGCATGAAGCCGATCTGCAGGAAGAAAGGGCGCGTGGCGCTGGCGCGCTGCGCCTCCGCCAGCGCACCGATCCGCGCCAGCGCCGCCTCCATCGTCGCCTCGTCGAGATCCTGATAGGCGCTGCTGCCGCGCCCGGCGCGCTCTAAACTGACGCGGTTCGGCCCATGAGTCCGTCGCAGCACCCCCATGTCATGACGTCCGACACCGGGCCACGCCGGCGAATGATCGCCAACCCTACGCTCTGAAAAGCCGTGCAATTGATCCGGCCCCAGCGTGTGCAGCCGACCGATCGAGATCGTCTCGTAGCCGGCCGCGCCCAGGGAATGTGCGTAGGTCGGCATGTCTGAGGGAAGCATGTCGTTGTTGGTCAGCACTCCGGTGCGGTGCGGGAAACGCGCGGTCAGCATTGCCATCCGTGCCGGACCGCAGATCGGCGCCGGAGTATAGCAATTGTCGAAGGTCACTCCCTCGGCGGCAAGCCGGTCGAGTGTGGGGGTGTCCGCGAAGGTGTCGCCATAGGGCCCGGCGATGCGTTGCGCGTGCTGATCAGAGAACAGCAGGATGATGTTGGGTTTATCCATCAACCTCACCTCTCCCGCCACGCCGGCTGACCAGATTGTGGACATGTACGCATCGTCCCGCGTCGATGGCCTCGAGAGCACGTCCGATTACCATGCCACTTCGGACCACATCGCTGCCTTTCCGAATGGCTGTCAAAGCGATCTTGTGGTGCTGTGGGACCGGCTCACGCGCCGACACCGTCACGGGAGGACCCTTTCCGGCTACGCGCACCGACTGCCCGGTCGCCACGGCGCCAAGCACCACGGCCACGTCATCGGTTTCGTTCAACCGGATTGCCAGCACCTCTCCTTCGCTCACAACGTCTCTCCGAAACGGCTGATCACTTCGTCCTCCTCACCGAGTATTTCGCCGAACGTCAGCGCGCCGGACGCAACCTCCGCGATCCGCTCCAGCAGCGTGGATGCGGTACGGTCCATCTGTTCTGGCCGGTCCATGATGTCGGAACATGCGAAGTCGAACTGCTCGGTCAGCCTTTCCGCCGTCGCAGCATTGCCGGTGAGCTTGATCGTGGGGGCAAGACGGCTGACGTAGGAATTCCCGAGACCGGAGGTAAACAGCGCGATCTGCGCCCCGGCAGCGACAAGCCCGGTGAGCGACTCTGGCGTGTAGGAGGGACCGTCCATGGCCGCCAGGCCCGGCCCTTCCAGACGTTCACCATAATCGAGAAAGGCCGTGATCGGGCCGCTGCCGCTCTTGGAAACACTGCCGATCGCCTTGTCTTCGATCGTGCTGAGACCGGCAGCGATGTTGGCTTCGTTCGGGTTACTTCCGAGCAGGTCCATGCCGATGTTGCGGGCCTGCTCTTCCCGCTTGGCGATCGCCTGTCGGATTGCCTTGGCAATGGCGGGGGTCGCCCCGCGGTCGGCCAAATGATCCTCGCAGCCCAGCCATTCCGTCGTCTCGCCCAGGACCGCGGCGCCGCCGGCGGCGACGAGCCGGTCAGCCACAAGCCCCAGAAGCGGATTGGCCGCGAGCCCCGAGGTCGGATCCGACATCCCGCATTCGAGCGCCAGCATCAGATCGGACAAGGGAAAGGGTTCGCGCTGCTGCCGCGAGGTCTCGCTCAAAAGGCGGGCGCCGGCTCGCAGTGCCGCCGTGCGGAAGGAAAGCGCATCGCGACCCGAGGCGTCGAGCGTTATCGCCACGGCAGGGCGCGGGTCGTCGGACAGCTGGTCGAGCAACGCTTCTGCCTTGCTGCGGATCGCACTGAGGACCAGCACGGCCCCGACATTGGGATGACGAGCCAGACTCTCGATGGTCTTCGTCACCGGCGTTTCACCACGTCCGGTGATTGCCGTGCCGTGGGGCATCGACACCAGCCTCGCATGGCGCAAATCCCGGGCGACATGGCGCGCCGAGGGGGCCGTGAGCCCGGTCAGGTTGAGCACGAGAAGATGGTTCCGGGCACCCGGGCGTGCTCCAGCGCGGCGGTAGCCGAGAAAGCTTGGAAGAAGGGAGCGTTCGGACTCTGTCACCTGAGAGCTTTCCTAAGATATCAGTTTGATTCTATGATCAACTGTTTGCTGCGTTCACCGTGGACCGGCAGAGCCTGGTCTCGCGGGGAAAGATCGAAAGAGAAAGTGTCATGACTGTCGAAACCGACGCTCCACGACCGATGCTGCGCCAGATTGCTTATGAGCGCTTCATGGAGCGCCTCTACGCCGGTGCGTTGCGCCCGGGTCTTCTGGTGTCGCAGCGCGAGCTTTGTGCGCAGCTTGACGTGCCGATGGGACCGATGCGCGAAGCGCTGAAACGACTTGAGGCAGAGGCTATCGTCACGCTGATTCCGCAGCGTGGCATCCGGATTCTCGATGTCGACGAAAAAACCATCAACGACGTCTTTCAGATGCGCTTGATGATCGAGCCGGAAGCGGTGCGCCGCTTTGATCATCACGGCAACAAGGAGTTGCTGGTTGATCTGCTGGCGCGAACCAAGGCCGCGGCAGAGGCCCCTCCGATCACCTCCCGGCTCGACATTGAAGAAATCAGTGCGCTCACCTCGCTCGATCATGAGATGCACCGGATGTTCTTGAATGCGATGGAGAACTCTCTTGCATCCGAGCTCTTCGAACGGATGCTCGGCAAGCTTCGGCTGACCCGTCTGATGTTTCGATTGCGAAGCTTCTCCGACGGCGGGGCGGCACTTGAGCATCTGGAGGTTCTCCGCCTCGTCAGTCATGGCGAACCGGATGCCGCGGCCGCGGCAATGGAGCGGCATCTTGAGGCATCCTGGGATCGGGCGCTGGGTTTGGGCTAGATTGTTCATCTTGGGAGGTTCACGCCAAGCCAGACGTCGAAGGTAAGCCACGTGAAGCCGGTCGAGGCCGCTGCGACCAGAGCTGCCACGAGGATGCTTCCTGGGCTCCGCCGTTCCAGAAGGAACAGATATCCCAAGAACAGGAAGACGAAGCTGGCGACGACGTAATGTATCGACATCGCCAGTGCGTAGGCCATCAGTCCGGCAGCGGCCACGAAGACTACGCGGGCCCGCCCCGGTTCGAAAAGGCGGCCTCCCGGAGAACTGGCGCTTGCCCTTAATATCGCCAGCAGTGTGAGCGCCAGAGTGATGCCGAGGACAGCGAGCGGAAAGACCTGTGATGGCGGCCGAATTTGCCATGCCTCGACCATCAGGATGCTGCAGAGGAGTGCAATCGCACCAAGAAGCGCCATTTCCAGCGGCCGGGCAGTCATTGCGGCTTCTCCGAGTCGGACGCCAGGCGGCGTTTTCGCATCCGGTCGCGCATTGACAGCAGCAGCGGCGTCATGATCGACAACAGGCACAGCGCGACCAGCACCAACGAGATCGGCCGCATCACCAGCGTCCAGTAACTGCCCTGGGCCTGTGCAATCAGGAGAGAACTGGTGAATTCTCTTTCCGCAATGGGCCCGAGGATCAAGCCCAGCCCAACCGGTGCGGCATGGATGCCGATGCGGCGCAGCGCGTAGCCTCCGATTCCCAAAGCTGCCATGATCGCAACGCCGTAGCTGGAATTTGTCACCGAATAGGCGCCGACCGAGGCAAAAATCAGGATGGTCGGGGCAAGATACGTGCGCGGCACCCTGAGGACCAGGATCGACAGCCGGATGATGATGAAATACGCCAGCGGCGCGAGCAGCAGGCTGGAAATCAAAAGTCCGATCATGAAGGCGGTCGCGATGCCGGTCCCATCCGAGATGAGTGACATCCCGGGTCGCATTCCGAATGACAGTAGCGCGCCAAGGATTACCGCCGCATTCACATTTCCGGGGATGCCCAAGGCCAGCATTGGGATGAGGCTGCCTCCTACCATAGCATTGTTTGCAGTTTCAGAGGCGAACACACCCTCGACCCGGCCCGTGCCGAAGGTTCTGCTGTCACGGTCCCATCGCCGGGTCTCGTTGTATGAGATGGTCGAGGCAATTGGTCCGCCGGCACCCGGCAACATGCCTATGAGAACCCCGATGGCAGAGGAGCGCACCATTACGTCCCATCGCCGCACCATTGTACCCAGAACCTTGCGAAGCGCGTCCTTCTGGCGGCCGACCTCGGGCGGGCGACGATCGCCGGCAGGGCTTTCCAGACTGGAGAGAACCTGTGCTACACAGAACAGCCCGAGAAGCGCCGGGATCAGGTGTATGCCCGCAACCAGCGGCGGCGCATCGAAGGTAAAACGGGGCATTCCCCAGTAGGGGTCGAGGCCAATCATGCTGATCGCGATGCCCAGTCCTCCCCCTGCCAGCCCCTTCACCAGATTGCCTTCCGACAAGGCGGCGATCGTGGTGAGGCCGAGCACGGTCAGCCAGAAGTATTCCTGCGGTCCGAAGCGCAACGAGAATTCCGCCAGCACCCCGAAGGTCATCATCAGCACCAGAACGCCAACCGCGCCGCCGAATACCGAGCCTGCCAGAGCCGCGAGCATAGCTTCGCGGGCCCGCCCCTGCTGGGCCATGGGAAAGCCGTCGAAGGTGGTCGGCAGGGCCGAAGCGGTGCCCGGTATATTCAGCAGGATAGCGGCATTCGCGTCGCCATACATCGCCCCCATGTAGATCGAGCCGAGCACCAGAAGCCCCAGCAACGGGTCCATCGGGTAGACAACCGGCAAGAGCAGCGAAATTGCCATGACCGAGCTAAATCCCGGAAGGGCCCCGATGATGGCGCCGAAAACCGTACCCAGCGCGATCAGAAGCAGCACCGAGGGGTGCACCGCCATTATGATGCTATCGATAAGCATCTTTATCTCCTTCGGGATCTTGCGGGACCGCGCTCGCGGCCCCCGCACGCGCCGGCTTACTCGATCAGGCCATACTGCCGAAGCAGTTGTGCAGCCTGCTCCTGACCGGACATTACCGCATCTTCGAGCGCATCGCCGTCTTGCCAGACGGCGCCGAGGCTTTGCTCGCGGGAGGCTTCAATGAAGCCCTGGCTCTCGGTCACCTCCTGTAAAGTATCACGCAGGTAGGTAAGCGCCTCCTCCGGCAGACCATCAGGCGCGACGATTACCCGCGCCAAGGCCATGTCCATCGCCACGCCTTGCTCGTTGAACGTAGGTACGTCCGGGGCGAAGTCTGAGCGCTCAGCCGAGGAGACCCCGAGGGCCCGGCCCGTCTCCTGATTGGTAAAGAGGCCCAGCCCGACGATTCCCGCCGACACGTGGCCGCCGGCGATCCGGGCCGCGGTATTTGCGCCGCCTTGGGTAGGCACAAGCGTCGCTTCGATATCTGCCGCGTCCATCAGTTGCAGCGCTGCCAGTTGGCCGGCGCCGAAGGTGCCGGTGATGGCGATGGTCAGTGTGTTCGGCATCTCTTTGGCGGCGGCAATGAACTCTTCGAGCGTGTTGTAGGGGCTGCTATCCGGCACCATAAGGACCATGGGGTCCGAGTTTACCCGGCCGATGTAGTCGAAATCGTCCAGTGCAAAGCTGGCACTGCCGGCTACCGGCTGCACGATCATGTTGGGCAGATTGACGATGCCCACCGTGTAGCCGTTCGGCTCGGCGCGCGCGATGGCATCGGTGCCCACCGCTCCGGAGGCGCCGGGCTGGTACTGAAAATTGAAGCTCTGCCCTGTCTCCTCCTGCCAGAAACGGTCGATAGTGCGGGCCACCCGGTCGCTGCCTCCGCCGGCACCGAATGGCACAATCATCGTGATCTGCTGCTCGGGGAATTCCGCGGCAGCCTGAATAACGCTCGCTCCGATGAGCGCTGCGGCGACTCCGATAGTCTTGATCAGTCTCGACATGTCTTCTCCTCCCATTGGACTGCAGTCCCGACTGGTATCCGAGTGCAGGATCCAGCCTGACTACTCAGCTGAGATACCAGTGGGGCAACTGGGCCACATGCATGCAAATCTTGTCAAGCCCCGCATCCCAGCAGGCACTCTCTGTGCAAGTCGCCAAGACCGAACATGTCTGCTCCTGGGCTAACGGGGAACGATCTCTTTCATGCGGTGAGGTCCGCGACAAAGGAGATGGCGGTCACGCGGTCTTGCGTGGAGAGGGCAACAAACTCGAGGCGTTGCGGCGGGCGCAAATCCCGGGTTAACGGGAGAATGAGCTGAGCCTGCGGGAGTATTGGGAGGTGCATGGGCTTCCGCTGAAGCGGTTCTGGAACTGGCGGGCGAAGCTTCGGCGCGAGGTTCCGCAAATGACCGGAAAGGTGCTGTACCGGCGCGGTGTGTCTGAGCCTTTGCTTACGCCTGTGCTTAGCCATCGTGGAACTGCCCACTTCTCATCCGGCCATTTCACAGATGCAGGCCGCCGGCGGAACTTCGGTGAGGCGGACAAGCGGCGGATCGTCGGGGGGAGGCCAGCCGAACCTGTGCAACCGTGTCGGGAGTGGCGAAGAAGTACGGGATCGGGTCGGTTGGACCCTCGAAAAGATGGTCGCGCCCATAATTTCTAAAGACGCCGACTGTGGCGAAGGGGACCCTCCTCGGGTGCTAGTGCGTCCGTAATGCTAGACGCCAGTTTCAGTCTTGCGCCACTCGGTCGGCGAGCGTCCGACGAGGCGCTTGAAGTCACGACTGAAGTGGTAGCCATCGGAGAAGCCACACTCAACTGCAACTTCCTGCAGCGTTAATGAACTTTCCAGCATGAGGCGCTGCGCGCGCATGAGCCGTTGTTTGCGTATGAATGATCGGGGTGTGGTTCCGAGATGAACATGGAATAGCCTGCGAAGCTGCGAAGGACTCTTGTCGGCAATACTTACGAGATCTTCCGCAGTCCAGGGTAACGCTGGATTGGCCGAGATCGCGCGCACCAGCCGGTCGAGATGCGCGGGGAGTGTGTTCCGGATTGACGGATCTCGCTGGCGTACCAGAAGTTGCAGGAGAGAGGCTATCGCGCCGTTCATCCTCAGATCGGTATCGGGACGCTGCACCTCGAGGATCTTGAACAGAACCTCGAACCAGGCGATCAGGTCGGGTCCCTCGTTTATGGTCATGCGAAAGCGGTCGCTCCCGAAGACGCGCCGCCGCAGACGCGCCAGTTCGGGTCCATCAATTCTGAACCACATGAGCGACCAGGGATCTTGAAGGTCCGCGCAGTGGCCGTGCGGAACGTCCCCAGGGATCCATGCAAGCTGTCCCGGCAACAGCCGGAAGTTTTGCCTACCCACTCGAATCTCGCCTTGACCCGACAAACAATACAAGACGTCGTCCCCGTGACATTCCGTACGGTTGATCGCGCCGCCGGGAAGCGAATCCAGCCAGCCGGCGCGGAGAACATGCATGAGCGGCGCCTGCGAGATGCTTTCAGGCAAATAGTACTGACTGATGCGAATGCGGGCAGCGCGATAAGTGCTTACCATGCGCGTTTTGTACATCCAGACAGAACTTTTGTCCATTTCTGAGCGACCTGAGCGCGGCTACTGTCAAAAGCAGACCGTGGTACGGCAACGCATCGGCACGCGGCACGAAAGATGCCGCACACATGGGAGGAAAGCATGCTGGCACCCACCAGAGAGGAGGCCCTGGCCTACGAGGTTGACGGATATTTCGTGCGAAAGGGCTTTCTGAGCGACGCTGAAGTCGCGGATTTTCGCAACTCTGCCCGTCGGCAGCTCGAGGAAGAAAGCCGCGAGGGCTCTGTCATGCAGAAAGGCGACAAGGCCGGCAACACGACGCTCCTGAAGATGTGGACCCATGCTGGCGACGACAAGTATGGTCTTCTGGCGCGGGATGAGCGCCTGGTGCGGATGTCCGAGGCGCTGATCGGGACGGATGTCTATCTCTACAGCCATAAGATGACGATGAAACAGCCTCGTGAGGGCGGCGCCTGGGAGTGGCATCAGGATTACGGATACTGGTATAACAATGCCTGCCTTGCGCCGGAGATGCTGTCGATCTGGATCGCGCTCGACCCCTCCAACAAGGCCAATGGCTGCCTGCAGGTCCTGAGGGGCTCACATGCGCTTGGACGGCTGAACCACGTCCGCGAGGATGGGCAGACCAATGTCGAGGCTGCGCACCTTGAAGCAGCGCTGGACCGCTACGAACATCTCTATGTCGAGATGGATGCCGGCGACGCCCTGATTTTTCATTGTAACCTGCTGCACCGCTCTGACGCCAACAAAAGCGACACATATCGCTGGGGCTACATCTGTTCCTACAATGCGGTGCGCAACGCGCCTTTCCAAAGTCTGCGAGACTACGGCGACTACGAGGAAATGCGAACCGTGACAGCTGGCAGTTTCCTGGCGGCGGAATGAGCCTCGACACCGATATCGAGGATGGCACATTGGCGCGGCGAGTGTCCCGTCGACCGCGAGTATCGCTCTTTGCGCGTATCATGACGGCCAAAGAGACCGGCGTCTTCCTCGCGCTGGTCGTGATGTGCGTGTTCCTCGCCTTTGCAACCGAAAGCTTCCTGACATCGACCAACCTCTTGAACGTCGGCCGCCAGATTGCGCTCCTGGGGATCATGTCGGTGGGCATGACCTTCGTCCTGATCTCGGGTGAAATTGACCTGTCGGTCGGAGCGACCTACGCGCTCGGCGGTCTCGGGGCGGGCATGCTGATCGTGATGGGATGGCCGCTTGGCCCAGCGTTGCTCCTCGGGCTAATGATTGGCGCCGCCGTCGGGCTGATCAACGGCGTCCTGTCGACCTACGGGCGACTACCGTCGCTCATCGCCACACTTGGCATGATGTCTATCATTCGGGGCAGTGCGCTCCTCCTGACCGACGGCCAGCCCGTCACCGTCAATGTGCGCAATGGTGCCGATCCTCAGGTACTTGAGACGTTCAAGCTCATCGGCCAGGGTTATCTTTTCAACGTCATACCAATGCAGCTCGTGTTCTTCGCAGCGGTCGCACTGCTGGGCTGGATCGTCCTCTCACGGACTGCCTTCGGCTTTCGTGTCTTTGCCGTCGGCGGCAGCGTCAAGGCGGCCCGTGTCTCGGGTATACATGTGCAGGGCATCAAGATCTGGGCCTTCGTCATAATGGGCGTTCTCGCGGCCCTCGCAGGCATTCTTTCCATGGCATTCCTGCCCAGTGGACAGGCGGGACGCACGGGGCTCGGGCTGGAACTGGACGTGATCGCCGCAGTCGTGGTCGGTGGAGCCTCGCTCGCCGGCGGCATCGGCACGATTATTGGCACCGTTCTCGGTGTCCTCATAATCGGCGTCCTGCGGAATGGACTGGTACTCATGGGGGTCTCACCGTTCATGCAGGAAGTAATGATTGGCCTCGTGATCATCGTTGCGGTGGCCATCGACAAATGGAGTGTGAGGTCAGGGCGCAACTGACCCGGTATCCAACAACGAGTCCAATCCAAGGGAGGAAACGACAATGAAAACGATCTTCAACACTACGGCACTGGTCGCGGGGCTATTCATCGCACCGATGTCGGCTCTGGCCGATCCCGTACACGTGAGCGACTTCGAGCTTGCGCCGCGTATCGCCGAAGGCGTCGCCGCAGGCGAGCCGCTCGACATCCTGGTCTCCTATCACGACGTTTCGAACGAGTTCGCGCCCTTCATCCGCGCGGGGGTCGAACGTGCCGGAGCAGAAGATGGGGTAAATGCACGCTTTGCAGGCCCGGTCGGAGCCGACGCGGATGCACAGATTTCGGAGATCGAGACGCTGATGGGGCAGATAGACGGGCTGGCGATATCGTCGGTCAGCACCGACGCCCTGGCGCCGCTGATTGACCGCGTCGTCGCTGCCGGAATTCCCGTGATCACTTACAATACTGACAATCCTGACAGCGACCGGCTTGTCTTTGCGGGACAGGATCTGGTGCAGTCGGGACGCGAGGCTGGCAAGCTGATGGGCGAGGTCCTCGACGGTGAAGGGCGCGTGATGATCACCACGCTCGACGCGGCGGCGCAATGGTCGCTCGACAGGGAAAGCGGCGCGCGCGAGGCGCTCGAAGCCTTCGACGGTATCGAAGTCGTACGGACGCTCAATACCGGGACTGATCCTCAGGAAATCTTCGCTTCCATCGAGAACGCGATGCTGGCCGATCCCTCGATCACGGGCATTCTGTCGCTCGAATGCTGCTCGACACCGGCCGCTGGCGAATGGGTGTCACGCAATGGTCGGACGGGCGAGGTCAAGATCGTTGGCTTCGATCTGCTCGACCAGACCGTCGATCTCGTATCGGAGGGGGTGATCCAGGCGACGATCGACCAGGCGCCCGAGCGTCAGGGCTATGAGGCGGTCTACCTCCTGGTTCGGTTCCTGAACGGCGAAACCATCGACGACCTCGACACCGGCGTGGGGATCTACACGCCCGACAACATCTCGGAAGTGATGAACTAGTCGCGCCACCCGGGCGCCCGCACAAGAAGCGGGCGCCCGCTCTAGCCGGTCCGACCACAAGGCGCGCCATGACGGAGCCTATCCTCGAACTTAAGGAAGTGACAAAGGGCTTTCCCGGAGTGGTGGCAATGGACAAGGTGTCCATCGCCTTCCGCGCAGGCGAGGTCCACGCGGTCATCGGCGAGAATGGCGCCGGCAAGAGCACGATGATGAACATCCTCGCTGGCGAACTGCAGCCCGACAGTGGCCGTATTCTCGTCGATGCCGTCGAGACCAGAATACCTTCGGCTCTGGCAAGCCAGGCCATCGGTATCCGCATCGTCTTTCAGGAATTGTCGCTCTGTGACAATCTCAGCGTGGGAGAAAATGTACTGCTGAGCGCCTTCGCTGCGCGTCGGCCTCTGTCGATCCTGCCGCGTCGCCGTGCAGCGCGGGCAGCCACCGGGCCGCTGACACGACTTGGTCTGACCGAGCTCGACACCGATACGCCGCTGGCAAGCTTGACTGTCGCGCAAAAGCAGCTTGTCGAGATAGCACGGGCCATCTCGCAGGATGTGCGCATTCTTGTTCTCGATGAACCCAATTCTGCCCTTTCGCCACGCGAAAGCGAGCGCCTGTTCGAAATCGTGCAGGTTTTGAAGGCTCAAGGCGTAACAATTATCTATGTTTCGCATCATCTCGACGAGGTCCGTGCGCTGGCCGACCGGATCAGCGTCATGCGCGATGGCCGCCTCGTCGCGACAATGGAAAACGGTCCTGATCTTTCCGTCAGCGAACTTGTTGCCAAGATGGTCGGACGCGAGATCGACGGTGCGAAGCAATATTCTCTTCGGCCCGAAGCACACGGTCATATCGGCGAGCCCGTTCTGGAACTGCGCGGTCTGAGCGTTCCAGGGCATATCAATCATGCCTCTCTGGTCGTTTCGGCTGGTGAGATTGTTGGTGTGGCCGGGCTTCCAGACAGCGGCAAGGATCTCTTGGCAGAAGCGATATTCGGTCTCGTCCCCCGGGGCGGTACTGTCGAAGTTGGTGGCATCCGCCTCGCGCCCGAGCGTCCCTCTCATGCGCTTTCTGCGGGTATTGCCCTTGTCCCTGCGGACCGACGATCGGCCGGCGCCTTGCTCTCGATGACCGTAGCCGAGAATACGGTCTCCTCTACTCTCCGCCGCTTCGTACGGCGAGGATTCCTCAGCCGTCGCAAGATTGAGGGGACGGCGCGCGATTACGTCGCTCGGCTCGACGCCCGTGTTGCGAGCCTCGGTCAGAAAATCTCCACGCTGAGCGGCGGCAACCAGCAAAAGATCATCCTGGCACGAAGTTTGGTCGGGGGACCGCGTGTGCTGATCCTGCAGGAGCCGACACGCGGCATTGATGTTGGCGCCAAGTCGGAGATCTACCGAATTCTCGAAGAGCTGGCCGCAGACGGGTTGGGCATCCTGATGATTTCGTCAGAGCTTCCCGAACTCGTGCTGCACGCCGGCCGCGTCGTTGTCATGGCAGACCGCGTCGTTGCAGGCCAGATCACCGGCGCCGACATCTCGGAAGAGGCGATCATGGCGCTGGCCACGCGCAAGAACCCGTCTCGTGCCGCATGACGCACGGACCGCGGAGATCAGAAGGGGGAGAATGGGTCACATGAAGCGCATCACCGTGATTGGAAGCTTCGCCGTCGGGCTGACAATCCGAACCCCGACCATCCCGGTTTTTGGACAGACCCTCCTTGGGTCGGATTTCGATTTCGGGCCGGGAGGAAAAGGGTCCAACCAGGCCGTCGGCGTTGCTCGGCTGGGAGTGCAATCGAGCCTCGTCACCTGCATCGGTGAGGACGAACTGGCGAATGTCGCGATCAATCTCTACGCCGAAGAGGGTGTCGATACTACGTTTCTCGAGCGGACCTCGACGCGCAACACCGGTGTGGGCGTGATTGTTCTGAATCAGCAGGGCGAAAACTTCATCATTCTCGATATGGGTGCCAATGAGTTGATGGATGTCGCATTCGTCGATCGTGCTGAAGCACGCATCGCCGAGAGCGACGTGGTGATGGCGGTCCTGGAAATTCCCGTGCCCGCGGCCTTTCACGCCATGAAACTAGGTCGAAAAGCAGGAGCGCACACGATCCTCAACCCGGCGCCTGCCACTTCGCTGCCAGATGCGGTCTTCGGAGACATCGACTACCTGACGCCCAACGAGAGCGAGTTACGCATCCTCATGGGACTTGCCGCGGACGACAAGGCGGACACGAGAGAACTTGCCGTCGCTCTCCGCGGGAGGGGGATCGGCACGGTGATCGTCACAATGGGCGAGAGGGGGGCACTGGTCCTCGGCGAGAGGGTGGACACCGTAGTCCCAACTCCGGTCGTCGATGTTGTCGACACGACCGGTGCGGGCGACGCCTTCAACGCGGGCTTTGCGGCCGCGCTGGCCGAGGGCCGCGGATTACTCGATGCTGTGGCGCAGGGGACGGCGGCGGGGGCGCATGCCTGCACCCGGCTTGGAGTTATTCCTTCCCTCGCGAGCACGGAACAACTTACCGCCTTCAGGCGCGACCATCCTGTTCAAGAGAAAAAGGACCAGTCATGAAACGTGGCAAATTGCTCAATTCCGATCTCAACTGCGCCATCGCCTCGATGGGGCATGGCGATCTGATGATCGTCTGCGACGCAGGCTTTCCGATCCCGCCCAAAAGCTGGCGGATCGACCTTTCGATCACCCGCGACGTTCCCGATCTCAAGACAGTTCTGTCGGCCATCGCGGATGATCTGATCGTCGAGAAAGTCGCCTATGCCGATACGCTGCCCGACCATAATCCGATGCTTCTGCAGACGGTGCGGGCGCTCTTCGAGGACGCCGATCACGACATGATCTCTCATCAGATGATCCTGCAGGAGATGGCCGCTCAGGCGAAAGTGATCGTACGCAGCGGTGCATTCGATCCTTGGGGCAACATCCTTCTCTATTCTGGCGTCGACGTGCCGGCATGGTTCTCCAAGCCAGGCACGGTGGCGCCGCCGGAGTACGCGCGGAAGCTGAAGAAGACCTGACGTCATGGCAAGGGTCTTCAACTGGGCCGCCCAGGATTGCGAGCGATTGATCACTGTCGCGGGTCTGCGTGCTTCAAAGGGTCGGCAGGCCGCCTTCGCGCAGGTCACCGCAGACACCGAAGCCGAGGCGCGTGCAGCCGAAGCCGCGGGGATCGAAATGGTCGTCTGCCGGGCGCGCAACGTGCCCGAAGTCCGCCGCGGATCTGCGAAGGTTTTCGTGACAGCGGCCCTGGGCTTTGCCGAGGCCGTGACCGACCAGGAAATCCTGCGCACGGCCTTCGGGGCGCTAACGGCGGGTGCTGACGCCGTCATAACGGCGCGGCGTCTCGATATCGTGGAACTCCTCGCCGCCGAAGATATCCCGGTGATGGGGCATCTGGGCTTCGTGCCGCGAAAATCTACATGGGTTGGCGGGGTGCGCGCCGTGGGGAAGTCCGCCGAGGAGGCGGAAGCCCTTTTCCACAGGTTCCGTCGCCTTGAGGACGCAGGCGCCTTCGCTGTCGAGGCCGAACTCGTGCCCTCCCGGCTGATGTCGGAGATCTCCAACCGTTCCGGCCTCGTTACGGTATCGCTCGGTTCGGGTCGCGGCGCTGAAGTGATATTCCTCTTCACGTCCGATATCTGCGGTGAGGCTACGTGTGTTCCGCGTCATGCGCGCGCCTATGGCAACCTCGCCAAGCTGGCCCAAAAGATGGAAGAAGAGCGCCTGACCGCCCTCGAAGCGTTCCGCGCCGATGTCGGATGCGGCGGTTTCCCGGCCGAATCCGAATGCGCTGCGATCTCTCCGGACGCGCTCGAAGACTTCCTCGCGCGTATAGATCCCTAGAGCGTGTCGCCCCTGATCGGATTCTGGATTCCCATAGCGCTCGTCCTGTGATTCCTTGCCTTGGAAGGAGATATGGGGGTCAGAGATGGGCAAAC
>Ga0076930_100678_pt1 | contig 27328 bp, 29 predicted proteins | sample HotLakConsoUCCRE_FD_71149 | JGI IMG/M metagenome (GOLD analysis project Ga0076930, IMG submission 71149) | Hypersaline microbial mat communities from Hot Lake, Washington, USA - Hot Lake Consortium UCC-RE (version 3) (version 3) ...
CAAGATTATGCACTATATTTATTCTTTGGAAGATGGGGTTAGTCGGATGGATACGCTTAAAGGATACCATGCATTTGTAAATTATATGCATGGGTACTTAGTTGATTGTTAAATTAAGCTCTTTTATCTGAAGAATTAAAAGGAATCAGATTAAACATTTCCCTCATTCTCGACCTTACCCTGTTTCCATAGAGATTTTCTAGTTCATCAGGATTTAGGTTTGTAGTAGCATGTGTAATCATTCCTCTGGTGGTGAAAAGACTGTAGCGGTTGAGGAGGATTTCGGCTATGGTGTTGGTTTCGTTGCCGAAATGTTTAATGGTGGATTCTAGGCCGAGGTCATCGAGGCATAGGGTTCGTGGCACCATTTGGTCTTGGTAGTGTTGGAAGTGGGCTTTTGAATATTTGTTAATGATGGAAAAGCCGTGGTCGAGAAATTCGTAAGAAATTTCTCTGGTTGATTTGACCGGATATTTATGGACTTTGTGGAGGAAGTGCCGGAAAAGCATCATTAGGGTTGTTTTGCCACAGCCTACGGGACCAGTCAAAAGAAGTCCTTTTCTTATGGAAAGCTTGTATTGCTCACAAAGCTTTTCGTCTTCGAAAAAATACGCAAGTATTTTGAAGATGATTTCATAGTCTGCAGGGAAGATTCGGAAGTGATTTCCAAATTCTGATTTACCTGCTTTGTGTAGGTAATCAATGCATTTTTCGAATTGGAATTTTTTGGAGGAGTAGTTTTTAGGTTGCATGTTAAAGTGATTCTAATTATTCTAATTTCATCTTTAAAATTGTTCTGTTGTGCTTTCTTTTTCATACTTTTTCTTGATAAAAAGTATGGCAAAAATCAAGGCAAAATGATGCTTCCACGCTTAAGGCCAGCGCTGGCCAGCCATTTTGCCCTTCCTTCCCGCAGGGTATCGTGCTACTATCCAGATTGGTTAGCCAAACCCTTAACTTCATCATTTTATGAGGCTATTTTATAGCGGAATGTCATAGCTTTTATCTTCATTGTTGTGAAGTTTTCCGGCTTCGTTTTTTTCTTCTTGGTTGTTATTGAATTTTTTGAAATTCAATAGCCAGTTTCGGGCGGCTGCTTGCCAATCTTTCATGGGTGATTTTGAACCTACTTTCCAGCCTTTGGCTGAGTAGTAGTTGAAATATTTCTCTGCCTCTACATGAGCGAAGCGAATGGGAATAGTGTGTTTTCCCATTTGCTCCTGCAGATATTCCGCTACTTCTTTTTTTGATGGTGGTGTGAAACGCGAACCTTTTGGTGATGCGTTTTTGCTAGTATCCGAGACTGGAGCTGAAGCTCCTGAATTTGTGCTGCTTTTAGTTTTTCCTTTTTTTTCCTTTTCTGAATTTTCTTGTTCATCAAATATATTGTTTATACTATTTGTATTGTTTGTATTGTTTAATGAAGGGTGCAGTACTCGCCCACTACTAGGCTCACTACTATGCCCACTTTTGCACCTCTTATTTTGGTTAAGTGGTGCAGTACTTGGGTCACTACTTGTCCCGAAATTGCACATGTAAATCAGGCTTCCACGGACTGGATTTTTAGAGGGGTGGTATTCAATGAAACCCAACCTTTCCAGGTCTTTTAGGCATTTCAAATAGGTATGTTTTGAACCTATTTTTGATACTCTTAACATCTGTGCCCTGTTGACTGAAATTGGGTTTTTAAAATGATTGAGATTCCACATGATGAAAAGCCCAAGAAATAAACTTACATGGGTTGGGTTCATGTCATCCTCTTCTTGAATCTTGTCCACGGCCAAGAGGAACTGGTGAATGAAATTCACCGGTTCCTGAGCTGAGCTTTCATGCGTATCCATCAGCTTATTTTGTTTTGTTCCAAAATGCTGTGAATGTCTTCCGAATCGTAGTAAAGCACCCCTCCCATTTTGGTAAATGGTAAAGTGCCGTTTACTCTCAGATTTTGGAGTGTTCCTGGACTAATGCCCAAGAGGTTTCTGACCTCGTCTGACCTCATCCATTTTTTGGATGAAATTCCTTTTTGCTCGGAGAGGAGTTTTTTAAACTCCTCCACAAGCTCCAATTTGAATTCGCGTAAGTCGTCTGTTGTGATTAATTGCTCGCGATAGACTCCTTTTCTAGGGGTGCTCGCGAACCTGTCGGTTTCTGCTGCCATAAATTTTAGTTGTTTTTGTTGTCAGGACAAAGCTGGAAAAATGAGGAATGTCAAACCAGTTGCAAGGGGGTTGCACAACCCCCTTGCAACCCCCTTCAATTTGCTGGAAACAGCGATTTTGGTAGTAAAAAAAATGTAAAAAAATTTTATAGGGGTAATTTAAGGGAGGGTTAAAAGATTTTAAATACCTATATTCGCATCAGAAAATATCGAAGTAAAAAAATATTGAAGCGAAAGCTTAGATAGTGCACCACGAAACCGCCAATTTCAATTTTAGACGCACGACTAAAAGCTGTTCGCTCACGCTATGCGTGGGCGCAGTTTTCAGCGTGCGTTTGGGGGCTTGGCGGTTCCCGTGGTGCCTGGGACTGCTAACCCACGCTATTTTTGGCGGGGTGTGAAAAGATCATGAGAAACACCTCTTTGAACATAATGAATCACTCCATTTCCGAACTGAGCTTCAGTACGGAAATCAAGGAATTTGCTCAAATGGAAGGACTACATACTGTGTCAGATTTTATAATTCTTGGCACAAGGAAGCTGGACCAAACAGAAGGATTTACCAAAAGGATGTTGTTGGAATACTTGAATTTTTTGGAAGATCATGGATTGGAAAGGTTTATGGATGAGGAGGCCTAAAGCAACTCTTTGTCGCTTTCAGCCTGCTCAATTAATGCCTCCATCACTTCTTGAATATTATCAATTGTATTAGCCTCTATTGAATACATTTTATTCCTGATACTCTTTTTGGATAAGCTCTTTTGACCGGCTGTTGAAAAGTTATAGGAGATGAAATTCACTAAATGGGATAAGCTTTCTGGAGTAAATATTTTTGCATTGGCCATCAACTTCATTAAGTAGGTTAACTGAGCTACAGACAAATTACTGTAAATTTTATTAGTATTTGTTTCAGGTAGATTTTTACGCGAGGATTTTTCTTTGAACTGTATTGCTAATTGTCTTCTTTCTTTAAAGAAAGATATTTCCTCCTCAATCCATTTTGACAAACTATTTTTAAGACTTTCAACTCCTCGATTGAATTCAAAATCAGGTTTAATTTGGGATTGTTGTATTATTTTTTTGAATCGTTGGAGACAGATTAATTGCTCCTGGTATGTTGATTTTGATTGATAGTGTTTGATTATCCGTTTTCCAAGGTAGTTGTAGAAAGCATAAACATTAAAGTTCAGATAGATCAGGTTTACTATCAATTGCTTTTCGAGTTTTAAACCTGAAAGGCTGGAAGATACGATGTTGTGTATTTCTGCAAGAAAGGTTTTACAATATATGAACTTTCTATATGATGAGCCTTTAGGCGAATCAATATAGGATTTCACGTGGTAGTGAATGATTTTTAAAAGCTTAGGATCTAAATTCTTTTTGAGGCTTTGTTCTTTTATGCTTATTAACTTGTTGAGGAGGATGGATTTTGATGTTTCAAAATATGAAGCTGAAATGATACTGTCCTGGCAGAAGTATTTTGTAAAGTGTTTTTCAATAAAGGTCAATAATGCCGTAAGGCATTTTAAAAATTGTACCAATAACCTTGGGTAAAGATTATCCCCAGCATCTACATTTTCCTCAGTTGCAGCAAGAGAAGTAATACGCTTCGATAGTTCATTTGAGAGTAGAATTAGTTTGTTCTGATAGAGCTGAATTTGGCGTTCAATGATTTTGTCGTCATTATTACTGAATCCCAAGTCCATAAAAGCGTTCTGGATTCTTTCCTGCTCTTTGATAAAAGTTTGCTCCCATTGGTAAAACTCTGATTTTGATAGTTGTTTGTTGTTTTCCGAAGATAAATAGTTTGAGACGAAGTCATCAAACTTCTGTAGTTCATATCTCAATTTAAGCCAAAGGTTTTAGTTAAAAATATACTTGTATTGCTTTGGGTAGTGGTTCAATTTGGCTGAAATAAGATTGATTTTAAACAATAATAAGTAGTACTATTTGACTGCAATATTATACAAATGTTGATAAATCACAATAAAGTAATGCAACTATTTTGCCCTTTTAATACGATGTGATCTGGTAATTTATTGTAAAAGAAAGGCAGATTAGTCTGCCTTTCTGATCTGTTCTGCGCTTGAAAGCTTTTGCTTGAGTGCTGCCATATCAGTACCGATTTTATTCTCTACTACCTTAGCGTAGATTTGAGTCGTGGCGAGTTTGGTATGACCAAGCATCTTGCTTACTGTTTCAATTGGAACGCCATTGGTTAGGGTGACCGTGGTTGCGAAGGTATGACGAGCTATATGGAATGTTAGCTTTTTCTTGATTTCGCAGATGTCGGCTATTTCTTTTAAATAGGCGTTTGTTTTTTGGTTCGAAGCTGCTGGAAGCAAAACACCTCTATGCTGAGCTTGCGGATTATCTTTGTATTTCTCCAGTATTGCCTCAGCTTGAGGGAGTAATGGAAGAAATACTTTGCTGAAAGTCTTCTGTCTGTGAGTAGAAATCCATTTTTCCCCATCCATTCCAATTATGATATTTTCTTCTGATAGGTTAGCAACATCTATGAATGATAATCCAGTGTAGCAGCTAAAAATAAAGATGTCTCTCACTTGCTGGAGTCTCTTACCAAAATCTTTTTCCTTGATTTTATTTAATTCAGCCTCAGTTAGAAATTCCCTTTCGACCTTGTCAAATTTAGGAGTAAAGTTTCTGAATGGGTTTTTCTCAATCCACTCAATTTTCAAAGCGAGATTGACTAGTTTTTTAAAGCGCTCCATGTGTTTCATCACTCCATTATTAGAAAGTGGGTTGTGATGATCTAATGGCTCATAGGTTCGGAGGAAGTATTCAAATTCAAATACGAATTTGCTTGTGATATCTTCTAGCTTTATGTCGTCAGATTTATACTTGTGCTTGATGAATTTCTTTAAATACTTTTCTGTAGCACCATAATTTTTCAAGGTGCCAGGAGCTAGTGTTGTCTTGGTTTTTTCTTTGTGGTACTTAAGCAGGTCAGATAAGAAATTATCAGCTTCTCCCCTTACTCCGAAAAATACTTCTTTTACATTCTTAGCACTTAGGTTGGGGTTGACTAATTTCTGCTCTTGGTATATAGAAATTAACTTCATTCTAATTTCTTCCAATTGAGCACAAATTCTCTTTAATTGTAAGGTGTTTTTGCGAGGAAAGGATTTGTTGGAATCCCACGATTTTTGAGGGATTTTTAATTGGGAAGAAAAATCTGCTCTTTTCCCATTTAGGTTGATCCTAACAAAAATTGGTCTTTCAGAAGTTGAACCTCTGTTCTTTCGAATGAAAAATGAAATGTTAAATGTGTTCTTCATGTCAGTAAAGTTTAAGTGATCAAATGACCCTTTGCCTCCAAGTGGAGCACTGACACAAAAACAACTAAAATTGAACTGCTAGTTTATTAGCAGAAAAGACAACGACAACACAAGTATAAAACTTTAAGTGTACACTGGCAAAAAATGAGTGTACACCTGATTGTACACTGGAGATTTAATTTTCATTGATATTATTTGTATACAAATGAATGTAAAAACCCACTATACATAAAAAAAAGCAACATTCGATGAATGCTGCTTTTGCAATTGTCGGGGTGGCAGGATTCGAACCTACGACCTCCTCGTCCCAAACGAGGCGCGATACCGGGCTACGCTACACCCCGCGACATTAATTTATTAAATTACTTAAAACTAAAAACACATGCGGAGGAGGGGGGATTCGAACCCCCGGAACCTATTACTAAGTTCGGCAGTTTAGCAAACTACTGGTTTCAGCCACTCACCCACTCCTCCATTTCGCTATAATATCCGAGCTTTACCCGAATTGGAATGCAAATATAAAAGAAGTTTTTCGTGTATACCAAATCGCAATCAAAATAAATCCAACTTTTTTTATAGATAGTTTTCATCTTACTGTCAACCAGTATATTAATCCTTCAATATTCTTAAATAATTCTTCAAGTAAAGACCACAAGTTTGGTGTCAGAGCGTTTTCTCCGTCTGACGCATTTATCACAAACCCGTCTCGTATCAAATCCATTAACCACAAAACGGTCAGACGGGCTTAAAGCCTTGTTAAGATATTTTGTATTTGGGGAGTTTATTACTTGTAAAATAATACTGCAACCCGTCAGACCATGAATCACAGACAGCTTGCTTAGCGTCTGACGGTTGGAACCGTTTGATGCATATTAATCCACCAAAAACATAACAAGGCAATCTTTCTTTCGTTTTAAAAATCTTAGAAGCAAATCTGCGTTGCCCTTTACGTTTGCTTTTATATTTTTGTAAAAATTAAAATCTATGACTTGGATTCACTCCCTCGGGGCGGAAGAAATTATTTTTGTTATCGTTTTTTTGATTCTCTATTTGGCATATACCTATAGGGTTTTCACTGTAGCCAAAAGAGTGGGGCAAGCATATTCCAATATCTTACCAAAATTCCTTTTAAGATCAGGGATTTTTGCTTTGTTGATCATCTCGCTTTTAGGGCCATCTTTTGGAGATGATAAAAAAGAAATCAAAGCTGTAGGCAAGGACATTATGATTGCAGTGGATTTATCAGCTTCAATGGACGCCTATGATGTGGCCCCTACAAGACTCGAAAAAATTAAATATGAGTTAAAAAACATAGTAGATGCCTTCAGTTCTGATAGAATTGGCCTTTTAATATTTTCTTCTGAGTCCTTTGTGCAATGTCCGCTTACATACGACCAAAATGCATTGAATTTATTTATAGAAACCCTTAATACAGGCTTGGTCCCAGGGAGCAGCACTGATTTTGGAGGTGCACTTAATATGGCACATGAAAAATTAACTTCTGAAGATGCTCCTTCTACTCAGCAAAAATCAAAAATCATAATTCTAATTAGCGATGGGGAGGATTTCGGAGATGATACTGGCGGTGCTGTTTCTAAAATTAATGATTCAGGTATCCGTTTATTTTCATTAGGTGTCGGAACAGAACAAGGAAGCAAGATCAGAACTAGAAGAGGATTTAGAAAAGATAAAAGCGGAAATGATATAATTACCAAATTAGATTCTCGTTCATTACGAAATCTCGCTGACCAAACGGATGGGAAATATTTTGAAATCAATAAGGATAAAAATGAAGTAGGTAGACTAATTTCTACCATTAATGCCATTGAAGGCGAATTAAAAGATGCCAAAACTGTTGATGTATCAGCTAATAAGTATTTTTATTTCTTGTTAGCAGCCATCATCTTATTGATATTAGATTTAGTGATCACACTCAAAATCATTAAAATATGAAGAATCTTGTCATCCTATTTATCGGATTAATTACTTCTTTTCAGTTATCTGCAATCGATCCTGTAGGTAAAATTGCTAAAGCTAATGCAGCTAAGGAAAGAGCTGAGGAAGCTTTATCTGATGGTGATTATAAAAAGGTAATTGAACACTACACTTATCTATTGGACTCCTTAAATTATGACAGTCCTGATGCTGAATTGAATAGAGCACATGCCTATTTTCAAATGAAAGATACCGTGAATGCTTTCGATGCTTACAGAAGGGTTGCGGATGTTTCAAATCCTCAATTGAAATCAAAAGCAATGTTACAGATGGGGAATCTATCTGAAATGCAAAAAGAATATGAAAGTGCACTTTCTTTTTTTAAAGAAGCATTGAAAGCAGATCCTACAAATGATAAAGCGAGATATAATTATGAGCTCCTAAAAAAGAAAATGCAAGAGCAAGAAAAGCAAAACCAAGATCAGAATCAGGATCAGAACCAAGATCAAAAAGATCAAGAAAAGCAGGATCAGGAGAATAAAGATCAGCAGAATAAAGAAAATAAAGATTCTGAAAATCAACAGCAAGACGAAAATCAAGAAAAAAGCCAAGAGGACCAGGAAGCTGAAGACCAGAAACAAAAGGACGATGCTGAGCAGCAAGATGGAGAGCAAAGTGAAGAAGAAAAAGGAAAAGAACAGGAGCAGCAACAGCAGCAAGAACAAAAAGAGGGTGAAGAGCAAAAGGATGGAGAAGAACAGGAAATGAGCCCAAGCACAAAACAGAAATTGGAAGAGATGAATATTTCTGAGGAAAAAGCTCAAATGATTTTGGAAGCTTTAAGAAATAAAGAATCACAATACTTCCAACAACTAAGAAAGCAAGCGACCAAAAAGAAAGATTCTGGAAAACCCGATTGGTAATCTGGATTCAGGTTTTATCTAAGCCATATTTTAATTAATTTTACATTGAAACGACTAAAATAAATTAATAATGCAAGAAGTATATATTGTGTCCGCAGTTAGGACACCAATCGGAAGTTTTGGAGGAAGTTTAGCCAGTTTGACTGCAATTGATTTAGGTGCAGCAGCTATTAAAGGTGCTCTTTCCAAAGCCAATGTAGATGCTAAAGAAGTGAATGAAGTATTCATGGGAAATGTAGTATCTGCTAATTTAGGACAAGCGCCAGCAAGACAAGCAGCTATTGCTGCCGGTCTTGGATTTAACGTTCCTTGTACTACCGTTAACAAAGTATGTTCATCAGGTATGAAGTCTGTGATGTTCGCTGCGCAAAGCATTATGTTAGGTCATGCAGATACTATTGTAGCGGGAGGAATGGAAAGCATGTCTAATATTCCTTACTATATTCCAAAAGCTAGATATGGTTATAAGTATGGAAATGGTGAGTTAGTAGATGGTCTTTTAAATGACGGTCTATGGGAAGTATATAATAAATTTCCAATGGGGAATTGCGCAGACAATACTGCCAAAGAAATGAAGATTAGCCGTGAAATGCAGGACGAATATGCTATTAATTCATATAAAAGAGTAGCAAAAGCAACTGAAGAAGGCCGCTTCAAAGAAGAAATAGTTCCAGTTGAAGTTCCTCAAAGAAAAGGTGATCCAATTGTGATTTCTGAGGATGAGGAGTACAAAAATGTGAGATTTGAAAAAATTCCTACTTTAAGACCGGTTTTTGCGAAAGATGGAACTGTTACGGCTGCTAATGCATCAACTATCAATGATGGAGCATCTGCCTTAGTATTGATGAGCAAAGAGAAAGCAGATGCTTTAGGCATAAAGCCAATTGCTAAAATCAGAGGATTTGGTGATGCCGCTCAGGATCCACTTTGGTTTACTACTGCTCCTTCTTTAGCTATTCCTATTGCAATGAAAAGAGCCGGAGTAAGTAAAGAAGAGGTTGATTTTTATGAAATCAATGAGGCTTTCTCTGCAGTTGCTATTGCCAATAACATGGAATTAGGCTTAGATCCTGAAAAAGTAAATGTATTCGGTGGTGCTGTGGCTTTAGGTCACCCATTAGGTGCTTCCGGTGCCAGAATCATGACGACCCTACATTCTGTACTAAGCCAGAAAAATGGTAAAATCGGAGTAGCCGGTATTTGCAATGGTGGTGGTGGTGCTTCTGCTATTGTTATTGAGAAAATGTAATTATAAATTTTTCAATCATCCTATAATACTTCAACAGCTTGTAATTTATTTTTACAAGCTGTTTTTCATTATGAAAAGTAACAAAGATATTCCTGTAATTGGTGTATCTAGGAATCCCCTAATTTCTTTAACATCCCTATTCCTGAAACAAAAAATATAAACCCCAAAATTGTCATAGCCCATGAGTTTAGGTTGATTATAGGAGTACCAAATATACCCAGAACTCCAAAAATCAACCCAATCGCACCTGCAATGGTCAGTATTATTCCAATTATCTTAATTGCCATAAAAATAGATTAGTTTAAAAATACTAATGTACGATAAAAATTGGGCATAGTCATATAAGGCTATTTTGGAAAGCTTTAAACCTATATTATAAATCATTTATCCCTACAAAAAAGCCCACTATCTTTATTGATTGAAATTTACTTACACATTGAACTTAATCATTGAAGAATTTGTAAAATTCATATACTTTTCAATCATTCTATAATATTTTAACAGCTTCTTAGTTATCTTTACAAGCTGTTTTTCATTAACTCTATTTTCAATTTTCCATGCGATCTTTTTTCCTTTTCATTTCCTTTTTTTTCCTCTCAATAAGTATTTTGAGGGCTCAGGAATTACAGAAAATTTCCAACTTCTACGATAGTCTAGAAAACAAAAAAACCAAAGAGGTTTATTTTATCGCCAATGGAGATAGCAGTCAAATAGAAGGCGATTATAAAAAATATTATGAAAGCGGTGAGCTTATGGCAAAAGGCACATTTGAAAATGGAAAAGAGACCGGACTTTTTGAGATGTTTTATCCAGATGGAAAGCTTATGCGAACCACTGAATTTGCAAATGGCAACAGAACAGGACAGACAGTAGTTTATGGCAAAGAAGGTAATGTTCTTCAAGAGGCCTATTTTGAAGAGGATACTCTAAATGGAAAATTGAAACTCTATTACCCAGATGGTCAATTGAAAAGCGAAAGTGATTTTAAAGATGGCAAACCTGATGGAGAAGTTCTGGAGTATTTTGAGGACGGAGTTTTAGCCCAAAAAATAAACTATAAAAAAGGCGAGCCTAATGGCATAACTGAACGCTACTTTCCCAATGGGAACATGAAAACAGAAGAACATTATGTGGATGGTAAGCTTAGTGGTGAATTCAAAACCTTTTTTGACAATGGACAGCTAGAGACCATTTTTGAAAATCAAAATGACGTAAAGTCTGGAGAATTCAAAACCTATGATCGTGAAAGTAATTTACTGCTAATAGGTCATTATAAAAATGGAAAATTAGAGGGTGAAAATATTTCTTATTATCCGAATGGCGATGTGAAAATAGAGCGAAACTATAAAGATGGTTTTCTAACTGGGGAGTTTAAGGAATTTAACAAAGAAGGACAACTAGTTACAAAAACGATCTATTCCAATGAGGCAAAAGATAGAGAAGTGGAAGAGTACTGGAAAAATGGAAAGTTGAAATCGAAAAATTACTTTAAAGGAGATGAGCCTTTCGGTGAGTGGGAATTTCATGATGAAGATGGGAATTTAATAAGAATTGAAAATTATAGTAGTGGGCAACTACATGGCGCATATATAGAATATTTCCCGAATGGAGATCTGAAATATGAAGTAAATTATCAGGCAGGTAAAAAGTCTGGATTAGAAAATTCGTATTATAAAAATGGGCAAGAGAAAGAAACTACTATCTATAAATTCGGAAAGGCTCATGGCGAGCATTTCAAATATCATGAAAATGGAGAAGTAGCATTAAGTGCTAAATACGCAGGAAATAAGAAGGTTGAAGAATGGAAATATTTCGATGAAGAAGGTGAATGGCTGAAAACTGAAATCTATTTCAATGATAAATTAAAAGAAACCAAATTTCCTGAAGAAGAGAATTAAGCCCCCTTGCCCGCCAGCTGGCGGGGAAAACGCACGGAATTATTATAGTAGAAGATAATGTACTTTTCACTACTTTTATTAAACTTAAAGCTAAATATTTGATGCTTTTTTGAGAATTCAAGATTTAAATTGAATTTCAATATAGATAAAAGTAGGTTTGATACTTTAGAATATGCTGGTTATCTTATTATTTCCTGATGAAGTAAATCTGTGAGAACTATCCCCTCGAGGGGATTATAGGGGTGTTGTTTCACTGGTTCAAGCGTCTCGCTTGGACCCTTAGGAAAAGGAAGAAAATTAATATAGAAACTACAACTCCTCCAAAACAGCCATATATTCTACCTTTACTTTTTTACTTACCAAATTGTAAAACATAAAGCCACCCAAAGCATACAATGCAACATCAATCCAATCAGCAGTATAAACTGAGGAATTTACAACTGGTAGAATTGCTTCAAACAAAATACTGTAAAATACTACAGTAATTATGACAGCAGTTTTATCTAGAAAATATAGGTTTTTAACAGGATGAATCCATTGAATAATCTGAGTTCCTAGCCCCAACACAATAGGCATGCAAACTAAATCATCGAGGTAAGCATGTAGAATTGGAATAGAGTAATTAAAGCCTTTTTCAATTATTTGGTGAATGAGGAATAGTAGGATACTAAGCAGGAATAAAGGATGTTTTAAAGTCTTAAAATCCATGATTAAAGTGGTAAAACTGCAGCTAACCAAGCGAAAAAACCTACAATAGACATAATGACTATATAAGTTATATTCCCTGTATTCTTAGCAAATCTCACAAAAGTATTATCATCTTCTTGGATGGTAAACATCCATTTATCTAGTTGCTCTTGCTTGTATTTTTTGATTTTTTCTAATCTTTCTTTCGTAGGGTCTTGAATTACTTCTCCACAATTAGCACATTTCTGCTTACCGGAACCTTCAATGGTGTTCCATTCACCACAATTTTTACATTTTACCGAATTAGCCATGTAAAGCTATACGGTAAAAATATTAAGCTGTTTTATAAATCCCAATTGCTAATAAAATCCAAGCGGCAATCAGAAATACACCTCCAATTGGCGTGATAGCTCCCAATTTTGTAATTCCTGTGGCACAAAGTGCGTACAAACTACCTGAGAAAATAATGATGCCGATTAAAAATGAATACGAAGCATAATTCAAAAACTTATGCTGAAAATGAATCATTAATATTCCCAATAGAATTAGCGCTAAGCTGTGGTACATCTGGTATTTCACAGCTGTCTCATAAGTTTCTAACCTTCCTGATGCCGTTAAGCTATCTTTCAAAGCATGAGCTCCAAAAGCACCCAATATCACGGATATTGCACCTGAAATACTTCCTATTATGATTATTAATTTACTTGTCATGTTTTTTTCTTAGTTATAAGTTTTAGGTTTTAAGTAATAAGTATGAAGTATCTAGAAAAACTTCAAGCCTCTGACTTCCAACAATTTATTTAAACTTTATTTCTATTTAAATCTAATTCCGGTCTGACCTTCGGTACTGACCTAATCATCCATATCTACCAGCAAGGTGATCTCACCCTCAAAGATATCAACCTTTAATCTACCCTCTATGGAATTAAAGTGCTCTAATTCCCCCCTTTGGGGGCTAGGGGGCTCCGTTCCCCAAATATCTTACTCCCAATTCTCACCATAGTGCTGCCTTCTTCTATGGCAATCTCATAATCTCCACTCATACCCATGGATAATTCCTTCAGATTGAGTTTTTCATCATTGTATTGCGCTGCGGTTTTATCGAATAGCTTTTTAAGACTCTTAAATTCCCTTCTGATTTTCTCAGTATCATCCGTAAAAGTAGCCATTCCCATTAAGCCTTGCACTTCTACATGATTCATTTCCTTGAAATCATCAGAAGATAATAATTCATGTAATTCCTGCTCATCTAGTCCGTATTTGTTTTCCTCTTCAGCAATGTGGATTTGTAATAGCACAGGAATTACTCTATCTATTTTTTCACCCTGTTTATTGATTTCCTTTAGTAAACGAACACTATCAACAGAATGAATAAGGTGCACAAAAGGTGCTATATACTTCACCTTATTTCGTTGCAAATGACCAATCATATGCCATTCAATATCTTTGGGTAATGTTTCTGCTTTATCGGTTAATTCTTGCACTTTATTTTCGCCCAATGCCCTTTGCCCAGCTTCGTAGGCTTCCATCAAATCTTCATTGGGTTTTGTCTTACTTACTGCCACTAAATGGCATTTCCCTAAAGATTCTTTTACTGCTAATAAATTTTTCGCTATACTCATTGAACTCTTTTTATGATGTTAAATCAATAAATAATTAATAGTGACTTTATGATAAAGTTATTTTTATGTATTTTGAATGTTATATATTTGTCTAATGGACTATTTTTTATTAATTAATTTCAAAGGTAAAAGTTTAAGTTTTTACATTGATTAAATTTTCAACTTTTAAGTATCAACCACATAATAAATGACACTTTTAGGAAATCTTATTAAACAAGGGATACGGATTCGAGAGGGATTGGATCAGGATTTTACGCCCCCTTTTGAATTGCAAAAAACTGAATTTCGCAAATTGATTATTTCTGCCCGTAATACACAATTTGGTAAAACTTACAACTTTTCAGGAATACTTCAATCTTTAAGAAAACAGGATAATAAGCATTTTTATGAAGATTTTAAAGCTCAAGTTCCCGTTCATGATTACAATAAAATGTATGAGAATTGGTGGCATAAATGTTTAGAGGGCGAAAAGGATGTCACCTGGCATGGAGCTATTAAATATTTCGCACTAAGTTCTGGAACTTCAGGTGCCTCTTCAAAGCATATCCCCGTTTCACTGGAGATGGTAAAAGCGATTCAAAAAACCAGTGTGCGCCAAATATTATCTCTTTCACGCTATGAGGGATTGCCTTCTTCTGTTTTTGAAGGTGGAACCTTAATGGTTGGTGGAAGTACTGATTTACAGGATAATGGAAATTATGCTGAAGGTGATTTAAGTGGAATTACTACTTCACGGATTCCTTTTTGGTTTCAACGGTTTTATAAACCGGGCAAAGCCATTTCCAGAAAGAAGGACTGGGAAGATAAACTCGAGCAAATGACGCTCAAAGCAAAGGATTGGAACATCACCATTATAGCTGGTGTGCCCGCTTGGATTACAATCCTAATAGAGAAAATCATAAAGCATTACAATCTTAAAAACATCCATGAAATTTGGCCGAATTTTGAAATTTATGTGCATGGTGGAGTGGCCTTTGAGCCTTATAAAAAAGGCTTTCAAAAATTATTGGGCAGAGACATCAACTACATTGAAACTTACTTAGCTTCAGAAGGATTTATTGCCTTTCAAGCGAATCAAGGAGTTGATAGTATGAGGTTGGTACTTAATAATGGTATTTTCTATGAATTTATTCCATTCCCTGATGAGAATTTTGATGAAGATGGAAATATGTTGGAAAATCCTAAAACTTTGATGATTGATGAAGTAGAGGAAAATGTAGAATATGCATTATTAATTTCCACTTGCTCAGGAGCATGGCGCTATTTAATTGGCGATACCATTAAATTTGTTTCCAAAGCCGATTCTGAAATTGTAATTACCGGCAGGACAAAACATTTCTTAAGTTTGTGTGGAGAGCATCTTTCGGTGGATAACATGAATCACGCACTATTAGATGTATCAAATGATATGGGTTTTGATTTGAAGGAATTTACCGTTTTAGGTGTAAAGCACGGCTCTTTATTTGGTCATGATTGGTATGTGGGAACCGATAATTTAGGTGTGGATGAATCAATTTTAAAAGAAAAATTGGATAATCGATTAAAAGAACTCAATGATGACTACAAAGTAGAGAGAATTGCTGCTTTAAAGGATATTTCGGTTAAAGTCTTGCCTAATGAAGTGTTTATTGAATTTATGGAGCGAAATGGTAAGGTAGGTGGACAAAACAAATTTCCGCGGGTTTTAAAAGGAGATAAACAAAAAGCTTGGTTAGATTACTTGGCCGAAAAAAGTATCAAATAACATATGATTGCAATTATCATCAAGGGAGTACTGTTTGGTCTTCTACTGGCAGTGATGTTAGGACCAGTGTTTTTTGCACTTATACAAAATAGTATAATAAAAGGTTTTAAAGCTGGAATTTATATGGCTATGGGGATCGCAGTAGCCGATACAGCCTATATTTTTCTTATGTATTTCAGCGTAAGGTTGTTCGAGAACAACGATACTGTTTCTGTTTGGATGGGTGCTTTAGGAGGATTGATTATATTGATTACAGGAATTTTAAGTCTTAGGAAAAAGACTGTAAAACAGGAAGATCAAAATGTCAATACCCAACAATCAAATTTCTTCAAACAGTTTGCCAAAGGTTTTATTTTAAATGGTATAAATCCATTTGTATTACTTTATTGGTTAGGAGTGATGACTTTAGTGACCAAAAGTTATGTATATAATCAAAATGAAGTAATTGTATTTTTCTCTGCAATAATCGGTACTTTATTGATCACTGATTTTTCAAAAGTAGCCCTTTCGCATAGATTAAGGGCTTGGGTTACTCCTAGGAGGTTAAATATTATGAACAAAATAGTGGGTGTGGCGCTTATATTATTTTCATTTAGGCTGTTTTATCATGCCATTGAACATTATCATTAAATGTTATGCAAAAATTATTTCTACCCCTTATTCTTACTTTATTCCTATTTAGTTTTGATGCCTTTTCTCAAAACTCAACTATTACTGAAGCCTATAAGCAGGATGTGAAAATCAGAAAAACAGGTATGGCTATACTTGGTACATGGGCTGTGGGAAATATGATTACAGGTGCCATTGGCAGAAATCAGGCAACTGGTCAAAATGCTTATTTCCACGAAATGAATTTAATTTGGAATGTGGTAAATTTGGGAATAGCTGGAGCTGGCTATTATTTTACTGCAACTGGTGAGATGCCTGAAAATGCTTCCGCACTATTAGACGATCAAGTAAGCTTTCAAAAAACTTTACTATTCAATGCGGGCTTGGATTTGGCCTATATAGCTGGTGGTTTTTACTTGATGGAAAGAGCGAAAAACACAACCAACAGACCAGAAAGATTAAAAGGTTACGGTAAATCCGTGATTTTGCAAGGTAGTTTTTTATTTGTTTTTGATATTATTTTGCATACCATTCACAGCAAACAAAGCAGTCAGATTTCAGATTTTTTGTCACATGTGCAAATTGGTCCTAATCAGGTGGGGGTTGTGATTGGGATTTAAGTTTTTGGTTTTCAATGTAGCCAAAGTACACGCGACACGCGTGCGCTAACTATAGAGATTTATGGCCTATTAGTAATTCCACTTTGACACTATCCCAAAAAGTGTGTAACTACAAATTTGGTAGATAGGGTTTAAGATTGGTTTAATCTGACCCTTTCTCCAAATATAATAAGAAAACTGTTAAGTATTATACCCCAGTTTCTAATAGGTTGTGTCCATTTTTTACTGACTTCCTTGACCGATAAATATACAGATTTCATTACCGCATCATCAGTGGGAAAAGAAAGCTTGTTTTTAGTATACTTTCTTATTTTTCCGTTAAGGTTTTCAATTAAGTTAGTGGTATAAATTATTTTTCTAATTTCCACAGGATAATCAAAAAACACGGTCAGTTCATCCCAATTATCTTTCCAGCTTTTAATGGCATAAGAGTATTTGGATTCCCATTTGAGGGCAAAATCATTTAAAGCTGCTGAAGCTGCCTCCTTATTAGGAGCCGTGTAAATTTCTTTCATGTCACGAGTGAACTCTTTTTTGTCCTTCCAGACCACATATCGACAAGTATTCCTGATTTGATGGACTACACATATTTGAGTGACGGATTCAGGAAAAGATGCCCTTATGGTATCAGTAAAGCCGTTGAGGTTGTCGGTTGCCGTGATCAGGATTTCTTCCACGCCCCTTGCTTTTAAATCGGTCAGTACGCTCATCCAAAATGCAGAGGATTCGTTTTTCCCCAGCCACAAGCCTAATATTTCTTTCATTCCGTTGGTCTTAAGTCCTACGGCAATGTAAACCGTCTTATTGACTACCTTAGAATTCTCCCTTACTTTAAAAGAAATTCCATCCATCCATACAATTAGATAAACAGGGTCCAATGGTCTGTTTCTCCAGGCTACAATATCCTCGGCAATGGTATCTGTAATCCTTGAAATAGTAGAAGTGGAAACATTGATGTCATAGAGCTCCCGTATCTGCTCTTCTATATCCTGATTCGACATTCCTTTAGCATACATGGAAATAATAACGTTTTCAATCCCCTCTGCCATCCCTTTTCTTTTAGGTACTAGTACAGGATCAAAACTCCCATCTCTATCTCTGGGAACATTTATGGAGGCTTCGCCAAAGGAGTTTTTGAGTTTCTTGTTTGAATATCCATTCCGGGTATTAGTGCTGGTGGATTTCTGGTTTTTATCATAGCCTAGATGACCATCTAGCTCTGCTTCCAGCATTTTTTCTACCGCTCGCTTTTGTAGCTGCTGTAGAAAATCATTGAGTTCATCTCCGTTCTTAAATTGCTTTAAAAACTCTCCGTTTAATACTTCTTCTTTTTTCATCTTGTAATCTGTGTGTTTATAAAGTTAAAAATATTTACACACAAATTGAGAAAAACGCCTGCCGCGGGCTCCTCGAAATTTAGGGAGCGATTTTTACAAAATCACTCCCTAAATTTCCGAGGCTCAATAACTTTTTGTAAGTCCCTTTTTTAGAACTTACACAGTTCATGAGATACTCCCTCCACTTTCATTGAATTCTATGAAAAATGACTTTAATGTTTCTAATCTATTTAGAATTTCAAAATTTTCTTCGAACATTTTAATTAGTGATTGATTTGAAATGTTTCCTAAATTAATTTTAAGAAGTTTTCTTGGAGTATTTTTTACTCTATATGAATCTTCAAAATCATAATCCTTTGTAATTACAACATAATCTTTCTTATCAGCGAATTTACAGATATCGGAATCTTTAGTTTCAGATTTATTGAGAATTTCATTAACATGAATAGCATCAAATCCTAATGATTTTAATTTGTTAACTATTTTATATGATATATGGACATCACATAAAAATTTCATTAAGCAACATCTTTTATAGTCTGACCTTTCAAATAAAGATTAACAAAATTTAAACTAGCCAAAATATCTTCTTTCTCTAGTTCAGGATGATCTTCCAATATCTCTTCATTTGTCATTCCAGATCCAAGCATATCTATTATAACCTCTACTGGCCATCTCATCCCTCTAATACAAGGCTTTCCGTGACAAATTTCTTGATCGATAGTAATCCTCTTCAATAGTTCTTTCATGATTATGAAAATAGCATTCAAATTACTTTATTAAAACTAATTGAAATTTAATTAAGTTGCAATTTGATAAAACTATCTTTCAATAATCGAAAGTTGTAATAAACTAAACCAAACCCTTCAAATATAAATTAAACTCTAAAGCCGTAACAGGTTTAAATTCATCCACTTCTAAATCTTCTTTGATGTTTTCATCAAATTGCATTTTGGTCTTTTCCAGTTTTTTGTCTGGATGGACTATTAATTCCAATCCACTATAATCAATTGGATTCAGTTGCACTAATACAATATAATCATCAAAAACTCTTTTGAAATATTCGTGAACTACTGCGCTGCTTTTCATAATCTATTTTATAAAAATTGGACTGATTTTAAATAGTAAAGACACATGGCACACGCGACACGCGTGCGCCAACTAAGGCTTAAACTATGCAACAAACTATTGTTAACTGGTTCAAGGGTCCGCTTGGGCCAATCGCATTTATAAATTACACTACTATATTGACAATTTTGTTGGGAACAATAATCATTTTCTTGATTGCCTTGCCTTCTATCCATTTCCGCACTATAGGATTTTCTAATACAGCCTTTTCTATTTCTTCTTTTGGAGTATCCAATGCAAAAGTCATATTATCTCTGTGCTTTCCATTTACGGAAACAGGATATGTATGAGCGTCTTCTTTCACAAAATCAGGGTTGAATGTTGGCCAGCCTGCTTCTGAAATACTTCCTTGATTGCCCAATAATGACCATAATTCCTCACAGATATGAGGTGCATAAGGTGCTATTATTCTCACTAAATCACTTAAAACTGCTTTATTATTGCATTTTAAATCAGTTAGAGTATTCACACAAATCATAAAAGTGGAAACCGAAGTATTAAAGGAGAAATGTTCAATATCATATTCTGCTTTTTGGATAGCCTGATGCAATGCTTTTAAAGCTTTTTTATCTGGCTCAGCTTCTTCCACTTTAAAGTTTCCATTGGTATCATGGAATAATCTCCATAATTTCTTCAAGAATTTTGCAGTTCCATCAATTCCATTGGTATTCCAAGGTTTGAATTGCTCTAATGGGCCCAAGAACATTTCGTAGAGTCTCAATGTATCCGCTCCGTATCGTTCTATCACATCATCCGGATTCACCACATTGTACTTAGACTTGGACATTTTTTCAACTTCCGCTCCGCAAATGTATTTTCCATCTTCTAAAATGAATTCTGCATCAGCATGTTCTGGTCTCCATCTTTTAAAGGCTTCTAAATCCAAGGCATCGTTATGTACAATATTAACATCAACATGAAGTCTTTGCGTTTTGTATTGGTCTTTTAATCCATGAGATACAAATTTGTTCTCGCCCTCAATTCTATAAATGAAATTACTTCTACCTTGAATCATTCCCTGATTAATCATCTTTTGGAATGGTTCATCTACGCTTAGGTATCCTAAATCATAAAGGAATTTAGTCCAGAATCTAGAGTATAATAGGTGTCCGGTTGCATGTTCAGATCCACCTATGTATAAATCAACATTTTGCCAATACTGTTGCTTTTCCTCATCTACAAAAGCATCCTTATTCTGCGAATCCATATAGCGGAACATATACCAACTAGAACCAGCCCATCCCGGCATGGTGCTTTTTTCCAATTCATAACCATCTTCAGTTTGCCAATTTTTTGCCCTTGCCAAAGGTGGTTCTCCATCTTCAGTTGGCAAATATTTATCTACTTCAGGCAATTCCAAAGGCAATTGATCTTCTTCCAATAAATAAGGAATTCCATTTTTGAAATAAACGGGGACTGGCTCACCCCAATAACGCTGACGACTGAAAATGGCATCACGCATTCTGTAATTGATTTTAGCATAGCCAATGCCTTTATCTCTCATAAAGTCAATAGCCTTCAATTGAGCATCTTTTATGCTCAGACCCGTCAAGAAATCAGAATTAATGATTTTATCATGCTGATCTACCACTTCTACTATTGGCAAATCAAAATGCTCAGCAAAAGCTTTATCTCTGTCATCATCTGAAGGAACGGCCATCACAGCACCGGTTCCGTAGCCAGCCAATACATAATCCCCAATCCAAACGGGGATTTTTTCTTCAGTGAAAGGATGAATAGCATAAGCACCAGTGAAAGCTCCTGATACTCTTTTCACTTCGGTCATTCTTTCACGCTCAGAACGATTTTTTGCAATGCTTACATACTCTTCTACTTCTTTCTTCTGCTCTGCAGTAGTGATTTTTTCTACCAATTCATGCTCAGGAGCGAGTACCATAAAGGTGACACCATAAATAGTGTCAATTCTAGTTGTAAACACCTCTATTTTAGCCTCATGGTTAGCTAATTGGAATCCGAGCTGAGCCCCTACAGATTTTCCAATCCAATTTCTTTGCATTTCCTTTACTGGCTCTGGCCAATCTAGATTTTCCAAGCCTCTTAGCAATCGATCAGCAAAAGCAGAAATTCTCATGCTCCACTGCATCATTTTTTTACGCTCCACAGGATGCCCGCCCCTTTCGCTATAGCCGTCTTTTACTTCATCATTGGACAGTACAGTGCCCAAAGCCGGACACCAGTTCACCACTGCTTCGGATAAAAAAGCGATACGATACTTTAATATGATTTTCTGCTTTTCTTCTTCCGAAAAATTAAACCAATCTTCGGCTGTGAATGACTCAACATCCTCATCGCAAGCAGCTTTCACTAATTGATTTCCTGTTTTCTCAAAATGCTCTTCCAAAATAATAATAGGTCGAGCCTTATCATCTACCAAATCATACCAGCTATTGAATAACTGCATAAAAATCCATTGTGTCCATTTATAGAAAGATGGATCGCTGGTACGCACTTCTCTTTCCCAATCATAAGCGAAACCGATATTCTTCAATTGCTCAATATATCGGCTGATATTTTGCTCGGTGGTAATTGCCGGATGCTGTCCTGTTTGAATTGCATATTGCTCGGCAGGAAGTCCGAATGAATCAAAACCCATCGGATGCAGTACATTAAAACCTTGTTGTTTTTTGTATCGGGCAACAATATCTGAAGCAATATAGCCTAATGGATGACCAACATGCAGACCTGCTCCGGATGGATAGGGGAACATATCCAATGTGTAGTATTTTGGTTTGGTATAATCGTCTGTAGCTTTGAAAACCTGGTTTTTCTCCCAGTAGGCTTGCCATTTCTTTTCGGTTTCTCTGAACTGATATTCTGACATAATACTTTATATGTTAATCTTTTGAAGATTCTAATTTTAATTGAAAGTGCAAAATTAAGGCTTTTTTTAATGTCGAACAGCGCAATAATAAATTTATGTCTTAAACTTTGATAAATATTCGGATTTTGCTCGGTGAAATCGAAACTTAAAGAAATAACTTTATCATTTCAATATAGTATCAAAAAAGGAATAATAGCAAAAATAACTAACATGAAAACAAGCCAAACAACATTTCAACTACCCCCCTACTCTCGTGGCTTTCATTTGATAGAAAGAGAAATTGAAGAGAATTTGCCTCAATTAAAAGATATCAAAGCAGGAATTGCTCATATTTTCATTCATCATACTTCTGCTGGACTCACCTTGAATGAAAATGCTGACCCAACAGTAAGAGGAGATTTTGAGCGACATTTCAATGAAATGGTGCCTGAAAATATGGATTACTATCATCATACTCAAGAAGGGTCAGACGATATGCCTGCTCATATAAAAGCTTCCCTTTTAGGCAGTTCGGTAAGCTTACCTATTCAAAATGGCAAATTGCTAACTGGAACTTGGCAAGGTGTTTATCTCTGTGAACATAGAAACCTCGCAGGAGGAAGAAAAATCACCATTACTGTGATGGGGGATTAACTTAACTGTTCATTAATTCAGTTTCTGCTAATTTTCAATCAGTTTATTCTTGATTTCAGGATTTAGTTCAGTCAAATCATTTGAGAAGGATATTTTATCCTTAGGGGAGATAAGCATACTGTCAAATTTACCATATTTGATTTCAATCCTATCAAATGATGCCGCTGGCGAGGATAGAATACTATTCGACTTAGAAATTTCCTTAATTTCACTTATATCAATAGGTTTAAATGAAAAGAAACCAAATTTGATTTTTAGCTGACCATTTTCAATGATATAAATTGTCTGAAAAAACAAATACAATATTAAGCCATATAGAATAATCAGGAACACCATAACTACAGAAACCAATTGGGTAAATCCTTCATCAATTAGGTGAAATATAAACGGGGCAAAAAAGATTAGGAAAATAAAAATCAATAATCCGTAAGACACTTTTGAGGGGTATTTCTTAGTCATTTTTTAAAATTAAAGAAAGAATCTACTGACAAATCCTATACAATATATAAAAGTTTCCCTTAATCTATAAAGATAATCTCTTCAGTTTCTTGGGTAAATGATTCTCCTGATTCCAAAGTGGCGGTTACACTAAAGCTTGCCGTTTTATAAATTCTTTCACTTTCTACTAGAGATAATTGTAAAAAGAATTGCCCTAAATCGTTATATGGCATATCTACTAGCTCCTGAATGGTGTAAGTAGTAGATCCTATTTCTGAAACAAAAAGGTCAGTAGCATCCTGACTCTGCGAAGCATCTAACGCATCTCGCATAGTAATTTTAATACTCTCAAGTTTGTCTCTGTAAAAATAATTTGGAGGAGGGCAATCTAAAGCTTGTGCTGAATTAAAGCCAAGTATTAGTGACCCACTTATCTGAGATCGATCTTCTTCATCAACTAGTAAAATTTCCAGTCTAAAATCCTCCTTTCTAACACTATCAGTAGTCTGATCTAGTTGCCTACCGTCCGCAGTTAAACTATTTAAATTTAAGGCTGTGTGTACCAAGTTAAAGGTAGGAGCCGGCCCACATTCCCTGCAAGAAATGAGAAATTGGATTGTAAAACCAGCCAAAAGTATTATAGAAGTCTTTCTAAGCATGATTAAAGATATAATACTAGACTCATCTACAAATAAAGTGGTTGTAATCCTTGTAAATTATTTACCTACTATCGTCCGAAAGGTAAGATTTACTCTAGGTGAAAAAACCTTTTTAGTTGGAGGCAATCGATGCAGCCAATGGCTTTGAGTAGTGTCTTTCATCACCAATAAACTTCCATTTTCAAGCCAAACCTCTACTTTTTCTTTAGAGTCTTTATGCTTAAAAGCGAATTTTCGTTCTGCTCCAAAACTTACTGAAGCAATAGCACCATTTTTCTTGAGATCCTTTTCACCATCGCTATGCCAGGCCATTCCTTCTTCACCAGAATGATATAAATTTAATAAGCAGGAATTATAGGTTTCTCCCGACTGTTTCTCTACATTTTCTTTTATTTGTTTTAGAGTTTCTGTCCAAGGTTTGGCATATTTGGTCACTTTAGAATAAGTGTAGGAAAATGGTTTCTCACCATACCAAGCTACTTTGCGTTTGGTGATAATTTCTTTACCGAAAATGATGGCTTTATCGTGTTCCCATTCTATTTCATGAAAGAGATTATCGTAGAATTGGGTAGACTGCCGATCATCGAAAATACGCCCATAATACTGTACTATGCCATCATGGGGCAATAAGTTTTTGTTGGGATCGAAGGGTTCATCAAATAGCTTCATGGTATTAAATCCACTACAATTTCATTCTTTCTATTAAAAACCTCATAAGGAGCATTATATCCAAAAAAATAAAATTTATCAGAATAAGAAATATCTTCTAGTTGCAGCGCATTTTTCAGTTTCTCTTTATATTCTTCAATTCTTTTGTCATTTGCCCAACCCCCGAAAGAAATTGCAGCCATTCTCTTTGAAGGCTCCTCACGAAATTCTATACTAGACTGATCGGGCTTTGGAAGCCTATTTTTCTCATACTTTTGAGGAACTAAAAACATCATGGTCATTGAATCTTCCAAAGACATGCTAACAGGAGATGTCATTGATATTTTTTCATTTTTTTCGTTACCACCAAAAATGTACCCCGCCAAAATAGAAAACCCTTTACTGGATACATCTTTATAGCTACCACTTGGAAGCTTAACTGAGGTAAAAAGTCTCGACTCATAGATTCTAATCTCAAAATCTTTATATTTTTTCTCTACCTTATAAGGATAAGTTTCAATTCTATTTTGACTGCCCATAGCAAAAAGTTGAACTACAATAAAGACTAATAAAATAATGCCCGTTACTATTAAAATAATTTTCATTTTTCTGTCGGTATGTTCTATTCTACAACCATTCTAGTAAACGATAAATCAGAATTCTCAGTTGTATTGAAGAAATTAAAGTAACCAAATGTAAATCAAATAATTACATCAATCCAATGGCATCAACAAAACCGGTATTTTAGATTCTTTTATAAGGTCTTCAGAGGTGCTTCCTACAAATGCTTTATAAAGAAAATTATGATCATGATGACCAGTTATGATAAGGTCTGAATTGAGCTTTTCAGCTTCTTTAATTATCATCTCCACAGTGGCGCCTTGCACCAAGAGCCCTTCTGCTTTAACCCCTTTTGCTTCCAATTGTTGGGCATAATCCTGTAATAATTTATGCTCAGCTCGCAAATCATCTGACCTAGTATCTCTTATATACTGCGATCCGACATCATAACCCACAAAATCAGGATCGGGTGCTGCAATATGTACTAACCAAATTTTGGCATTAAAGGCTTTAGCCAACTCATAAGCTTTATCCATTAAGAAACCTTCCTGCTCATTAAAATCTATAGAAAGCAATATATTTTTCATATCCTCTTCTTCAAAAAGTTCTAATGTTTAATAAAAGTCTTCTTCAAGTTAATATATTGAAGGTAGATTTGAAAGGATGGCGGTTTTTTTGGGGATGAAATTTGGGGAGAGTTTTGAAGTGTTATATGGTTTTAGTATAAATATTAACATTTTGCGGCTACCCGTAGGTAGCGATTTCGAAGCACTTCACTGTCTACCAAGCAGAAATCCGCCTGAGGCGGACACAAAGCTTTATTTAACCTCTGAACCGCCACTTTTGGGTAGGTCCTGTTGTATGCTGTGCTTTTATTCGTCTTTCATCATTGTTGCTATCATTCTGTATGCTGATTCGCAGGATCCGTGAACCATTGCTTGATTTTTTATTGATAATGCTTCTCCTGCAAAATAAACTTTATTAAATATCGGTTCATTTATAGTTGCTACAATATCTTCTTGATTTCCTTCAAAAGAATACGAATATGCTCCTTGTATGTATGGCTCTTTCGACCAATTTTGGATAATGTGATTCACATAATTAGCTGTTGCCTTTCCGTCAAAAATTTCATCTAGTTCAGCCATAAATTTGTCGATAATCTCTTGCTCCGAGTTCAATTGCGTATAAGCATTAGCTTTATCGTTGATAGCGAAAAGTCCTAAAATGTGCCTGTTGGAATCTTTTCTAAAAGCGGCATCATATACAAATTTTTCTTCTTCATTGAGGGCTTGGAAAATATCACCAAAAGCCAAAATATCAGGGTAGAATTTTTCTTTAAACTCTATAAATATTTTAATACCATCTCCCATAAATATCTTGTTGATGGCTTCTTTTTTGTCAGTCGGCAATGCAGGTTGAAAGACGATTTGCTCATTTTGAAGCGTTTTAATCGGTGTGGTTATAAGCACTTTGTCTGCTTCATAAGTGTCATTGTTGCTTGTTGATAAGCGCACTTTGTCTCCTTGATAATCGATTTCTGTGATAGCTTTGTTTAAAACTATTTTGTCCGCAATTTCCGGTACAATAAACTGCTCAAAGAAGTCGAACCAAGTGGAATTTTTAAATTTCCATTCACTGTAAAAACTGCTGATGTAATTATGTGATTTCAGCTTTCCGTTTTTCCAAGATTTGATGGTTTGTGGATTGTAAACAATAATATCAATATTGGCATTTGAGCTAGGGTTGTTGATAATGTCTGCCAATATTTTGGGGTCTGTGTGAATCCATTCCGCACCTATATCTATTGGAAAGTCTGCAAAATTGGATGACTTTTTTAGTCGCCCACCATATACAGATGCCGCTTCTATTATTTCAAAATCTACCCCATATCTTTTTAGTAAATAGCCTGCTGCTAAGCCTGCCGCTCCTGCTCCAACGATAATTACCTTACCTGAAAAGTTAGTTTGAAACTTTGGAAATATGGAATCGTCTTTACTACAAGATTGCAAAAACGTACTGCTCAAAAACGGAAGACCAATTCCCATTAACAAGCTTTTTTCTATAAATTCTTTTCTTGTCATTTCTTATTTTTTTGAATCGAACTTTAAAATTAGACCCGTAGAAAATGCAAAAAAGCCTGCATTTGCATTTTCAGTGCTTAACTTTCTACCATAGGTCGTTTTGAAATAGAAACCTATGCGTTTTTTAAACCGACCCCCTCCTATAAAAATTGACTAATAAGATTTTAGCTGTCATTAAACTAACAATTAAATATACAAGATGCAATGTCGTTTAGTTAAGCAAACTTAAAGAAATAATCTGTATATTGTAAGGGTAT
>Ga0076930_100679_pt1 | contig 27309 bp, 27 predicted proteins | sample HotLakConsoUCCRE_FD_71149 | JGI IMG/M metagenome (GOLD analysis project Ga0076930, IMG submission 71149) | Hypersaline microbial mat communities from Hot Lake, Washington, USA - Hot Lake Consortium UCC-RE (version 3) (version 3) ...
AGGCGGGGGCGACGGCGGTGATCCAGCCCGGCGGGTCGATGCGCGACGAGGAGGTGATCGCGGCGGCGGATGCGGCGGGGCTGGCCATGGTCTTTACCGGCATGCGCCATTTCCGGCATTGAGGGCGTGGGCGATGGTGCGCCTGACGGCACACCCTACATCTGCACGAACAAGCGAGGGCCGATGCGACTTCTGCTGATCTCCGCCGCGATCTGGTTCGCGCTCGACCAGATCTCGAAATACGTCGTCGTCCACGCCATGGATCTGGCCACGCGCGGCTACATCGAGGTGTTTCCGCCGTTTCTGACCTTTCGCATGGGCTGGAACACCGGCATCAACTTCGGCCTGTTCTCGGGCGGGCCCGAGGTGACCCGCTGGATTCTGGTCGCCATCGGGCTGGCCGTGACCTCCTGGCTGGTGTGGTGGGCGCGCAACGGGCTGACCCGGCCCATCGCGCTGATCGCAGCAGGCGCGGTCGTGGGCGGGGCGCTCGGCAACACGCTCGACCGGGTGATCTACGGCGCCGTGGCGGATTTTCTCAACATGTCGTGCTGTGGCATCGACAACCCGTTCGCCTTCAACATTGCCGACGTCGGCATCTTCGCGGGCGCGTTCGGCTTGCTGATCTTCGCCAATGACAGCAAGATGCCCCGTGACGGGGCCTGAGATTTGCGTTAGACCCCGGCCTCGATACCGACGAAGGATCTCGCGATGCCGCGCCTGATGACACTCCTGACGTTTGGGCCGCTGCTGATTGCACTGGCGGCCTGCGGCAGGGGCGATCCGCAGCTGATGAACCTGCGCAACACGGAATCCGGCCCGGATGAATTCGCGATCCTGCCGACGGCCCCGATCGAGATGCCCGCCAACATGCGCGAGCTGCCGCAGCCGACGCCGGGCGGTGTGAGCCGCACCGATCCCGACCCCGAGGGCGACGCGATCCGCGCGCTGGGCGGCAGCCCCGAGCGGGCGACCCGCGCAGCGGGCGACATCTTGTCCTACGCGGCGCGCTTTGGCACCACCCCCGACATCCGGGGCACGCTGGCCGCCGAGGATCTGGAGTTCCGGTCGGGCAATCGCGGGCGGGTGCTGGAACGGCTGTTCAACCAGAACGTCTACTACAGCGCCTATCGGCCCATGTCGCTCGACCGCTACGCGGAGCTTGAACGCCTGCGCCGTGCCGGTGTGCGCACGCCTGCCGCCCCGCCGCCCGAAGCCCGCGAATAACGCGGGTCACGTCCGCGTCAGCCACGCTTGATCCAGCCCCACGGGCCGTTAGCTAAGGCGGGCATTCTGTATCACGGAGGATTTGCATGCTGCGTCGTCTTGCGCTGGCCCTCGGGCTCATCCTGGTGCCCTGCGCGGCCCTTGCCGCCGGCGAGGCCGAGGAGTTCTTTCTCGACAACGGCATGCAGGTGGTGGTGATCGAGGATCACCGCGCGCCCGCCGTCACCCACATGGTCTGGTACCGCGTCGGCGCCGCCGACGAGCCGCCCGGCCAGTCGGGCATCGCCCATTTCGTCGAACACCTGATGTTCAAGGCCACCGACAGCATGGCCTCGGGCGAGTTCTCGCGCGTGGTCGAGGAAAACGGCGGGTCCGACAATGCCTTCACCTCGTGGGACTACACCGGCTATTTCCAGCGCATCGCCGCAGACCGGCTGGACCTGATGATGGAGATGGAGGCCGACCGGATGCGCAACATCGTGTTCGACCCGGTCGAGGTCGCCACCGAACGCAGCGTGATCCTGGAGGAGCGGTCGCAGCGCACCGACAGTTCGGCAGGCGCGCTGTTCACCGAGCAGATGCGCGCTTCGCTGTTCCTCAACCACCCCTACGGCATCCCGATCATTGGCTGGCGCCACGAGATGCAGGGGCTGACGGTGGAGCATGCGCAGGCGTTCTACGACACCTGGTATCACCCCAACAACGCGATCCTGATCGTGGCGGGCGACGTCACCCCCGAGGAGGTGCGCGCGCTGGCGGAGGAACACTACGGCCCCATTCCTGCCTCCGACAGCCTGCCCGAACGGGCACGCCCGACCGAACCGCCGCATATCGCCGACCGCCGCCTGACGCTGGTCGATGAACGCGTCGCCAACCCCTATGTCTCGATCCAGATGCTGGCCCCGGTGCGGGAACCGGGCGACCAGGCGGAGGCGGCGGCGCTGTTCTACCTGGCGCAGATCCTTGGCGGCAGCGGCCAGACCTCGCTGATGGCGCGCCAGTTGCAGGTGGAGGAGCAACGCTCGCTCTACACCGCCGCCTTCTACGATTCGACCAGCTTCGACGCCTCGAGCTTCACCCTCGTGAACCTGCCGGTCCCCGGCGTGACGCTGGAAGAGGCCGAGGCCGACATCTGGCGGATGGTCGACCTGTTCCTCGAAGACGGCATCGACCAGGCCCAGTTCGACCGGATCAGGTTCAGCGTGGAGGCCAGCGAGATCTATTCCGAGGATGACACCGCCGGCCTTGCGCGAAGCTACGGCGCCGACCTGACCACAGGGTTGAGCCTGGCGGATGCCGAGGCCTGGGCCGATGTGCTGGCCGAGGTGACGCCCGAGGATGTGATGGACGCCGCCCGGCGGCTGTTCGACGATGCCTCCACCGTCACCGGCTACCTGTTGCAGCCCGAACCACCCCAGACCGACGCCGTGGAGGCAAGCCAATGATCGCCCGTTTCGCAGCCGCCGTTGCCGCAACCGTCCTTGCCTTCCCGGCCACGGCGAACATCGAGATCGAGGAAGTGACCTCCCCCGACGGGATCGGCGCGTGGCTGGTCGAAGACAGCTCGATTCCGTTCGTCGCGCTCGAGTTCTGGTTTGTCGGTGGCTCCTCGCTGGACCCGGCCGAGCAGGCCGGCGCGACCTACATGATGACCGGTCTGCTCGAAGAAGGCGCCGCCGACATGGACGCGCAGGGCTTCGCCGAGGCGGTCGAGGGGCTGGCGGCCGATTTCGGCTTTTCCAGCTACCGCGACGCGGTCGTGGTCGAAGCCCGCATGCTGAGCCAGAACCGCGACGAGGCCGCCGACCTGCTGCGCGCCGCCCTGGTTGAGCCGCGCTTCGACGAGACCGCGATCGAACGGGTGCGCGGGCAGGTGCTGTCGATCCTCGAAAGCAACGCCCGCGACCCGGAAGAGATCGCCACCACGACCTTCAACGCCATGGCCTACGGCGATCACCCCTACGGCACGCCGCAGGAAGGCACGGCCGAAACCGTGTCCGCCCTCGGCCGCGAAGACCTGCATGCCGCCCACCGCGCTGCGCTGACCCGCGACCGCGTCGTGGTCGGCGCGGCGGGCGACATCACGCCCGAGGAGCTGGGCCTGCTGATCGACCGCATCCTGGGCGACCTGCCCGACGAGGCACCGGCGCGGCCCGAGCCTGTCACCCTCGACCTCGAGGGCGGGGTCACGGTGGTGGATTTTCCCAGCCCGCAATCGGTTGCGCTCTTCGGGCAGGAAGGCATCGAACGCGACGATCCCGATTTCTTCGCCGCTTTCGTGCTGAACCAGGTTCTGGGCGGCCGGGGCTTCCGGTCGCGACTGATGGAGGAGGTGCGCGTGAATCGCGGTCTGACCTATGGCATCGGCAGCTACCTGTCGCTGGCGGACCTGTCGCCGGGGCTGTTCGGGCAGTTCTCGTCGTCCAACGAACTGGTCGGCGAGGCGATCGAGGTGGTGCGCGCCCAATGGGCCGATCTGGCCGAGAACGGCATCACGCAAGAGGAGCTGGATGCCGCCGTGCGCTACATGACCGGCGAATACCCGCTGCGCTTCGACGGCAACGGCACCATCGCGGGCATCCTGGCCGCGATGCAGTCCGACGAAATGCCCGTCGACTACATCGTGAACCGCAACGCCTATGTCGAGGCGGTCACGCTGGAGGACGTAAACCGCGTCGCGGCCCAACTGCTTCAGCCCGATGCGTTGCACTTCGTGGTGGTCGGCCAGCCGCAGGGTTTATCCCCCGGAAACTGATCCGCCACCTCTTGGAGCTTGGGGCCGGGGCATGCTAGGTTTAGCAGCATGTCCCTGGACGACCCCAAGATAAGCCGCGCTGGTTCGCGGCCCGTCATCCGTCATCTGGATGAGACCGCGATCAACCGGATCGCGGCGGGCGAGGTTGTCGAACGCCCCGCCTCGGCGGTCAAGGAACTGGTGGAAAACGCGCTCGACGCCGGCGCCACCCGGGTGCTGGTCGAGGTGGCGGATGGCGGCAAGTCGCTGATCCGCGTTACCGACGATGGCTGCGGCATGGGCCCGGAGGATCTGCCGCTGGCGCTGTCGCGGCACGCGACCTCCAAGATCGACGGCAGCGACCTGTTCAACATCCAGAGCTTCGGTTTTCGTGGCGAGGCGCTGCCCTCGCTCGGGGCCGTGGGACGGCTCAGGATCACCAGCCGCATCTCGGGCGAGAATGCGCACGAGATGCGCGTCACCGCCGGCGAAATCTCCGAGGTTCGCCCCGCCGCCCTGTCGCGCGGCACCGTGGTGGAGCTGCGCGACCTGTTCTTCGCCACGCCCGCGCGGCTGAAATTCCTGCGCAGCGACCGCGCCGAGATGCAGGCCATCGCCGATGTGGTGAAACGGCTGGCGCTGGCCGAACCGGGCGTGGGCTTCACCTTGACGGACGCGACCGAGGGGGCGCGCGTGATCCTGCGCGTCGATCCGGAAAGCGGCGGGCTTTTCGACGCGATGGCAGGTCGGCTGCGGGCGCTGATCGGGCGGGAGTTCGTGGACAACGCCCTGAGGGTCGACGCCACGCGCGACGATCTGCGCCTGACGGGCTACGCGGCCCTGCCGACGTTCTCGCGCGGTGCCGCGGTGGCACAGTTCTTTTTCGTCAACGGCCGCCCGGTGCGCGACAAGCAGCTCTACGGCGCGTTGCGCGCGGGCTACATGGACGTTCTGGCGCGCGACCGGCACCCGGTCGCCGCGCTGTTTCTCGACTGCCCGCCTGCCCGCGTCGACGTGAACGTGCACCCCGCCAAGGCCGAGGTGCGGTTTCGCGATCCCGGCCTCGTGCGCGGGCTGATCGTTTCCGCGCTGCGGCACGGGCTGGCCGAGGCGGGGCATCGCGCCTCCTCCACCGTCGGGGCGGGTGTGCTGGGCGCGTTCCGGCCCGAGCCGGGCCCGGCGCGTGTCTACCAGATGGACCGGCCCGGTGCAGCGGCGCTGAGAGGCGCGCGCGACTGGCAGGCCCCGGCGCTGGCCGAGGATGCGGTGCTGTGGCAGGCCCCGCCTTCGGCGCGGGTGGAGGACACCGCCACCCCGCCCGAGGCGACGGCCCGCCCGCTGGGCGCCGCCCGCGCGCAGATCCACGAGACCTACATCCTCGCCCAGACCGACGCGGGCATGGTCATCGTCGATGCCCATGCCGCCCATGAGCGGCTGGTCTACGAGCGGCTGAAGCGCCAGATGGACGACAACGGCGTCGCCCGGCAGGCGCTGCTGATCCCCGAGATCGTGACGCTGGGCCACGACGCCGACCGCCTGCTCGAGCATGCCGGTGACCTCGCCACCCTTGGCCTCGTGATCGAACCCTTTGGCGCCGGCACCATTGCCGTGCGCGAAACGCCGGCGCTGCTCGGGTCCGTCGCGGTCGAGCCGCTTTTGCGCGACATCCTCGACGAGATCGACGATCTTGGCCAGTCCGACGCCCTGCGCGCCCGGCTCGACGCGGTGCTCAGCCGTATCGCCTGCCACGGATCGGTGCGCAGCGGCCGCCGGATGAGCGCGGAGGAGATGAACGCGCTGCTGCGCGAGATGGAGGCGACGCCGAAATCCGGACAGTGCAACCACGGGCGACCGACCTATGTGGCTCTTGCGCTCAGCGACATCGAACGCCTGTTCGGGCGCACATGATCCAGATCGGCGAAACGACCCTCGACCTCAGCGACCCCGCCGTTCTCGCCGCCGGTGCCGGCCTGGCAGGGTTGCTGCTGCTGGTGGTGCTGGCGCTGTCGGCGCTGCGGGCGGCCAACCGTTCCGCCACCGCGGTGGAGCCGCTGGCCCATCACCTCGGCGCGCTGGGGCGCACCGTCGAAAGCCTGGGGCAGGGGCAGGAGCGGCTGGCGGGCGGCCTGTCGCATGTGTCCGACATGCAGGCGCGTGCGCAGGCCAGCATGCTCGAGGCGATGGAGCGGCGGCTGGAAGAGGTGTCAAAGGGCATGGCCGAGACGCTGCACGGCACCTCCACCCGCACCGCCCGATCCCTGGGGGAGCTGCAGCAGAAGCTGGAGCAGATCGACCGGGCGCAGGCGAAGATCGAAAAGCTGTCGGGCGACGTGCTGTCACTGCAGGACATCTTGTCGAACAAGCAGACGCGCGGCGCCTTTGGCGAGATCCAGCTTGGCGATATCGTCTCCAAGGCGCTGCCGCCCGATGCCTATGCGTTTCAGGCGGTGCTGTCGAACGGCAAGCGCGCCGATTGCCTGATCCACCTGCCGAACCCGCCCGGCCCCATCGTGATCGACGCGAAATTTCCGCTGGAGGCCTACGAGGCGCTGATGCGGGCCGACGGCCCCGAGGCCCGCGCCCGCGCGCTGCGCGATCTGGGCGCGGCGGTGCGGGTGCATATCAAGGCCATTGCCGAGCGCTACATCATCGAGGGAGAGACCGCCGACGGCGCGCTGATGTTCCTGCCCTCCGAAGCCGTCTATGCCGAACTGCACGCCCGCCTGCCCGAGGTGGTGCGCGCAGGCTTCGACGCGCGGGTCTGGATCGTGTCGCCCACCACCTGCATGGCGACGCTCAACACCATGCGGGCGGTGATGAAGGACGCGCGGATGCGCGAACAGGCGGGCGAGATCCGCCGCGCGCTGCGGCAGCTGCACCGCGACGTCGGCCTGATCGAGGAACGCGCCGGCAAGCTGGAGACGCATATCCGGCAGGCAGGCGAGGATGTGGCGGGCATTCTGACAGCGACGGCACGAGCCGGCAAACGGGCCGAGCGGCTGGACAACTTCGATTTCGAGGAACTGGCGCCGGAGGCTGCGCCATCGGGCGTGGTGCCCCTCCAACGCCCGTAGGGTGCCGCCTTCAGGCGCACCTTTACCCCCGCTCGATCGCGATTGCCGTCCCCTCGCCGCCGCCGATGCAGATCGCGGCCACCCCGCGCTTGAGGTCGTAGCGCTCCAGCGCGTTCAGAAGCGTCACCATGATCCGCGCGCCCGAGGCACCGATGGGATGACCCAGCGCACAGGCACCGCCGTGCACGTTCATCTTGTCGCGCGGCACGCCCATCTCGTGCATGAAGGCCATCGGCACCACGGCAAAGGCCTCGTTCACCTCCCACAGGTCGACGTCCGCCACCGACCAGCCGAGCCGTTCCAGCAGCTTTCGCGCGGCGGGCACGGGCGCGGTCGGGAACAGGTTCGGCTCCTGCGCGTGGGAAGCGTGGCCCAGCACCCGCGCGCGGATCTTCAGCCCCTGCGCCTCGGCGGCTGACGCGCGCGCCAGCACCAGCGCGGCCGCGCCGTCGGAGATCGACGAGGAATTGGCCGCCGTGACCGTGCCGTCCTTGCGGAAGGCCGGTTTCAGCGTCGGGATCTTCTCGGGCCGCGCGTTGCCCGGCTGTTCGTCGACCGACACAACCGCCTCGCCCTTGCGCCCCTTCACCGTCACCGGCGTCACCTCGGCGTCGAAGGCACCGCCCGAGATGGCCGCCAGCGCGTTTTCCAGCGAACCGAGCGCATAGGCGTCCTGCGCGTCCCGCGTGAACTGGAACGCCTCGGCGCAATCCTCGGCGAAACTGCCCATCAGGCGGCCCTTGTCATAGGCATCCTCGAGCCCGTCGAGGAACATGTGGTCGGTCGCCTGCTGGTGCCCGATCCGCGCCCCGCCGCGCATCGACGGCAAAAGGTAGGGGGCGTTCGTCATGCTCTCCATGCCGCCGGCCACAACCACGTCGGCCTGCCCCAGCGCCAGCTGGTCCCAGGCAAGCATCGCCGCCTTCATGCCCGATCCGCACATCTTGTTCAGCGTCGTGGCCGGCACCTCCTTGGGCAGCCCGGCGGCAAAGCCCGCCTGCCGCGCCGGCGCCTGCCCCTGACCGGCAGGCAGCACGCAGCCCATCAGCAACTCGTCGATCCGGTCGGGCGCGGCGGCGGCATCGGCCAGCGCCGCCGCGATGGCGACGCCGCCCAGCTCGGACGCCGTGGCCCCCGCGAGTGCGCCCTGGAACCCGCCCATCGGCGTCCGCGCCGCCCCTGCGATCACCACCTCGTCCATCTCGTCGCCTCCCCGGTCGGTCCTTACCGATTGGTAAGGGTTCTTCGCCTACGCAGGAGCAACCTAGCAGCGGAGGTCGGCACATGAAAATGAGTTTCGAATCGCGCGGCGGCGTCGGCCTGCTGCGGGTGGACGAGGCGCGGCTCGACGCCAGCGTCGCGATCCAGTTCAAGGATCGCTTCCGCGATCTTGCCGGCCCGGCGCAGGGCGACGTGATCCTGGACCTCAGCCAGGTCGATTTCCTCGATTCCAGCGGTCTGGGCGCCGTGGTCGCGGCGCGCAAGCTGCTGGGCGCGGGACGGGTGCTGGAACTGGCCGGGCTGACGCCGGCGGTCGACAAGGTGATGACGCTGACGCGCATGTGCACCGTGTTTCCGATCCATGCCGATCTCGAGGCGGCGCTGGCGACCCGCGCAGCCGCGCCGTGAGCCAGGCGATGATCCGCACCGTGCCGGGCGATCCGTACGCATGCCTTGTGTGCCTGCATTTTTCCGCCACGCGACCGGCGGTGCGCGAGGCCCTGCTGCAGGTGGACGCCACCCTGACGCAGGCGGGCACCCCGCAGGAGCTGCGCACCCGCACCCAGATCGCGTTGGCCGAGGCATGCAACAACATCGTTGAACACGCCTACGGCCCCCACACCGCCCGTGGCGATCACGCCATCCGGCTTGACATCGGGGGTGATCGTGCCGGGCTGCAGATCACGCTGCGCGACTTTGGCCGCGCCATGCCAGACGGTGTGTTGCCCCGCGGCGCGCTGCCGCCGATCGACCCCGCCGATGCTCAGTCATGGCCCGAGGGCGGCTTTGGCTGGGCGCTGCTGCGCAAGACGACGCATGCCCTGAGCGTGTCCCGGCACCGGGGGCAGAACATCCTGCGCTTTCGCCTGCCCCGGGCCGAAAAGCCCGATACGTTCGAGGGAAATGCCATGTGATTGCCTGATTCCGCCCCAAATCTCGCCCTCTTGAAAGGCGATATCAGGGGTGTAGCTGCAGAGGCTTCCCTCGGCGTCGTGCGATAAGCCCCCACCCAGTGTGCGGCGCCGAGGACTTCGCAGCTTTCCCCAGACCCCGCCATGGCTGTCTTGGCACCTTGCGCCGGTCGTGCTTGCCGGTAGGTTGCCCCGATCATACGGGCGCGAGGGAGGGACAACATGCGCGACTTTCACCATCCGGGCCGATCGGCCGTCTATGCCGAAAACGGGATCTGCGCCACGTCGCATCCGCTCGCCGCGCAGACCGCCATCGCGACCCTGCAGGCCGGCGGCAATGCCGTCGACGCGGCCATCGCGGGCGCGGTTCTGCTCGGCCTGTGCGAACCGGCGATGACAGGCATCGGCGGCGACTGTTTCGTGCTGGTCAAGCCGGCGGGCAGCGAGGAGATCGTGGCGCTGAACGGCTCCGGCCGGGCGCCTGCCGCCCTGTCGGGCGCCGCGCTGCGGGACGCCGGACACAAGACCATGCCGGTATTCGGAGATCCCGCCGCGGTCACCATCCCGGGCGCGGTCGATGCCTTCTGCCGGCTCTCGGCCGATTACGGCAAGCTCGGCCTCGACGCCGTGCTCGCGCCCACGATCCACTACGCCGAGGCCGGCGTTCCGGTCGCGCCGCGCGCGCAGTTCGACTGGACGCATCACCACGACACCCTGTCGCCCACGGCGCGCCGCCATTACCTGATCGACGATGCCGCGCCGCGCGTCGGCCAGCTGTTCCGCCACCCCGGCCAGGCCGAGGTGCTGCGCCGCGTCGCGCGCGACGGGCGCAAGGCGTTCTACGAGGGCGAGGTGGCCGAGGACATGGTCGCGGCGCTGCGCGCGCTCGGCGGCGTTCACACGCTTGAGGATTTCGCCGCCACCGCCTGCGACTACACCACGCCGATCAGCGGCAGCTACAAGGGTGTCGAGCTGGTCGAGCATCCGCCGAACGGCCAGGGCGCGACGGCGATCTTGCTCAACAACATCCTGGCAGAGTTCGACATCCCGTCGATGGACCCCTGGGGGACCGAGCGCGCCCATATCGAGGCGGAGGCGACGAAGCTCGCCTATGACGCGCGCGATCGCTTCCTGGCAGATGCCGATCACATGACGCGGCTGGCCCACATGCTCGACCCCGCGACGGGCCGCAGGCTCGCCGCGCTGATCGACCCGACCCGCGCCATGGCCAGCGCCCGGGCGCTGAGCGAGGCGACGCACAAGGAAACCATCTACCTCACGGTGGTCGACCGCGACCGGATGGCGGTGTCGCTGATCTATTCGGTGTTCAAGGATTTCGGCTCGGGCATCGCCACCGACCGCTTCGGCATCCTGTTCCAGAACCGCGGCGCCGGTTTCTCGCTGGAGGAAGGCCACCCGAACGAAGCCAATGGCGGCAAGCGGCCGATGCACACGATCATTCCCGCGATGCTGAAGCAGGCGGGGCGCGTGATCATGCCCTTCGGCGTGATGGGCGGGCAGTACCAGTCGACCGGGCATGCGCGTTTCGTCTCGAACGTGGTCGATTTCGGCCTTGACCCGCAGGCCGCGATAGATGCACCGCGCTGCTTCAGCGAGTACGGCTCGATGAAGGTCGAGAAGGGCTACGGCGACACGGTGCGGCAGGGCCTGTCCGACCTCGGGCACGCCGTCACGATCCCGCCCGTGGGCATCGGCGGCGCGCAGGCGATCCGCATCGACCATGATCTTGGCGTTTTGGAAGGCGGGTCCGACCCGCGCAAGGACGGCATCGCGCTGGGGTATTGAGCGCGCGGCGGGGCGCATCTGCGCCCTGCCCACCGCCGTGGGTCAGTTCAGCTGGTATTCCAGCGGGTATTTCCCGTCGCTGAATTCGCCGAACAGGTCGGGCAGGTCGGGGTGATCCACCGGCTCGCCGCTGTCGTCGGGCACCAGGTTCTGCTCCGACACATAGGCGACGTAATAGGTCTGATCGTTTTCGGCCAGCAGGTGGTAGAACGGCTGTTCCTTCACCGGACGCGCCTCTTCGGGGATCGCCTCGTACCAGTCGTCGGTGTTGGAAAACTCGGGGTCGATGTCGAACACCACTCCCCGAAAGGGGTGTTTGCGGTGGCGCACCACCTGGCCCAGCCCGAATTTTGCCGTGCTCGTCAGCATGACCGACTACTCCCTCAGACGACCTACCTAACCCCCGAGCCGGGGGCTTGTCCATGGGGCGAACGCGCGGGCGGGAGAAACAATCTGTTGGTTAACCCCATAAGGCACAGGGGATCAGAGCACATCGCTTCCTTGGCGTCAGCACTGGATCACCCGCAGGTCGCCCGCGGGAACACGATGCGTCAAGCCCCGGAAAAGCACAGTCACAATCGCGTTCCCACCCGCGGCACGGGAAAACACGCATTCCCTCCCGATCGGTTTGCGCGTACACTCGTCGGCAATAATGAACCGAAAACATCGGGCACGAGCAGGACAATGAAACGCAGAACCCTATTGACGGGCGCGCTATGCGTCGTCGCCGCTGGCTGCGGGCAACGCGAGTTTACGGCCCCCCGAAATCTCGAGGATGCCTGTGCGCTGCGGCGCGAGCGTCCGCACTACCTCCGCGCCATGGAACGGACCGAGCGGCGCTGGGGCCTGCCGGTGCATGTGCAGATGGCGACCTTTCACCAGGAAAGTCGGCTGATCGGCGATGCGCGCCCGCCCTATCGCTACACGCTCGACGTGATCCCGATGGGTCGGATGAGTTCCGCGCTCGGCTACAGCCAGGCGCTGGACGGCACCTGGGAGGAATATCTCGCCTCCACCGGCAACAGGCGCGCCCGGCGCACCGACATCGACGACGCCGCCGATTTCATGGGCTGGTACATGACCATCACCCGTGACCGCAACGGCATCCCCCTGACCGACGCACGCAACCAGTACCTCGCCTATCACGAGGGGCACACGGGCTATGCACGCGGCAGCTACAACGCCAAGCCGTGGCTGATCGCGGTCGCCGATCGGGTGGCGGCACGGGCCGAGGTCTACCGGGTGCAGCTGCTGTCGTGCAGCTGACCTTCAGCGTTCGCGGGCGTTGATTTCCTGCACGATGCTGAACAGGCCACTGGACATCCGCCCGCCCTGGGTCAGGTTGCCCAGAACCACGGTGGTTTCAGCGCCGGTGTTGTCGGTGATGACCCACTGGCGCAGCTCGATCGGGCTGTCGGTGAACACCAGTTCGATGGTGCCCACCTCGGGTCGCTCGGGGTCTTGCGCCAGCACACGGGTCGCGGTGCCGTCGAACGTGTGCCCGGTCACCATGCCCGACCGCCCCAGATCGACATTGCGCGCCAGGATCAGGTTCAGCGGCGTTTCCGACAGCGGGTATTGTTCGGGCCGCGTGTTCGACCGTCCGTCGAAGATTGCCACCTGCTGGCCACCCGCCATCACCAGCAGGTTGTCGTCGTCATATTCGAACCGGACCCGGCCGGGACGCTGCAGGTAGATCGTGCCGGTCGAGACGGTGTCGTCGGAATTGATCTGGGTGAAGGTCCCCTGCGCGGTGTCCATGTCGTTGAGATAGCGCGACAGGGCCTGCAGGGACACGAGGTCGGCCAGCGCCGGCGTTGCGGCGGCGAGGCTGAGGGCGAAGGCAAGGACGATGTGTTTCATGCCCTCAAGATATCCCTTTCCCGCGCCGGTTGAAGGGGGTGAAACCCGCATCACGCAACCGTCACCGTCGCCTCGGCAAGGCCCCGCCGACCTTCACTCCTGTTCCGGCACGAGAATTTCGCGTTTGCCGACGTGGTTGGCGCCGCTGACCAGCCCGGCATCCTCCATCTGCTCGACCAGCCGCGCGGCCTTGTTGTAGCCGATGCCAAGCTTGCGCTGGATGTAGGAGGTGGAACATTTCCGGTCCTTCACCACGATGGCGACGGCCTGGTCGTAGAGCGCATCCTCGCCATCGGTGTTGCCGCCGGTGTTCAGGCCCAGCACCGCGTCGATATCGCTTTCGCGATCCTCGTCGGGGCCTTCGAGCACGCTGTTGGCGTACACGGGCGGGCCGAAGGATTTCAGGTGGCGCACGATCTCCTCGACCTCCTCGTCGCTGACGAAGGGGCCGTGCACGCGCGTGATCTTGGCACCGCCCGCCATGTAGAGCATGTCGCCCATGCCCAATAGCTGCTCGGCGCCCTGTTCGCCCAGGATCGTGCGGCTGTCGACCTTCGAGGTGACGTGGAAGGAGATCCGCGTCGGAAAGTTCGCCTTGATCGTGCCGGTGATCACGTCGACCGACGGGCGCTGCGTCGCCATGATGATGTGGATGCCGCTCGCCCGCGCCATCTGCGCGAGGCGCTGGATGCAGGCCTCGATCTCCTTGCCGGCGACCATCATCAGGTCGGCCATCTCGTCGACGATGACGACGATGAAGGGCATCTTGACCGGCATGAATTCCTCGGTCTCGAACACCGGATCGCCGGTCTCGTCGTCGAAGCCGGTCTGGTAGGTGCGCTTGAACATCTCGCCCTTGGCGAGCGCGTCCTTCACCCGTCCGTTGTAGCCGTCGATGTTGCGCACGCCCATCTTCGACATCTTGCGATAGCGTTCCTCCATCTCGCCCACGACCCATTTCAGGGCCACGACCGCCTTCTTGGGGTCGGTCACGACGGGGGAGAGGAGATGCGGGATGCCGTCATAGACGCTGAGTTCCAGCATCTTGGGGTCGATCATGATCATCCGGCATTCTTCGGGCGACAGCTTGTAGAGCAGGCTCAGGATCATCGTGTTGATCGCCACCGACTTGCCCGAGCCGGTGGTGCCGGCGATCAGGAGGTGGGGCATCTTGGTCAGGTTCGCGATCACCGGATCGCCGCCGATATCCTTGCCCAGCGCCAGCGGCAGCCGCTGGTTGCCGTCGCCGAAGCTGCGATGGCTGAGCAGCTCGCGCAGCAGCACCTTCTCGCGGTGCTGGTTGGGCAGTTCGATCCCGATGACCGAGCGGCCCGGCACCGTCGAGACACGCGCCGACAGCGCCGACATCGACCGCGCGATGTCGTCGGACAGGCCGATGACGCGGGATGCCTTGAGGCCGGGGGCGGGTTCCAGCTCGTACATCGTCACGACCGGGCCGGGGCGGACACTGACGATCTCGCCCTTCACGCCGTAGTCGTCGAGCACCGACTCCAGCATGCGGGCGTTCTCCTCCAGCGCCTCGTCGCTGAGGTGGTGGCGCTCGATCACGTCGGGCGGCGTCAGCAGCGACAGCGATGGCGGCTCGTAGGCGGCCGGCACCTTGGGCTGCAACGGCAGCGAAGGCTGCGCGTCGGCCCGCGCCTGTTTCGATGCCGTGGGCTTGCGCGTCATCGCGCGCTGCATCACCCGGCGCTGCAACTCGGTCTGCGGCAGCACATAGGCCGTGCCGCCCGTCAGCGGAGCGGGCGCCGCATCGTCGGTGTCCTCGTCCAGGAACAGGTTGTCGAGGTCTTCCTCGTCGGCGACCGGCGCCGGGGCCACCTGCGCGGCGACGCGGCGGGCCGCGGTCAGCGGCGGCTCGATCCGTTGCGCGGGGTTGCCCGGCGCCGGCACCGGTGCGGCAAGCGCTGCGGCGCTGGTCGGCAGCACGCCCCGACGCCGGGCCGCGGCCTCGACGACGGTGCTGGGGCGCCGCACCCGCGATTTGATGACATCGGTGATGCGGGCGCGGATGCGGTCCGCGTCGGGCGGGTCGATCCGGGCCGAGGGGTCCAGCGTCTGCGTCTGCAATTCGGGCTCGATCCGCAGGTCGGGCTCTCGCGACAGCAGGCGCGGCATCCGCCCGAGCAGGCCGCTCCCCCGGCGCACCGGCAGCACCTCGTCCTCTTCGTCGTCATGCACGATCGGCACGGTCCGCAGCGCCGGGTCGGCAAGGCGAGGGGGCGTGGCCGCATGCACCACCCGCCGCGCGGGCGAGGCGGGCTCCATCCCGTGCGATCCGGGGGCCCCGCGCGCCGGTGCCTCGGCTCGGGCATCGCGCAGTGCGGCGCGGCGCGCGGCCAGATGCGCCGCCGCCTGCCCGGCGCCCTGCCCCGCCGTGCGCAGCCCGCCCGACACCATCGCGCCGGTCGACAGGAGACCGAGGATCAGGAACCGGACGCCCCAGCCGAACTCGGCCTGGCTGACGCCCAGCACATAGAGCATCATCATCGCGCCGCTCAGGAAGGCCAGCGCCGACAGCAGCTTCAGCCCCGTCTGCGGCGCCATCGGCACCGCGTTGAGAACCGCGCCAAGCACCGTGTCGCCGAACAGGCCGCCCATGCCGAAACTGTGCGTCCAGGCCTCGGGCGGGGTGAAGCTGGCGGCGTAGATCGAAGCCAGCGCCGCCGCGATGGGAATGAACAGCGTGCGGCCGACCACGCGCTCGTGCCCCAGCAACAGAAGGAACCGCAACCCCCAGGCCAGCGCCACGACCGGAAGCAGGATCGCGCCATAGCCCATGATCATCATCAGGATCGCCGCGACGGACGCGCCGAACCGGCCCAGCAGGTTCTGCGGCACGGCGTCGGTCGCGGCCATGAAGTTCGGATCATCAGGCGCGTAGGACAGCAGCAGCGCCGCAAGTGCTGCCCCCAGGCCCAGCAACGCGAAACCGATCGCCTGCTGGCCAAAGCGCAACAGCGCCTCCTGCGTCTGATCGTCGAGAAGCGGATCACGCTGTCTGGTCTGGTAGGCCATCGCTGTTACATCCTCATCCGTATAGACACGCCTTGAGCCGCATCAGCCCGTCGCGCATTTCTTGTTCTTCGGCGACCATCGCGACGCGGACCCTGTCCGCGCCCGGCGTCACGCCATCGACCTCGCGCGCCAGATAGGCGCCGGGCAGAACCCGAACCCCCGTCTCGCGCCACAGCTTCAGCGCCGCCGCCTCGCCATCCGCGACCGGCAGCCACAGGAAAAACCCCGCCTGCGGCGCGGCATACCCCGGCACGTCTCCCAGGATCGCGTCGGCGATTGCATATTTGGCGCGGTAGAGCGCGCGATTTTCCTCGACATGGGTCTCGTCGCTCCATGTCTTGGTCGCCACCGCCTGCAGGGGCATCGGCAACGGCGCGCCGGCATAGTTGCGCAACTGCTTCAGCTGCGCGATGGCCTCGGCCCCGCCGGCGGCGAACCCCGACCGCAATCCCGGCAGGTTCGAGCGTTTCGACAGCGAGTGGAATACCATCACCCGCTCGGGGTCGGTGCCGGTCCGTTCCACCGCCTCCAGCGCGCCGGGCGGCGGGGTATCGCGGTAAAGCTCGGAATAGCATTCGTCGGCGAAGATGCGGAAATCGTGCTTCTCGGCCAGCGCCAGCAGGCTGTCCCACCACGCCGCATCGGCCACCGCGCCCTGCGGGTTGGCGGGCGAGCAGACATAGGCGATGGCGACCCGGTCGAGCAGGTCGGCGGGCAGGCCCGCGTAATCGGGCAGATCGCCGGTTTCCGGGGTCGCGGGAACATAGACCGGCTCCGCCCCCACGGCCAGCGCGGCCACGGCATAGACCTGGTAGAACGGGTTCGGCATCAGCACGACGGGCTTCTTGCCCGCCTTGGTTTCCGGGCAAAGCGCGAGGCAGGCGTTGAACAGCCCCTCGCGCGTGCCGTTCAGCGGCAGGATCTGGCGGTCGGGCGCGACGTTCACGCCGTAGCGCCGCGCGATCCAGCGGGCGATGGCGGTCTGCAACTCGGGCGTGCCGTCATTCGGCGGATAGCGCCCGAAGCCTTCCAGCGATGTCGCGATCACGTCGCCCACCCATGCCGGAAACGGGTGGCGCGGCTCGCCGATGGACATGTGGATCACCCGCCCGCCCGCGCCATGCGCGTCGAGAAGCTTCCGCAAACGCGGAAATGCATAATCGGGCAGGTTCGAAAACCGCTCGGGAAACACCATGTGACTGCCTCAGGTCCGGGGTCATTCATGCCCCGTTCTCCACGAACCTACAGGCTCGCCGCGTCCCGGTCCAGAAAAAGCGGCGGGGTTTCAGACGGCTGTGGCCATCAGGCCAATGCGGCCTCGGCCGCCGCTCCGATCCGCAGCAAGCGTTCCTCGGCCATGGGCGCGGCCAGCAGCATCAGCCCGCAGGACGCGGTGCCGGTCGGCAGCGTCAGGGCCGCGCAATCCATCAGGTTGCCGACACGGGTGTTCCTGAGCGTCAGCAGGTTCTCGGTCACGAAATACTCCGCGTCGGTCATCAGCCTGTCGATCTCGGGCGGCAGGTTCGGCACCGTGGGCAACAGCACCGCATCATAGCTTGCCGTTTCCGCCGCCCAGACCTGCCGCAGTTCGCGCAGCCGCCGCCATGCCGCGACGAACTCGGGCGCGCTGAAGGACGCGCCGCCGCGGAACCGCTCGAGAATGCGGGCGAACATCTTGTCGGGCGCCGCCTCGATCGTCGCGGCCCATGTCCCGTAGGCTTCGGTCGCGAAAAGGGCCGGCGACAGGTCCATCGCCTCCTCGATCCCCGCAACAGTCCCGGTGTCGATCCGCGCCCCCGCCCTGCCCAACCGCTCGACCGCCGCGGCGAAGGCCGTTGCCGGCGCGTCGCGCACGTCGCTGGCATAGGGTTCCAGCACCAGGAACCGCGCGCCATTCAGCGTCGCGCCGCGCAGGTCCGGGGCCTTTCCGCCCTCCATCACCGCGAGAAGTTCGGCGCAATCCTCCACCGTGCGGCAGAGCGGCCCGACGGTGTCGAAGCTTTCGGCCAGCGGCACCACGCCCGTCAGGCTCAACCGGCCATGGGTGGTCTTGAGCCCCACCAGATCGTTCCAGGCCGACGGCACCCGCACCGATCCACCGGTGTCCGACCCGATGCCCGCCGCCGCCAGTCCGAAGGCGACGGAGGTCGCCGCGCCCGACGACGACCCGCCCGCCACCCGCGTCACATCGTTCACATTGGGTGGCGTCGCCGGGGCCGGATCGGTGTTGCCGCCATAGGCCGGGTTCAGGCCCAGCCCCGAAAACGCCAGTTCCGACATATGCGTCTTGCCCAGGCACACGAGGCCGGCCCGCGTCGCGCGCTGCAGCACCTCGGCATCCGTATCGGGCACGCGGCCTTCCAGCAGCATCGAGCCTGCCTCGGTCACGGTCCCTGCCGTGTCGAACAGGTCCTTCCAGCTGATCGGCACGCCGTCGAGCAGCCCGCGCCGCACGCCGTGTTTCGCGCGGGTGCGCGCCCCCTCGGCCTCGGCGCGCGCACGCTCGGGCGTCAGGCGGGCATAGATGCGCAGGCCATGCTCATGCACTCCGGCGGCGTCGAGGAACGCGTCGGTCAGCTCCACCGGGTCGATCCGGCCATCGCCGATCGCGCGCCCCAGATCGCTTGCGCTTTGCCAAAGCCAGTCGCCCATGCCTGCCCCCCCTGCCCATGTTGTCGCAAGCGACGCTACAGCCCGCCCGCGCCATGGACAATCCCGCCCCGCAACCCATAGTCAGGGGCATGGCACATGACACCGATATTCTGATCGTCGGCGGCGGGCTGAACGGCCCCTGCCTTGCGCTGGCCTGCGCGCAGGCGGGGCTTTCCTCCATCGTCATCGACGCGCTGGACGAGGATGTGCGGTCCGGCGACGGGTTCGACGGGCGGTCCTACGCGCTGGCGCTCGCCTCCGTCCGGATGCTGACCGCACTGGGGCTGTGGGAGGATCTGGCAGGTCACGCGCAGCCGATCCTGCAGATCAAGGCCTCCGACGGGCGCGCGGGCGAAGGCGCGGCGCCGTTCTTCCTGCATTTCGACAGCGCCGAGCTCGAGGAGGGCCCGATGGGCCACATGCTCGAGGATCGGTATCTGCGCCGCGCGCTGCTGGACGCGATGGCGGCCGAGCCGAAGATCGACCACCGCCCCGGCACCACCGTCACCGCCCAGTCGACCGATGGCGCGGCAGAGGTCACGCTGGCCGATGGCACCACGCTGACCGGCCGCCTGCTGGTGGGCGCCGATGGCCGCAGGTCGGGCACGGCCGCGCGGGCGGGCATCAAGCGCACCGGCTGGGCCTACGGGCAGATCGCGCTGGTCTGCGCCATCGCGCATGAGCGGCCCCACGAGGGCATCGCGCACCAGTTCTTCATGCCGCCCGGCCCGCTGGCGATCCTGCCGTTGCCGGGCAACCGCTCCTCCATCGTCTGGTCGGAGCGGGAGGCGGACGCCCGGCGCCTGATCGCCGCGGATGACGCGGCGTTCCTTGCCCATTTGCGCCCGCGCTTCGGGGATTTCCTGGGCGAGATTTCCCTGGCCGGCCACCGCTACAGCTACCCGTTGAGCCTGACCATCGCCAACGCCTTCGTGGCCGAGCGTCTGGCGCTGGTGGGCGATGCCGCGCATGGCGTGCACCCGATCGCCGGGCAGGGGCTGAACTTGGGCCTGCGCGACGTGGGGGCGCTGGCCGAGGTGCTGGCCGATGCCGCGCGCCGGGGCGAGGATATCGCGGCGCCAGACGTGCTGGCGCGCTACCAGTCGTGGCGGCGGTTCGACACCGCGGCGCTGGCGCTGGCGACCGACGGCGTCAACCGGTTGTTCTCGAACGACAACCCTGCCCTGCGCCTGATCCGCGACCTCGGCATGGGCGCGGTCGGCGCGATGCCCACGCTGCGCCGCGGCTTCATGCGGCAGGCGGCCGGGCTGACCGGCGATCTGCCGCGGCTGTTGCAGGGGCAGGCCCTGTAGCCGGCGGATGGGTGCGCCTTCAGGCGCACCATTTCACACCCCAGATCACTCGATCTGCCGGGCCTCGGTTTCCAGCATGATCGGGATGCCGCCGCGGATCGGGTAGGCGAGGTGCGCCGCCTTCGACACCAGTTCCTGCCGCTCAGGGTCGTAGCTGAGCGGCGCGTGGGTCATCGGGCAGACCAGCGCCTCAAGCATCCGGCGGTCGAAGGGCGCGTCGCCCTCGGTCATTGCATCTGTTCCTCGGGCCCGCCACCGCGCAGGGCGAACTCGATCAGGGTGACCAGCGTCTCGCGCCGCGTGCTGAGCGAGGGCGCCTCCAGCAGCGCCTGCTTTTCCTCGGGCGGGAACGGGCACAGCATGGAAAGCGAGTTGATCAGCAACTCGTCCTCGGCTTCCTTCATGCTGTCCCAGTCGGTCGAGAGCGACATCGCGTCGAAATACCGGCCCAGCAGGTCGAGGAACCGCTCGCGGTCGAACTCGTGGTCCACCTCGGTCGGCCCGAGATCGGCGGAAAACCCGTCCCAGGACACGTCGCAGCGGCGGTAGGGGGTGAAGCCCTGCACCTCCTGCTTGATGCGGAACCGCGACATGCCCGACAGGGTGATCATGTAGCGCCCATCCTCGGTCTCGGAGAATTGCGTCACGCGGCCGGCGCAACCGATGGAATGCAGCCTCTTTTCGCTCGACCCCGGCACCTCGCGCGACTGCACCATGCCGATCAGCCGGTGCGATGTCTTCAGCGCGTCATCCAGCATCGCAAGATAGCGCGGCTCGAAGATGTGCAGCGGCAGCCGGGCGCGCGGCAAGAGCAGCGCGCCGGGCAAGGGAAACACGGCGATCATGTCGGGCAGGTCTGGCTTGTTCATCATGGGCACTGAACTAGCCCCCGGACGCGATCAGGCAAAGATCATCGAGCTGAGCCTGCGCCGCCCGGCCAGCGCGATGGGATCTTGCGGCTTCAACGCCTCGAAGATCGTGAACAGCTGCGCCTTGGCCGCGCCGTCGTTCCACTCACGGTCGCGGCGGAACAGCTCCAGCAATTCGTCCACCGCCTCCTGCACCTGCCCGGAGGCATGGAGCGCCAGCGCATGGTCGAAGCGCGCCTGATGATCGCCCGGGTCGGCATCCACCGCGGCCTTCAGGTCGGCCAGCGGCCCGGCCTTTTCCGCCTGCCGCGCCAGCGCGATCTGTGCGCGCACGGCCTCCAGCTCGGGGGCCTTTGCAATCGCGTCGGGGGCGGTGTTGAGGATGCCCTCCGCCTTGTCGACCTCGCCCAGCGCAAGATGCGCGCGGGCCAGGCCGGCCATGGCGCCGGCATGTTCGGGGTCTTCGCCCAGGATGCCGGCAAAGACCTGCGCCGCCTCGATCGCCGCGCCTTCGGCCAGCATCTGTTCGGCAGCCTCCACCGCCTCGGCCAATCCTCCGTCGCCGGTCAGCGCAGCCAGCTTGCCGATGAACTCGGTGATCTGGCTCTGCGGGATGGCGCCCTGGAACATGTCCACCGGCCGGCCCTCGAAGAAGGCCACCACCGTCGGGATGGATTGCAGCGGCAGGCCCTGCTGCGCCAATGCCCCGGCCAGCCGCTGTTCGCGGTCGACGTCGATCTTGACCATGCGGACCTTGCCCTTGGCGGCTTTCACCGCCGCCTCGAGCATCGGGCCAAGCGTCTTGCACGGGCCGCACCAGGTGGCCCAGAAATCGACGATCACCGGCACCTCGCGGCTGCCCTCGATCACGTCGGCCATGAAACTCGCCTCGGTCCCGTCCTTGATCAGGTCGGCGGCGGCGGTGTCGTGCTTCTGCCCAAGCTCCAGCATCGGTGTCTCCGTCAATAATGCGCGTGTTGCGCCCTATATGCGCGCCGCGCGGCGGCACGCCAAGGGTTCAAAGATCGAATGTCGCGAAAACCGGGGCGTGGTCGCTGGGCTGGGTCCAACCGCGGGCGGAGCGCAGGATGCGACTGGAATGCCCGGCACTCGCGATGTCGGGCGTGGCCCAGACATGGTCGAGCCGGCGGCCCTTGTCGGCCATGTCCCAGTCGCGGGCGCGATAGGACCACCAGCTGTAAAGCTGCCCGTCGGGCACGTCCTTGCGGGTAATGTCGACCCAGCTGGCGGCGCCCTGCACCTGCGCCAGGTGCTCAACCTCGATCGGGGTGTGGCTGACGACCTTCAGCAACGCCTTGTGCGACCACACGTCATCCTCGCGCGGCGCGATGTTGAGATCGCCGACGAGGATGGATTTCTCCGGCCGCTCGGCCCCGAACCAGTCGCGCATCTCGGTCAGGAAATCGAGCTTGTGGGCGAATTTCTCGTTCACGGTCCGGTCGGGCTCGTCGCCGCCGGCGGGAACGTAGAAATTGTGCACTGTCACGCCGTTCTCCAGCCGCGCGGCGATGTGGCGGGCGTCGCCCCTTTCGCAGAAATCGCGGTGGCCCACATCCTCCAGCGGCAGCTTGGACAGGATGGCGACGCCGTTGTAGCCCTTCTGCCCGCGCGCGACGATATGGCCGTAGCCAGCGCTGGCGAACACCTCGACCGGGATCAGCTCGACCGGCGATTTGCATTCCTGCAGGCACAGCACATCCGGCCCTTCCTCGGTCAGCAGCTTCAGCACCAGATCGGCACGCAGCCGGACGGAGTTGATGTTCCAGGTGGCGAGCGTGAAGGGCATGGGCAGGCGTTTCCTCGGATCTTCGGGCTGGCTTTGCCGCCGCACGGGTCGCCATGCGGCGGGGCTGGGTCAGTCGTAGATCGTGTAGTCAGCGCGGTCGCAGATGTCGACCGCATCGAAGAGATTGCTCCCGTCGGAAAACCAGAAGGCGATCTCGAATTCGCAGAGCCATGCCCCATCGGTCACGTTGAACGTGGCGCTTTCGCCCGGAAGGATCGAGTCGTTGAAGAGCAGGTCTCGCGTCCACTCCATGTCTTCGAATGACCGGGCGAAGAACTCCTGGATGACGACCGAAGACCGGTTGATGATGGTGAAATCGAGATCGTCAGTCTGCGAAAGGGCGGGTGTGGCGGCGAAAAACGATGCGCCCGCAAAAATAGCGAAGGGACGAAGACTCATCGGCCAATGCTCCGGGGCCATGCTCGGCACGCCGCAGATGCCGGCGGCAGGCGACCGCGGCCCGCTGGCACGCCCGAGCGGCACGGTAGCATGAGCCAAGGGCGTTCGACACCAAAACCGTGCGGTTGCAGCCGCCGGCCTGTCCGGTCGGAAACAGCAGGGGGCGCGAAGCAGGCAAACCCGCTTCGCGCCCGCAAGATCACTGGTCCAGCAGTTCGTAGCTGGCCAGTTCGCAGATATCGACGGTGTCGGTCAGTTCGGTGTCGTCGTCGAACACGAACAGCATGTCGTAGTCGCAGGTCTCCTCGCCGTCCGCGATGGTGACCGTACCGCCCTCGCCGGGCGCGACGACCGCATCGCCCAGCAGATCCTCGCCCCATTCGGCATCCTCGACGGGGGAAGTGTAGAACTCCATCAGCGTGGCCGAGGACGAGTTCAGCAGCGTGTATTCGATATCCTGGGCAACGGCGGCCGACGCCACGCACACGGCAAGAAAGCCCGCGGCGACCGCAGGCAAACGGGAATAGTTCACGTCATTCTCCAGAGTCCGAACCGCCGGGCGGCCCGTGCCGTCGGCGGGGCGCCCGAGACCCGGCGGCACGCCCGCCGGATGGCTAGCATGCGGCCCGCAAGCCCACAACATGACGCGGTGCGACGCAGAAAAAGACCCGAACGCAGCGCGTCCGGGCCTAGTCCAACAGGGAGGTTGTGAAGCCAATCTAGCAAGCACTCCGGATCGGTGTCTTGACCCAGATCAAATTAGATATTCAAGGTGACTTTCTTGCATCAGCAACCGGCTCAGGCCACCAGCCGATAGCCCCCGCTTTCGGTCACCAGCAGCCGCGCGTTCGAGGGATCGGGCTCGATCTTCTGACGCAGGCGGTAGATGTGGGTTTCCAGCGTGTGTGTGGTCACGCCCGCATTGTAGCCCCAGACCTCGTGCAGAAGAACATCGCGCGCCACCACGCCATCCTGCGCCCGGTAGAGGAACTTGAGGATGTTCGTTTCCTTCTCGGTCAGCCTGATCTTCTTCTCGTCCTCGGTCAGCAGCATCTTCATCGCCGGCTTGAACGTGTAGGGGCCAAGCTGGAACACCGCGTCCTCGCTCTGCTCGTGCTGGCGCAACTGGGCGCGGACGCGGGCCAGAAGCACCGGAAAGCGGAACGGCTTGGTGACGTAGTCGTTCGCGCCGGCATCGAGCCCGAGGATCGTGTCGGCGTCGCTGTCATGGCCGGTCAGCATCAGGATCGGGCATTTCACGCCCTGCTTGCGCATCAGGCGGCACAGCTCGCGCCCGTCGGTGTCGGGCAGGCCGACGTCGAGGATCACGAGATCGTAGATCGCCTCCTTCACCCGCTCCATGCCCGCGGCGCCGGTGTCGGCCTCGAACACGTCGAAATCCTCGGTCATCACAAGCTGTTCGCTCAGCGCCTCGCGCAGATCGTCGTCATCGTCGACCAGCAGGATCTTCTTCAGTGTCGCCATTGCTCTGGCTCCTCTCCGTTGCTGGATGGCAGATTGCTGCACGGCCGGAGTTTGACAACCGGATGACAGATAATCTCACGCCGACGTGTCACCGCGCGAGGGATTGTTTCAAAAGCCTTCACGCCGCAGTAAGACGGCGACATGAGCCTGTTGCCCACCGCCTCCGAACTTGTCGCGCGCGCGCGATCCGACCTGCGCGTCGGGCTGCCGGTCGTGATCGGGGCGGGCGCGCGCGGCCTCGTCGCGCTTGCCGCCGAGACGCTGAGCCAGGCGCGGCTCGACGCCCTCCGCGCCCTGCCCGGCCTGCCAAGCGTCGCGATCACGCTGCACCGGGCCGAAACGCTGAAGGCGCGCGCCTATGACGGCGATCTGGCGCGCGTGACCCTGCCCGGCGATGTCGATGCCTGGTGGGTGCGCACCCTGGCCGACCCGGCGCTTGATCTCGCCGCGCCGATGAAAGGCCCGTTCCTGACCCTGCGCGACGGCGACGCGGGCCTGCATCGCCTGTCCCTCCTGCTGGTGAAATCGGCGCAGCTTCTGCCCGCGATGGTGACGGTGGAGACCGACCGGCCGGCGGCGTTGGCGGCGGAACTGGGCGCGACCTGTCTGACGCCCGCGACGGCGGCAGCCGACCTCGCGCTTCACCACCCGCTCCTGCCCGTCGCCGCCGCGCGGCTGCCGATGGAAGCGGCGGAAGCCGGGCGGCTGCACCTCTTCCGCCCCGAGAATGGCGGGATCGAGCATTACGCGATCGAGATCGGTCGCCCCGACCGCGACGCGCCGGTGCTGGCGCGGCTGCATTCGGCCTGCTTCACCGGCGATGTGCTCGGCTCGCTGAAATGCGACTGCGGCCCGCAGCTGCGCACGGCGCTGGCCGAGATGGGGCGCGCGGGCGCGGGCGTGCTGCTCTACCTCAACCAGGAGGGGCGCGGCATCGGCCTCGCCAACAAGATGCGGGCCTATTCGCTGCAGGATCAGGGTTTCGACACGGTGGAGGCGAATCACAGGCTCGGCTTCGAGGATGACGAGCGCGATTTCCGAATCGGCGCCGACCTGCTGCGCCGGATGGGTTTCGGCGCCGTGCGGCTGATGACCAACAACCCCCGCAAGGTCGCGATGATGGCGGCCGAGGGGATCGCGGTGACCGAGCGCGTGCCGCTGGTCACCGGCACCAACCGGCACAACGCGCATTATCTGGCGGTGAAGCGCGCGAAATCGGGGCATCTGCTGTGAAAGCCATCGACATGGTCGTGACGCCGATGGGCCTGCGGTTTCGGGGGCGGCTGTTTCCCTGCACGCTGGGGCGCACCGGCGTGACCACCGACAAACGCGAAGGCGACGGCGGCACGCCGGCGGGCACGCACCGGATCGTGGGGTGCCTCTATCGCCCCGACCGGCTGGCGCGGCCCTGCGACTGGGCGGTGCCGATCCGGCCCGGCGATCTGTGGTGCGACGACCCGACCCACGAGGACTACAACCTTATGACTCGCGCGCCGCTGGCCGCGAACCACGAGACGCTGCGCCGGGCCGATCCGCTTTATGACATCGTGCTGATCACCGACTGGAACTGGCCGCGCGCGGAACGCGGTCGCGGCTCGGGCATCTTCGTGCATGCCTGGCGGCGGCCGGGTTTCCCCACGGCGGGCTGCGTCGCGCTCGCGCCCGTGGATCTGCGCTGGATCGTGGCGCGGATCGGCCACCAGACGCGGCTGGTGATCCCCGAAACGCTGGCCGGTCAGTCGTAGGCGCGTTCCCCGAACAGCGCCGACCCCACCCGGACGTGAGTCGCGCCGAAGCGGATCGCCTGCTCGAAATCCGCCGACATGCCCATGGACAGGCCGGCCAGCCCGTTGCGCTCCGCGATTTTCGCCAGCAGCGCGAAATGCAGACTCGGCTCCTCCTCCACCGGAGGGATGCACATCAGGCCCTTGAGCGGCAGGCCCAGCCGCCGCACCTCGGCCACGAAGGCATCGGCGTCCTGCGGCAGGATGCCGGCCTTCTGCGGCTCGGCCCCGGTGTTCACCTGCACGAAGACATCGGGGGATTGCCCGCGTTCCTCGGCCAGCCGCGCCAGCGTGGTGGCGAGCTTCGGGCGATCCAGCGTCTCGATCACGTCGAACATCTCCACCGCCTGCCGCGCTTTGTTGGTCTGCAGCGGGCCGATCAGGTGGAGCGCGATGCCCTCATACCGCGCCTGGAACTCGGGCCAGCGCCCCGCCGCCTCCTGCACGCGATTCTCGCCGAAGACGCGCTGCCCGGCGTCGAGCACGGCGGCGACCCGGTCGGGCGGCTGCACCTTGCTGACCGCGACCAGCGTCACCGATCCGGGCGCGCGCCCGGCTTCGGCCGTGGCCGCGTCGATGCGGCCGAGGATGTCCGTCAATGCCATGGGGTGAGCATAGGCCAAAAGAAAAGAGCGGGCGCAAGGCCCGCTCTTTCCAAATCCGATGATCCGGGTGGATCAGAAGGACATTGCCATGCCGAACGACCAGGTGGAGCCGTCGTCGCAGATACCCGGGTTGAACGCGCTACCGCAATCGGTGTCACCGTAACCGACGTGCAGCGAAGCGCCGCCACCGAGGTCATAGGCTGCTGCAAGGCCCCAACCGCTGTCAGTGTCACCGGATGCTTCTTCTTCGAACTCGCCCCAGTTGGCGTGAACGGTGAAGGCATCGAACGCGTAGCTCACGCCAACGCCGATATGAGTTTCGTTCAGGCCACCTTCATCGCGGTCACCTTCCGAGTAGTTGACAGTCGCCGTGAGGCCCATGTCCATGGCCACGCTTGCCGAGACGCCGATGATTGCGTCGCCCGAGCCGGTGTGGTCGCCAGTCTGGTAACCGAGGCCGAGATTCAGCGAGCCGCCGCCGAAGCCGAAGCCGTAGCGCAAGCCAAGGCCGAGGATCGGA
>Ga0076930_100682_pt1 | contig 27274 bp, 21 predicted proteins | sample HotLakConsoUCCRE_FD_71149 | JGI IMG/M metagenome (GOLD analysis project Ga0076930, IMG submission 71149) | Hypersaline microbial mat communities from Hot Lake, Washington, USA - Hot Lake Consortium UCC-RE (version 3) (version 3) ...
CTGCCCGGACGCCCTCCCTGGGCTTCGGTCATCTGGAGTCCCTCTCCCCGGTGGAGGGCGTCCGGGCAGGGAAGAAGGAAGACAAGATGGGGTGGCGCTCCTCCGACACCCGTGAACTCCTCCTGGAGGACGCGTGGGTGCCGGAGGAGAATCGGCTGGGGGAGGAGGGGAGGGGCTTCGTCAACTTCATGAAGACCCTGGATGCAGGACGGATCGGGATCGCCGCGCTCTCCCTGGGACTGGCCCAGGGCGCCTTCGACGTGGCCCTGGCCTTTGCCGCAAAGCGGAAGCGGGGCGGGAGCCTGATGGTGGACCAGCAGTCCGTCCAGTTCGTCCTGTCGGACATGGCCACCGAGATCCAGGCCGCCCGCCACCTCACCTACCATTCAGCCTGGCTGAAGGACCAGGGCCGCCCGTTCGGGAAGGAAGCGGCCATGGCCAAGCTATACGCTTCCGAGCTGTGCATGCGCACCACCACCCGGGCCGTGCAGTTGCTGGGCCAGGCCGGGTTCACGGATATGTACCCCGTCGAGCGGATGATGCGGGACGCGAAGGTCTGCGAAATCGGGGAAGGCACGAGTGAGGTCCAGCGCCTGGTCATCGGGCGCCATCTGGTCCGGGAGATGATGGGAGACTGATGGTCTTCCGGGGACTCCCGGTCCCCCTGACATTACGCCCTCCGGGTCCGAGAGCCGGGGTGATCCACGGGAACAGACATGACTCCGCCCTACCGACGACTGGTCGGAGGCGGGGGTGTAGTTCGCCGTTGGGTGCCCCGGGAGGACGTCCGATGTGGGCCAACGCGGAGTAGAGACCACTTGAAGCGGGAAATCCTGATCAGCTCCTCGTCCCACGAGACGTGGGTGGGGCTGATGGAAGACGAACAGCTTGTTGAACTCATGTTCGACCGGGCCGATCAGGACCGGTTGAACGGGGACATCTACCTGGGCCGCGTGGACGCAGTGCTCCCCGGCATCCAGGCCGCCTTCGTGGACATCGGGACCGACAAGGCCGGGTTCCTCCACATCTCCGACCTCGTCCAGGAGGACGATGACGACGAGGAGGGAGGGGGCGGCGGTGGCAACGGGCGCCGCCGGGATCGGAAGCTTCCCCCCATCCAGGACCTCCTGAAGCGGGGGGACACGGTCATCGTCCAGGTGACGAAGGAGCCCATCTCCACCAAGGGCCCCCGCCTGTCGGCGCAGGTCTCCCTTCCGGGTCGTTTCCTGGTCTTCATGCCCTTCTCCTCCCACGTGGGAGTGAGTCGGAAGATCGACGACCGGGAGGAGCGGAGTCGGCTGAAGACGCTGGCCCGTGAGATCCTTCCGAAGGAGAACGCCGGGGGGGTCATCATCCGGACCGTGGGGGAGGAGCTCACCCGGGAGAAGTTCGACGGGGAGTACAAGCGGCTCTCCGCGACCTGGCAGAAGATCAAGCGCCGCGCCGACTCCTCCAAGGCACCGGCGCTGATCCAACGGGAGGCCAAGCTCATCAGCGGTGTGGTCCGGGACCTGTTCTCCGACAAGTTCGATCGCCTCATCGTCGATGCGAAGCAGGCCCACCGGGAGATCGTCCAGTACGTGGAGAACGTGGACCCGGAGCTTCTGGACCGGGTGCAGCTCTACGAGGAGCCCGAGGCCCTCTTCGACAAGTACGGGATCGAGGAGGAGATCCAGCGCTCCTTCCAGCGGAGGGTGGATCTGGCCTCCGGGGGGTACATCATCATCGAACCCACCGAGGCGCTGGTCTCCATCGACGTGAACACCGGACGCTTCACCGGGAAGAAGGGGAAGAAGGACCCGGAGCAGACGATCCTCCGGACCAATCTCGACGCGGCCAAGGAGATCGCCCGGCAACTCCGGCTCCGGGACGTGGGGGGGATCATCGTGTGCGACTTCATCGACATGGAGTCGCAGGGGAACCGGGACAAGGTGCTCCAGGAGCTCCGGAGCCACCTGGGGCGTGACCGGGCCCGGACCCGGGCCTACGCCGTCTCCGAGCTGGGACTCATCGAGATGACCCGTCAGCGGGTCCGTCCCTCCCTCTTTCAGGCACTCACCTCCCCCTGTCACCACTGTCACGGCAGTGGCCGCCTCTTCACCTCCGCCACCATCGTCCGGCGGATCGAGCGGAGCCTGAACCGGACGGCGGCTGCCGGGAGCGAGAAGACCATCCAGATCCGGGTGCACCCCGAGGTGGCGCTCCACATCCTGGAGCGAGAGCCGGATTTCGTGAAGCGCCTCTCCCGACGCACCCGTCTGGAGCTGGCACTGCGGGACGACCCCCTCATCGGAGAGGACGAGTTCCGGCTGCTGTCGGGGCCCGCCCTCACGGACGTGACGGGACGGTACCTGGCCCGCTGATTCGCATACGGGCTTGTCCTGACCGGCGGAGTCCCTAGATTCCGCCCATCCATCCACCCGGGAGGCCGTCTCCCGGGCGTTCACCCCGGACCCCGGACTCCCCGGTCATGAAGAGAATTCTCGGTCTTGGCGTCGGTGCTGTTTGGTTGGTCTTCTCCTTCATGGCATTCCGGTGGGCGGGAACCGGACGGGAGATGGGCGCTCCCGATGTCGTCCTCTGGTGGTCCGTGATCGGGGTCTTCCTGGCCATCGCTGCCATGGGCGCGGTAGGGGGCACCCTCATCCACACCCGGTCCCGGGAGTGACGGACGCACTGGCTCCCTCCAAGATCCTCTGCGTGGGGCGCAACTACGCAGCCCACGCCTCGGAGTTGGGAGGGGAGGTCCCCCCGGAGCCCCTGGTCTTCATGAAGCCCCCTTCGTCGCTGATCCGCTCGGGGGAACCCATCCTCCGTCCCGGGGATGTGGGGCGGGTGGACTTCGAGGGCGAAATCGGGGTGATCATCGGCCGCAGGGCCCGGAACATCTCCGAGGAGGAGGCCTGGGCCCACGTTTCCGGGGTCTGTGCGGTGAACGACGTCACCGCCCGGGATCTGCAGCGGAAGGATTCCCAGTGGACCCGTGCCAAGGGGTTCGACACCTTCTGCGCCGTGGGCCCTGTGACGCCCATCCAGGAGGTGGATCCCTCCGCCCTCACCGTGGTGACACGGGTCAACGGGGTGCAGCGGCAGCGGGGACAGGTTGACGAGATGGCCTACTCCATCCCCTTCGTCATCGCCTGGCTCTCCCGGGTGATGACGCTGGAGCCTGGTGATCTGCTGGCCACCGGAACTCCCGAAGGGGTGGGGCCCATCGTGGCGGGGGATGTGGTGGAGGTGGAGCTTGTGGGGATCTCCCTCCTCCGGAACCCCGTTGTGGAAGCCGCACAAGTCTGATCCCGTCGGGAAGGGCGGCGGCAGCCCCCGGTGAGAAGGGGGGGGCGGCCGGGAACCGGGTCCTTCCAGGGGGTTAGGAGAGGCCATGGCCATCCCGGAATCTCCCGTCGCCACACCGCCCGGCCCGGCGACCTCCCTCCGGGATCGGCGGCGAAGGTCATCGCGCCCGCTGCGCTATGGCCTGGCCATCTCCGCACTCCTCCACCTCCTGGTCCTCTTCCTGTACCAGCCCTTCCAGGGGATCCCCGGCGGTAGCACCCTCCCCCCCTCCGGAGAGCCCTCCGCTCCTGTGGAGACGGGTCTACAGCTCATGGCCCTCCGGGAGCTTCCCGCCGGCGCTGAGGCCCCTGAGCCTCCTGTGGAGCCGCTCCTGGAGGAGGAGGAGCCGGAGGAGGAGCCCCAGGAGCCCCGGCCGGCGGCGCCGTCCCAGCCCGCCGCTCCCGAGGCCGCAGGGGGTGGGGCCCCGACCCAGGATGCGGTGACTCCTGGCGAGCCGGCTCGGCGGAGTGCCGCCGAACTCCTGCGCCCCGGCGCCCTGGACCCGGCTCTTTTCGGTGACATGGAGCTTCCCCCCCTCTCCGACGAGGAGCGCTACCGGTTGCAACTCGCCGGGAGGCTGGAGGCGTGGCAGGACTCGGTGCGTACCGAGATGGAGCGGGCTGCCCGGGCCACGGACTGGACCTACACCGACGAGGAGGGGAACCGCTGGGGGGTGTCCCCTGGTCGGATCCACCTGGGGAAGTTCTCCCTTCCCCTCCCGCTGGGCTTTGCCACGCCCCCGGGGCTCCGGGATGAGATCGAGCGCCGTGGGTGGGAGTCCGCAGAGATCCGTCGGGGAGCCATCGAGCAGGACCTCTACCAGACCCAGCAGGAGCGGATCCGGGAGATCCGGGCCCGGAGGGAGGCCGAGCGCCGGGATACCGTTCCGCCGGGAGGGGGGCGATGACCCGGGAGACCCGGGAGAGACTACTGCTCCTGGCAGCCGGCGCCTCCCTGAGCCTGGCGGCCCTCCTGCTCCTGACCCCCGGGCAGCCACGTCGCTCCCGAACCGGTTCCGGGGAGGACCTGGAGCCGGCCCCTGGTGGAGTCACCAGGGCTGAACCCTCGAAGAACAGTGGGGCTTCGGTCTCCCAGCCCGCCTGGAAGAGCTTCGGCGACGGCCTGAGGGACGAGTGGTCGGAGTGGATGGAGCGTCGGACGCCTCCGGAGGTGGACCCTCACCTCCTCATGAGCCGCCTTTCCGGGCTTCCCGGGGGAGCCGCCGTCCAGGTGGGGGTACTGGCCCCTGGCATCGTGGAGGTGGTGGGTACGGTTTCCGGTCCCGACGAGAGCCGGGAACTCCTGGCCGCCGCCGCCCAGGTGCCGGGTGTCAGGACCGTCGTGAACCGGCTGTGGATCGAGGGAGACGTGGAGTGAGGAGCCCTCCCCGGGCCCCGGGTGAATTGACTCTCCCACGGCGTTCCGGGTAGACTTCGGGCCGTTCCCACCCAGGTCCTGCGGTCCCCCCCCGATTGTCGCGGAGGCTCCGCACGGGGCCTCACTCCGGGCCCGATCCGGAGCTCCAGGAGATCTCCTTGTCCAGCGAATTGCCGTCCCGCCTCGAGCCGTCCACCATCGAACCCCCCCTCTATCGGCAGTGGATGGAGGCAGGGCACTTCCACGTGCCTGCAGGGGCCGTGGATGCCGGGCAGGACCCCTACGTCATCGTGATCCCCCCGCCGAACGTCACGGCGGTGCTCCACATGGGGCACGGGCTGAACAATACCATCCAGGACGTCCTCATCCGCTGGCGGCGGATGCAGGGTCGGGCGGCCCTCTGGATCCCGGGTACCGACCACGCCGGGATTGCCACCCAGAACGTGGTGGAGCGGCGCCTGGCGGCAGCGGGGACCTCCAGGGACGAGCTGGGTCGCGACGCCTTCGTGGAGGAGGTCTGGTCCTTCGTCCGGGACACCGGGGGGACGATCCTGGACCAGCTCAAGTCCATCGGTGCCAGTTGCGACTGGGACCGGACCCGCTTCACCCTGGATCCGGAGCTCTCCCGGGCCGTCCGGGAGGCCTTTGTCCGGCTCTACGAGCAGGGGTTGGTCTACCGGGGCGAGTACATCATCAACTGGTGCCCCCGCTGTCTCACCGCCCTCTCCAACGAGGAGGCCGAGGCGGAGGAGGGGGAGGGGAGTCTGTGGCATCTCCGCTACCCCCTGGCGGAGGAGGCGTGGGAGGCTGCCGCAGCGGCCCATGCCCGCCACGAGGCCTCCCGGCGTGAGGAGACCCCGGCTGATGGGGGGACCGGAGAGGATCCCCATGGGAAGGAGGGGCGTTTCGGGCTCTCCCCGCTGGCCGGGGGTGGCTGGGCCCTCACCGTGTCCACCACCCGCCCGGAGACCATGCTGGGGGACACGGCGGTGGCGGTGAACCCGAAGGACGATCGCTACGCCTCGCTGGCGGGGGCGGACGTCCTCCTTCCCCTTACGGGGCGGGTCATCCCCATCATCTCCGACGACTTCGTGGATCCCTCCTTCGGCACCGGGATGGTGAAGGTCACCCCGGCCCATGATCCCAACGACTTCGAGATGGCCCGACGAAGCGGGGACATCCCCCTCCTGAACGTCATGACTCCGGACGCCCGGATGAACGACGAGGTGCCGGAGCAGTTCAGGGGCGTGGACCGATTCGAGGCCCGGGCCCGGGTGGTGGAGGCCCTCCGGAAGCAGGGGCTCCTGGCAGCTGTGGAGCCCCATCGCCACGCGGTCCCCCACTGCTACCGGTGCGACACGGTGGTGGAGCCCCGTCTCTCGGACCAGTGGTTCGTCCGGATGAAGCCCCTGGCGGAGCCGGCGCTGAAGGCCTCGAAGGATGGCACAATCACCTTCACCCCCGACCGGTGGACGAAGGTCTACGAGGAGTGGCTGGAGAACATCCGGGACTGGTGCATCTCCCGGCAGCTCTGGTGGGGGCACCGGATCCCGGTGTGGACCTGCCAGGAGTGCGACCAGGTCATCGTGCAGGTGGAGGACCCGGATGGATGTCCCGGGTGCGGCAGTGGACAACTGGTGCAGGATCCCGACGTCCTGGACACCTGGTTCTCCTCCTGGCTCTGGCCCTTCTCGGTCTTCGGGTGGCCCGAGGAGAGCGAGGATCTGGACGCCTTCTACCCCGGCCACGCCCTGGTGACGGCCCCGGAGATCCTCTTCTTCTGGGTCTCCAGGATGATCATGTCCGGGTATGCCTTCATGGGAGAGGCGCCCTTCACCCGGGTCTTCCTCCACGGGACGGTCCGGGACACACAGGGGCGGAAGATGTCCAAGTCGCTGGGGAACGGGATCGACCCCATGGAGGTGGTGGATCGCTTCGGGGCCGATGCCCTCCGCTATACCGTGCTTTCCATGTGCGGCGTGGGGACCGATATCCACCTGGACCACGAGGATCTGGAGGCGGCCTTCGCCCCGGGGCGCAACTTCGCCAACAAGGTCTGGAACGCCGGCCGCTTCACCCTGATGAGCGTGGGCGACGACCCCGTCCCCTCCCTGGAGTCGGTGTCGGACCACCTCACGCCGGTGGACCGGTGGATCCTCTCCCGCTTCTCCCACACGGCGGAGGGGATGACCCGGGAGCTTGAGCGGTTCCGCTTCCACGAGGTGTCGGAACTGGCCTACCACTTCTTCTGGGGGGATTTTGCCGACTGGTACCTGGAGCTGGTGAAGGGGCGGCTTCGGGGAGACCGGGGGGAGGAGAGCCGGCAGGCCGCCCGGGCCACCCTGGTCACCGTCTTCGACGGGGTGCTCCGCCTCCTGCACCCCATGGTCCCCTTCGTCACCGAGGCCCTCTGGCAGCGAATCCCCCTTCCGGAGGGCGTGGATCGCCCTGAGGCCCTCATCGTGGCCCCCTGGCCCCAGCCGGACCCGGCCCGGAGGGACGAGGGCGCCGAGAGGGCCATGGTGGAGTTCCAGGAGCTGGTGACCCAGGTGCGGAGTCTCCGGAAGGAATATGGTGTGGGTGAAGGGCAGGGGATCGAGGCCCGCCTCACCGGGGTCCCCGGGGAGGTGGCGGTGCTCCTCATGGACGAAGCGGGCTCCCTGCGGCGGATGGCCCGGATCGAGACCCTCTCGGTGAACGAACCGGAGGAGGAGGGCGGGGGGGGGATCGGGGCCCATGCCGTCCTGGCCTCGGGGTCGCAGCTCTTCCTCCCCCTGGAGGGGGTCATCGACTTGGACCGGGAGCGGGCTCGCCTGGGAGCGGAGATCGATCGCCTCCAGGGTCAGCTCAAGGCCTCCGAGGGGAAGCTGGGGAATGCTGGCTTCGTGGAGCGGGCCCCGGCGGAGGTGGTGGAGAAGGAGAGGCAGCGGGCCGAGTCGCTCAGGGCCCAGCGGGAGTCCCTCATGGCCAGGCTCGGGGAGTTGACCACCGGATGAGTTGCCGGTCCCGTCGGGGGGAGGCCTCCCGGTCGCTGGGTGTCGCCCTGGCCGCAGGGATGCTCCTCCTGGGGTGCGCCCGGGCCTCGGCCCCCCCCGGGGGGCCACCCGACGAGCTTCCCCCCTTCCTGGTGGCCACCTCCCCCGACACCTTCGCCATCCTGGACGAATGGGACGAACCGGTGGTCTTTGGCTTCTCCGAGCGGATCAGCGAGCGCCCCGCCGCCGGAAGCTGGGCCGACGCGGTCACCATCTCCCCGGAGAGCGGGCCCATGGAGGTCCGGCACCGGAGTGAATCGCTGGAGATCCGGCCGGAGGGCGGGTTCCTCCCGGGACGGGTCTATCGGGTCTCGCTGAAGCCCGTGGTGCGGGACCTCTTCAACAATGTGATGCTGGACCCCTTCGAACTGGTCTTCTCCACCGGTCCGGAGTTCGACGAGGCCGTTCTGGCCGGGCTGGTCTGGGACCGGATCACCGGGGAGGGGCTCAGGGACCACAGGGTGCAGGCGGTGGCAGCAGCGGATACCGCCCTGGTCCATGTGGCCAGCACCGATTCCACCGGGATCTTCACCCTCCGGTACCTCCCTCCAGGGGAGTTCACCGTCACCGCCTTCCTGGACCGGAACCGGAACCGGTCGCTGGACACCACGGAGGCCCGGGGGGTGGAGCGGGCCGGGCTCACCCCCACGGACACCGTGCTGCTGAGCATTCCGGTGCTGGCCCCGGACACCACCCCGGCGGTCCTGGTCTCGGCGGAGTTCATGGATTCCCTGGCGATCCGCCTCACCTTCGACGATCCCCTGAATCCCGAGGCCCCCACCGACGACATCGAGTGGACCCTCCTCAGGGAGGTGGACTCCATTCCCCTCTTTGTGGGGCGGGGGATCTACCATCCGGCGGCGCTGGACAGCCTCCGGGAGGCCGACCGGGTGGCGGCCGGTCAGACGAATCCCGAGGAGCCTACCCCCCTGGCTGGAGGGAGACCGGGAGGGCAGGGCCCCCGGACCACCACACCGGATGGGCGCCCCCTTCCCGGTCGGACTCTCTTCCTCCCCCTCTCAACCCCCCTTCCCCCTGGCCAGGCGTATCTCCTCGAGGTGGAGGATGTGACCAACCTCAGCGGGGTCACGGGAGGAGGCGGGAATGCCCGGATCGTGTTGCCTGCGGTGGACACCACCACCCCTCCGGACACGAGCGCCGTCGGGGATACCACGGGGGGAGTGCCTCCGGATACCGGAGCCGCACTCCGTCTGGGTGCCACACCGGGAGGCTCCCGGTTGCTCCGCCCCCGGTTCATCCAGATCGAGTCGGGGGAGGGAAGCCGGTGACCGGGGGGCGACCGGCCGCCTTCCTGGACCGGGACGGGACCATCATCGTGGACCGGGAGTACCTGGCGGATCCAGACGGGGTGCAACTGGTGCCCGGAACGGCGGAGGCCCTCCGACGTCTGCGGGACGCCGGGTACGCCCTGGTGGTGGTGACCAACCAGTCGGGGATCGGTCGGGGGCTCTACACCGAGGTGGACTACCAGGCGGTTCGCCTCCGCCTGGACCAGGTGCTGGCTGCGGAGGGGATCCGCCTGGATGGATCCTGGCACTGTCCGGACGACCCTCGTGTGGGAGAGACGCCCTGCCGGAAGCCCAACACCGGGATGCACCGGGCCGCCGCCGGGGAGCTTGGGCTGGATGTCCGGCGCTCCCTCTTCATCGGAGATCGGGTGAGCGATGTCCTGCCGGCTGTGGAACTGGGGGGCACCGGAATCCTCGTGCGCACCGGCTACGGTCGGGAGCATGAAGCCGATGCCCCAGAGGGGACCCTGGTGGTGGACGACCTTCTGGCCGCCGCCCGGGCCATCCTCGGTTCTTGATTGCCCTTCCCCCCGTGGGTAGCTTCGACCACCCCCCGCGTGATGCCGGTGCGGACCCGGTGGACGGGGTCAGGGTAGAATGAGGTTCAGGAACCGGCGGCTATCGTCCGAAGAATAGGGATAGAGGCCGGGGTCATGGTTCACTAGGAGGACCGAAAATGGAACTGATCGTTACGCCGGGTGCCATCGAGAAGGTGCGTGGGTTCATGGCCGACCAGGGAGCCGGGGAGTCCTCCGGTCTCCGGGTGGCGGTCCTGCCGGGTGGTTGTTCCGGGTTCCAGTACGGGCTCAACATCGAGGACATGCCCGAGAGCGATGACGAGATCCTCGAGATCGAGGGGGTCAAGGTGTTCGTGGATCCCTTCAGCGCCCAGTACCTGGAGGGGATCGAGATCGACTACTCCACCAGCTTCATGGGCTCTGGTTTCACCTTCCGCAACCCGCAGGCGTCCGGTGGATGCGGGTGCGGTAGTTCCTTCACCGTCTGACGTGGCCGCCTCCATCGATCGTACGGTGAACGCTGCGGGGGTGGGGAGGTTGCCTCTTCCCCTCCTCCCCCACGCCCCTCTCCCCGGTCTGGGAACCTCCGGCGCGGGTGCGGTTTCTTCGCTGAAGCCCTCCCCGGATGCCCTTCCCACCACGCTGGACTACTCCGCCCTCTCCGGGGAGGAGTTGACCCAGCGGATCCAGCATCGGAAGGCGGCGCTGAATGCCGTCATCCTGGGTCACAACTACCAGCGGGTGGAGATCCAGGAGGTGAGCGACTTCCTGGGGGACTCCCTGGGACTCTCCCAGGAGGCCGCCTCCACCCCGGCGGACGTCATCGTCTTCTGCGGCGTCCACTTCATGGCGGAGACGGCGAAGATCCTCTCCCCGGGGAAGGCGGTGCTCATGCCCGACCTGAAGGCCGGGTGCCCCATGGCGGACTTCGCCACCGGGGATGCTGTCCGGCGCCTGAAGGCCGAGCACCCGGGAGCGGCGGTGGTGGCCTACGTGAACTCCACCGCGGCGGTGAAGGCGGAGGCCGACATCTGCTGCACCTCGTCCAATGCGGTGCAGGTGGTGGAGTCCATCGATCCGGACCGCACCATCCTCTTCGTCCCCGATCGGAACCTGGCCCGCTACGCCGCCGAGCAGACTGGCCGGACCAACATCATCGCGTGGGATGGCTACTGCTACGTCCACGACGACCTGGTGCTGGACGAGTTGGAGCGGGCCCGGGCGGCCCACCCCGAGGCGCTGGTGGTGGTGCACCCGGAGGCCAGGCAGGAGCTCCTGGATGCCGCTGACGCCGTGACCTCCACCTCGGGGATGGTACGGATGGCCGAGGAGAACCAGGCGCTGATCCTGGGGACCGAGCGGGGGATCGTGGACCAGTTGAGGAACCGCTTCCCCGACAAGACGTTTGTGCCGCTCTCGGGGGCGGCCATCTGCGGCAACATGAAGTTGAACACCCTGGCCAAGCTGGCCTGGTCGCTGGACCATGGACGCCACGAGGTCCTCCTGGACGAGGAGATCCGGGTCCGGGCGGAAGCCTCCCTGCGGCGCATGCTCGATCTGTCCGGGGGGTGGGTCCCCTCGACGCAGACCGCCGAGGAAGAGTCGCTGGAGTTGGCCGGGGTCCGTCCCCGGGGCTGCGGGTGTGCCTGATCACGCTTCGGACCGGACACCGTCTTCCATGCAGGTAAAGGTCTTCCCCGGAGGCGGCTTCGGGGAGAACGCCTACCTCGTGTGGCGGTCCGGCGCCCAGGATGCGGTGGTCGTCGATCCCGGGGCGGGAACCCCGGACCTCATCCACTTCCTCGCCTCCTCGGGACTCACCGTCCGGGCGATTCTCCTGACGCACGCCCATCTCGACCATGTGGATGGCGTTGCCGTGTTGAAGAGGAGGACCGGGGCTCCGGTCTACCTCCACAGGGACGCCCTTCCGCACTACGAGTCGGTGGAACTCCAGGCGGCCTCCTTCGGGATGGAGCTGGCTCCACTCCCCCCTCCCGATGCCGAGCTCGTGGGTGGCGAGTCCCTCCACTTCGGCGCCATGGAGTTCCAGATCCGGAACGCACCCGGGCATGCTCCCGGCCATGTCATCCTCTGCGCCCCGGAGGATGCCGTCGCCTTCGTGGGGGACGTGGTCTTCTCCGGATCCATCGGTCGGACCGATCTGCCGGGGGGTGACTTCCGGCTCCTCATGACCTCCATCCGTTCCGCCGTTCTCACCCTCCCGGATGAGACCCGCCTATTCCCCGGGCACGGTCCAGACACCACCGTGGGGCACGAGCGGCGCTACAACCCCTTCATTGCCCCTGTGACGGGGGGTGAGTTGGCGTGACGGCGCTGGCCGTATTCGCCTCCGGAGCGGGTTCCACCCTCCGGGCACTCCTGGACTCGGAGACCTCCTCCTCCCCCTGGCGGGTGGCGCTGGTGGTGTCCGACCGGGAGGGAGCAGGGGCGCTGGAGCACGCCCGTTCCGCAGACCGGGAGACCCGGGTGATCCCGGTGTCGGGGCGGCCCCAGGAGGAGGTGGCGGGGGAGACGGTGGAGCTCCTGAGGTCCCGGGGCATCGGTCTGGTCGCCCTGGCCGGGTACCTCCGGCTCCTTCCGGCGGCGATGGTGGCTGCCTTTCCTGGACGGATCCTCAATGTGCATCCGGCGCTCCTCCCGGCCTTCGGAGGCCAGGGGATGTACGGCGCCCATGTCCACCGGGCCGTCCTGGCCTCGGGAGCACGGCTCTCCGGCACCACCGTCCACCTGGTGGACGAGGAGTACGATCGTGGGGTGATCCTGGCGCAGTGGCCCGTCCCGGTGCTCACCGGCGACTCCCCGGAGTCGCTGGCCGCCCGGGTCCAGGAGGTGGAGCGGGCGCTCTATCCCCTGGTGCTGGATCACGCTGCCCGTCATCTGGCCCGCGGGATGTCCCCGCCTCCCATGGTTGCTGCCGGACCCCACTTCACACTTCCTCCCGGGGGCGTTGAACGCCTCCCGGAGCAGCTACGCGCCTCCCTGGAGATCCAATGAGCATGAAGCGGGCTCTTCTCAGCGTTTCGGACAAGACCGGGCTGCTGGAACTCGGCCGGGGCCTGGTGGACCGGGGTTGGGAACTCCTGTCCACGGGAGGAACCGCGCAGGCCCTCCGGGAGGCTGGACTTCCGGTGAAGGATGTGGCGGAGATCACCGGTCACCCCGAGATGCTGGGGGGGCGGGTGAAGACGTTGCATCCGGCGGTCCATGCAGGGATCCTGGCCCGGCGGGAGCAGGAGGAGGACCAGGAGGCCATGGATCGGGCGGGTTACGGGGCCATCGACCTGGTTGCGGTGAATCTCTACCCCTTCCGTGAGACCGTGGCCCCGGGGGGGGTGCCGGTGGGGTCGGCCATGGAGAAGGTGGACATCGGCGGGCCCACCATGATCCGTGCGGCAGCGAAGAACCACCGGAGTGTCTGGGTTGTGGTGGACCCGTCGGACTACCCCCGGGTGCTGGCCGCGATGGATGCAAGGGGAGATCATCCCGGCCTCCGGCGGACGCTGGCCGGGAAGGTCTTCCGGCACATGGCGGGCTACGATGCGGCCATCGCCGGCTATCTGGAGGGGGTCGGGGAGGACGGTGTGGGGCTCCCCGCCGGAGAGGGGGATCTCCCGCCGGTGCTGGAGGACACCCTGATCCGGGTGTCGTCGCTGCGCTATGGCGAGAATCCCGACCAGGCCGCCGCCTTCTACGCCCCGGTGGGAGACCGGTTCGGGGTGGCCGCCCTCCGGCAGCTCCATGGGAAGGAGTTGTCCTACAACAACCTCCTGGATCTGGACGGAGCCCTCCTGGCCCTGGCCCCCTTCGCCCTCTCGCAGGAATCGGTGGTGTGCATCATCAAGCACACCACACCCTGTGGGCTCGCCCTGGGAGAGAGCCTGGAGCAGGCCTACCGGAAGGCACTGCGGACGGATCCGGTGAGTGCATTCGGCTCCGTCATCGCCACGAATCGCACCGTGGATGCGGCCACTGCGGAGGCGCTCTCGGAGCTCTTCGTGGAGTGCCTGGTGGCCCCTGCCTTCCAGCGGGAGGCGCTGGAGATCCTGACACGGAAGAAGAATGTGAGGCTCCTGACCCTTCCCGCGTCCGGGGTTCCCGAAGCGGCGTTGCCTCCGAATCTCTCGCCGCCCTCGTGGTGGAGTGGGGCCACCCCGGAGGACCGTGCTGCTTCCCGCTTCCTGGCGGCCCATGGGCGTCTTCCAGCCCGCAGGGTGCACCGGGGCATCTATGGAGGCGTCCTGGTGCAGAGCCCTCCGCTGCCGCCCTTCCACGGGGTGGTGAACGAGGCTTGGAAGGTGGTCACCCAGCGCCACCCCTCGGATGCGGAGGCGGCTGATCTTCGCTTCGCCTGGGCCGCGGTGGCGGGAATCAAGTCCAACGCCATCCTCCTTGCGCGGGATGGTGCCACCCTGGGGATCGGAGCCGGGCAGATGAGTCGGGTGGACTCCTCCCGGCTGTCCGTGGAGAAGGCCCGGGAGGCCGGACTGGACGTGGCCGGCGCCGTGCTGGCCTCCGACGCCTTCTTCCCCTTCCGGGACGGGGTGGATGCCGCGGCGGCGGCGGGGATCCGGTGCATCGTGCAGCCCGGGGGGTCCGTCCGGGACGAGGAGGTGGTGGCGGCTGCCAACGAGCACGGGATGTCCATGGTCTTCACCGGACGGAGGCTGTTCCGGCACTGACGGGCCCCCACGACCAGACCCCGGGTTGAGGCAGGGTGGTCGGGTCGTCATCTTGACGGTGAGGAGGGGTGGCAGAGCGGTTCAATGCACCGGTCTTGAAAACCGGCGGGCGCAAGCCCTCGTGGGTTCGAATCCCACCCCCTCCGTTCTGGTATTGGTGGCCGTGCTGGTGGGTGGTCTTCTCACCCACGGCCCCCCGCTGGGCGGAGGGCGGTCGTGGGTGCACCTGCGGCGGCCCCTCCGGCGCCGTCCTCGGTGACCTTCGGTTCGAATCCCACCCCCTCCGCTTCGTATTCGTGACCACGCTGGTGGGTGGTCTTCTCACCCACGGCCCCCCGCTGGGCGGAGGGCGGTCGTGGGTGCACCTGCGGCGGCCCCTTCGGTGCCGTCCTCGGTGACCTTCGGTTCGAATCCCACCCCCTCCGTTCTGGTATTCGTGGCCGCCCTGGTGGGTGGTCTTCTCACCCACGGCCCCCCGCTGCGCGCCCCCCTCCCCGGGTCAGCCGGGGAGGAGCTGGAGGGTCACGGTGAGGGTGGTGCCGTCGGGGGGGAAGAGGTCGCCCGGGGCGAAGGTGTGGCCGCGGCTGTGGTCACGGATGGTCTTCAGGGCGTTGGAGAGGACCCCACCGGGGCAACTGTAGAGGCAGATGATGCAGCCGGAGGGCCAGTGGTGGTCGTGCTCCTCGTTTCCGCCGAAGCGGATCTCCACCTCGCCGGGGCCCTCCTCCCCCAGCAACTCCCCCAGGGTGTAGCTGCGGTCCGCACCCTCCCAGGTGATGAGGACCTCCACCCGGGTGCCAGCCACCCGGGAGCCCGGGCCGGGGAGGAAGGGGATGGCCCGCCGGTTCCACGCCGACATGGGGACCCCGCCGGCATCCTCTGCTCCCAGGCTCCGGAGTGCCTGGGCGATCTGGTGGTCCTCTGCGTCGGTGACCATCAGCGCCTTGGCCACGGCCCCGCCGCTCCGGGACACCAGGGCGTGGTAGCGGTCGTCGGGATCGGTGGAGGCCAGGAAGGCGGAGGGTCTGGCTTCCGCCGTGAGGGTGATGGTGCGCCGCGCCCGGTCCACCTGGACCAGGGAAGAGGAGCCCAGGACCGGGCGGGGAGCAGGGGCGGGGCTGTGGACCGCCACCGGAGCACTGGTCGGGAGGATGGGCCACGGTGTGGTCTGCCCATCCACCGAGGATCCCGGCACGCCGGCCAGGACCCCCTGGGGGAGTGCCCAGAGCAGGCCGGAAGCCATCATCTCCAGCGTGACGATGGGCGAAGAGCCCCGGCGGGACCGACGGGCGGGGGCTGCGCGGAAGGTGGGGGCTCCGCGGAAGGTGGGGGCACTGGGGGAGACGGCCATGGGAGGGGCCCCTGGGGGGAACGGGAAGGGTGGGACGAGGCTGGGCCTGCTACCTCCGATAACACTCCCCCCCTCCCGCCGGTTCCCGTCATCTCCTATGATGCGGGCCATGAACGCTGCCGTCGCGCTGGTTCGCACCTACCTGAACCTGAACGGGTTCTTCACCGTAGCCGAACTCCCGGTCATCCGTCGCAACCGGGATGGGAGCTTCGACCAGGTCACCGATATCGACATCCTGGCTCTCCGGTTTCCCCTTGCGGGACATATTGTCTCACGGGGGCGGCCAGGGGCGGAAGACGACCTCACCTTTGCCCACGATCCGGAACTGGACGTCTCTTCCACCCGCATGGACCTGATCATCGGAGAGGTAAAGCAGGGGAGGCCCCGCATCAACTCGGCGCTCCGGGGAGAGGAGGCCCTCACCACCGCCCTGGTGCGGACCGGGTGCTGCCCTCCTGCAGAGCTTCCCCGTGTGGTTGAAGGGCTCCGGGGAAGGGGTGAGGCCCACCTTTCTGCTGAAGTGGCGGGGATCCCCTGCCGGATCCGGCTGATGGCCTTCGGGGATGCGCCCGCCCATCCAGAGGGGACCCCCAGCCCCTACGGCGCCGGCATCGTACCGCTGGAGCGGGTGGCGGGCTTCGTCAAGGACCACCTCCGCCACTACCGGGCCATCCTGAACCCGGTGCACCTCTCGGACCCCACCCTGGGATTGATGCATCTCCTGGACAAGCTCCGTTGATCGTCTCCGGAGCCCCGTCGTGCAGGGGGGGCGGCCCGGGGGGGCGAACCTTTGTGGAGCCCTGGGGGTGTCTTAGATTCGACCGGGATCCGGCCCCGACGGAGGCCGATCCCATCCGCTTCTGTGAACATCTCGTTCCATTCGGGAGTCCTGGGTGAGCATCTGGCCTCGGCGCCCCACGGCGCAGGTGGACGTTGGTGGTGTGAAGGTGGGAGGGGACGCACCGGTGATGGTGCAGTCCATGACCAACACGGATACTGCCGACGCCCCGGGCACGGCGGCCCAGGTCCGGGCGCTGGCGGAAGCCGGCAGCGAGGTGGTGCGGATCACCGTCAACAACGACCAGGCGGCCGCAGCAGTGCCGGAGATCGTAGCCCGGCTGGCGGACACCGGGCCTCCGGTTCCGCTGGTGGGGGACTTCCACTACAACGGCCACCTCCTCCTGACCCGCTTCCCCGAGACGGCCAGGCTCCTGGCCAAGTACCGCATCAACCCGGGGAACGTGGGGACCAGCCGCCGGGACGAGAACTTCCAGCAGATCGTCCGGATCGCCATGGAGAACGGCAAGCCGGTGCGGATCGGGGTGAACTGGGGGTCGCTGGACCAGCGCCTCCTCACCGAATTGATGGATGCCAACGCCCGTGCTCCGGAGCCCCGGGGGGCGGATGTCATCCTCCGGGACGCCATCGTGACCAGCGCCCTCCGGTCGGCGGAGATGGCGGAGGAGACGGGGCTCCCCCACAACGCCATCCTCCTGTCCGCAAAGGTCTCCTCCGTCCCCGAGCTCATCGCGGTCTATCGGCAGTTGGCTCCCCTCACCGACTACCCCCTCCACCTGGGCCTCACCGAGGCGGGGATGGAGATGAAGGGGATGGTGGCCTCTGCAGCGGGGCTGGCCCCTCTCCTCATCGAGGGGATCGGTGACACCATCCGGGTCTCCCTGACCCCCAACCCGGGGGGAGATCGCTCCCTGGAGGTCCGGGTGGCGCAGCAGCTCCTCCAGTCTCTGGGGATCCGGAGCTTCGAGCCCCAGGTCACGGCCTGCCCCGGGTGTGGCCGCACCACCAGCACCTTCTTCCAGGAGATGGCCCAGGACATCCAGGCCTTCCTGCGGAAGAGGATGCCGGAGTGGCGGGCCACCTACCCCGGAGTGGAGGAACTCCAGGTGGCGGTCATGGGGTGCGTGGTGAATGGGCCCGGCGAGTCCCGCCATTCGGACATCGGGATCTCACTCCCAGGAACCTTCGAGGAGCCGAAGGCCCCGGTCTACGTGGACGGGGAGCACTTCTGCACGCTGAAAGGGGATGGCCTGGTGGACGAGTTCAAGGAGATCGTGGAGAGCTACGTCCGGAATCGCTACGGCGCCGATGTCCCGGCAGGTGCCGCAGACTGATTCTGCTTGACCGTGCTCCTGCGGGTGACGTCGGCGTGCCAGGTGGCCCAGGCAGCCGCCTGGCCCCCACCGAAACCACCTCCCCCTTCCCGCCGGCGGCTGGTGATCCCTCCCCGGGGTCCGACCGTCGTCCTGTGCCGCCGGCTCAGGACCCTCCTGAAGGGGTCTCCTCCCAGGGCTCCGGAAACTGCCGGAGGTACTCGAAGATGGCCCTCACCTCGTAGTCGGTGATGCGCTGGTAGACCATCCGGGTCCGATACCGCGCCAGGAGTTCCCGGGCGATGGGATCCACAGCCAGCATGGAGTCCGGGTTCGTCACCATGGCGTAGTACCAGGGATAGTCCCGTCTCTCCGTCACCCCCGCCAGGTCCGGCCCCACCGCAGGTCCGCCCTGGACCTTGTGGCAGGCCAGGCATCCCTTGGCCCGGAAGAGACGTTCGCCGTCGGCAGCCATATCCGGGACGATGGGATCCCCCGGTGCAGGGGGCGGCGGGGCGGGGCGATCGTCCGCAACTTCTCCTCCGCACCCCCACGCACCCAGTGCCAGGAGGAGGAGGGCAGAGGAACGGAGGCGCCGGAGGGTGTTTCGGCGGGATTGGAGCGGATGAGTCATGGCGAAAGATACGGCTGAGGCCCCCGTCATCAAGCACCTGCGGACCCTTTCGGGTATCGGGCAATATTACCCATCAGTCAGTTGTGTGTAGGCCATAATGGCCCGTATGTGACAAAAAGGCGTTGTCCTTCCTGACCTACCCGGCGGCACGGTTCTTTAAGTAGTCGGCTTCGGGGCGCCACTCTCCCGCCCGGGGGGAGGCCCTCGAACCGACTCCAACGACGGTGGGAAGCCCATGCTCCATCTGGAATCCCCTACAGTTCCTGCGAAGCGGGGGCAGTCATGACCCCCATCAAGCCGACCCGCGGAACCGGATCCAGGGGGGATGCCCGGCCACGCATTCTGGTGGTGGAGGACGAAGGGATGATCCGGGAACTCCTCTCCACGGTGCTGGGGGCGGAGGGGTATCTGGTGGATACCCTGGGCTCCGGGGAGGAGGGGCTGAAGGCGCTGGAGGAGCGACTCTACGATGTGGTCCTCCTGGACCTGAACCTCCCCGGGATGCACGGACTCAACGTGCTGGGGGCGGCACCGGCGCTCCAGACCGATGCCCAGTTCATCATGATGACGGCCTTCGGCTCGGTGGATACGGCGGTGGAGGCCATGAAGCTGGGGGCCTTCGACTACATCAACAAACCGTTCAGGACCGAGGAACTGCTGCTGACGGTGGCCCGGGCGCTGGAGGAGTCCTCCGTGCGCCGGGAACTGGCCAGCCTCCGGCGGAGTGTCCCGGAGGGGCCCCTCTCCCGGATCGTGGGACGGACCCCCCCCATGCAACGTCTCTTCGACGTCCTGGAGCGGGTGGCCCCCACCCGGGCCACCGTCCTGGTCACCGGCGATACGGGGACCGGGAAGGAGCTGGTGGCCCGGGCCATCCACGATCTCTCCGACCGGGCCCGGCGCCCCTTCGTGGCGGTGAACTGCTCGGCCCTTCCGGAGAGCCTCCTGGAGTCGGAGCTCTTCGGTCATGTGAAGGGTTCCTTCACCGGGGCCGTCCAGTCCCGCCGTGGACTCTTCGAGGAGGCGCAGGGGGGGACCCTCTTCCTGGACGAGATCAGCACCGTGAGCCCCGCCATCCAGGTGAAGCTCCTCCGGGTTCTCCAGGAGCGGAAGGTCCAGCGTGTGGGAGCCCGGGAACCGGTCTCTGTGGACTTTCGCCTGGTGGCGGCCACGAATGTGGATCTGGCGGGGGAGGTCCGGGGGGGGCAATTCCGTGAGGACCTCTTCTACCGGCTGAACGTCTTCCCCATCCGGGTCCCCCCCCTCAGGGAGCGGCGGGAGGACATCCCCCTCCTGGCCGCTCATTTCCGGCATCGGGTGGCGGAGGAGAATGGCGTGCAGGCGCCGGAGATCCCCCCGGAGACCATGCACCGGATGATGGCCTATGACTGGCCGGGGAATGTCCGGGAGCTGGAGAACTTCATCGAGCGGGGGGTGATCATGCATGCCGGCTCCCGATCGCTCCCCTTCGACCCTCCGTCAGGAGGTGGGACCACCGCCCCGGAGAGGGACCTCATGGCCCGGGCCCGGGAGGAGGTCTGGGACCTGGATCGCCTGGAGCGGGAGTACATCCTCCTGACCCTGGAGGATGCCCAGTGGCACCAGGGGAACACCGCCGAACTCCTGGGGATCAACCGCCGCACCCTCTACCGGAAGCTGAAGCGCTACCGGGAGGAGAACCTCCTTCCCGAGGGGAGGGAGCCCGAGAGGGCGGGGGTCTGAGCCGCAGCACGGCCCCCTGCGACTCCCCCCTCCTGACCGGCCGGCGTCTCTCCGGCGCCGGTTGAAGGGAATCCAGTGCCCCACACGTAGCCAACAGCGTGGGGTGCATCAACCGTGCATTCTCGATCCATGGCAGGGTGATGCCGGGCTGTCCCGCCCCCACATGGCGCCGCCCCGGATTCCACCCCATCCTTGACTTGAGGCTCCTTGTGCCATACGAAGATGTTAGTATGGCAACGGTGTCCCGGATTCCCGCATCTCACCGGAAGCCTGCCTGCCGAGACCCCGCCCCCCGCACCCGGACAGGGACTGGATGAAGCTCTCCTCCCGAACTCTGAGCCTCCTCACTGTGCTGATCCTCTTCGTCACGGTGGCCGCTGCCGTCCTCTGGCGTCTCCGGGGAGGGGATGAAGCGGAGGCGGCGGGGGCCGGGTCCTCCCCCACAACCGTCGCCGGAGACCCGTCCCTCCTTCCCGCAGGGGCCACCGAGGGCTTCTCCACCGACGCTCCGAACCCGGTCACCGGGGGGGAGGTGCGGCTGGACACCCTCTGGATCCGGGTGGCCGCCGATGGGTCGGCAGAGGCCATGCGGGAGATCGTGATCGCCCCCCAGGTGGCGGGGCTGGTGACGGAGGTGCGGGTCCGGGAGGCCAGCCGTGTGGCCGCCGGCGACCTCCTCCTCCAGGTGGACACCATGGAGTACTCCATGGCGCTTGCCTCCGCCCGGAGCGGCCTGCTGCAGGCGGAGGCCACCTTCCGGGAACTGACCCTCTTCGACGCCGACGACACCACCCTCACACCGGAGGCGAGGGAGGAGCGGAGGCGTTTCGCCCGGGCCCGGGCCCAGTTGGACCAGCGGGAGGTGGAGGTACGGCGGGCGCAACTGGAGCTGGAGCGAAGCTCGGTCCGCGCTCCCTTCCCGGGCTACATCGCGGATCTGGAGGTGGTGGAGGGGGAGTACGTCACGGTGGGGCAGGCGGTGATGACGCTGGTGGACATCCAGCCCATCAAGGTGGAGGTGAATGTCCTGGAGCGGGAGGTGGCCAACATCGCCCCGGGGCGCAGGACGGTGGTGACCTTCTCCGCCTTCCCTGACGAGGAGTTCGTGGGGCGTGTGGAGACGGTCAACCCCATCTTGAGCGCCGAGCGCACAGCCAGGGTGACGGTGATCCTGGACAACCCCGGCGCCAGGATCAAGCCGGGGATGTATGCATCGGTGACCCTGGAGGCCCAGGCCATCCCGGACCGGGTGATGGTGCCCCGTTCCGCCATCCTGGAGCGGGATGCCCGGACCATGCTCTTCGTCTTCGAGGAGGGACGGGCGAAGTGGAGGTACGTCACCACCGGGCGGGAGAATGCCGACTGGGTGGAGATCCTGGAGAACCCCGAGACCGACATCGTCCGCCCCGGTGAGGTGGTCCTCACCAACGGACACCAGTATCTCTTCCACGAAGCCCCGATCCGGCTGGTGGAGAATGTGGCCGCCGAGGGGGGGCGGCCCTCCCGATGAGCCGCAGATCGTGGCCTGTGGGGGCGCGGGGTCTCCCCACCATGCTCATGGCCCTGGCGCTGGTGGCCCTTCCCACGGGATGGACGCCGGCGCTCCACGCCCAGGAGGGCGAGGAGGCTGATCTGACCCTGGACGAGGCGCTGGAGATCGCCCTGCAATACAACCCCGGGATGCGTCGGGCCATGAACGACCTGGACCTGAACACCCCCTCGGTGCGGGCCTCCTGGGGGAGCTTCCTCCCCACCCTGAGCCTGAACCTGGGAACCAGCGCCAGCTTCAGGCGGGAGAACTTCGGGGTGGACAACCTGGGTCGTCCCATCGAGAACCCGCAGCCGGAGTGGGTCACCACCTCCAGTTCATCCCAGTCCATCAGCTCCTCGGTTACGCTCTTTGACGGGGGGCGGAGGCGGAACCAGCTCCGGGTGGAGCAGGCCAGGGCCCTGACCCGGAGCGCCGGGGTGGAGGGGGAACTCATCACCCTCCGGGCGGGGGTGGAGAGGGCCTTCCTGGGGGCGGTCCAGCAGAGGGTGCTTCTGGGGGTGGAGGAGGAGTTGCTGCGGAACCGGATCCGGGAGCTGGAGAGCACCCGACGCCTCTTCCAGGTGGCCGTCCGTGACCAGGTGGACGTGCTGGGGGCGGAACTGGCGGTGCAGCAGCAGGAGCGGCAGGTGGAGTTGGTGAGCGGGGAGTTCCGGAAGGCGATCCTCACCCTCCGGAGCCAGTTGGGGGACAGGGAGCGGCCCCCGTTCACTGTGTCCCTGCAGGAGCCGGGGGTCTTCGATCCCACCCTGCTGGACGTGGAGGAGCTGGTCCGTCGGGCGCTGGCCTCCAGCCCCAGGGTTGTGGAGCAGGAGCTGGCGGTGACCACGGCCCGGGCCAGCCTCTCTGCCACCCGGGCGCAGCTCCGGATTCCCACGGTGAGCATCAGCGGAAACTTCGGGCGGAGCGACGGACAGCGGAACTGGGGAGGGTTCCTGGATCCCAATCCCAACGGCTCCAGGGGCGGTGGGATGAGCGTCGGCTTCTCCATCCCCGGCTTCGGGGGCTTCTCCTCCTTCAGCCAGATCGCCCAGTCGGATGTGGCCCTCCGGAATGCGGTGGAAACCGAGCGTCAGGTACGGCTTCAGGTGGAGGAGGAGATCCGGGCCCGGCTCATCGACCTGGAGCGGGCGTGGCGGTCCCTTGATCTGGCCCGGCGGAGCCTCCTGGTTGCGGAGAGACGCCTGGAACTCACCCGGGAGAAGTACCAACTGGCAACGGCCACCTTCGAGGAACTGTCCACGGCGGCGGAGCAGGAAGCTGAACAGCGTCGGAATGTGACCAACGAGCAGTTCAACTTCGCCACCGCCCGGATCGCCCTGGAAGAGGCCGCAGGCGTCCTGGTGGACGCGGGGGGGAGCTGACGTGTCGATTCCCGGGACCTCCACCCGGCGACCGGTGGCGGTGGCCATGCTCTTCCTGGCCGTCCTCCTGCTGGGGGCAATCTCCTTCGTCCGGCTCCCCATCGACCTCCTCCCGGATGTCAGCTATCCCCGGCTGGTGGTCTATACCTCCTATCCCAGTGTGGGGCCGGCGGAGGTGGAGCGTCTCATCACCCGCAATGTGGAATCCCGGGCGGCCTCGGTCCCCGGGGCACAGCGGGTCACCTCGGTTTCCCGGGAGGGGGTGAGCCTGGTGACGGTCCGGTTCGTCTGGGGGACGAACATGGACTTCGCCATGCTGAACCTCCGGGAGCGGCTGGACGAACTCAGGGACCAGCTTCCGGAGACCGCCAGCCGCCCCCGGATCCTCCGGGTGGACCCGGAGTCGGAACCCATCATGGTGGTGAGCGTCACAGGGGCGGGGAACCTCTGGTCCACCAAGGAGCTGGCGGAGACGGTCTTCCGGCGGCGGCTGGAGCAATTGGACGGGGTGGCCCAGGCCACGGTCACCGGCGGGCTGGACCGGGAGATCCAGGTGGATGTGGACCCGGAGCTCCTGGAGGCCTACGACCTGGAGATCGGGGATGTGGAGACCGCCCTGCGCCTGGCCAATGTGCAGGCGCCGGGGGGGACCATCATGCAGGGGCGGTACCGTTACCCGCTCCGCACCCTGGGAGAGTTCCGGACGGTGGAGGAGATCGGCGAGGTGGTGGTGGGGCGCCGGGACACGGGGCCGGGACCGGGGACCATGGATCCCGACGCCCCGGGAGGGGGCGGAGGGTTCCGCCTGGTGCGGGTCCGGGATGTGGGGACGGTGGTGGACGGCTTCGCCGAGCGGGAATCGGAGGCCCACTACAACGCCCTGGAGTCGGTGGGGATCCTGGTCTTCAAGGAGGCGGGCTCCAACGCCGTCCGGGTGGCGCGGCAGGTGGAGGCGTCCCTGGAACAGCTCCGGGAGGAATTCGGCGGGGTGTCGCTGGATGTGGCCTCCAGTCAGGCCGGCTTCATCTCGGAGTCCATCAGCAACGTGGTGCAGGCGCTGGTCTTCGGCGGGATCCTGGCCTTTCTGGTGCTCTTCCTCTTTCTCCGGGACTCCCGCTATCCGGTGGCCATCGCCCTGGCCATCCCCATCTCGGTGGTGGGGACCTTCGCCCTGATGGAGGCCTTCGGGGTCTCCCTCAACATCATGAGCCTGGGGGGGCTGGCGCTGGGGGTGGGGATGCTGGTGGACAACTCCATCGTGGTGCTGGAGAACGTGTTCCGCCGCCGGGAGGAGGGGCTCTCCGCCATGGCCGCCGCGGCGGCGGGGGCAGAGGAGGTCCAGGGGGCCATCACCGCCTCCACCCTCACCACCATCTCGGTGTTCGGCCCCATCGTCTACGTGGAGGGGGTGGCGGGAGAGCTGTTCCGGGATCTCTCCCTGGCGGTGGCCTTCTCGCTGCTGGCCTCCCTGGTGGTGGCGCTCACCCTTCTTCCGGCCATGGCGGGGCGGTTCCGGGATGCGGGGGCGGTGGAGCCTCCGGCGGCGCCCCCACCCCCCCCTCCTGCTACCCGGGTGGGGTGGATCCTTCTCTGGCTGAAGCGGTTGATCCTCTTCCCCCTCTGGCTCCTCCGCCAGCTCTGGTCTGTGCTGCGACAGCTCCTCTCCCACTGGGGCGGGGGAGCCTCCCGGATGCTGCGCCGGGTCTCCACCCCCTTCCTGGATGCATTCGACCGGGCCTTCGCCCGCTTCGCGGAGTTGTACCACGGAGTGCTGGAGGGAGCGCTGGATCGGCGGGGGTTGGTCCTGGGGGTGTCGCTGCTGGCGCTGGCCCTGACCGCCGGCGTGGGGGTCTTCCTGGACCGGGACCTCCTCCCCGAGGTGGATCAGGGGGCGTTCGATGTGCGGATCGAGCTTCCCGAGGGGACCACCCTGGCGGTGACCTCGGGGACGGCTCGGGAGCTGGAGGAGCGACTCCTGGAGGATCCGGATGTGGCCACCGTCTTCTCCAGGGTGGGGAAGGACGTCCAGTCCTACGCCGCCGGCGACGAGGCCACGGGACTGCACACCGCCCTCCTTCAGGTGCGCCTCCAGGACGACGCCTCCACCGAGGAGGTGATGGAGCGGTTCCGCCCGGTGGCGGCAGGGTTCCCCGTGGGCGCCGTGACCCTGGAGTCCGGGGGGTCCACAGCGCTGGGGCGGGTGCTGGGGGGCTCCGAGGCGGACATCGCGGTACGCATCCTGGGGGAGGATCTGGACCAGGCCTTCGCCTATGCCGACGAGGTGCAGCGACGCCTGGCCGCCGTCCCCTCGCTGGGGAGCGTCCGGGTGGGGATCGAACGGGGGCAGCCGGAGCTGCAGGTGGAGATCGACCGGGACGCCGCCGCCAGCTACGGGATCGACCCCCGGGTCATCGCCGAGACGGTGGAGAAGGCGATGCGTGGGGCCATGGCTACGGAGTTCGTGGACTTCGACCGGAAGATCGCGGTGATGGTCCGCTATCCGGAGGAGCTCCGCACCAGGCGGGAGACGCTGGAGGGGATCCGGGTGGAGGGGGTGCCGCTGCGCCAGCTCGCCCGGATCGAGGAGGCCATGGGGCCTTCCGAGATCCGCAGGGAGGAGCAGGGGCGGGTGGTGACCGTCTTCACGGACGTCCTCACCGGAGGGCTGGATCGGGGGATCGGAGCGGTGGAGGAGGTTCTGGCGGAGGTTCCCCCTCCCGGCGACCTCCGGGTGGAGGTGGGGGGGGAGAACGAGGAGATGCGCCGGTCGTTCCGGGACCTCTCCTTCGCCTTCGGCCTGGCCCTCCTCCTGGTCTACATGATCCTGGCTGCCCAGTTCGAGTCCTTCATCCACCCCGCCACCATCCTCATCTCGGTGCCCCTGGCGCTGGTGGGGGCGCTGCTGGCCCTCTTCGTCACCGGCGAGGGGCTGAACACCATGAGCCTCATCGGGATCGTGATCCTGGTGGGGATCGTGGTGAACGACGCCATCGTGAAGGTGGACTTCATCATCCAGTCCCGGGCCAGGGGCTCCTCCATCCGGGAGGCGGTGGTGGAGGCGGGGCGGGTGAGGCTCCGCCCCATCATCATGACCACGGTGACCACGGTGCTGGGCCTCCTCCCCATGGCGCTGGGGATCGGCCGGGGCGCCGATCTCCGGGCTCCCCTGGCCATCTCGGTGATCGGGGGGCTCATCGTCGCCACCGCCCTGACCCTCATCGTCATTCCGGTGGTGTTCTCGCTGGTGGAGGAGGCGCGACTGAAGGCGGCACAGCGGCTGGGGCTGGGGGGAGCCATCCGGGGGGCGCCCCTGGACGCCACAGGGGTGGAGACGGCATGAGGAGCGGCGCATGATCCGCCTCAGCATCCGGCGACCGGTGGCGGTGGCCATGGCCTACCTGGCGGTGGCCCTTCTGGGTGTGGCTGCCTGGCAGAACATCCCCATCGAGCTGTATCCCGATACCCAGCATCCCCGCCTCACGGTGGTGGCGCAGTGGGTGGGGTCCTCCCCCGAGACGGTGGAGGCCTTCCTCACCTCCCCCCTGGAGGCGGCGGTCCAGCAGGTGAAGGGGGTGTCGAAGGTGACCTCCACCTCGGTGGAGGGCTCCACCACCATCGACGTGGAGTTCAACCTCGGCACCGACATGGACTTCGCCCGCCTGGACCTCCAGGAGCGGATGGCCACCCTGGAGGAGGACCTCCCCCCGGGAGCAACGGGGCTACGGGTCTCCCAGTGGGTCCCCCGTGAGTTCCAGGAGCAGACCCAGGCGGCCATCCTCCAGTACCGGGTCACCGGCCCCTACACCATGGAGGCGCTCCGGGAGTTCGTCGACGAGATCGTGGTCCCGGAGGTGGTGCGGCTGGAGGGGGTGGCGGACGTCCGGGTGGACGGGGGGCGTCGGCGGATGCTGGAGATCGAGCTGCACCGGGGGCGGATCGAGTCGCTGGGACTCTCTCCCCAGCAGGTCCGAAGCGCCATCCTGGGACTGGACCTGGTGCGGGAGGCGGGGTCGGTCCGGGCCGATGGGCGGGAGTCGGTGGTGACCATCCAGAACCGCCCCCGCTCCGCCGAGGAGATCCGCCAGGCGGTGCTCCTCTCCGGAGGAGGCCGGGTGGTGCGGGTGGACGACGTGGCCCGGGTCCGGGATACGCTGGAGGAGGCCAGGACCTACTTCCGGATCGACGGGCAGCCGGTGGTCTCCTTCTCGGTGATCCGGGGGGCCGGGGAGAACACCGTGCGGGTGGCCGATGCGGTGAAGGCCCACCT